>Ga0065711_1044077_pt1 | contig 14334 bp, 8 predicted proteins | sample Hoacrofraction12_FD_59098 | JGI IMG/M metagenome (GOLD analysis project Ga0065711, IMG submission 59098) | Hoatzin crop microbial communities from Cojedes, Venezuela - Epithelial fraction 12 v2 (version 2) | ecosystem: Host-associated > Birds > Digestive system > Esophagus > Crop | place...
CACAGGACCTTGTCCAGGTGGGTCTTGAATATCTCCAGAGAAGGAGACTCCACAGCCTCCCTGGGCAGCCTGTTCCAGTGCTCCGTCACCCTCAGAGGGAAGAAATTCTTCCTCATGTTTAGACAGAACTTCCTGTGCTTCAGTTTATGCCCCTTGCCCCTTGTCCTGTTGCTGGGCACCACTGAAAAGAGTCTGGCCCCATCCTCCTGACACCCGCCCTTCAGATATTTGTAAGCATATATTAGGTCCCCTCGCAGCCTATTCATGCTATAATACTTCCATATCTGCGTTGCACCAAGTCTTTGCTTCATGACCATAACCAACATTGCTACGTTTTCATTTTAACACCTTCTTTTTTATCTCACATCTAGTTCAACTTTTGTTTCCTCTATCCTGAGAAGGCTGCACACTTAGCATGAGCATCCTCATCACAGATGCACTTTTGCACTTCTTGTTAGCTAATGATTTCACATATTGGATTTACCAGATATACCTTCTAAGCTTTTTTGGTGAACAATTTACAAGGACCACGATTCCAATGAGGCTTACATAGAATATACCTGTGCACATGGGTAAGCTAGTAAAAATCCCTTCTGTCAGCAGGTGCACCAGCGAAAAATAGAGCTTAACAGTGACCTGCTTTCACTGGTATGAAGCTCATTTGGTATTCGTGAAAGCCATGAGGATGTTAAGCTTGTAATGATATAAACACTTAGCTACAGTTTTTCTTAACATTGGCTCCCATGGGGTTGCCAGAAGGGAAAAGAATATGTGTGTCTATATAATAACTTATTTATATCCTTTCCTATAGCTTGCAGTGTCATCTATACTGCATACATAATCTTTCTTGTTAGAACAGTGAATCAGGATCTATGCATGAACACAGGTATCTATGTACATTGCATGTTACCAGCTTATTGATATGTAGTAAAATTCTGCTACTTTTACTCACAATGCATAGCAATTTACTCCAGAGAGGAACCTGCTTTTCCTTCCTGTGTTTGCACTATATGTCCCTGGAAATCTCACTTTCTGGTTTTAGTAAAGAATTTCGGAAAAGGAAACAATTTGTTTTGGTTACTTCATTTGGCATCTTCTTTTTGCCTAGCTAAAAATTTTGGAAAAAAACCCATCAGTCACAAAGTACACTGTTTGAAAATAAGAAGAAATTGATTCAACCATCAACCCCTTAGCCACAAATGGATGTTTTAGGTCTGTTTCTGATCTTTTCTGTCAAACAAGTGCTGGCAAAGGTAAACTGATTAGCAGTACTGTCTAAACACTGAGAGTAGATGGGAGAGACAAGAGGAAAACGAGTAACTGAGAGCTGTCTCACAGAAGTCAAGGACTTTTCATGTGAGTAAAGTTACAAATAGCAAGAGTTTGCAGTCAGACTTGTGTGCTGCAATTCAATCTGACTTCAGAGAAAAAGATTAACACACATTCTGCTTTTCTTTGTTCATGGATGCTTTAGTAAAATCTTTCCTCTCCTTTGCTGTTTCTTTCTCTGATAATTATGGCCCACATCAAACTCTATAGGTGAGAAGTTTTCAAACACTTTCGTAGGGGAGAGCACAACTTAACAGTTGCAGCTTTGCAAGCTGCTTTTCTCCCCACTTGACATTTTGTCGGTAAGCTCCCTTCCCATTACCGGGTGAGTAACATCCCTGTGGCCATTGCAGCAGTGGCTCGCATGGAAAAGTAATACGAGGAAAGTATTTAACGTATGTGCAGCTGTCTGTGGTGTCATTCTAGCTGGTGGAAATAAACTGAAGCGAACAACCAGTTATTTGGGAAACATCACGGGTTGATAGGCCACAGTTAGTTGTTATCTATGTGTTTATGCAGCTTAACAAGGATTTAAATGTCAGAAAGGAATCTTTTGAGAGGGTCTTCCCAGCTCCCACATGTGCAACCTCACCCACAAATGTCCCATATACTCAAGTCATGTTTTGATTTAAGGGTGTTGTAACTAGATCTTGGCCAAAATTCCTGTCAAACACTCGTGAGTTTCAGGACAATTTCTTGATTCTTTTAGTATTTTTGCATATTCTTATAAGACTCTGCATTTCCTCTTTCCTACTAGCAAGAATTGGAAGTGGCACTCTATGTGTTCTTAAACAGGCTGAAAAATCTGTTAGGCCGCTTCCAATCTAATTGATAAAACAGATTATAGTACAAAGGAAAATGAGCAAAATACAAATCAGAAGTTAGGAAGTTGACTGAAGAGAGAATCTGAAGATACTAGCAAAAAATAATAAGGCAAATCTATTCAGACCATTAAAGAGGAATAAGATGGAATATGGAATACTAAAGAATCATTAGTACAAGTTTCTCCTCTGTTTTGAAAGAAGGAGGTTAATGAATTCATATTTTATTTCATTATATATACCATGCATTTTATTCCTTCAGTCACTGGGGAGGATGTTAAAAACAATGTCTCCATATCTTCAGGGCCAGAAAGCTGCACTCAGGAATGTTAACAGAAATGGCTTTAGAAAGAAGTGTAAACCTAAGTCTTTGCTGCATGATGCAGAGAGGTGCTGGGATGCTCAAGTTAGCGGAGGTATCAAAATCCCAGCAACAGTCTACTGGTTGACTTGTTAACCTAGCTGAGAAACAGTTGAATACTGTGCCACAATCAACATTGACATTGCACAGATGAAATCCCAGAAGACTCAAGGCATCAATGACAAATTGATACTTTAAGATTTGGATGATCCCAGTAGCTATGCAGTTATGGCAGGTAAGATCTTACATAGAGTCTGGATGCAACTGAGGATTACTGAAGTACAGTATCAAAATCCAATTTGCTTGTAATGGAGAAGTCTCTTCATTTATTACTCTTTTATGATATTACCCATCTGATTGATAAATATGGCTATAAAATTCCTCAAGCACATCTATACCAGCAGGCGCAGATTGTTGCTAAGTTTCTTCTACCCAGCCAGGCAAAATATGCTTTGACCTGGAAGCCGCATAGATATGTCAGCACACGCTGCCCCTGAGCTGTTGGGGCAGCTTGCAAAGAGAGGGCATGTGCACACATATTCCTCAAATTCTGTAAAGCATTTCACTCAAGGGAAGACCCAAAAGAAAGATGGGCACCCACAAATCAGCAGGCACTGCAACAGCTCCTAAATGTTGTGCTTAACCCCCGGAATAGATTCAAAACTTCATACATACATTTCTGTTTACAGTGTGTGGAAAGCAGTGGTGCAAAAGGACAGGCTGAAATAATCTGTGCAGGATACACACTAGAGCTAACCAGGAGGAGACATTAAGCAGGGGGACAGACTGAGTGCCATCTCTTTGAGTCATCAGCATTTGAATCAGGGATGGCAGACAGCCTTTTGCTGATGTTGGAACACTGTGCAGCCAAGAAGCCACAAGTTTCAGAGCCAGGAGGAGAACTGAGGAGAGGGAGACTATCTTGCAGTGGTTAGTACATGTACATTTGAAAGTGTGTCCTGGAATTTGGAACCTGAGTTTTTTTTTTTTTAACTTAAAATCTCAGCTCCCAACCTGACTGCTAGATAACAATGAACATGGAACCATAGAATCATTAAGGTTGGAAAAGACCTCTAAGATCATTGAGTCCAACCATCAACCCAATACCACCGTGCCTGCTAAACCATGTCCTGAAGTGCCACATCCATGCAGTTTTTTAACACCTCCAGCGATGGTGACTCCACCACTGCCCTGGGCAGCCTGTTCCAACGCCTGACCTCTCTTTCAGTAAAGAAATTTTTCCCAATATCCAATCTAAACCTCCCCTGATGCAACTTGAGGCCACTGTCTCTCGTCCTATCGCTAGTTACCTGGAAGAAGAGACCAACACGTGCCTCACTACAACCACCTTTCAGGTAGTTTTACAGAGTGATAAGGTCTCCCCTCTGCCTCTTCTTCTCCAGACTAAACAAGCCCAGTTCCCTCAGCTGCGCCTCATAAGGCTTATGCTCTAGACCCTTCACCAGCCTTGTTGGTTTTCTTTGGACATTCTTCAGCACCTCAGTGCCCTTCTTGTCGTGAGGGGCCCAAAACTGAACACAATATTTGAGGTGCAGCCTCACCAGTGCTGAGTACAGGGGGACAATCACTGCCCTACTCCTGCTGGCCACTCTATTCCTGATTCAAGCCGGGATGCTGTTGGCTCATAGTCACTTGTTTTCTCTTTAGCAGTAAAGTTTGCCACTCTTAAGGGTGTAAGAATCAGTGTGGTGGGAGTATATGTCTGGATCACTGGGCCAAGAGGAAGCCTGTGGCAGATCATATGGAAGGGGGTGGAACACAAGTGCTGACTTGGAGCTAGATATCATCTCTTTACACGGGCTCCTCTGAGGTGCTAGTCCACCTGATGATGCATATTCCTTGGCTTTCTTATAACATCATGGCCGCTTCCCAGCATCATGTTCTCAGCATTAGATGTGGGCATCTCTCTCCTAGGGAAGACCATCTGCAGTAGAGGTGGTTCCCTGCTTCACACATAGGAGGGGACTGGCCAAAACATGCTGGTTGCAGCAATAATCAAGACCATGAAAACGAGCCATGAACTCACTAATGTAGCCATTTCCCTGCATTTTATTAAATGTTACTAAAAAACTGCATTTTACCAAACCAAACTCTTCAGATGGTTTTAATTATTAGTGTACTTGTGGACCAAACAGATGTTCATAGTCAAGTTAGCCTCTTACAAGTTTAAGCAGACTTTTTCATCAGAAACAGAATATGGGTACTTTTTACTACCCAAAACCTCAGGTTTGCATGTGCACTTCTGACTAACTGAAAGTTTGTAAGAATAGATTTTTAACCTTGAGAACATGTGCATGTATTCACACCTTGCCCCCAAAATGTGCTGTATTTTTTGCCAGAAATTTTTGGTAAGACTTTACAAACCCTTTCTCTCAAAGAGGAAAATACCACTCATCAGTGCAGGGTCTGTGTCTCTCAAACTTCTTCTGTAGGCTAATATTTATGTCGTGACACAAAGCCAGTTTTTCCAGCCTTTGGTACGTAGGAATGTACTCACCATTTGGACCCAAGGTCAGTGCAAGAAAGTTTCTCACCTCATGAAAGACACTCTGACTCTCAGCTCTTCCCTTGCCCGGGATGCTGTCACCCATGTGAGAGCCGTGGGCTCTGTCCCGCAGCCAGCTGTCTGCCTTTGCGTTACGGCACGGCAAAGACAAACCCAGGCAGCAGGGACAGCTGGGGCGAATGAGGATTTGGGTGAATGTTTGGACCTACAGAAAGGCAGTTTCCCAGCACGTGCCTAGCTTCTCCTTCAGCGGGCTAGAGCCTAGCAAGTTCCAACATGCATTTTTCATCAGAAAGACTTGGCAGAAGCCGGTCTAAGCTCACAGCGTCCCAAGAGAACCAACTGCAAGCCAGCTCCCCAGCACCACTAACCACCAGTGACAGCCTTGCGCAGTTTGGGTGGGTTATTGCCAGAGCCCAGCCCAGCCCCAGCCTGTGCGGGGGGCACGGACAGCCCCGACGAAGGGGCTCTTTCTCTTTCCCACCTCTTTCTCCTTCTTTTCTTCGCAAAACGAGTTTTCCTCCACATCCCCAAGTTTATCCACAGCGACAGTTTATGCGGTAACCACCAGATGGCAGCTGGCATTTGACAACCGTGTCCCTTTTTAGGCTCCTTTTTATAAAATTATTTTTCCCCTGGAGCTGCAGCTATGACGGGGATGGGAAGCTCTGACAGAGCAAAAATAAACCCAGCCCCTCACCTGTGACATTTCCACTGCCACAGGTCGATACTTAAAATTATTCACCATCCCGTTGGCAAAATGTTCTCCGAAACCACCATAATTTCTCTAGTGCCCAGGCTGCCTGCCCTTGCTCCGCTCTGCTCTGCTTTGCTCTGCTCTGCTTTGCTCTGCTTTGCTGTGCCTTTCCCCAGAGCACTGCTCTGGTGGGGCAGGGGCACAGGCTGGAGACATCGTGTGAAGAGTTATGTGGAGGGAGAGTTGTGTTAGGCGCCTGTGTCCAGCGCTGCAATGTCTGCTGGGGAGGCTTGGGTTTGACGTCGAGTTCACTTCCAAGGAAATTCCCAACAGTGTTAGTGTGAAGGATACGGAGGGAGGGGGAGGGGGTATGTGTATATTTGCAGGTATACATGTATTTAAACATGTTAAGGCATGTGAATTCTCAAATTCTGGGCTACTTGGAGTGCTATTTTTTCTAACCTTCAAAATTTTGTTCCAAACATTGTTTCCCCAAGTTTCTCTTCAGTGCAGCGGCTCACTGCCTTTCGACAGTGGTGTCTGAGTTCTCTGTAACACTGAATCTGTACCCATTTTTGTGGATGAATTTCTGGGTTCACTGGGAGCCTTTCCCTTATGTTCCATGGAGAGGCACTGGAATAAAGTGCAAGTTTCTTGATTGCAAAGGGTCACAGTGTTGGAATTTACCTCTCCTCTGCCTTTGGAAACAACAACCTCTGTGTAAATCTGATAATATGGCTGGCAAATACATGTTAGGTTAGAAAATGGTACAGCAGCTGCTGTGCTACTGGTAGTAACTTAGTCAAATACATTCAGTAATGTCCAATATTTAGACATGTACTCTTGCAAATACAGTGGGCCTTTGGGGTTCAGGAAACCTGATAAAGCAGCTCCCTGATTTTGGACACTAAATGTGATAAGGCTAATCATAATAATCCTTCTCAACATGAAATTCCCAGCCCTTCCTGTTATATTGGGCCCTAGAAACAGAAAAACAATATTTAAGGCTAAAAGCTTATCAAAGATTTTTTTTCTTTCTTTCTTTTTCCAGGGAGGGGGTAGAGGGTGGGTTTTTTTCCTTGAAATCTAAACTTCTGTAGTATTTGCATTGCCTGCTCTGCAGGGAAAAGTTTTCTCCTTTGAAACGTGTTGGGGGTGTCCAGCTGCTTCAGCGATGGAGAACACTGAAGTACCTCCATAACAGCATTAGGAGAGCAATGCTCTGGATTAGGTACCGTGGTGGAAACAGAATCAAACGTAAGTGCAGGGACACCTCTGCTGCAATCTGATTCTGATCTCTGCTCTGATTTAATCGCTTAGCATTGCTGCTGTTAATGTTTGTTACAGTACTGTCTATAAACCAAATATTGCAAGAGACCCCATTTGTTAGGCACCATGAAAGCAGAGAGCAGGCAGCATCCTCTCAGCTGTTGTTTCCCCATCTGTCAAGTGAGGACAATGTGCTTGCTTTCTACAAGTACATGAGGACTAATTAATTAATATTTGTAAAAGGATATGTAAATGCTAAGTATTATTTATGAATTATATTACAAATGAAGATTAGTGCAGAGGCCATGGAGAGAACACACAGATGGCATTATGGGGGAAGAGAGAGCAGTGCAGGGTGCAAAGATTATCCTCGAAGCAGAAGAAATGAAGCAAAGTAAATGGTCAGCAAAAGAATAAGAGATGGTTTTGCTTAACAAAAATAAAGTGAGAGTGCAAGCCATATGAGCAATAAACAGGTGAGTTAAAAAACACACAACAGTGGGCTGGAACTGAATGGAACATGTTTGACATGAAAATGGTAATAAAAAAGAAAATTATTGAAACTGAAAGAAATAGGCAAGAAAAGCCCTAGTATTGCACATAACACAGCAATTTATATATGCTCTTTATTTTAGAGTAACTCCTGTAACCTTGGTACGCTGAGGCCTTGTTCAGCCTAACAGAGCATAGATACTTCCGTGTAGTGATTAGAAATGCTGCACTACCAAGGTGAGTGAGCAAGTAAGTGTTCATAAAGCTGGGGCCTCAGCATGGACTACAAGGAAAGAGATGAAAATGTTATAGACACCTAATACTGTATGATACTGTGTTATATGAGCTGTTCTGAACTTCATGAATAGCTCCATCAAGGGACATGTAGATAATTAGGAAAAGTCGTTCTGGACAGAGCAACCACCTCTTCTTTCAATCACACCAATGTCCATGGAAGCATCTGTGGGTATTTCAGTTTTCTTCTATATTGTGTAGGTCAAGAAGCTGCTTAGTCTTCTTAGTTAGAAAAGTGTATTTTGGCAACAGAGCAGAACACAGTGGCAGCACATTTTCTTCCAAATACTGGGAAAAAATAATTATAAATGTTAATATTCAAGTTCTAAACCAACTTTTAGTTTGATTACATTCTCATCAATCTGTTATTTCCTTTCCAGGAATGTTCAAGCAGACAGCTTTTATTACCATGAATATTCATGAAATGCAGACTGGAGGTGAAGTGCTCAGCTAATCCAACAAAGTCAGCTTCGAAATTCCACTGTCAGTTGTAACTCCTGTAATCTTCTATTTGAGTTGTAGCTGAAAAAAATTAAACAGTACAATGTCACCTATGCAGAAGACCAAAACAATGTACAGTGCTTATTTCAAGAATGTGCAGTAAACTGTGAATGGTCCTGCACCAAGATTTACTCGATAAGAGAATAACCAAATATTCAGAAGGAATGGACAAATCCAAGAATTGTCTATCTGCTCAGACAATTCACAAACAGACCCAGCAGGCAAGATTTTCCCAAGAGACTGCTCATGGAAATTATTTGCTTCATTTCAGTTGTTAACAAGCATGAGCAGTGAGCTCCACCTCCTCTGCAGCAGAGGAGTGATCTCCAAGGTTTCTCCTACCAGCATTGCTAGGAAATGCATGAATTGGGTTTGGACAGTTCTCCATCAGTTATTTCACTGACCCTCAAATCCAGAGGGCTGCTTTGAGTAAATGTGGAGAAAAACATGAAAAATTATATGTACTGGGTTGACTTTGATCTCTAAAAATGAGGACGATTTTATTTTAGATGTGTAATAATATTGCTAACCTCTGTTCAGAAGGCAATCCTACCTTTTCCCTCAGCTCTCAGTATGACACATCTCCAGCGTGAAATGGGCTAAGATTGCCATGAAACTGAAAGCTGTGAGTGTGAAAATTGGGGAATGCATAGACATAGTCTTCTTTCCTTTTTAAACATATGCCAGTGAATAGGTGTTCTTTTTTTTCTCATAGATTTTCTGTATCTCATGGTAAACATTGCTATAAACCTAGACTAGAAAGCAAATTCTCTTCGAGGAGTTCTCTTAGAGCCAGAGAATATCAGAGACCGCAAGCCAGGGATGGACTCAGCCCTGAAAAGGTACACTGGGCCTGGTGGAAACTGCCACAGAGAGCAGGTCGCTTTTCTACCTGAGTTTTGCCAATGGGAAAGCAAAAGAAAATGGGACATGACTGCAGAGCACTACAAAAAAAGCCAGGAAGCACCTGCAAATGTACTGATTCTGACATCCCTGTTTGGTCACGTGGGGCATTTAAAGGAGCAAACAGAGATGGAGGGGTAAATGTCGGAAAGGATGGGCATGTTAAAGTCCAGTTGTTAGGTGCATTGTCTGGCCAACCAGACATGAAACGTATCATCCTAACCACACTTCCACGAAACAGAAGCACTGAACAGCACAGAACCTGCTGCTCTGTTATCACACACTTGGGTACCTGAGTCTTGACATATACAATTTCAGGACTCCTGAGAATATCTGTGATATATTTTCTGCAGTTTGTAAGTGGAAAGCAGAAACTGTTCCAGCTACGTCTATATACACAGAGGAGCGACGCAAAAGCAAAATTAGTATTGAGGGTTATCATATATTTGTTTGCAACCGAGGCCAGCCCTAGTGATTGCCAAACAAAAGGCTGGGCTGCCAACTGCTGGCTGCCTTCACTAAATAACATTCAACGTCTAAGGCTGCTCAATCATCTTAAGAGTGTCTGAAAAAAAAAATCTATAAACTTGAGTCACTTGCTTATTTGTTTGTGTTTAAATGTTGTCGATGTTATAAGGAGAAAAAGTCTTTCAAATAGCCATCATGTTAGGTTTAATTGAAGGGTTTGGAGATAAACAACTGTCACAGATATTACAGAGGTTTTGTTAGCAAAGGCAGAGAAATCTCATGCTTCATGTAGTGAAGTTAGTTATATGGACAGGAACTGGGAAACTCTGATACTTCTAAAAACAGTGATATGTTCTACAGCAAACAGGAAAGGAATGCTTCAGTTCTCCTTTCACCACGCTTAACTTAAATGAAAGCCAGTCTAACTATCCTTTAATGAAATTTTCTCTCAAAATAATTACACATTACCTAGTAATTAAATATCCAAAATACTTATGGAATACATATTTTAACAAAAGATATGTTTTCATTAGCTAGCATTCATGTGTTGTAGATTTTTTGCTACATGTGACAGCGTTTTAAAATTTGCCTTACCTTCTTAAATATCTCAAATATTTCATTTTAACTTATTAATGTTGTAATTTGGAAATAAGAATGTGACAAGCACATCTTTAGCTCAGGTAAAACATTTTAATAAAGGACTAATATTTAGCAGATAAAGAATAAGTGCACTAATATATCACTGACATGCTGGTAACTAGTAGCTGTTCTTAAACGTAATTTTCTATTTTTTTCTTCATAACTCATCTACTTATCATCTCCTTTTTAAAAGTCTTTCTCCTCTTTGGCAGTTTGTGAAGACAAACCTAAGGTAAGAAAGATATTTACATATAAAATTTGTAGAAAACTATTATGCTGTTTTGCAACTGAGAAAGACCAAAGGGCTTCACTATTCTTTTCACTTTGCAGTCTCTTTTTACGAGTTCACTGCAAGAGATATGACCACCATTTGGCACATTGTTGGTTCGTTTATTTGCATCCAAGAGCCACAGAGCCATCTACCTACCTGCTTTTATGTGTGCTGGTAGGGATATTAGAGAAGAATGACATGTTCCTTGCTGTGACATGTGCTTTCCAGGCAGGTTTAGTTGAATCACTTAATGCTAGATCCACAGAGACATCCAGACACAGAGCCAACCTACTTAATTTTAAATTTGAATATAAAATGAAGTGAGTGTCCCTAGAAAGGGCTTTCGTAATCTGATAGTCGGTATTTGCCTAAAAGGTAGGAAAAATTGTATGTGATTTCCTTGAGGTAGAGAAAGGAACTGAGCCTTGCTCTTCCTCATTAGATTACTACATTAAAGGATGAGCCTTTTTGTTGTTTTTTTTTTAACAAGGTGGACATACATCACAAGTTAGGGGTGCTTTTTTTAAGAGCTCAGTCTTGTCTATGGCCTTTAGGGATGCCCCGAGCGAGTTGGATTGAATTGCTTGCTATAGGTGAGGAAATACCTTACTTAAGGATCTCAACAGCACTTAGATGGAGGTAGAAGCTGATTTATTCGGGACTTTCAAGACATTCAAGGCTCTCCTTTATATAGTGCTTTTATCTAAGGACTTCAAAGCACTTCATAAAATAAAATAAGTATCATTTCCTCATTTCACTGAGTGAGAACTCACAGAGACGTAGTACTTGCACAGGGCACTTTACCTATCTCCACACAGCCATGAGGCAATCTCACTCCTAGCCCTGCCTTCCTGGCATACTCCAGGTTGTACTAATCTTACCGTGTAAACTAGAAGAGGGTAGATTTAGATTAGACACAAGGAAGAAATTCTTCACAATGAGGATGGTGAAACACTGGAACATGTTACCCAGAGAAGCTGTGCATGCCCCCTCCCTGGCGGTGTTCAAGGTCAGGTTGGATGGGGCTTCGAGCAACCTGGTCTAATGGAAGGTGTCCCTGCCCATAGCAGGGGGGTTGGAACTACATGACCTTTAAAAGTCCCTTCCAACCCAAACCATTCTATGATTCTATGATGGAGACAACATCTCCAACAGCTGTGTACAGATGACTGACTATTTGCTGGGATTATGCGGTTTTCACAGCACCTTGGTGGCTGGTCAGTGGTGGGAGACAGGAGCGGTTTAGCTGTGCTCACACACTCGTTCTTTTCCCTCCACCCTACCCAGAGTCTGCTTGGGTGTGGTGTGTGATGTTCTTGATTTTTCACCTTCTTCACAGGTTTATAGCAGGACATTTGTGGGAAACTAGGATAAGAATATTGTGTAAGAAAGATTCATAGGCTCTGGCACATGTAGAGGCAGGATGGTTGGACCAGTGCAGCTCGCAGCTGGAATGTGATTTGAGCTGAGGCTGAAGACAACAGCCGCTGGGCTGAAGGAGGCCTGAGACTTCATTGGTGTGGCTGTAAGAGAGAGTGTCTTTACAAACCTAAGGCCTACCTTGTACATCTCCATCTACATTATGTATGATACATCTTTATTGCACGTTGGGAGATGGTTTAGCAGGCATGGTGGTGCTGGGTTGGTGGTTGGACTTGATGATCTTAGAGGTGTTTTCCAACCTTACTGACTCTGTGATTCTGTGATTCTATGAAAGTGGGGAGATTTGCAAGAAATTAAACAGTAAAAAAGCATAATGTGTTTTGTTAGTTATAATGCTTTATTACTCTTCATTGCATCTCATTAAATGTCTAGGACATGAATGAATGAAGAAGATGAAGTTAATAAAAGAGCGGCTTGCTCCTGGTGACTGTCATCCATTCTGGATTGTCCTGATCAAAATGAGTAAAGGTGTAAGTGCAGGAGAGAGACATGTGATAGCAAATAAGATAAAGCAAGCTAATTTCATTTTATCTTGTCCTGCCATACAAATTAAATTCAAAGAATCATACAATAGTTTGATTTGGAAGGGAGCTTTTAAGGTCATCTAGTCCAGCCCCCCAGCAATGAACAAGGACATCTTCCACTAGATCAGGCTACTCAGAGCCCCGTCCAACCTGGCTTTGAATGTTTCTAGGGATGGGGCATCTACCACCTCTCTGGGCAACATGTGCCAGTGCCTGAATTAAAGGAAACAGCCTGGAAAAAAAGAAATGAAATACCCTTATGCTGTATTTATAGCAATCAATGTCTACACCTGAATGACACAGGCAGAGAAAACACCATTTTGGAAAGGTTCTTAGGGGATGACATATTTAATGTCAGAAGAGAAGGGATGTTTGGAGAACCACAGTGCCTGCCGCTTGAGGAAGATGAGGCGCACCATGGGATTTTTTCTCTCCTTCAGAAAGAAGCAGACCATCATCAGAAACCGAATACCACTCTATAACAGTGGATTTGGTTTGCAGCTCCTTTCCTGTTTTTTAATAAAAAAAAATAATTATATTCCTATATTGAAGTGTCACAGCAAAAGAGAAACTTGAAGCACAAATTTAAATAAGATTAGCTTGTTAGTGGTGGTTTTTAGGAGTCTTATTTTTTTCCCCTCAGCTCCCATCCTGTTTTTTTTTAAATTTCTCCAGGGCATGTCATATATAGTGAAAAATCTCAATGGAGACCCACAGGTATCACTGCTGTTTAGTCAGACTTCAAATTGGGCTCTAACGGTTTTAGATAGAAGAGCAGATGGAGAGGGTTTGTTCACTAGTCGGTGCCCTTGCCTCAGAGTTCACCTACAGTTGTTTTCAGAAATTCTCACTTCATGCGCATTACTTATTTATATCATCACTTTTTTTTCCCACTTCATAGATAATTGCGACTTAATTGATACTGCCTTTATACAAGGCTCCACAATAGCAAGCAACAAGACACACTGCTAAATAGAGGAATCATTAATATGTGTATATTTTCTGGATTTCCTTTAAAGATGGGCTGGAAATAAGCAAAGTCATTAGTAGTTTGTTTGCACCAGTGTATTTATGAAAGCTCTGTGGAGAATGTGTCAACAGTCAGTATGTAATAGAGCAATTAACACAGTACTTTTGTACTTTTGACTGTTAGCATGGGAGTAAACAGAAGCAGATGTGAAGTGTTTGTGCCGTTAGTATTCACAGACTGTTCTGACATATGCAAATACAACTAGCGCTTACAGAGCTTGCAACCCTTATTGTACCACGACCTTACTCACCAAACCCTGGGACAGGACTGCTACATTTGCATGCTTTCCTAATAATTATTAACAATATGCAGATACAACCTTTTTGTTCTTAAAGCATTACCGACTGCAATGGTAAAGCGTCACAGATAAATGTGTTGATAATGTTAGGCATACATAGCTTGTTTTAGATGCTGTATTTTTCAATGTAAATAGAGAACAAATAATAAACAAGTGATGAAAAATATGTACAGCAAGATAGAACAAGAATCACCTCTGAAATACTGGTTCAGATCTAATTATACAAGCTCACTGAAGTTCAATAGTTAATACGTGCATCAGATTCTGTGTATTATTTAGGACAGAGTTCAAAATGAGACCTTTCTTTGCCACAGTCTTAAAATATATATGTTGCTAAAGCAACTCCAGTCAGGCTGTTAAAATAGGATGCCGACACTGAAATTATTTTCTGCCCTGTAAAAAAAAAAAAGAATCGCGTACTTGACCTAATAAAATCACCTGCATTCTGAAAAAAAAAAAAAAAAAAA
>Ga0065711_1044078_pt1 | contig 14334 bp, 11 predicted proteins | sample Hoacrofraction12_FD_59098 | JGI IMG/M metagenome (GOLD analysis project Ga0065711, IMG submission 59098) | Hoatzin crop microbial communities from Cojedes, Venezuela - Epithelial fraction 12 v2 (version 2) | ecosystem: Host-associated > Birds > Digestive system > Esophagus > Crop | place...
CCCCCCCCCCCCCCCAATACCCAACAAACAAACAAAACCACCCACAACAAAGAAAAACCTTAAGCACACTAACAGGAAGGACCAATGTGCCTCCTGAGCAGCACTAGTACACTGTCACTTGTTAATACTAAAACTAGTGTATAAATAAAGGTAAATGACAACAAAATAAAACTTAAAAAACTAAAGTACAAATAGCAGTTTGAGATACAAGCAAAACTTCCCTGCAAAAATAGTATTTGGGCTCTCTCAGAATACAAATGGCAGAATATAAAAGAAAAACCCGAAAAGGCCAGGACTGTATTTACACATTTGATGAAGTAACTGTATCTCTTTGCATATGAGAGAACACCACATACTCTGTATTGTCTGTAATAAGGCAGAGAAAAGGCACTTACTTTTGTATCAAACTGAAAAGCTGTAAAGTGTTGTTTAAACATCAGCATTTAACGACCATAAAGTGAACTCCATATAACTCAGGATCCTAAATTGCACCAATTACAACTTCAGAACCCCTGTGAGAGTTTTATGTCAGACACTGATGATGTGCACATTTTGTATTCTTGAGGACAAGACAGGAAAAGCAAGAGTTGAACACTCCCTGGAAAACTACTCTATAAATAAGTCACACATACCAATGTGCGATGAGTTGGTATTCATTAACAACACAGACACATTGTAACATGACAAGGATTAAGTCTGTGTTCCATCACTGATTAAGACCAAGTTTAAGACCAGTTCATTCGACCTTCAATGATTTTATTTTTATTTTTGGTCAACATGCTTCTATGCACTGTGACTACACAGGAGAGTTACAAGCTTTCACTTCCTCAGATAAACTGCAAAGGAAAGGCTACTGAATTTGTAACACTCGTGATCTGAGATCACAGTACTGTTTGCGTGAATAAGAGCACAGTAATGAAAATAGAGAGAACACTTACGTATTATAGCTGTGAATATAAACTTTGTGCAAGGTCATCTGCTGCAGTGAAAAGATGTGGATTATTATTCTGTGCAGTATGTCACTTGTCTCTGCAAAGAACTGGTCAAATCCCCAGCATTTTTCCTGGTCTGCTTCAAGAATATTCGCAAGGACAGGTGTGAGCAGTACTTGCAGACCCCTAGAGGACACCAGGAGGAGAGAAGACAACTTGAATCTACTTGGATCTTTTCATCTTGTAATCAACTGCAATACTTCATTTGACTTGTCTCAGGAACGCAAACCTATTATCCCTTGAAGAATATGCCAGTGCTTTTTCTTCCCCCTCTACTGAACAACGAAATGTTCAACAGTAATGTCCATTGTTTTTCATTAACAGACATACTTTACCTCTTTCCTTTTTAGGCTCAACTATCAAATATGTTTTCCTTAGTATTTGACAAATATCACGGGCATTGGAAAAATGGCATGCAATTTAAAAAAATCTACCTTGTAGAGCTAAGCTCACCTTCTACCACTGCTGGGCAGTAGTCTGTCGCCCAGCTCACCCCACACACTTAGCACAGTTGATCACTCTGAAGCAAGCTACTGCCATTTATGGTTTGCTGGCTGAGCTGCTTGTGTGAGCACACCATGTTGCTTTCAATCAAAGTCAGCTGGGTTAGCACAGGCTCATTATTTAAATTGTCAACAGCAACAGAATTCATCCTGATTGAGATGGGGCTAAATAAGTACTCCACACATGCAGCTCAACTACTGCAAAGAAAAATGTGCAACTATTGCCTTAAAGTTATCACTATTCTAGGAGAAAGGCCAGCTTAAATTTCTTTTATTTCTACTTTGAGAATCTGAATTGCAAGGAACTTTATGGATCCTACTCCAGGATTATCACGAACAACTTCTTCAAAGTTTCAACGTTATGCACACGTCAAACCTGAAAAACCAGAGGTAAAACTGGCAACATTCTCAAGCAAACTCCAGTGGCTTACAAACACACAGACAGCCCCATTACAGGTCAATGGATGCTGTACTCAAACTCACTTTAGTACTAATCTTAAACCGTAAATATTGTTTAAATGCTACTTGAAAATACTGCTGTAAACAGACGTTTAACAAAAAAATCCGCTTCCTTTATTCTTTCCAGCACTCAATTATATGGAATAAGCAAAGGAAACAACTCAGCAGTATCATGAAAAATACATGTAAGTTGCAAGTTCTGCACACTGTGAACTAATGAATCGATATAAACCAGACTTTCACTCTCCACCCCTTATGGATCTATGTATTTGGCTTTCAGAAAGGTTTGCTTTTAGAGTCTGTACATGGAACAATTTCTTTCTCCCTTTACCATGAAAGAGTAGTAACTTTAAAGTACTGAAGAAATCTCAGGAAGACATATACGTAAATGGGTTACGGGAGGTGCTTTTAAGATCACGTTGAAATTAGATCTTCCATGCCTCTTCCAACTGAGTATTATGACATATGATGCAAAAATATGATGATAAAGAAAATTTAAAAGATACTATGAGAATACGTTAAATGTTGCTGATGTGATTTTTTTCTGGAAAAAAAGCAAGTCTCTGAACCGTCTTTTCTTATCATTTCCTTCCTACTGCCTAATCTTTGTAAAGTCTGAAGTCACATTCTTCCAAGAAAGGTTGGCCATCAATTCAAACTTTATTGAATCTTCATCCTCTTTCCTAAGGGTGGAGAAAATACAGTCATAATCTTTCTTCTACTCATGTCACTTCATATTCTCAGGCACTCATTTGTAAATTAGCAGTCATAAAACTATTTGGACAGCTGGGAAGAAAAAACACCCAATAACCTAATAGTAGACTGTACCGATCTACTGAAGAGTTCAGAGAAAACAACTGCAACAGCCAGATCTCTGTTCTAAAGACCCAATCCTGAGAGAACAACTGGAAAAGCCTAATCAAGTAGCATTCGAACATCTTGTGAGAAGTTGAAACTTACTTGGAAAGACTACAAGAAACAGGCATCTCCCAGCTCCACTCAATTGGTCCATTTTCTGCTTTCTGTATTCCAGAAATAGCACCAGAAGGCTTTCCAGTGATTATTTTATACCTGTGATACATTATAAAGATAATACAGACTTCAGCTGCTGCCTCTTATACATACTTAGGTCTAGTAACTAATCCTCAAAGGGGTACCAATAATATAAATCTAAACAACAGGTTAGCCTAAATTTGTAGGTGGTGCAATAATTAGGAAGCTTCACTAGCAAGCTGACAAAGTGGTGCTAAAATAGTAATGAAAAGGAAACACTTCAGGCTATGTTGGAGGATCAACTTTGTCCACCTCAGGTTTAGGAAAAATTTTGGAGAGATATCAGGCACCACTGAAGGAAGCTGAAGCTTTTTCACAAGTGTTAACCTATCAAAGTCCGATTTCCAAGGCATTTCAATTTAGGCATTTACATGACTAACTTCTAGCATGTTCCATGGCAAGAGATGTCATTTAGCCACCACAAAGTCACTTGGGGATAAAAAAGGAACATGAGGTGGGCCTTGAGAAATTACTCTAACTTGGAAACATCTAGCAATTTGGATACAATTTGGCATTGTATAAACTTTGTACTGAAAAGGCTAGTGTTTCTCACATTTCTCATGAAACAAATCAGGAGCAATAGGCTTTTTGCAACAGAAACTTTCAGTTGTGCTTTCTCTTTTTGAAGGACGAGGTACTTACAAAACATATGTTCCTCACTTATCTCTCAAGCAGATACAACAAGAAGAATGCCTGTGGGACAACTGCAGGATGGGCAGTCCCTTAAACTAAAAAAACTGGCAGCAGTATGTAAGGAGCACCAGAACAGAGATATTATTGGCCTATTAAGAGTTCCCAGGTACCACCTTGCTTTATTTTTTAAATGCAACACACAGAACAACAACAACAAACTAGATCTGTATCAATACAGTCTGTGGGATGAAGGGATTGAGAGCAGCCCTGTCAAGAAGGACTTGGGGGTACTGGTGGATGAAAATCTGGGCATGACCCAGCAACGTGCGCACACAGCCCAGAAGGCCACCTGTATCCTGGGCTGCATCAAAAGAAGCGTGGCCAGCAGGCTGAGGGAGGGGATTCTGCCCCTCTACTCCGCTCTGGTGAGACCTCAGCTGAAGTCCTGCATCCAGCTCTGGAGCCCCCAGCACAGGAAAGACATGGACCTGTTCGAGCAGGGCCAGAGGAGGCCACAAAAATGATCTGAGGGCCGGAACACCTCTCCTGTGAGGAAAGGCTGACAGAGTTGGGGTTGTTCAGCCTGCAGAAGAGACAGCTCCAGGGAGACCTTACTGCGGCCTTTCAGTACTTAAAGGGGGCCGCTAAGAAAGATGGGGACAGGCTTTTTAGCAGGGCCTGTTGTGATAGCACAAGGGACAATGGTTTTAAACTAAAAGAGCGTAGATTTAGCCTGGACACAAGGACAAAATTTTTTACAATGAGTGTGGTGAAACACTCGAACAGATTGCCCAGAGAGGTGGTAGATGCCCCATCCCTGGAAACATTCAAGGTCAGGCTGGATGGGGCTCTGAGCAACCTGATCTAGTTGAAGATGTCCCTGGTCATTGCAGGGGGGTTAGACTAGATGATCCAACCCGAACTATTCTATGATTCTATGAACTAGACTAGGATGAAACAAGAATCAGTTCCAACCAGCACGTCATAAACACTTCTGTCTCCCATTCAGGAGCTACCCCTGTTAACTTCAGCCACAGTCCACAACTATGCTACCCAAAAAATGTCAGTCTTGTGGGCAGTGCGTGCATTTCAAGACTGCCTGGGAAGACAATCATCTGAAGGACAACAAAAATCTGCAGCTCTGAAAATCCATTTCAGAATACTGTAATTGTGCCTGAATACCCAAGTTATATACATCACACTGCAACAGATCAGCTTGGAGCCATGGTGAAGGAAAGATGTGTGGAAAAACGTCAGTATATTGGGGGCACTCTGATGCTCAATTCAGGTCTTCAGGTGCCACACACTAAAATCCTTGTTGAAGCAGAATGTTTGTACTGGCTTTGGCTGGGACAGAGTTTATCTTCTTCATACTAGCTCATACGGTGCTGTGTTTTGGATTTGTGACCAAAACAGCGTTGATAACACAGGGATGTTTTAGCCATTGCTGAACAGTGCTTACACAGCATCACGGCCTTTTCTACTTCTCACACTGCCCCGCCAGCAAGTAGGCTGCGGGCAGGCAAGAAGCTGGAAGGGGACACAGCCAGAACAGATGACCCCAAGGGATATTCCATACAATATGACACCATGCTGAGCAATAAAAGCTGGGGTAGGAAATTTGCCAGGGCGGCAGTTGGTGAAGGACTGACTGGGCATCAGTTGGCTGGTGGTGAGCAATTGGCGGTTTTTTGCATCACTTGTTTCTCTTGGTTTTATTTTCCTTTGGGTTTAGGGGTGGAGGGTTTTTTGTTGTGGGATTTTTTGGGGGGTTTGTTTGTTTGTTTGTTTGTTTGCTTTTTTACTTATTAAACTGTCTTTATCTCAACTCACGATTTTTCACACTTTTACCCTTCCAATTCTCTTCCCGATGTCACTGCCGGGGAGTGAGCAAACAGCTGTGTGGTACTCAGCTACCTACTGGGGTTAAACCACAACAAAGTTAAAGAATGTTTTTCCTTACATATTTTCACTGTTCTAATGTGTGTAGGATTTCTTGATAAAAAGCACTTCATGGACTGACTTAATTTATGAACAGATAAAATGCTCCTTCTAAATTACCTACATCACTTCCTTGTTTCTACGAGGTCCTTCAAAAGGTCGGAAAGGCAAACTCCCTGTTGCAGCATGGTAAAAGGTTACCCCTATGCTCCACAGATCAACTGTTGCCCCATACTTTTTCTGATGCTCTTTCCTCAAAACCGCTCGCTCATACATATCAGGATGCTGAAGAGAAAAAAAAACACAGAAAAAAAGAAATTGTAATTGCTTTATGAACCATATAAAGAACAAAAACCCAATCTATCTTTTCACAGCAAGATCATTTGTCATTCTAGACTTTCAGCTCTTTAACCCAACAGCAAAGTTAGCTTGTATCATAGAATCTGCTTAAGTTATTCTGACAGAATATGACAAAAGTGTTCCTAGGTATGACAGCCACTTCTATCAAAAGTCTGCAAAAAATATTTTAAAATTTAACTAAAGATTGACTATTAGAATAAAACACCACTAAAGAAGAGGAGAAAACCAGTATTCCTCCAGATGATTTTGAAGCAACAGAAACCAAACTCGAAAAAGATCCATGGCAGAGGAGAACATCAGTTACGATACTACATGTGGGAAAACATGGCAGGAAAAAATTTTGTCTATGATGCTTGTATTGATGCTTCTCTGCCTGTCTCTCTGGTTAACTGAGGTGTCAAGTGAATCTTAACTACATCTAACATCATCCAAGTAGCTCAAACGCAAACTGAAAAATATCTACAGAGATAAAGGCAAAGACATTCATAACTCAAATACCGTTGTTCTTCCTTTCACACAAGGCAACAGTGGATGTAGAAATTATTTAAAGGCTACTGGAGTCAGAGCAGCAGCAGAACTGTCATGACCCAAGGTGAAAAAGGTGGGAAGTTATAAAAACAATTATGATACAAAAGTTGAAATACTAATTCCCAACAGTCTGACCTTCACCTATTCAACTCTCATCATAAAGAGCCCCATGCTTCAAACATTTCTTCAACAGAAAGCGAAATCATATGGGCTTACTAAATACTCTTCTGTGCCATAGAGAGAAACAAATTGTTCGTCATCTTCAAGTTCTCTTGCAGCACCAAAGTCTGTAAGTTTGTAAACAGACTGACCATCTTCGCCGATGACACGCATTATATTGCCTGGTTTGATGTCACGGTGCACTATTCCATTCTCCCGGAGATGATTCATCCCAGCCACTTAAATTAAAAAAAACAAAAACACACAAAAACCCAAGAGAATTTAGGTATGCATCTTGATGCAGACTGCACAAGCACTGAATTGTAACTGAGGCTATGAAGACACAGGTCTTTACTTTCTCATTCGAAAATGGGAATCACCCAATTAACAAAAAGATCAGGACCAGAGAACAGTCTATGCATTTCTGCCTTTTTTCCTTTCAAACAGCCAAAGTACAGTATCTCTTGCTCTCAGCAACATCTTTTCCATAAAGTAACGGAGGAAAATTTTATAACAGGCAGGCACAGGTAAACCTCATTATTTTTCTAATTTACTCTTCTGAGATTAATTATCACTAGAAATCAGTGCAACATGTGAGAAATAATCTTGAAACAAGCAAGAAAGAATTACAGCAATGCATTACACAGAAATGGCTTCTTAAAGCAGCTATATATACCCATATAGACATAAATAAAAGATGTGACTCCATGTGACCACATTAATTTGTTACATTAGTTGACAGTCATTCATATGCCTTGATTCTCGCTGTTTCAAGATAAACAAAACATGTATGAGTTCATTTCAGTTAACAAATTAGACTAAAGAGCAAAATCTACATACCCACATCTCTCAAAACAATTAAGAACTCGGACTCTGGCAAACCAAAGGCATTAGATGGCTCCTCTAGAACTGTATATAAACTCCCACATGGACAAAATTCCATAACTAGTACTTTGTGTCTAGTCGTTGTCTGGAAAAAAATTTAAAAAGGTAAGTCTGTGACCATTGTGAAAATAATGTCAGAAATTACAAATAACCACACGATCTTACTTTCAAAACAAGAAAAAATCTGTAGCTAGATCATAAATCCCATTCTGGTGATCATCTTCAAAATAAACACAGGTGAATTTTCATATTGTTTCAGGTATTTTAACTTGGATAGGGGGAAAAATTTAAGAAAACTTCAAGTTCTAGGCACTTAAGAGGGTTGACAGCAGTATTGATGGGTGGACAAATGAGAAACTACAGCACAGAAGAGCAGAGAGCAGCAATCGTCCTTCCTTCCTTTTTACCAGTCGCAGCATCTGGGTCATTCAACCAACTGACCAGTCTCCATTTCAGCATGACTACTGCAATTCATTCTAACACACAGTTCTAGGTGTCCTATGTCATTATTTTAGTTGGTTGGAACACAAAAGCATAACATTGTCAAGATCACTGAAACATCTCCAAAGATTAGTATGTATTAAAGTCACACATGAAGATAGCTTAAAAATCCTAATTCAAGATAAACCTTAGGACAGTCGCTTCTAGAGAACCTACGCCTAAACACTGAAAGCAAGCATATTCTTTCAACAACAAGAAAAAAGAAAAAAGAAAGAAAAATTAAAAACGGTAGTGGTTGGGTCAGAGTATTTGTATCTTCACATATGTTACCATTCTTTAAAAATGTAACTTTATCTTCTATAGTTAAGGATAAAGAAAAAGACAGTTACTGTGGTTACTACCATGCATCTCAGATCGCAATCACCGCAATTCATTACCTCTTCTTCGACAGCAAACAATTTGACAATGTTCTTATGATTTAGTTTCTTCAATACTTCAAACTCTCGCATCTGAACATCCACAGGACGAAGGAAACTTATACTGTTAAATACTTTGACAGCATATAAATCCCCAGTTTTCTGTTCAAAACAAACAAATTACTAATCAAACAGAAGCACAAGATTGTAAATGTAAACATATCCATTGTCCAAGCATTCTGAGATTTCCTGTTGTGCATACAAGCATACTCGGATTGGAAATAGTTCAGAATAATATATTGTGTTAAGGTGGAAATTAAGATTCTATTAAAAACGTGTATGTACACATTGGTTTAGTTTAATATAGACTAGAAGCAAACAGACTAGCAGAATGAAAACTCAAGGCTAGCCCACAAAATCTAAGTGCTTTGAAAAAAAGAACAGTTAGTGTAAGAAAGGCTATACATTTAAGAATGACCCATAAACTTAGCTGAAAAATACTTCTTCACCCAGAGGTAAGCCACTTGCACATATCCGTAAGAGACACGCACATACCCCGGTTGAGAATCCTGGCTTGCTTAAGTTAAGAGGCAACTTTCGGAAGCTGAACATTGCTCTCTTTTTCTTTATTGTTCTGTTTAAACTGATTAGACAGCACTTTGTTTTTTCAAAGAAGGCCATGTTGAGCACTACTTACCACTAATGCAAAATTCTGAAGCAGTTCAGATCCACATAATAAGTGACAGGAGCACAGTCATGAGCTTAATCAGAGACTCAGGGTCTCAAGTGGGACTAAGCCCCAGTATGCTCAGGCAGCCACAGCACCAGCTGAGAGTGCAACTCCTGTTCCTCTTAAGGCCATTCCTTGCGCCCACTCCAGGAATAAGCTTACATCAGCAGTCTTGTGCGCAACAGATTCTTTCTAAGGACAAAGCTTTTCTATGCTTAGACTAGGTGAGCTGTGCAGCACACCTGCATACACTACTGGTGCCCAGCTAAAAGCTTTCTCCCACGGACAATGCGCTGCAGGTCATGTGCTCAGACTAGTGAGCGTGATGACAGGTGGCACCATAAAACCACATGCTTTACAGGGGAATCATTCTGTGTTGAAATTCGCTCACCCCGAAAAGCACTGTAACTGCTAAATTATTGCTTAGTGATTATTGCTTAGTGTTGCTTCACAGTTAAATGCGGAACACAGAAAACACTGTAGCTTATATATAACTCCATACTGATTTCACACTGACTGTCATTACTACAAGCGAATAGGACTTCCACTACTAGGCTTATCTTCATTTTGTGAGACGTACCATGAAATTCACAGGAATGGAATGACCTACACAAGTAAGGTCATTTCAGCCCCTCACTTCAGGTTACAACATACTCATCAGTATATCATTTACACGGCAAAACTGCTCTAAGATGTACTATTCTGTACGGATTACTCAAGGCATGTCACCAGGAAGATGGTGTCCTAGACATGTATGAAGCATTGACTTACGGACAAAGACTAACAGCAACTTCATCCAATACAATAATATGTTAAGAATATTTCACTTCTGGTACAAAACCATAAAAATCACAAAAAATGGGTTACGAAAGAACAGGGAAAAACTATGAAAAGAGAATTTAACAATGACAAAGATAACCTATCATGTAACAAAAACTGGTAATACTTTTATTCCTGTTTAAATTCTTAAGCAAGGACTATTTTTTTCCACAAAACGAAAGAATGAAGGAATGAAGAATTAATAACAGTTATTATTTTACAAGGACAAACAATACAACACTAAAACCAAATCCTTGGAAACAGCTGTATAGAACTCTAATTCAATGGGTGAATATTAAAAATTAAAAACTAAGCATGAATAAGTACAAAGATATATTTGATTTAGTCCTAAATATTTTTTTCATTGCTTTCATGACACTATCACATATGAAAAAAATTCAATTTTACATGTTACTCAGACTAGTAATTCCTCACAAACCTTATGTCGTCCCCGGAAAACATTTGCAGTAGCTCCCTGTCCTAGAATGTCAGACAACAGCCAGAGGTAATTCGAAGTGCTCTGCATCTTTGCTCTTTGATTAGACAGGGGTTTTTTTCACCTTAAAAACAAAGGGTTAAATATATTAAATTACAATTTAGTAAAATACATGAAAGGGACTTCTTTTAATTAGAAGGGGGAAAAAAACCTGCAACTCCAAAAACATACAGAAATAATTAAGAACAACCAAGTAGAGGAGTAAGAGGTGAAACAATGAAACAAAACCAAGCTCAACAATCAAAACTAATGCTATAGACACAACACCTCTCCGCATTTGAGGTCTTTACTCCCCAAACTTTGAAAAATCAACTGGAAATGTGAAAGCTTTATAATCTCTTATCTGTTGTATGCAGGTGTTTAAATGATACAGTAACAAAAACCATAGGAAAGAGTCACAAACATGTGCACAAGGCCTTTTGAAAATAAGCAAGGTTTATATAGGCATATATACCGAATAATGGAATTATTATTAAGGAAATAATAATGGAATTATTATTAAGGAAAAGACATTCAGGATAATGGCAGATATGCATACAGATCTTTTAGCTCACTTTGGCACTGGAAGTTGCACTTCAGTACAACTGTAAAGGAACTGGACTGACTACTTACAAAAAGTTATTTTTACATGAGCTAGATAAAAATCACAATTAACAAACGTACTTTCAGCTACTTGCTAAAAACACCAATTGCTACTGGAAGAAGTTATGGGACACTTGTTCCATTTCTAAAATTTTACATTTGGTACATCACAACGTTTCCAGAGAGACAGCGTGTTGTCCCCATCCTTCCTGAAATGTAAATTGTCAGACAGTCAGGCCTTCACAGACTCAAAAGAAAGAGAAAAAAAAGGTTTGATTAAATTAAAACAATTTAAAACAAACAAACAAACAAACATTAGAACGGCCAGATTTCCCCCCCGGCCAAAACAGCAGCAGCTGCAGGTGAATACCCTCACCTTTTTGGTTTAATCAAAACACTGATTTTGCCATTAAATCTAGTAAAGGCTCTAACACCAAAGATGTACCTTCCTTGATCTAAAGAATCTTAACAGCAAAACGGCAACTGGATATGGGCAAGGTCCTAGAGCAAGAGCCTTTCCTCATAGCCTGGCAGCAGACCCTGTGTCTGTCTGTGTTAACTGACAAGAAACAGTGAACTGATAGTCAAATGAAACAAAAAAAGCCTTGCCTGTAACTACCGGAAGGAGAAATATGACAGAATTTCCTGTGCATGTTTATCACGAGAAGGCGGCTGGCGCTTTCTGAGAGCTCCCTGGTGCCGAAGACAACACCACCAGAAGCCTCACAGCCTGCGCCGCAGGAGAGCGGAGGAAGCCAAAGCTCCGTGGCACCGTTCCCAGTCGTACCCGTGCCACACCGCAAGGAGACAGCAATGTTCTCATGACTTTGAACGCATTTTTCTATGCCTAGCGACTGCGGATTTCATACTTTCATTTAGCTATTCGCTCCTGTAAGATGTGGATTTACTTGCAAAGCTGTCCCAAAACATCCAGGCAATGATACACAGCGTACAGAACATAATGACACAATGACAAGCCCTGACATTACTCTAACCTAAGCTCTGCGTCATGCAGCAACACCATTCTTAAAATCCAGATAAAGCTCTTGACGATGCCTACAGAAGGGAAAAAAGGTTTTCTCTCAAATCTGAACCAAAAAAACCCAACACCACTCTCCAAACCCTTACAATTCTCAGTTAAATCCAACAAGACAATTTGCAAGAGTAGAGTAAAATAATTTCTCCAAGCTGGCAATCACTGTAGATGCCAAAGAGCTATCTATGATGCAGACTTAGAAGGTAAGGAAGAGGTCTGTGAAGAAATACTGCACAACCCACTCTGTAAACCATTTGTAAAATCTCCAAATTAAAAAATTCCTCATAACCCTGCATGTAACAAGCCAGCTGGCACATTACTAGAAAACACGTATATTAGCATTTATTTCAAAGCAATGTTCATTAGACTCATACCAAGACACGGAAACATAACGAATCCTTTCTAAGCAGACAGAAGGTGCGCAGAACAATCAAGCAAACAGAGTTTCTTCACCAGTCTGTTCAAATACTAAAAATTTTAGCAACCTACTAGAGACTGAATTATTGTGTTGCCCGAAGTGATAGAGATGAGGTAGCTTATGTATGAGATTAGCTCTCTTCCTTTACCTTGTTTTCTAATGAAATTTGCATGAAGGTCAATGAGTGAAAACAAAAGGACAGGTCTGTGACAGACGACCTTGCGTATCATTCAATGGATTTAAAAAAACAGCCGGCAAGTCACTGATGGGTTCTCAAGGTCTGTTTTTTTTCACTAGTAACACTACAGATACAATTATGCCGAAGTTAATCCCAGGGTACATATCCAGCGCCAAACCAAAGTCAGTGTTGCACTACTGGGCCTTTTTTGTCAAAACAGTATTTGTATAATATATATATTATATATTATGACATATATAAAATATATATAACTACAACAGAGTCTACACTCTTCTGGCAGAGTCTTCACTTTTAAGGCATACAGTCTCATTCAGCTTTAATTTTAATCTTCAAATTATAATAATTTGATTCAATAAATTTTATAACATGTTAGACCTCCTTTAATTTAATATCTTTCCTTTCTCAAGACTGATTCAGAACCGATCTTTCCTAAATACTCGGCATGTCGAGTCTTCTTTTCATATCTTCCTAAATCAATTCACCAAGAGTTTCACATTCAAAAAAATGTATCTCTAACCGTATGATTATTCCTGTCACTAGATGTAATGCTGAACTTTCTGTTTCTTCACGTCTCACTTATGGTCATTAAGTCTGATACTAGATGAGTCAGAAGTTCCTCACACATATCTAAAAGTATTCTTCTCCTACCAGCAGTTTGATCTATTGTCCCCCATGACGCATTAGCATTTCAAGGGTTTGGGAGATGCTTTTTGGGGTTTTAAATACACTTTTCTGCTTCTGGTGACACTACTACTTCTTTATTTGTCAGCAGGGAGGACTTTAATAGATAAAGATTGCTTTGCTAATGCGATTTTTTTTTTAAACTCCCAATGCTTTGAAGCAGGAGTATGGTCTGCTTCTAATTAATAAGGAGAAGTTTGCTGTTAATTCAGGCACACGGGATAAGCACACAAAGCAGGTACTTCCCCCGTTAACAGCTGCAATACACAAGTTCACCAGGCAAGTCTGGCCAGATGATGAAGTTAACGTGAAGGCTCTTTCTGTCTACAGGTAAGATCCCATATGCCACCAAAGCCAACGGGCAAGGTGCTGAGGTTCCAAATAAACGTTAAGGTAGCATTATACAGCCTGGTAAATAGGAAGGTTTTATACTTTCCTGTATGCCCTCTCTTTAACGCCTAGAGAAGAAGTTTCTCCCCCTGAAATTCCTGCTTCCTGCATCTGCCCTTCGGGGGGGTTTCCAGTCCAGCAGCTCGGATCCGAATCACCTACACACCCTGCCCCAGGCCGCACCAGGCGCTGCTGGAACCCACACGAAGCAGAACACGCTCCCAAAGGCCCGCAAACCAAACGGCAAGCCCAGCTCCGGCGCCGCTCGGCACCCCAGCTCTCGGCCTTTCCACTCCGTAACCGGGGAAGAGGACTCGGCAGCTCCCGGAATGCCACGGAGGGCCAAAGCCAGCCAGGCCCGCGGCGGAGGGCACGGTACCGGAGCTCATCTCCACAACAGGACAGCCTTCCTGAGAGAAAAAAACCCTCTTCCTGAGGGAAGGCCCCGCCACCCCCCCGGCAAACCGAAACCACCTCGCCCCAGCGCGAAGGGGGCCGCTTCCCCTCGCCGCCGAAGCGGCCCCCTCCGCGCCGGCGACCGCCCACCTCAGCTCGGCTCGACAAGGGCCCCCACCCCTGCCCTGCCCACCGGCCCCGGCCGCACGCACCCAGC
>Ga0065711_1044079_pt1 | contig 14333 bp, 12 predicted proteins | sample Hoacrofraction12_FD_59098 | JGI IMG/M metagenome (GOLD analysis project Ga0065711, IMG submission 59098) | Hoatzin crop microbial communities from Cojedes, Venezuela - Epithelial fraction 12 v2 (version 2) | ecosystem: Host-associated > Birds > Digestive system > Esophagus > Crop | place...
CCTGCCCTCCCCTCCCCTGCCCTCCCCTCCCCTATGATGGAGAGAAAAAAAATCTCTTTTCAGAGAACAGAATAGTTTTGTCCTCTCTCCCTCTGTTTCATGTATTTTTTTCTGTTGAAGGAACAAAAACATATAACTACAAATGGAAAGAACTGTTCTAGAGGACTAGATCTGAAGACCTACAAAGATTCCTTAATTCCTGTGTTCTTACATGTAAACTGAGGAGAAGGAGTATAGAAGAAAGGAGTCATGCATTAGAATGGTGTATCTTGGGTGTGATTGGTTCATCCATTCTTCATCTGAGTTATCATCTGTGTTGGTGACAAGCTCCATGATTATATCTTGCGCTGGTGCTCAGATTAAACCAAAGAAATGAAATATTGGAGTGGGAAAAAAATGACAACCCAAAACAAATCTACTAAAAGACAGTATTCTTTATTTGAGCGGCAAAAAACTGCAAGGTTCACTTCTTTGCATTATCTGAGTTATACGTTATACAAGTTTAGTTTTAGTTCTTGACCTGCCATTCATACATGCTTATAATCAAATTAAGCACAGGTTTAGAGGAAGCAAATGTTGGTCACGCACCTAAAGGATACTTTCTTGTAATAAAGTAAGAAAAAGCAGGATTATCACTCACTGAATCTGTGGATTTTGAAAAAAGTTACATATTCCAACAAGAAAAAATGAATTAGCGATGTGTCAACACAGTTGAAAACAAAATAGTGTGAGAAAATACTGAATCTACTTATCCAGAGATGGTCATTAAAGCAGGATACATTTCTTAAGTGTCCTGGTTCGGAAACTGGCTCTTGCACCTTGTGAAAAAACAGGTAGAATTTGAGTTTATGTAGAACTGTTCACAAGGACAGTTGCTTCTCTGACAAAGAAGGGACAGGTAAAACTGATATTTACTTTAGTGATGCAACACTTATTTGGCAATGTATAAAAACTAAACGACTTTGAAGCAAGCATATACGACATGTAAGGAACCTAAATATATATGAATATAATACAAGTTGAGTCTTTTAAAAGCATAAAGCTATCTGTCGACCTTTGTAAATGAAATAAGGATTATACGGACACCAAACCCCATGCAGTGTGTGCATACTGCTGCTCTGGAAGTTTTCCAAATATACACCACTTAGAGTGCTGCTATAGGGCTTGAAAAATATTTAAAGCGATTTTACTCCTTTTCTTCAAAATATGACACTTTTTTTAGCCTGCTGTATTACTGAACATTAACTTCCTAATGTCTTTCACTGTGCACTATGCACATATAAGTGGATATGATATAAATGGAAGTGGTTTAGGGGCTATGCAGAGGAGTGTTTATGGAAAATATTGACAGTTCCTATCGTACATTGGTAAGACAGAAGTTTGCTGGTGCATTTCAGCTATCAGCTGTAAGTGTCTGTAGTTTGAAATCACAATGGACAGCCACACTCCTGGACTTCCAAAGCAACTGTGCACTGCAGTTCCTGAGAAGAAGCGGTAGCTTTTCTCTTGGATTCTCAATACTACGCAAAAGGGATTCGGCAGTTTTTAACTGCTGGCTTCGCAGATCACTCAAGAAGGGCTCAATTTAGCACCTTCTCCAATCCCTCTGCAGTAGACAAAGGGCTGATACAGAAAAAAGTGAACACAACCTCCTCTAGCTGTATATTAAAAGTCTTGCAACTACTTGTTGCTTAATGTCCTCAGATTATAACCTCTCCTTTCCGTTCACACTCTGAAACTCTCATTCATGTTCCTGTTGTTTTGCATTCTGGTTTAATGCAGTCTACATGTCTCCGCCTCTGGCAAATTAAATTTTACAGGGACAATATCCACCTAAAATGCTTCTCAGAGATTGTTTATGAGACTGACTCACTGACCATGTCCTCTCTTTCTTTGGCTCCTGCCAATGGCTTTCTCTGCATTCAGTATTTCTTGTAACTTTCAAATATCCTCAGAGTTCCCTTTACCTCCCCGGTTTCTCTTTTGGGATATTGTATCTGGCATGGAATGTCACCTCCATCAGTCACTATTTTACCTTGAAAACAAATCCTTCCTGGTGCCATTCCTGCGTGGTTAATGTTTTTCAGGTGTTCATTGTCCTCTTTCAAGTTCTTTCTTGAAAGGGATTTTCTATAATGCTTACCAAAAACATGCAGCCAAGGAAGCTGCTGATGTGTTCCAGCCATCTCTTGTTTTGCTGGCCAGTACCTCCTCCTCTGTGTGGCCTGTTGCTGTTAATCTCTGAGACTGTCTTTTTGATTGTCTGCTCATGTAGCATAAAGAACAATGGGCTTGCCTGGTAGTCTGTAAATAACATCTAGAAATGTCTGTGAGTTTTCAGGTAGCATCAAATCAGCACAAAATTGAACATATTTTATAGAAAGTAAATTAAAAAAATACATAAATTCAGAGCGTATGCTGAGTAAGGGACAACAATAATGAAAAAGAACAAAAGAGCTTTATACTCATACGGGTCCACTTATGGACTAATGAAAAAATCCTGCCCTATCTGTCTCCAGCTGAGAAATGGCAGAGGCTCTCTTGTCACACATCATGAAGGCTCACCCTGTGTAGCTGCTGTAGAAATTCCTGCACTTCCCCACTTTCTCATTTGATATATATTTAAATCCTAGTAATCCTGGCTCTCAGCTGAGTATCTGTCCCAAAGAGATTTAGGATAGGGTAAGCCAAAGGTTGTGAGTCCATAGCTATGTAAATTCCAGATTCAATGGGGAAAAGCAACAAGGACTCCTAGAGCTTATGAGATGGGACACAGTTCAGAGCTTCTGATTTCAAGGCAGATCATCAGTCTGAAATGTAAATTGCTGTATTTGGTTTTCCTTTTTTAGTTATTACTCTTTTTGGTGTCTGATCTGGAGAGAAACTTGCAGCTAATAGTAGTAAAACATTCATGTTGACATGCACAGACACAGACACCCGGACGATACTGCAAGCAATTTCCATAAAAAGAATTAGGGACTGAAGTTGCTTTGCCTGGGAAGAGTGTTATACTGGGCAAATTTCCACTGACACCACTAGACGAAATATGCTCGGCCACCACAGTCTCTCAGAACTAAATGCAAAGTGAGGCTTCCTCACCCAAATTCTAGTAAAGTGTTTCAAAACACTAGTTTCTACACCTTACTATTCATTTTTTTCTCTAAGGACCAGCAAAACCCTAGTGTATTCTTACAGACAGGACGACAGAGGGAAAGAAAAAGGAAGATAAATTTTAGGTTTATTTTTTGTGGTGGAGACTCACATGCCATGGTGATGATCAGCCTTATAAAATTCTAGATAGTCATAACAGACCACAAAGGAGTCACAAAGTCATTACAGTCAGTGTATTAGTAATCCTCGTACTGTAATAAGGAGTGTCCAAATAGCCTATGACATCAGAGACCTTCATAGCTCCAGAGGAACTATTAGATTATCTTCTCAAGAATCCTTAGATTAAAGAGTCCTCAACGAGACCCTGACACAATAAAACATAATGATTTGAAAAGAGTTGCAATGTTCTATCGTGTCAATAATTTGCATACTAAGCAGCCCTTGTGGTACCATAGTCTTTGACATTACAGAACATGGACTTGGTACACACTGAGCAGCATTTACATTACCAAACATAGGAGTTGTTGAATATTATATCTGAAAAAGAAAATGAGATTCACCTGAGTTTTAATTACGAAAATTAACACAAAATATCCTCAGTTATTTCTGATGCACAAAGAGCCATGAAATACGAGGCCAAACTAACTTCTCATGTAATCCTGAAGTCTGGATTCTCAGCCAGTTGCATGAGAGTAATTCCTTTAACCTCATTTATGAGGATACTATCCTTAGTCTTTGTACTCTCTCACAGCATCACATATGTCTTGGTGTTATATGTTAGCTTATGTAACCCACAGACCAATATGTTTTCCTGCAAAAGCATGAATTAAGGAACAAGCAGGTGCTTTAACACTGAATATCTCTCTCTTTTTTTCGTGTGTGTCTGGGTAACTGACATCCTTAACCTGACTTTAACAGTGTGTGTGTGAATATTTCTCTGTAGGTGAAGAGTTCCCCCTATGTGAATACTTTTATATGTGCTGAAGAAGAATTAATGTCTCTGTATAAGATAAGAGAAAGAGAATCAACCATGACTGTTGGAGGGAGCTTCACTCTAGATAGTGGGAAGATTTTTTTACTCTGCTGAGCACAAGTCCTGCTGTTAATAATTGAAGGTTGCTTTGTGGAGAAAGGACTGTCCATATCCATCATTTTGAAGATGAATTTTTTCAGGTTCTCTCTGTTTTATGCCATATCAAACAATCCTACAGCACACAATTCACAAGTCGCATGACCAGCTCAAAGTTTCTGGCCTTTGAAAAGTTTGCTATTTTGACTTAAGTATTGAGATACTTCTTTTCAGTTACAAAGAAGATGCATCTTTTGAGGATTCAAAGAAGCAAAAAAGAATATCCTCATTTTCCTTGACAGAATCCTTGCTGTGTTCTCCATGTTGAAGACTGGCAAATATGAACAGACAGGTTTACCCTTTTATCCCTTCTTGTTACCCAATGTGGCTTTTAGGTCTTTCTCCAAATGAAGCACTCTGCAAGACATTCAAAGATAAAAGAGAAGGAGAATGAACTCACCTACACAGAGCTTATGAAGGCCTTTACATTTTGATTGATAGTGTTTCTGTACCTGTGGCACATATTTTAAAACGCTTCTACAACCGTGAGTGAAAATACTATCGTGAACACTCATAGAGAGAGTGTGTGTGTGTGTGTGTGTGTGTGTGTGTAAAAACCGCAGAACAGAACAGGATTTTTAAGTTAGAGAATGGGCACATTCTGTTATTGATTGTTGTTATGCAAGACTTGTAAGACCTCTATGATGGAATGGTGGTAGCAGAAAGCCTTAAAAAGAGATGTGGTCCTTGCATGAGTTTTGCCTAAATTTATCAGTTTGCTGGGTTTTTTTGCTTGCTATTCCAGGAAAGAAATTAACACCTTGTCAGCATGGCAGAGGAGAGAAACACAGTAAGTCTTCATAGATCATTGACAACTACTGATCTCTTGTGCACTGTAGGCAGATTGCTCTAAAAGGGAGACCTAAATTTATCTCTAGCTAATAGATAGGCAAAGAAAATCAAAGCCCTGATATGCACTTACTGTAGAGGGGAGAGCTTCTGCATCCCTAATCCCAGGGGATCTTCCTTCTGTATGAATAATCTTATATATTTTAAAAAGTTATTTCTATTACAGATTTATTTTGGCCATTCGCAAAATGTGTCATAGAGTTTACTGCTCTCCAAAGCATTTGGCAGTGAGAGTGCAAATGAGAGCAACTGAAATGTGAAGACCAGTACCTTTGCAAAGAGTGGGAAAACTGTGGCCAATGATACTTTGAAAGACTGAAAGAAGTTATGCAATATGTGCACATCTGCAGAGACCAGATAGATGCACTTGTTTCATCATTCAAGATAGTCTTGTTGGCTCTTTTGCATGTTTTGCACAGGGCTGTCTCAAGCAGGGCTTGATCTTCTTTTCCTTTGCAAAGCACTGACTTTGCTGTCAGTGTTGTTATTGCTGTGCTGTGCTAACGTTATCATTATTTTCACTGTGTATGTATTTGTTGCTTCCTGTACAGTGTACAAATTTTTTTGCACGCAAAAGCCGGAGCAGCAGTCCTCTTTTAATACAAAACCCATTAAAAGCTGCCATTCTTAAATTAGCTCAGCAAAAAACCTGCATTTTATAGTCAAGCAAGCAGTAATTGGACACTGTGGCTATGAGTGGCCCTTGTGGTGTTTGGACCCAGTCCAAATGTACCTTCTGTCTGTCTCTGACACAGGCAGACAATAGTAGTATTATTTACTGTGCTGGCTCTGTGTAATTCGACAGGCCAGCTGCAAGAACAAAGAACCACTAACATTTTGCTCAGCCCTATTCCCAACTGAAGGCCCATCTACATTTCATAAATAATTTCCTAAAATACTGGATTCTCTTTCTCTGCTATAGCCTTTACTGTGCTAATTTAGAGAATAAAAGTTAGCCTTGCAAACAGTATCTTCCTCCAGTGCTGTCATTCATGTATTTTCAGCTTTTGGACACCATCCCTATATTGACCCCAAAGTCTTTATTTCATACGGCTTGTCTCCTTCTCTGTGTCCAGGAGTATGGTGCTAGCCCTGTTACTGAGTTTCCTATGAATCTAAAGTTAATGAAAGGGTTTGGGGATGGGTCATTTTACTCCACCTAATAAGTGACTGACCTGTGATGTTATTAAAATACAAAAGTTTAAAAGGTATTCAGGAGGAGCACTCCTCCCATATAGCCATAAGTAACACATGAATGAACATAAGAGGCAGTATTAGGTAATTTTTAATATGAAGGGGATTGGGATCAAGGGATCCCTGGACATAATAATATCTGTAGCTTTGACGTTGTTTTTACATCCTAGGGCAGCTTTTCAAACTGTAGCCTATGAAGAACAAAGAGACAGTATACGAACAACCACACCTCCAATTTACATCCATTGTATCTGCATTTCCAACTAAGGAAAAGATGAGAGGAGCTGTTACATTTTTTGCATATAACCTATGGCTTCCTGAATGTTCAGGCAACTGAACTGCATCTGTAAAATGGGTATAATCAACAGCTCATTAGGGACATTCCATCCATGAAAGGATGCCCCCTGTGAGTGTTTTTTCTTGAACTGGCATGAGCACTGGGAGTCCCGATACTTTAAATGCAAAATACGTCCTTTCTTGCCATTAGTGTCTCCTATTTTCTCATCCTGTTCCACTGGCAACTTCTTCACCATCTTTTGCTGCCATTTCCCCTTGGGGATGACAGGTTCGTATGTGAGAACATCCACAGGTGAGCAGCAGGCAGTGGGAATGGACTGGGAGCCCAGTCCTCTGATAGCTGTGCACTGGGCTGACGGGTTGGTGGGAAGTGGGTGGAGGAGGAAAATTAATTGCAATCAGTAAAGAACTAAAACAAATGACTCCCTTAGGAGACAGAGAGGAGTTGGGAATTCTCTGACTCACCATCCCATCACCATTCCTCCAGGGCTTCTCCTAGAGCGCTGCTGCTACATGCCAGCCCTTACACAAGACTGAAACAAAAGGCTCTCTCTCTCCTTCGCAGAAAGCAATTTCCATGAGACATGGACACACTGCTCTCATTCACAGTCATATATGAATATAGTGCACATGCCCATGGTGTTCTGTAAATAATACTCATAATACTTACAGAGTTATGTTGAATTCTGCCAGGGAAAGATTAAGAGATTCTCAGAATTGCATTATTATGCCAGACAACGTCTGGCCATGTGAAACACATATAGTGACACTACTCTTTGAATTTTTAAACGTGATCCTAGGAATCCCTTAAATAATTTGTAAGGTGCGTATCAGAAATCTCTTTGCCTACTATTTAGTTGGGATTTATAGACAATTACCTCCTTCAAAAAGAAATGTTTTCCAAGTGTCACAGTGTGAAGGTAAACACTGACCAGCACCCTCAGAAAACACGCTACAAGATGAAATGATGAAAGCACAAAAGCGGACGATGTGGTTGCTAATCAGCCAACTGGGGCATGCTGGCAGCAAGGCTTGGTTTCTTTTAACTGCTCTGGCCTCTGGGAATATGCTGCTTTCTGAAACCACTTTGACTGCCCTCAGTGTTGAGCATAGGTGTTCAAAAAGATCTGCTTCAGTGCTCACTGCTTCACTTTGTTTTGATGGGTTTATGGAGAGTCTTGATTATGTCAGAAATTCCTCAGAATGAGCCTCAGCGGTATCTAAAATGGATGAGCTAATTTTCTCACAGGTAGAAATTGCCTTGATTTCTCCAAAATCTGGGCCTCCAGCACATTCACACACAGCAAAAGCTCCTCTGATAAATTAAACAACACTAAGCCAGGCTGACAGGATTTATTTATTTATATATTTATTTATTTTGCAATGTGTATTCACCTAAATATAAGTCAGTCAAATTTAAGAGCTCAAAGTCAATTAAAGCGCTGAGCTTGATAAGAGCTACCACAGATGACAAACTCTTGGAGAAAGTGGAACTGCAGGTGCTGAGGTGCAGACTTGTTTGCCTGCACAGTGAGAAAGCAAGCCCTTCTTTGGGATGTGGACAGGTTCCTCGAAAGGACTAGTCTGACATTCAGACAAATCTCTACAGGGAGGTACATACTAAATATCACTAGAGAACTGGAATCTCAAGTTGGGAAAATTAATTTTGGTTTTGTACTTCATCAGGATGAAACATTAAAGCATTTGTAGGACTTTTCAGAATTAGTATTTTCACCTTCTATCTCCATCTGAATTAGCAAAGAATCACTACATGGAGTATGCACTCAAGATACTGGTGATCCTCAGCAGAAGAGTTTATGTGTTGCTTGATTTGGGATTCAAAACCATGTCTCCAATACACCAGGTGAAAGATCTCATTTGTACATTTTTGTAGAACAGGTTTTTCAGTTTCATTTTTGCTGCTGCAAAGCCTTTTTTTGGTGAAAGGACCACTGAACTTGATAAACTACTGACAAAAATTCAGAATTTTGTAAACTGGTATTTTCTAGTAAAAAGTATTTAGTCAAAAAAAGTCTAAAAGTCTGTAGGTTGGCTGCACAGTTATGATTTTCTATTTCTAATTTATTCCTTTTCTGCATAGAATTGATAGTGTGCTAAGGAATCATGGAGTTGGATCGTATTATCATATTTTTCGTATTTCATCCAGATTGTTCCTGTCCCCAAACAAGGACAGTGTTATTTTCACAAATATTATTTTTAACCTTAGGAATCATTTGCTTCTTTAACAGCTGGTTTGACTGCTGTTTTTGAGGAAATCTCACCAGAAATTGCTTTTAAGTGTGCAAATACATTCTGGTCGGTGCTTCAGCTGGCCCATCTGACCACAAACCACAATGATAAGGCTTTAGCCAGGCCCATCATAGAGTCCCTTTTAAAAAGAGCCACAAATGATAAGCATGGTCTTCTGGCCACAGAATAATAGTCCTTAACCACGATTCACCTTTCTACGCAACACTGAATCATTGTTGAGGCTATTAGAAGAGTAATTCCTCGGTTTATCATATTGCTGCTCAGGAACACGTATTTTTGTCTTTTTTATTATTTGTGACAGTATGCAAGAGGACTTTTGTACTTGTAGTAGAAGATGGTATATTGAGAAAGTTTGGTATAAAAGTGATAGTTCTCTGAGATTTTGCCAGGACTGTGTTCTGGTTCGGCTGCAGCCGGCAACAAAAGTGGCACGCGGCCGCCCCTCCCCCCGCCGCGGTGCGAAGGAGAACGGAAAAAAAAAACAGGCATAAACCGACGGGTCGGGATAAGGGCAGTTTAACAGAACAGCAAACAAAGGGAACAGCAACAACAACGATACAGAAAAGGGGAATACACAACACAAACCCGCAGAACAGAGCCCGCAGAACAGACCCGCTCTCCCGGACCGGACCGCTGCTGAGCTCTCCCGAGCCGCGAGGGAGCTCGCGCCGCGCCGCCCCCCCCCGCCCCCGGACCCCAGCCTGACGGCACATGGTATGGAATACCCGGCTCTGTTTGGCCAGGGTGGGGTTGGGTCAGCCCCCATCCCCCGGCTGTGCCCCTTCCTGGAGTTTGGTGAAAATTAACCCTGTCCTGGCCGAACCCAGGACAACTCTTAGTGCTGCTAGTTCAGAGACTGTACCTTACTAAGGCAAGTGTGAATAAAATCACAATTTTGTAACTCACCTGCTTAAGCAACCAAACAACACCACTTATTAAACCATTACACATGATTTTGTTTTAGATAGGATACATATTTTTTGTTTTAATTATTCACTATTCCTTCACAGTGTGAAAAATATACAGTACATTAATAGAAAGATCTTCAATGCATTTTGATTATTTGGAGACAGGTATCAGACGAATCTGCAAGAAACTTTCTTGTATATTCCCACCATTATTTTGACTAGAAGACAAAAAGAAACAGGCAATGCTTCATAAAAACTCACTGTGCAAAATTTTAAATTTTAAAAAAGCTTTCAACCTTTTGTGTGTGCGTTTGCTAGGGTTCTTTCAGCACTCCCATGTCATTCCTTTGCCTCAAGATCTCTTATTAATGTTTGCTATGTGTCAAAAGTTGATAATTATTAGTAAAGAACGTCTGCCCCACAGGCACCTTACAATTTATCAGCAGACTATTATACTATTTGACCTTGTCCATAAAAAAGCACATAAAACACTATAGGAGGAATAAACTGTCCTGAGAGAGTAAAATTAGCAGTGAGTAAATCTACTCAGTGTCTAGTCTTGTATCGCATATGATGCTGATGTGTTTGTATATGCACAAATATGCTTGTGTGTATTTGTAAACAGAAATATATACACTTACTTGTTTTTTGTAACACAGATTTCAATGCCCATCTAAATGCTCTGAACAGTTCTCCTGTAACTTAGAGCGCATCATACTGCAGTGAAGAGTGCCGATAAATATCCACCAAAGATCACTGGAGAACAAAATATGAATTTAATTAAAAGGAATTAATACTAAGGTATTTAATCTGATAAGAGGCAGTATCAGTTAGGGACTTACTAAAGTATATTTTGTAGTCATCGGGGCTTTGGCTTATCTTGCTTCTTCCTGTTTTTCTCAAACCTCTGTGTGTGGGATACCTGCGCCGAGGATTGAAGTAGCTAAAAGCTACAGGCAACATTCTGCTTTCTGTTACCCCAGAACAACCTTTTTGATTTCCAAGAGGGTGCAGCCAGGTAACTAAGCACAAAAATGCAAAGAGATGCTTAATCCCATCCCAGATGTGGGGCAACTTTCTTGGCGGTCAGAGTGATTTCTGCCTGTGGAAAACTTTAGAGATAAAAGAACTTGAATATGCAGGGCTCAGATTTACCACCCTCCACATGCACAAACTGTAGCTGCACGAACTGATGAGAGGTATTCCAGGGTGGACAGCTTCGTCTGCTGTATGTCACGAGTTATTATTTTTGTAAACATGCTGAGTCTGCCTCTGATGAAAGGGTGAAAGCTACTTCTTTCAAGAGGATGAGACTGGAACTTAACCGTTGTGATGACTGACAAGAATTCAAATCTTTCAAAGGACAGGCATAACTAGTACAGACGTTGCACTTTACCTGGACTTGTACATGTTCGTGATGACTTTGTCAGCCAGTGGCAGAAATGTTCTCAGCTGCTTACTGTTTGTTAATGACAAAACAACCATCTCAATTGAATGTTTGATGCTATTTAAAGGTCAACATGAGTGATTAATTCTAAATTATGTAATTATACTAAGAAAGCAGAGTTAAGAAGCTGCTAACCTGGATCAAGTGTGAAAATCTAGTATGGTTGTTTTGAAAGGTTTCTGTTAAATGAGCATCAAGTGACTGTTACCATTGTGGTAATGAGATGGTGTTATTAACAGGATGTGGCATAGATGAAATCTATAAGAAAGACCTTGCACTTTTGAGGGATGTTAAATAACAAAATGACTACCTGGAAATTATTTCAGGTCACTCATTTTTAGGAGCATTCTTCTCCCTTGTCCAGAAGACATAACCACATGCATACATAGCCTTCCTTTCCCTGTCCCCTTACAGCCCTTGGAAAACAGATTCTCTCTCGATCTAGGGATAATGGCTTCTGGAGCAGATGAATCACTTCAAAAAAAGTCAGTGTAATACATGGCAGGCCCAAGTAAGCAGATAGCTGTAATATTACAGGGTTTTTATTGATATCTTTTTCCAGAATAGGTTATCATGATTTGTTTGTATTGCAGCAGTTCCAGAAAGACTGATTCATGGATCAAACCTGTATTGATGTTAGGTACTGGGAAAACAAGAAGCAGCAATACAGACCTTGCCTTCCCGGGAAAAAGCACTGGGTTGCATTGTCACCTCCCTGCTATTTTGCTATCCTCTGTCCCTTAAGCTGTGTGAAGTAAAACTAATCCTTCCCTCTGTTCCTAAACCACTCCCTACAAACTTCAAGAATTCAAAATGATTTGGGAAAAGTCCAGTTCAGTTCAACTCTCTGCTTAGGTTTTCCAAACAATTGCTCCAATTGCTGCTGCGCTGAACAACCTTACCACAGCCCTGTGTTTAAGAGGCTGGCTTTTTGTGTGCTTCATTTATAAATCCTGTTGGTGGAAACATTTCTGTAACTGGACCCAGTAGGAGTCTGACACTCTCATTGTGACCAGCTGTTTATTGTGCAAGCTGCTGACTAACTTGCAGTAACTAAAATATAATTTTCCAAAATAGACACAGATGACAAACAATCACTGCGGAGAGCCAATATAACTAAGGAGTACACTCAAGGCTCTTTTAGGTGTACTTCACAGGCTCATTATAATCAGCAAACGGATCTTAACTCAGGCTGTCACCTACTCAAAACTATTCCTTATTTTCAAGGCTGTGTCTCATTGTGCCACTTCACATAAAGCAAAGGGCGTCCAGTCATGTGCTTTGGTACCACTTAGCTCTCAGATGGCATCCAAACACCGTTCTTTTCCACCCCAAAAATCCCCGCGAATCTTTCATCCCCTTTTCCCAGCTTCCACTCTGCCTGAGAAGCTGGATTGCTGGGGTCCAGGTAAGCAGGGTCGCTGCCTATGGGGGCTTCAGCAGCTGATCAGCCATTCAAATCCAGGGCCAGAAACCACTTCTTTCCTGTTCCCAGAATTTCCTGCAGCCAGCTTTACACTTACATCAGTGCACAGCACTTACCAAGTCTCTCAACATGGCTACCCTGTATGGCCTTGTAGCCATTATTTCCTAACAGAGATAGCAGGAAGACAGTCGTACTTCAGGAAAATTTGAACAAAAAGACCTAAGATGATGGAGATTAAAAAGTATTCAGCTGATACACAAGCAAACAAAGGAAAGCAAACACCTTGACTTAACTGAGGGGGCACAGGGCAAAGATATCGCCAAAGAATTCAGTTATCCTTGACTAGAATAAATAAGTAAATCCCTTGAGAACAGGACCCTGGGCACTTAAGCAACAGTGAAATAAATTAAAATCCTGTGTCTGATAATAAAATACAATGTAGCTTCAGTGTAAGATTCCTTGCTACCCTAAGGAGGTTGTTTCTACTGAGGCCTCTGGTGTTCATCTATCTCATTAAATGAAACCTGTAATAGAAACATCCCCACACACCTGAAAAAAATATACGTGCATTTTGAAAAGTATCTAGGTTGGAGATTTTCAGTTAGATTTATGATTCGAAGGCTGATGCTTAAATTCTGAGTGCAGAGGTGTCACATCTGTTTGTGTGGTGACCATAGCCTGATGGTGCTCATGAAGGCAAGGGCACCAGTCTGGGCCATTGAGGTTGTGGACCCATCCATGGCTCTGTGCCCCTGCCTCAGCACCCAGCTTACTACGCTGTGAATGAAGCCACTGGAAACGCTAGGGCAGGTCTCCAGCCACTGGGAGATTTTCATGAAAGATTTTGAAAAGGATCATTTTTTGCCAAATGTGGAATGAAAAGAAATACTAATAGCAGGGGGGAGAGATTATTATCTATCTATCATCTATCTATCTATCTGTCTATCTGTCTATCTATCTATCTATCTATCTACCTATCTCAATAATTCTTATGTCTCCCATGAAATGAAATTTTGTTTTCTGGGAGCTGTGGTAACATCTCTCGTAAAAATCGTAGCATTAATATTAATCATTTAAAACCAAAGTGGTATAAAAAATCCCAACAATGATGTTGCTTGCAGTTTTTCACATTTTGTGAGGGTTTTTTTACTTTAGTTTCATAGAAACTCCAAGTATCAACTGCTTTCCACATGCAGTCTAAAAAAGTTTTGACATTAAGGATCTCAGTGGCAGTCGGAGGTGGTGTCAGAGCACCCGGTGCGGAACGCGGCAGGCTGTCTGCCCCAGTGCGAGAGGCCGTGTGACACATCTTTTCAGAGCAGCACAGTATCTTTTTCATTATGACTTTTCCCTCTCAGATTAGGCTGACTTGTTAACTCAGCCTCCTTGGTATCTTTCTGTTAATGCCTCTGCTTTGTAAGCTGTTTCTCACTCTCTGATCAGTCTGGGATTGCATTTGGGATTGATCCATGTAAAGGAGATACAAGGCTGTGGTGGTATTCAGGCTCAGGAGATATTTAGACATTTTATGTTCACACACATAGTGTGTAGCATTTTCTACTGCTATAAAAGGGAAAGAGGTAAACAGGAAAGGAAGGAAGGAAGGAAGGAATGAAGGAAGGAAGGAAGGAAGGAAGGAAGGAAGGAAGGAAGGAAGGAAGGAAGGAAGGGAGGGAGGGAGGGAGGAAGGAAGGAAGGAAG
>Ga0065711_1044080_pt1 | contig 14332 bp, 10 predicted proteins | sample Hoacrofraction12_FD_59098 | JGI IMG/M metagenome (GOLD analysis project Ga0065711, IMG submission 59098) | Hoatzin crop microbial communities from Cojedes, Venezuela - Epithelial fraction 12 v2 (version 2) | ecosystem: Host-associated > Birds > Digestive system > Esophagus > Crop | place...
CCCCTCCCGAAAATGTGGACGTGTCAGAACCCAGAACCGGAGGCCTCAAGCACGGTATAAAATGACCCCGGCGCAAACCTCCAGCATTCCTCATCCTTCCCTCTCCAGCTGCTAACATCAGCCAAGGCAGCACGCAGGCTTGGCTGCCGCCAGCACAAGCTCCCTGGCTCTCCCCCTTCCTCCTCCCCTCCCGCCCTGCTCCGCTTGCCAGTACAGTCAGCACTGCTTCATATTAGGCACCGCTGCAATCACTTGAAACCTCAAGTACAAGAGGTGTCAGTGTGTCCCTCTGCCTCGCATCAGCTACTAGAGGGAAAGATGAGGGAGGGAGAGGCTTTCTTCAAAGCGTACAGGTTCTTCTTTAGGATGAATTGCTCTAGATAGTTTGTCTGGAGTGTTTATATGGAGATGATTTGAAAGCCAGCTGGATAAACCATGCGGTTCTTTAAGTCTAGATGGAATCATATTTCCTAGAGAGCATCCTGAATTATACTGTCTCACGGATTCATTTTCTAACTTTCTCTTTCACGTCCATCTGCCGTAGGAGATTTCAAAGATGGTTTGGCTGCCATTGAGACTTGGAGATCTGATGCCACAATGAGGACTCACACACGGGGAGCCCCAAGTGTGTTTTTCATACACGTGGTTTGCCTCGCCTTTGCCTACGGCGCCAGGGAGGACCCGGACGCGATGGTTCCCTTTGTCAATGCCAACTACGACAGCTACCCCATGCTCTACTTCTCCAAAGGGGACGTGCAGGCTCTGCGTCTCCAGGCCTCCACCACGCACCAGCACATTGCGGCTCGTCTGATCGAGGCCGTGCAAACGATGCTGTCGAATCCCCTGGAGTACCTTCCTCCCTGGGACCCGAAGGAGTTCAGCGCTCGGTGGAATGAAATTTACGGCAACAACCTGGGGGCCTTGGCAATGTTCTGTGTGCTCTACCCTGAAAACATCGAGGCCATCAACATGGCCAAGGATTACATGGAGAGGATGGCGGCTCAGCCTAGTTGGTAGATTTTTGTCTTTTTTTTTAAGTTGTTCTTACTGTATAAGTTGCTTGCAGTTTGAGAAGTGGGGGGCTGAGTGAATTGCTTAAATTATTTCAGTTGTTCTAACATTCACTTTAACAGTGACTAACCTGCTGAACTCATCTGGACCAGCAGTGCCACATGGCATTTCACCTTCAATGGACTTGTCCTGTTGCAAATCAATGCTGAAAGAAGCAGCATGACCCTTAGTGTACCATCCTAACGGCTGCAAAGTGAAAAAAAAAAAAATCCAAACCCACTCCCAATTAGAAGCCAGCGTTTCAAATCTGATTTGTGGCGAGAAGTGCTAAAAGTGTTATTTTTTTAAGTCTTTTTTGGGTAATTCTTCCTTAGGAAGAATTCAGGAAAGGGGGACCTGTGAAAAAGATATAATTAAGTGTAGGTAGAAGTGACACTCAGCTTCTGCAGTCAGGTGTTTTATGAATGCTCTAACATTTGAGCTTCTGTTCAGAGTTTCAGCTTCACTTCACAGTGTGGTTCTTGGGCCTGTCCTTAAGACACACTATGACACAATAGAAATAGCTGTCCATCTGATTACTTTATGGGAACTGTTTGAGTAACTGGCATTTTGATGATTCCCTCCTGGATGATTAATTTCAGCTGGATGTGAGTTGTCATCGACAAGTTACTCTGTCCCCTCTGGGGAAGAAATTAATGTTCTTACTGTAGGAGAGGGTCTAGAAATTGGGACCCCAAGGTCTCTGCTTCTCCTCACCTTCCTTTTCAATACCCACCAACAATTTATCTCCATTTTTTTCTCAGGCAAACACATTTCCCCTACCGACCTGCAGCAGTTGCCTTGCTCAGTGCACCTTGCTGGCTGTGCCCCAGGGTTGTTGCTGCTGTGAGGAGGTCCAAGGATGGAAACACGGGCTTCTTCCCAGGGCAGCGAGCTGGAGGTGCAATGGGACACTGCTCCCCTCTGTCACAGCTGCTGTCCTACAGCTCTGTGGTGGCAGCAGCTCAGAAGAAGTCTGAGTCGGGTTTCAAGTCAGCACACGAGGAAGCATTAACTGTTCAAGTGGTATTCATTGTTCAAATTACTATTCCCTACCTTCTTTGGGTTAAGATCAACTAGTAGCATCCTTATAAATGGCATCCACCCATGGACCACCATTGGAAATTTGCTGGATTTGAGCTAGCATAAATTGGGACCCGTATCCTCCTGATGAGCATGATTTAAAAGGCGTTACACTGTTGGGATTCTCCTATACCAGGTATTAAAGTGGTGAAAGACATGGAAATAGAGGGACCAGGACAAAAGAAGTGGTGGGAGAGAGAGAGGAGGGACACACTGGGCTTAAGTTGCTTGCATGTCATAGGAGAGAGGACACATGGGAGCTGGGAAAAGTAGTGGCACAGCAGGATAGTGGTTATTTCCAAAATCTGCCGCTGAAGCACAGCAAGACAAAGCTTCAGTCTTACTTACCTTCCGAGGCAGTCTGTAGGACAGTCCTTCTCCTGGTGCACTGACAAAGGGACAGAGCTGTGCAGAGGGGAATCCCAAAACGTGTAACCATCTTCAGCAGGACCTACAGGCTGCTCCAAACTCAGTGCCTTCTTCCCAGTTTCATTGTTTGTGCTCTTTCTTAACTTGCTTTGGGTAGTGTAAACACATAGTTACATGGCCATCTATTTTAATGGAATAAGAAAGAGGTGCAAGTGATTTTGTGACTAGTGGAACTTACTTGTGTCCATCTTTCTCAGTTTCCTACATCTAGCTCACTGTCTCAGTAACCTCATTTCAGTTCCTTGTGTCCTGTGATTCCTGCCCTGGAATAATTGTGGCTCCGCTGTCGCTTACCATAATGCTCTCCTTTGTCCCAGCTGACCTGATACCAATCGGAATTGAGCAGCTATCCTATTTCCACTTGGCTTTGATAATATTTACCTCCCCAAAACTACTGTGTTTCTCGAGCAAGTATCTTGTGTTACCTCAGTGGAAGAGAAGCCAAGAAGAGCTGTTCCCATCTTTCCCTGCTGATGTAGACAAGCTGTTCAGCAAATGATCAAGGTTTAATCAAGGTTCTTTGCTTTGCAAAAAAAATCACATACAGTGCATTTCGTAGGGGAAGTACAGAAAGAAGGAATCAGAAACGTAGCTGCTAGGGCTGGGGTAAGCTGCCCTTTGTGTAACCTCCAACCTCCAGGTGACCAGCTTTCCAAATGCTGTGACAGAAACATGGATCTGGTTTCCATTTTTGTTTTTCCCTTTATGGCTGAATGCTGTCAACATGGAGTTCACACGATAGCTCCATTAGTGATGGCAGTAATATAGATCCCTTTCCATCGCCCAACAGTGGTTTTCAGGAAAACTGTAGGAATGTAACATCTCTGAGGCATGTACTGCTCTGCCTGGCTTTGCTCAAATAAGTCAGCAGGTTCACAAGCTGAAGGAGGGCACAGACAGATTACATAAATCTGTTTTTCCTAAGAAATTCAACTAAAAAGCACCAGAAAACGTGTTACTGCACACACTTCTCCACCTAAGATAAGACTAGGAGAACAAGCATGGCAAATGGGAGATCTGTGGCCTGAGCACTGCTAGCAGGTGTTTGGATGTTATGGCATCTCAAGGACTGCGTGAGACTGCACATGAACTGTGCTGGCAATACCACAGTAATGGGATTTGAAAAAAAAAAAAGTGGTCCAGTCGATTTAGGCATGTTTATTTTCCCTCAGACTTTGGGTAAAATAGCATTCTGGGTGATACATTACGAATGTTGTCCTTATTAAATAATTTGAGGGCACACGTGTTCTGATCAGGCGGGTGGAAAAAAGGAGCGGTTTTGATGTTCCCCAGGTTTGGAGCCTTCAATGTCAGGAGACTCATCTGCCAAAACTCCTTATGTCATCAGTAAAGAGGGCTTGTCCAGAGAGGTATCAGTAAGATAAGTAAATTGGAGGAACTTTTTTCTCCCTAGACTTGCTTTATAAAGTATGTGCCTAGATGTCCTTGTAAATTGCCAAAAAAATGTCCTTTTTTGACTGACAGATTCGTCAACTTGTGTTGGAAAGTTGAATCTGGTGATCATATAGGTTCCTTGCTGGCAGCTTGATTCTTTCCACAGTATAATCTGGATTACTTTTGGCTTCTGCAGACATGTCATTGCCTCTAAAATAGCTCTAGAATTTAAAAAAAAAAAAAAAAATCCAGCTGGAGGAGTTTCTTCTATTTTTTGTGGCAATATTAAATAAAATTTAAGCTTTACCAGAAACCAAAAGTGTATTTTGGTAGTATGTGCCGTAGTTGGATGAAATAAATATAGTCAGAATGTCACTGGTTATTTGCCCCAGAATGCCAGGAGATTAAGGATACTGACATTTTAAATTTCATTTTTACATTACAGAGAATCCTCAATGCTCCAAATATGATGCAATAGCTCAGGGTACAATTATGTGAAAGTCTACTGGTAACGGATACATGCATGGAAGAGGCATGTAATTAAGCACTTCTGTCTTTTCTCATCTATTACAATAATTATTTTATATCACATAATCAAGTACACCCTTAAGTGAATTCCCATTCGTGTAGACTAACAGGACTTGAGCCGTTTGTCATAACAACCGACGTTGATAGGCATGCTGCTCATGCGTCCATAATTGCTACATCCTGGAGTAGGTTTACATTTTAAAATAAACAAAGGGGTAATGGCTAATAGCTAACAATAACATTCACCCAAAATAATATGGGAACGAACAATGTTTCAGAGCCTAGCGAGAGCAGGGAAACATAGTGCATTAATATTTCAAGACAAATAGATGAACTTTGATGATTTTGCTTGTAAAAATTAAAAGCTAGTGTTAAATATCTCGCTTGGTTTTCCTAGGATTTGGTATCTAGATGCTGTCTAAAATCTTAGGAAAAGTTTGTCCTTATATTTAAGTATATTATCTCATTTTTCAGAGAACAGAGGATACAGATGCGTTTTCTAGCATTTTATCTCTGACTGGCCCCTAGAGCACTCCCCACCAGCAGCGTGTTTTTGGCCGAGGGGATCTGTACTCGTGATTCTTTCCATATGCCGCCTCGGCCTGTTCCCGCACTGCGCAGAGTGATGTAATCGGAGTCACACATCATGCAGAAATAAGAGTCTGGTCAGATTCTGTGTTTTGGACAAAGCAGTGAAAAACTCTCATCTTTATTAAGTCCACCTTATAAACAAATGCCTTAGCAGTTCACAAATTCTGCACCCTTCTTGCAGCAGGAGATGTCCCTGTTTGCAACTGCCAGACAAGAGATTTCCGTGCTTTTTTTTTCCCCCACATAGTCTGACGCACCGTTTTGGAAGACAAGTATGTCACCAATGTGCAGTAAGGTGTGGGATTTGACAGTAAGCCTGGCTCTGTGTGTGTCACAGGGGAGATAATTGCTGTCAAGCGCATGCAAACATTCCAAGGAAATAGCAGCGAGTAAGGAGAAGCAAATGGAAAGCTTTGGCATTACAAATGTGACCCTTCTGCTATTTCTTATTGACAGCAAACCTATAGCTGTCTGTTAGTCCCTGTTTATTAAAAATATTGGCTCATGCTGTATGTTGCTGTTAGTATCCAGGTAGGGCTCGGTGTTGAACAATATGGATTACAAAGTAAAAATACTTAAATAAAAATAATTAAATGTGTAGATAAATATGTAACTGAAATAAATTCACATGTGCTGAGCTGAAATAAAGCAAGGCTCTGTGCTGTCACCACAAATTTAGAACATCTGTTTGATTCCCAATCATCAGCCAGCAGTCACATTCAAAGAAAACTTAGGAGGTTTTTATAAGACTGCAGCATAGAAGTTAGTATAAAAGAAGCTTGGGGGATGCTGAGATAGTCTCCTGCAGGGAGGAAGAAAAAGATGAGGCAGGGTAGGAGGATGAATTTGGTATCTGGAATATATATTATGTTAGTAAGTGAAATATCAAATGCTCATGCTGTTCTTGTCTTCTTCCTATGTAGCATTTAAAAATAGAAATAGTGCATGACTGTGAAATTAAATAGCTAGCTAGATTTTGAAGAGTTTCTTTTACACCTTCTTTTTTAATTGATAGGATCTCTAGGAGATGAATTCGCATTGAAGTTCTGTGGTAGCTATAGGGAGCTCACTTTGTGGCATCCCTGGTTTAAAAATTTGCTACAGCAGGAGCTAGAGGTAATCTGTGGAAATAATAACATAACTAAATTTCTGTGTCTGCTTAATACGGCACTGAGAACTACTAAACCAAGCTCAGTTCTTGTTTATTAATGTGTCAACACAGAAGGATCATGACTGATACTAAGAGCGAGCCCAGTGTGCAAAGGACTCTTTTGTGATCAAAGCCAAAAATAAGAGAAGAGGATCTGAAAGAAGCGTTAGAAGTGGCAGAATGATGATTATAGACCTATGGGGAAACAGAGAGAAAGAGGATAGAAAGTAGATGAAGATTTCCAAAGGAGTAAAGTTTACTTCTGAAAAATGTTGTCTATAGACTGCCTTTTTTTTCCCCGTATTGATATGAAAGTAGCTGTTTACATTTAACCACTCCTTTGCCTGTGTTCCCGTGAACTGAACTGCAGTGAACATGAGCGTGTCAGAGTGGCTGCTGCTGAAACATGACTGGTAAAGAGATAGGGGCAAAATTGTCGTGTTTTATCGTAGACATTGGAAATACAAATCACCAATTTTTCAAGGGTGTTTTTTATTCTTAATATTTTTATTGTTGCAAATGTCCGAGCACTCAGGTTGTGCAGATAGTGGGGGTTTTTGTTTGGGCAGCCAACCAGAAGAATGTGGAAAGGGTGAAAGCTGAGAGGTTGTTTTGGATGAAACAGATTTTTTCAAGGATTTTTCTTTTTTCTTTCCAAAACAAAAATTGGAAGACGTTCCATTAGTGAAGAAAATATTCCATTTGAGCACAAGAAAATATTTTGGTTTGGAGGCCTTGTAAGAAAAATAACGAAAATTGAGTCTAGTTTATAAAATAAATGTTGGTGGTCTCATTCCCCTTGGTAGGTATACTCCCTCTTGGTATGTATACTCCCTGTGGCCACAGAAGAATATTTCTCTCCTTTGCCTTACGGGAGGTTTAAAGCTGTATTTCCTTCCCCCAGAGGCGGGTCAGCACAATATCAAGGGTCTATGGAGTGCCAGGGCATTGCTGCTGGCATTGGGAAGACTGTACAATTATGCAGTCGATTTCAGGATGAAGAGGTCAGTTGGCACCAGTACATGCCACGTTTGCATCCACACTTGACATTTAATGTGCATTAAACTCAACGATGATCTTAGCTAGCTACCATTTCTAAGGTGGAGTGTGCCAAAATGCACTAGAGGGCTGTCCTTGAACTCATTTTCACCTGTAAGCCTGCAGAAAAGAGCCCTGGCTCATTTCCTTTGCATCCACCTAGTGAGAGTGAGCGGTTCAGTGCTGAGGTGGGAGCACTGGCATGCTCCCTTCAATCATTAGCTTCATCTGCCCACAGCCTCCAAGAGTTCTTCTGCAGTAAGTAATTTGTCATGGGAAAGTTTGGAGCATGAAACTTCAGGATGTGGATGACTTGTGTAATGTATGTGTCAGGATGTGCTTAATGCTGCGTTTTGTATCAGTGATGCCATATTACTTACTGACATAGAGGCTAGAAATCAGATCTCACATTGCCTGGAAGGATATTCTGTTTCTCAGGTTAGAGTGTTATTTTCCTATTTACTTCGATTTGTTTTTAAGAACTGAATACAAAGTGAAGGAAAGGCAATTGTAAACATCCCACAGGCCATGACCAAGGAACTCTCTTGAGCAGGAGAGTTTGATTTAAATCCTGCCTTGAACTGGGCAGACAGTGATTTTTCCCTCTTGGCTTATATTTCTTAGAGAAATGCTAATACTTCCAGTTTCAGTAAGGAAGTAGTTATCAGTAGAGAGAAATGAGGGGGGAAAAAATACAGAAAACCATTTCTACTGAGAGACGAGACATTAATAGCATTAGGAATATTGTGAAGAAGTGGAGAGCTTGTGGTAATCTTAACACATTTTTTCGTGTTGTTTTTGTTGTTGTTGTTGATATTGATTTTTACTTCCCATCCAAAATTTTATAAAATTGGTATACTTATCCAGAGCACAGAATTACATTTAGTGAAGGTGGTATGTACCCTCTTAGCCTTGGACAATGCGTGAAGATTCTTGACATCATAAATTGATGACTGAAGAACCTGGTATTAACGCCCACTTCAGATTCATCGTTTGTTGTAGAAGGTGACAAATCTAAAACAGATAACCACGTTGCACCATGCTAAAATTCTCAACAGGAAGAAAACCATACTCAATAGTAGGAAAACCATACTACTTATCCATAACACCAGCCTTGTCCGTGATCTCTTTATTCCTCCAGTTTCTTCGTGGAGGATTTATATCAAACCCTAAATGTTCAAGTTAAAGTAACAAAAATATTTTACATGACACAGATGAAGCTAACTTAAAAGAACGCCCCAGGCATGTATTTGTCCTGTGCCATTCACAGAATTTGTCCAGACAGCAGTTCTTTGTGTGGAACGATGCATATGGCTTCGGATGTTTATGGAGTTTGATCATTAGGCAGCAAACATGTTCAGCACTTTTTGCTTTTATAAACCTTCTCCAGTTTTCAGATATGCACCTCTTCCAAATACAGGTATAGGTACAGAAGTGTAAAAAAAAATATTTTTTTGGTACCATCTGTAGGGATGCATTTATGGTTTAGCTGGGTTTTTTTAAATACGTTCTAGAATTTTTTGAACAGTTACCATTGCTAAAAGTGCTTATGCTGGCAACAATGTAGTTGCTCTGTACTAACAGATCCATTACAGATATTTTTATTTACTTTGGATTCTTTTTTATGAGAACTGATACGTGCAAAAGACCAAAGAGGCTAATGCAGCAGTGAGGGAAAGGTTACTTACTGCTTTCAGACAGAGTTAATTGCTAAGCTGAGGTTCATATCGGTGATACAGACAATATCATGATATAGATAGAACCCTATCTGCTGTTAAGTTTTACTTCTGAGTCTTAGAAAATAGCTATTTTCCAGTGCAAAGTATTGTCATGTTTTTATCTGTCTTTATTTGTATAAATACACACAAATTTTCTTTAATATTTCAAAGTAGTTAAGTTAGCCCTGAAAACTCTTTCTTCACGTAGTATGTTCAGTGCAGGCTTATGGTACCATGCTTTCCCACGGTTTATAAGCCAGGCTGTTTACCAAATCTGACACTGGACATCCATTTGAAAAATGAGAGCGTAATTTAGATATAAAAAGTATTTAATGCTTGCTACTTGACCTTTCTCCTGGTGAATCATGTTCCATATTGTTCGGTGTACATTGCTTGGTTCCATTGAAATTCAGTTAATGGAGGTGCACTGATTTATATCAGCTAAAGAGTTATTACTTCAAGGGAGCCTCATTTCAAGAACAGATGTTGGCTGTTGTTTTGTATGTTTATAAATGAGGGTCTTTATCTCATCATCTTTTATTTTCTGTATTACTTGTGTGCATCACCTCTGTTAAATTCTACACAAGCCTTACTACACAGAATTGTAATTTGAGGGGAGTTATGGCAAAATTACATTGTCTAATCTGAGGTGGGTAACTATGCTAGTATGTAGGCTTAAGATGCAGAACATAAGGTTTTTCACACCGAAGCGGTTTGCGTTTTTTTTCCGGAAAAGTCAACAAACTAAATAAAGTCATAACTAATTGATTTAGCACTTCCTGTGCAGAAGAGTGCTTTCTATTTCATCAGAAGTGGTGCCACAGAGAATAATACACACTTTTATACTATAGAATTTGATGCAGTATTGCATTCAAAACCAAACATAAAGTTAGCATATGTCTTAGCAATGAAAGTTACAATAAATCAGTTCCACTGTCAATTCCCTTTTAAGATGAAGTCAGGTAAAGATCATTAAATAGCTTTAAGCACATTCTAATTAGCAATTTGTATGTTGTTATAAGGATACTGAACTTCAAATTAAATGTTTCACATTAAGTCAAATTCTTTCATGTTCTTTTCTTCCCCTTAATGTATAGCTTGGCTTCAGTCACTTTGTAACTGTTCCAGGCAAAGGCCTTTAAAGGCATATTTCCTGTGCCCATTTGAACTCTGATTTCTAAATGTGCAAAGGTTTAGTGAAAAGCAAAACTAAAAATACTTTGGAGATTAGGTTTCATGATATATCTGGTAAAAGGTATGTTCATGTATCAAAAGATATCTGACAGCAGTCGCCAGGGTGTTGCATATAACCGGCGTAGAATGCAACTTGACTTTTCAATATAGGACTAACAACATTTTAAGAGCTTTTTCAAGAATGAGGAAAGATGAAAAAGCAGAAATAGAGATGCAGAGAATTAATTGAGATGATTGAAAACCTGAGTTAACTGGTTATTTGTCAATTTTTGTGCCTCAGTGACATAGCATAAATAAATCCGGAGAGTTGGAGGAGTTTCTTGCCCAGTTCAGCTATGTTTTCTTCCAGTTTATCTGGAAACATGGAAAGAATGAGCATCTAGGAAAAGCATGTAAATGTTTTGCCTTACAGGTCTGTAATTTTTTTGCATAACAACTAAGTGAAAACGTAAGTCACAAATTTTACTATACCTGGCTGGAAGCCTTCACTGATAAGTTTAGAGTTTGAACCAGCAAAAGAACCAACAGAGAAATGTTTTCGCCATTGACCACAGAGAGTGCGAAGACGATGAGTAGCACGTTTCTAGAACTTTTTTCCTTGATCTTTTGACAGTTATTTGTTACCACACTTAATAGCTGCCTGTCTTAATATTGTTCACAACTACTTTCTGTCAATGCCTGTCTGTTAACCAAGAAACAAAATTGTGCAAACAAAACAGTCCAATAAAAACCCTGGTTCAAAAAGAAAAGGTCAAATCCTGCTACTCAAGTAAATGATGAATGCATTAATGTATTTAATTAAAAATCCATGAGAGAAATATTTCATTTAAAAAATGTAAAAATGAATGTATAACTTCATTCAGCAGAAGACGGGATTGAAGCTGAGAGAAGGTGAACACTTAAAAGTGCTGGAAATTCAGCTAATCAAAAAGCCCACAGGGGCTTTACTTACATACAGGTATGAATCTGCCAGGTTCATTTGAGTTCTTCCAATGGTGTTAGATGTACTGAAATAAAAACTAAAGGTCATTTTTCTCACTTGTAGATGATGTGTTTTACCATAGTTTCAGTGCCCTAGGTGGATGGCCATAATTTCTACGTCGTGCATTCATGTATTTTGAATGCAAATAAATGCTCCTATAGCAGAATGAGGATTTTTTTAAAAAATGTTGCTCTTTCAGTATTTTTTCTCATCTGTTTCTTCACACGGCTGCTTACACAAATTAAGATGAAATCATATTTATAGAATCATAGAATATTTGAAGCTAGAAAGTGCACATCTTCAGGAGCACAGCACAATTTCCACTGATTGCAGTAGGACACTCAAAGATTTAACATTTCTGTAATAAAAAATATGACAAAAATATATTGCAAAGTAAGTGAAATAAGAGAACAACCATGAAAGCAACTGACAATTGTTCAGTTTATCAAAGATTTTACTTTCACTATATATTCCTTCACGTTTTTTTTGTGGCTTGAAAGTACTGTCAGTACTGCAAAAGTAAAGTCTGTGATACCTAGTATATGCTTGATTTAAGAGAAATATTTCTTGTGTACTACCTCCACCTCTGTTATGAACTTCCTTGGTACAAATTTACTATTTTGCTAAGTTCAGCGTAATCATTTGGTATAAGCAGGTAGTTCCTAGAAAATAATTTTGAGTAGTGGCATCACTTTAACTCTATTTTATGTTAAACACTGTTTTCTTCATGCTGATATTAATTTGAATTGTACTCATGAAAGTAAATTTCATCATCTCTAATTCTAGCATTGTATGCATATGTGAAATGAAGAAACAGCATTGTGAGTTGTTTTGTTACACTTGCTTTAAAGACAACTTCAGTCCCATAGCCACCATTCAGGAATTTATCAACATTTTTCTCCTTTGGAAAAGAAAAAGGTTGTTACAGATTTTTGGAGGAGTATAAACTACAGGATATTACTTTCTCACAAAAATGCTGTGAATCTTGCTTCAGATAGATTCCGATTCTGTGCAGTCAATATTCTGCATATCTGTTTCTCCTAGCAAAACCTAGAATATTGCAAACACTGTTTTAATATTTAATGACTTGTTGTTTGTAATAAAATTAATGAGCTTTGAAGGCTAACATTGTCCATACTTAGGAAAGAAAAAAGTGGTCTCAGGGACTTTGCAAGTAGCTTACTACTGTGCTAAAATTCAAGATGAATTGCCTAACTTCAGAGATATTGTCATACACACTCACAGTATGGTAATGGAGAAAAATAAGTAGGTGAAACTCAATTAATAGGAATCTTTCTTTATTGACAGGCTAGTGAAGGATGCCCCATGGGATGAGGTCCCTCTCGCTCACTCCTTAGTCGGTTTTGCCACTGCTTATGACTTCTTGTACAGCTACCTTAGCAAGACTCAACAGGAGAGATTTCTTGAGGTAATTGCCAATACCTCGGGATATATGTATGAAACATCATACAGACGTGGATGGGGTTTCCAGTACCTCCACAACCACCAGCCTACCAACTGTGTGGCCCTGCTGGCTGGAAGCCTGGTTCTGATGAATCAAGGTATGTGCTAAACCATAGGAATGTTTTTCTAAAGTGTATCGACTCGATCAGCCATTTATGCAGCAAAGATCAGGAACTGACACAAACGCTTCTGAGAGTACAACGGTATTGGGTTTGCTCTTTTGCTGCTTAGAAAAATTTAACTTACTGAATAGAACAAAAGTCTGTGGGCAGATGTACAAGGTATAATACATATGCATATGTACCTGTGTATATAAATTCAGTTATCTAAGTGATTCTGAAATTCTTACCTCACTGTTTATAGGAATTAAAAATCCCCTTGTGTATAGTCTATCCAGTCCAGATTTACAGACAGGGTCTTTCAGGGTAGATTGTCAGTAATGAGTGATGTGCTTGGTCCCCTTACACAGCGCATTGAGAAGGTCAGCAGGCAGAAACACTCTCAGCTGGGAGCTATACAACAAGACAACCCGGAATTTCATCCAAGACTTCTGTCCTGTCTCCCCAAGAGAGCTGCAAAAGTGTAACTTTATCTACCCAAGGGCCACAGCTCAGGACACTTCTTTCCAGCATCCTTCCAGCCATTAGGGCTATAGCATAGATATAAACTAAGCAAACAAGACTTCTGTGTATAGCAATGGTAAATACACTGCGCTGAACCGTGGGAAATAGCATTCTTGCTAGTGCAGTAGTCAAAGGCTAGCTATTGTGGCTATTAATGTCACAAGGGAAAACAAGGGTGGAAGCATTTGGGGTTTTATTTGGACAGACCACTCTGCTGCCAGCTCCATCAGAGCAATGAAGTAGCGTCAAGATAGCTGTGAGTAAAGCAAGTAGAAGTAGCACCACCTGCCCCTGTTGCTCCGGTCTTCCCCATTGTATTTATCTCTTCAGCCAGCGGATAAAAATACCGTGTTAGGTTCAGATTGTCTGTTTAACTTACTAACATTGCAACCTTTTTTTCTCTGTTAACTGAGCAGGATTTGGCAGCTTTGACTACTAGGAAGTCTGAATTGCTCATCACTCTGCTGAGCATAAATACAGTAATTGTGACAATGACATGAAACAGTCTTAGTAGCGGGTTTGAATGTAGCTCACACTCGCTTAGCCTGGCACATGCGCTTCGTTCAGCAGGCACCGCTTCACCACCGTGGGGTATAATGTATGCCAGCTGAGCTCTGCTATATGATGGAAAGAAGTCTGGCTAAATCTGTGTCCAGACACTTTGAGTTGGGTAGACACGAAGTTGTCATATAGAAATGCAAGGCAGCTGGTCTCCTGCTTCTCTTGCCAGCAAATCCGAAAGAAAATGAGGCCTTTCCTCTGCTGGGATGCACGGTCTGCCTTCTGCAATACATAAATGCAGTGCTGAGGCTCTCGTGCATGTGCTTGTTCCTTAGTGAAGGCAGACAAGCTCTTCTTGCATCCTCTTCCCAGCTCTTGGTTTGTGTAGAGCAGACCAAAACAGTAAGAACTCTGAAAGTCTTTTCTTTAGAAGAAATATAACTGTTTAGGGCTTGTATGCCTACAAATATCTGAAGGGTGGGTGTCAGGAGGATGGGGCCAAGCTCTTTTCAGTGGTGCCCAGTGACAGGACAAGGGGCAATGAGCACAAACTGAGGCACAGGAAGTTCCGTCTGAACATGAGGAA
>Ga0065711_1044083_pt1 | contig 14330 bp, 11 predicted proteins | sample Hoacrofraction12_FD_59098 | JGI IMG/M metagenome (GOLD analysis project Ga0065711, IMG submission 59098) | Hoatzin crop microbial communities from Cojedes, Venezuela - Epithelial fraction 12 v2 (version 2) | ecosystem: Host-associated > Birds > Digestive system > Esophagus > Crop | place...
CCCGCCTGGACGGGGTCTTGTGCAGCCTGCTGTAGGTGACCCTGCTTCAGCAGGGGGGTTGGACTAGATGACCCACAGAGGTCCCTTCCAACCCCTACTATTCTGTGATTCTGTGATTTCCATTGTCCAAGCTCACAATGTTTCATTTGTGTAACACTGAATCCCAACTTAATTAAATAGCTCCAGAGACCAGGCAAATCTCAATCTACACAGGCAAGTGGTCGAACAGCCCCATCTACATGTGTGTCACAGCTCACTGGGTATCGCTCCAAAAAGCATCTGTCTCAACAGTCTCATCTGATTCTTACAAACAAGCTACACTTCGCATTTTTGAATTTAACAAAGATCACACAGCTGCCAACATACTATCAAAACCTAAAGACCAAATAAATGTTTGGCTTCCCTCCAACCATCCTTGCTGTGGTGTTATTACTGACAACAGAGCCAGAGCAGCAAAAGCAATGAGATGGCAAATTTGCACATGTGCCATGTTTTTATACATTGTCTACATTTGCTGCTACAAGACTGTAAGCAGAACACTGGTGAGCATCTTCTGGTCGCAAAATCTGACCTATTTTAGGGTTTTATGAAAGTTGTACAATGTTATTAGTGTATAAAAAACTGCAGATGGGCAAAATGATCTAAGAAAAACAATTCAAAGGTGTTTTGTTTATTTTCCCATGTGGGTAGTAGAAATAGATCAGAAGTCTATTTTCTCAGGGCTGCATTTTGCACTTTTTGAAGAAATAGTGTAATATCCATAAAAACTGGAGGCCCAACAGTTGATGTTTCCCTTGGCATCTGTTCATTCCACTTTAATACACACATTCCCTAGTCCTCGTGATAGGAGCAGCTTACACATATCTAAGGGCAGAATTTGTATTTGACCTGTGTAGGGGAGCTCGGCTGCATTTTTCAGCTCGGTTAATATCCCAACCACCCTCTCATCAGAAGCCAACTGCATCTGCAGATAAGAAGCCCTTCCTATAGATAGCAGTAAAACTTTTTGATCTCTATCAGATGATTAGCACAGTGAATAAAGACAACTTCTCCTTTACTGCTTCTCCTGTCTGGTGAATTTCCACCGTATACGAAGATCCGCAGGAAGCGAGTGGTTAAGAAAACAGAACCAGAGGCTGGAGGTGACTCACGACATTACCTGCAGCAGAGCCTGGGCCCAGTCTTGAAAAATGCTTTGTGTGAAAGCCTGAATACTCACAGGACCACCAAACTGGAGGAACGTCAAGCATGTAGCACCTTGTTGCTCTGCCCCGCCTTATCACCAACAGCAGTGCTTTGGTCTCCTTCTCTTCACTTAAATTCAATCTATACATTGAGAGAGGGATGCAGACAAGGCACAGCCACAGCCTGAGAAGGCAGCAATATGTTGGCATTCCCACTTGCAATCTCCTGTTGCCAACGCACAACAAAGCAGGGAACAGCCTGTGCAATTATGAGGCTTTGGTGACACAGGGCGAGTCATCTGGCCCTAACCCTCCATCCTGCCGCGCTGCGATCTCCCAGCACATGACGTACCTTACCCGTCAGAAAGCCCATCCCTCACCCACACCAGGCCTGGCACCCAGCCGTCGGGACAGAGGGGGCTCCTGTTGTTCGCCACTGCTCCAATTTCCAGCTCTTGCCTCCCCCAGCTCTCCTCGCTTTCAAACGCTTCATTGATTTAAATTCAGCTTGCCCTAGTCTTGCAAGCTGCAAAGACACCCCCTCCCAAAACAGAGAGGAAAAGCAGAAAGAGTGGTTTTGCTCACAAGGTTGCACTACCCCACACTTTAGCGTCATTTCACTGCATTTTGGGAGGAGCAGCTCCTGGAAAGAAGGGCAAATGGAGCAAACCAGACGTGGGTGCTGGTGGAAACATTTACTAAAGACATCCTGTTGCCCCTATAGATTTTCAAACTTGAGATGTCTTTTTTTTTCACTCCAAGGCTTCTTTTAATATATTCTTTCTTCAAAGTTTGTGGTATCTGTGGGATTAAAGAGGATTAAGTCCTTGATAGCCTGTGTCTCCCAGGGACTGCTGGCTTTACATGCATGCTTCACACACATTTCCAGTGCAAAGTGCTCACACTCGTCTCAACAGAGATGAGTAGTAGCTTCTTTTATACACTACAGAATAAAGTCAGGACCTGCCCAATTGTATAGTTAGCTCCTCTCTGGTCCATCCTTTGTGTCCCTTACCTTCTCTGTGTTTTTTACATGCAGAACACTTCCTGAAGTAATGGCCTTCGTATTGTGCCAGCTGCCTCAGATGCAAGGCTGATTTACAAGCAACACTAAGCTCCAGCTACATGATACAATGAGGTCTCCTGGGTCCATTCTCATACCTTCGCCAGAAGGAAATTTCCTATCTTTTCTAGGTTTGCGGACCCAAAAAGTCTGCTTACTCCTGTTTGATTTGGGCCATTCTCTCCTCACATGCACATTTTCAAAGAATAATGCCAATTCAACACCACTTTCTTTTACCTCTGTGCATATCCTCTATTAAATTTGTGGACATTTATTTTTTGATTCTGTTGTTAAGCAACACAGAAATAAACAGCAAGAACATTTACATGCACAAATTCAGTTTCATTTGTATTCTATGCCACACTTCCAGATAAGCATGCAACTCCACATTCACGCCAGCTTCAGCCAGCCAAAATAACTAACAGTATTAGTGACAAGGCAGTCAAAATATCTAGTTCAAGCCCACCAGAGTTGATGGAGATATCCTCTAGTCACTAGTTTATGTGGAAGCCTGTTCTGCTGTTCCTGCATTGCTCTGGTTAGCCATGATGTCTAGATTAAACCTAATGTATCCTTATCTGCAGATATACCCGCTTTCTCCGTTTCCCTGAGGATATTTCATATTTCACATCCACTGTAATCATATTCAGCAGGAGTTTATTAATTAGGTGCAATTGGTCAAATAAAATCACATTTGTGTATTATTGCCTGTTCTGACTAGAGAAGTGTGTATCAATTCCTGGGCAGCTAAAGTGTTTCACATGGAAACTCAAAACAGCAAATGGAACAAGCAAAACATTTGCTGAAAAAGCCCATAAATAATACTAGAATGGCTAACATTAATTTCTTAAAGCAACTACTTATTGCTTTCAATGTGATATTTGCATTCATCTATAGTAACATCCCCAAAAAATAAGAATTTAAGGAGAGTAACAGCACTAGCAGGAATTAATGACTGCACATCTCTTCCAAGATTCTTCATAAATTAACATAAATATTAATTCAAGAACATGATGTTTTTAATAGTACAGGAGAAAATAGTAGTTTAGATCATAAGTTAGGGGGAAAAAACCAGTTGCTCTGGTTATGTTACCCAGACTTGAATTCCTTTATCATTTGAGATCCTTATTTAGTCACTTGCATGGTATAGATTACAGTTCAATCCTAAAATTCCTCTACATTTATGTTTCTTATGTTTTTTACTTTGATATCCTGCCTGTTTTAATGAAGAACAGGATGTGCAATAGCTTGTTACTTACGGCAGTACTTTGACAAGGAACCTGGATCTTAATAAAAAACAGGAAATAAAATCCTTCATATTAAATCAATTCCTTAAAAAATAAGCATGTGAATGTCATATTTAAGATTAAAGGTATTTCTCTTTCCAGGAAAGGATCATAATAAGGTGGGCATGTGGCTATTTCAGAAACTGCACACATTTGGTAAAGAGCTTATAGAAAACAGTGTCAAATCCCATATTGAACCCAGCTGCTGGTACTTACTTTTTGATGTAAGGCTTGCTTCCTGCAGATATACATCAAATTAAATTCTTTACTAAGCTCACAATGGTGTTTTCCCTTTAAGCAGAAAGGCAATACTTACCTGAATGAAATATTATCTCTCTTTAATGGGTTTCTACAGTGAAGCCACATTTTACATTTCAAAAGGTGCAGTGACAGTAGGAACGAAGAGAGAAACTTGCTGTCTCCTAAACCAGTTTATTTTCTCAAAAATAACTTTAATGAAGCCAATTGGAGTTTGTTACACCGATGATATACCTGGTGTTCTAAGAGCAATTCTGATAGGAATGTTGCTATACTGTCACTTCGCCAGTATCCACCCCATAGGTCGTACCAATGACGATTTTAAGAGTGTTCCTCTGAGTGGAAGCGTGCAGTCTTGTAATGGCAGATGCACCTCAAAAATAAGAGTAATGGACAAGAATATGGAGGCAAAGGAAATGGACAGATTAATAGAGGTTACATAGTTTTCCAGGCTTTGTTTGGAGGGCTTGAAACATTCAGTGCTTTTGATTGCAAGAAAGAATTCCCACTAGATACAAACCAGGAAGACTTAGCTTCTAATTTTGATTCAGTAACATCTGCAAAAGTCGGTATGGAGTGATAATAGAGTGTTTCCTATGAAGAAAACAAATGAGTGAGGACTAACGGAGCAGAGACAACAAAGAGGTGCAATATGTTATATATATTTAGCTCCCTTACATTCTGTTAGTCTCCTTTGCCTTTTGGATATATTTATCAGTAGATACAGGATCCTTAGTAGATGTCAAAAAGTTGTAAGATTATTCAAGTGCAAGTTAAAATACATAGCAGAGCTCACCAATTGTTGCATTAGTCAATACACACTCTTTCTGTGACCCTGGATTTAGAAGACAGTCCTTGTGAGGGTCCAGATACTCAGCTAAAATGCTCTAGTGGTGATGTGGCACGAAGCATGTAAGTCGTGCAACACGGGGCAGGAATAACCGCAACCACTCTAAGCTAATTTTCCAAAATTCCCAGCAAAGCCTTAAAGTCTAAGGGTGTGGAAGGCACTGGACAGAGGTCCCTCTAATTCCATTTTACAATAGTGCCTGTCTGAACTTTTTACCAGACACATTCTGCAGCTCAGAAGCAAGATGGCTGGTGGCCGCTGTGAGCTCTCAACACTGCTGTCTAACTATAAAAAATAGAAACAGTGATAAAGGCAGTGCTTCCACTGAGAGTCTCCCACACGCTGAAAGATTTTAAAAGTCTAAAGGCATGTTCACTCTTACAATAGAGTTCATCATCTATAAAAAGCAAAATAAAATCCATTGGTAGACTTGCGCCTATTAGTTTTCTGGGCATTTCTCTTCCTAACAGCCAGGTCTGGATTGAGCAGCGTTAAGTGGACTCTTCCTAAATAGAAACCTGGCTCAGAAACTCTCAAGAATACTATTTTTGGGTTCCAAATTCATCTTTTTGCAACCAAATTACCTCACTGTGAAAATGCTTATTTCTGACATTAAGTCTTCATTCTTAACATTTTATTGACCCATATTAAAGCCACGTATCCAGGAACATTCACTAACGAGTGATGTTGTCATTCTGTAAAACCTGCCCTTTGGATTAGGGATAAACTGTCAAGCACCAAGTTCCTCCTGAAAATTTTGGCTCGGTTCCAATACGAGGTTGAGCTGATGGGAGCATTTGATGAACCTCATCGGAACTTGCCTGTTTTCATGTCTAAAGCCAGCTCTCTGCTCTTAGCCTGGAACCTTTTGAATAAGCACTACTTTCACAAGCAACCTTCCCAAAGCATCCAGTCCACGCTTTAAATGAAGAGATCAGAAACTCACCAGTTTGTTCATTTTTGTCTAGCATTGACAGAAAGTCTATAAGATCAGACCAAAGCCCGAATGAGCATTCTGCAAGGCTCTCCTTACTAATATCATTGAAAAGCCAAAGCAAAACAAAACACCATAATGACAGTAACTAGCAGCTTTGGTTTGCAGCAAAGAAGCTTTGCCAGACAAACTGGATAAGCAAAACTGAAAACATCACATAACTAAAATATATTACTGAGAATTTCCCTATTTCACATCCAAGGTGTCTTCACAGTATTTGAATCCCAGCATTCAACTCGAATTCTCCAAACCTCAAACCAACTCAACCCTCCCAGTTGAGGATGGACTCAAAACCACTCTCACTTGGAGACCACCGCAGCTAGACTGACAGCTTTTGCTGGAGCGAAACTCATGGGAGCATGAAGGTCAGCTGGGTCTTTCCTCTTCACATGTTAGTTAACTTTTCCATTTCTAGAACTAACTTTCCAGTAGTGCTGGCTTCTAGCTGCAGTGGAGACAAATGCCAGCTAGGCATAAGTCTGCATATGGAGCCAGGTGGATTTATAAGGGCCTGGGGCACTTTGGGGATAAGCGGCTCTTAGCACAACCCAGCATCTCTCCCTCCCTTCCCTGCACAAATTGCTTTGCTCAGACTGTTGTACGCAGTTGCATTTCTATACAATAGACAGCCAGCAAGGAGGCTGAGACCTGGCAAAACTGAACATTGGCTTCACTGCACAATTTTCTTGGGTTAGTTTGATTGATAGAGCAGACTTCTCCTGGCCCTATGGGTGTTTGGCTGCTTTTCCTAGAGGATTTCCGATAAGACTTCTCCAGCCACTACTTATCTGCTACAGACAGCCATTTTCCATCCTCACAGCTACTTTCTCTTCTATATTTACTTACAGCAGACTGATTATCATGGCTTCTACAATGCCAAAAATGCCTGAATATTTTTTTCTCTCTCTTTCTCTCTCCGTGTATATATGTATGGACTAATGCTAAAACAGCAGCCAATGCCTTCTCAAGGTGGTACACATACATCCGTCTCCCCATCTTTAGCCTAACTTGCAGCTCTTTCTTCCAAGCAAGACCCATTTGCTTGAGCTAATCTCATTTCATGTCTTTCAAATAGGCTGCTTGCCATGCACATGCCTGGGCAAAGGCAAAACTTAAGGCTTCTTGTTGCTCATAGGGGTGCAGGCAAAACCTAAGCCAGAGCCCCACAGGGCAGTATTAGGCAGAAGCACAATTCATGCAACGGTGCCAAGAAAAGAAAGGCCTGGGGAGGATCTGTGGTGAAATTCACCCAAAAATAAAAATAGGAAAAAGCACAATTTAGAAAAGGATGGGGCAAAATTGAGCACAAAAGTGGGAGTCCCTGCTAAACCACTGACACACTTCAAAAGAGTGGAGGAGATTTAAAATTTTTTTAAAGCTTGACTTGACCAAAGCAGTATCAAGCAGCTCTGGCAAACCTTACGCCTGTTGCATTTTCGTATCGCTCTAATTTCAGCTGTGCGCTTGCAGCTATTGTGCCTATGAATATTTTCTGAGCAAGAGAGGTTTCAAACACATTATGAAGGCCCTCAGAACAACAGGACACTCGTACCAGTAGACCACATGGAAACCCAATGGCAAACACCCCTTCCAGCACAAGTGATAGCACAGCACCAGCATCTTACTGGGATCAAGAAGTCCCCGCAAAAGAGGTTATTCAGCAGGGACCAGGGAGTTACAAAGCTACTCTGTTTCTCCACCACTGCAGTTCAGAGGGTAGGCTGAAAAACTGCATAACCTGATCAGAAATCCCTTACAGTCTGCTCTCCAGTATGGATAACTCAGTTACTTATTTCAGCTGATTTTAGACACAATGTAAAAGCGAGGTGAACATTTTATCCAGAGACGTGGTTTTCACAAGACAGAAGATAGAAGGATTGTCTCCCACCAACAGTACCCGGTATAGCACTACGAGCTCCTTGTGGCAGGGTGCAGAGCCACGGGCTCTGTGGCTCCCAGCCCCATCCCTGGCAGAGCTGCATCCATCCACACACCGGGATTTCCTTGTGGGACAGCACATGTGAAGCTGTTAAACTCTGGAGTAGACCATGTGTGAAGCTCTGTTTGTGCATCACAGGGGTTCACAGAAATGTTTTTCTTTAGTTCCAATGCATTCAATATGGGCTTGACATCCTGATATTTCATGCTGAAATTAATCTAGACATCTAGAATGGAGCCTTTGACAGCAGAGCTCAGTCCAGAGTCACGCAAAGCTGGGACAGTCATGTAACTCACAGATGTAAAATGTAATGTTTTATTTTCTACAGCAAAGTATGCAGAGCAGGTATTATTACTTTATTCCTCACCAGACTGCATCCTGTACGCAGTGCTCAGGCAACTTGGAAAACGATCTGACAAACTTCAGAAGACTTGGAACCACAAGAAAAATGAAGAGCCAAACACATACCTTTTTGACCAAACACTCTCATCAACGCTACCACTGAACTGCTCAAGCACCGCTAATGAAGCTAAGATGAAGATGTGCCCCTTTAGAAACATTGGAAACGGTTGCCCGCCCTTTATGAATTTGAAACATAAACTACTGCTATCAAGACAATGCCAAAAAAAACCACCCCAAAACCAAAAAAGGTTAAGTTTCCTCAACAGAACACAGCCGTCAGGCCAACCTGAGGGCACTTCCTACCTGCCACCTCTTGTAGCAGCTGCTTCTGGGCACCTCTGGTTCCTTACACCAGCACTTCCATGGCCTGGGGAGCCTGCTCCGTGGGCAGCAGTAGCAGCAATAGCTGCTGAGGTTTGTCCATATTTACCTCACTCCTCCTCTTTTTCCCCACAAGCGCATATAAAAATAAAGCAACAACAAACAAAAATATCCCCAGCCTTACTGATGATGCAGAAGTGAAGCCATGAACTGTCACAGAAAACAAAACAAAGGTAAGTCAGGTGAATGGAACATTTTTCTTGAAATGTTTCATTTCAATGCTCTATTATTAATTTGAATATCTAACCCAAAAGATATTGCAAACCAGATGAGACTGTTCTGACATCAACCGTTTTGAAGTAAAGTTAAACTTCTGCAAAACTTTATTCTACCTCCTTTAAAAATAGGAAATTCATTAAACAATGACCGAAAGGCTTTTTTGGGGGGTCATACTATCTTTCTGGGGAAAACGTTCCATGAAATTATTTCCAACCAACACTAACTAGTTTATAATTTTTCTCCACAGTAAAACAACTACTCCCTTATTAATCCTAGAAACCTACTGTTACGTGGGAAAGAACAGACGATAAAAAGAATTTTCATCTCTTTTACTAGAAAGTATCCCCCCATTTAGCTGATCAGAAAATTAGATGGATCAATAATTTAAAAGCAAAAAGTACACTTACCTGTATTAATACTTCAACACACACCTCAGTGCGCTTTGCAACCGCTACAAAAGCGACTTCCAAGCCATGAATAATTTTTCTTTTTTTTTTCTTTTCCCCCCTCCAGAAACTAGTAGGGTAAAGCACAGTGGTTTAAAGCCTGAGACTCCCCCCATTCCCAGGATGCTTTACTAAAAAAAAAAAAACAACCTTTGCTAAGCCAGACTTCTCTGGAGCATGACTGATTGCGTTCTCAGAGACCATCTTCTCACAATATAGTTTTTCCTCTTTTTCCAAGAGACCACGTATGTTAGATGTACCTATTGCTGATGAACAGAGTTTTTTAGCTGGTAGGAACATGAAAGCATCTAGACTGTTTTCCTGGGCGTTAACACCACCAGTTTTTAACTGTACAACTTGACAAAGATGAAATTAATGTTAATTTGAGGAAATGGTCCATTTTATCTGAGGAAACCTTTGAAATCTATACATTCCTTAAAAATCATGCTTCAAAGCAAAGTGCTGAAAATAGTGCAGTGTGCGCGAAAGCAGGACAGAAAAATTCACACTGACTTAAATTTGGCCTCCGATTGTCTCAGAGAGGAATAAATATCCCTTTATACAATCCAGTTTTCACCATAACCGTGGAATCGTTACCCAGACTAGCCCTGCGATATTCCGCACCATGGTAATAGAAATACTTTGCACTACTTGCTATCAGAGTAACCTGCAGAGTACCCAGGCTTCTTGCAGACTGAATCCAAGGCAGTAACTTCGACAATCCTAAACCAATGACATGTGTACTTTATTTTTTAACTAAAAGGTAAATTGAATTTTCAATGCTACCTTTTCCAGAAAAGAAGAAAAAGAGACAGACTTTACAAATAAGACAACGAAGGATAAATACAAAAAGTATAGTAACTGCTTCATTTGTAAAGCATTTGAAAATCCTTAAATGAAAAGCATTTATTATTTTACAAGAAGTCATAGCAAGAAACAATGGTTACAGGCCCTCACTAAATGTACGTGAAGCCTAGCATTTGTTAAAAAAAAAAAAAAAGAGTTTTCCTAGCCTGTTGTTCCCCCATAATCTCTATTTTCACCTGCTAACTTACATGAAAGTTACTAACTGCCCTGTTCTCACTCGGGTGTTACCTTTCATGTTTTGGCAGGTGAGCTAACACAAGTAACACCTCTTTCTTATGAAAAACCCAAAGGTGACTACATCAGCTCCCCTGTTATCTGTCGACACTTCCGCACCCGTTCCACCGAGAGACGCCTGTGGTCTGTCCTGCTGCACCCGGACGCCCGGCTGTCCCCGCAGACAGGCAGACAGAACTGACACGCTCTCAAACGCCGTTGTGACACGGACCGCGGGCACCGGGCCGCTGCCATCGCTCCTCCTCCGCCGGGCCGGCCCCAGGCTCCCGCGGCCGGGAGCGCTCGCCCACCAGATGGCGCCACGCCACCAAAGGCAGGGCGCGAGGCGCCGCAGGCCTCCCGCGTTACCGAGAGGCTCCGGCTCGTTTGCGGGACCCCGCCCAGTAAACACTTCGGGTCGGGTTTGCAGTACGGAACGGTAGATCTCCAACCAGAAACCACGCGGGTAGCTCTTCAGGCAGGTGCTGGTCCCCCCGGCTGGCGGCGTGCGCGGGAAGGGCCTGCCTGCCTTCCCCAGCTGCCGCCTGGCAGTGGTGCCGCCCGCCGCGCGTGACACGGTGCAGACGCGGCTCCAGCCCGAGACGTGGCCGGAGCCGGTAACGGCCCTCACGGGTCCGCCGCAGCTGTACCTGCTGTACCTGCCTGGCCTCCTCTGGCGCAGGCCAGATGAAAGCGCCCGCCGTTCACGGTAACGCGGGTGGAGGTATCCCAGTGAGCACTGTGTCGTACTCACAACTATGACAAGAAAAAAAACAGGCCCTTTGGCATCCCCTCAGTGAGGAGTGAGAGTGCATTTTATTGTACTGCGCTTTGATACTGCTAAATATGCTTTCCCTGTCTACACATGCATCTGCCCCAAGCACAGGACTCACATGCCTTAAAGCCGCACCCCTGAGAGCAAGTTATGTAAAAGGCAGTAGAAGTCCCAAAAAACTCAGTTCTGGCACCATTGTTCACAGCGAACAACACAACTTCCCCCCCCTCCCCAGTTCACCCACTTCACTTGTGTCCCTTCACAGCAAAGTACCCTCATTCAGCAGTTCTGAAATCCCACTTCTCTTAATCCGACACAGGTAAGGAAGTCGCTCTCTGACACCTCGGAGCTGGCTTTGCAGCAGTGGCACTGGGGGAAAACGGGCTCTGGTTTCAGACTGACCAGCAGCGCGGTTCCAGCAGCACTGTGCGGCTTTGCAGGAACCTGGGAGCCTCTCCATGACAAGTGCAGTGCCACACCACTTCACCTTCCTCAGACGGACACCAAACGTCAAACACAAATCAAAGTAGTATCTTTCTGAACTGTAGCAGCTGAGGAAGTTGGCAACTATAGCTTTTCCTTGCCAGCATCTTCCTCGATAACAGTCAGAACGTGGCCACAGGAATGCACCTCTAACTGTTCAGTTTCCCTTCTGGTTGGATCTAGTTGCACAGATTTCTTTAGATGCTTCCTTTTCAGCTTATTTCCTTATATGCTCAAACTTCACCAGAATACCTGGCGAGTATTAGCCCGTCCTGATGTGCAATCCTTACTCCTACTGCCTGTGCCGCCGGAGCAGCAATGAACAGACCAGGGCAATAACGATCTTAGTTACTCTCCAAAGGTGACCTAGCTTTGAAGCTTGCTTGCTTCCCTTCTAGCCGACTTCATTTCGGACGCCTGATCCAACATGCCATTTGCCACTAGAGGGCCCTTCAAACCAAGCTCTCATTTCATATTAGCACAGTCTATAACCGCGGAGGGTTATACCCTGCTTAGAAAAAGTTCCTCTGACTCCTAGTAAATGTGCACTGCATATCTAATGTAACTTCTCTAATGTTAGACAAACAGGAGTATAAAATACAAGTTTCCTACATTTGGAGAATCAAGCTGGGTCCAGATTATGTCTTGCAAGTCTAAAACAAGGCTACAGGTAGTATAAACTGGCTTGTTTTGTTTAAAGTAATTTGCACAAAAACCAAGAACCAAGCCTCTTTAGTCACTATTGCTTAACAGAATCAGTCTACAATAAGCAGTGCTTTGTTTGTTTACTTTTAACTTCTGAATCGGGGAGATTAAAAAGCATTAATCAGGACCAAAACCAGCATGGAAATTAACCTTACTGAAAGGAAAGCCTAGAACCCATCAAATGCTACATGGAGCAAGACTAATCTGTTCACATTTAGATAACTAACAGATGTTCTAATTCATCACAAGCTACTCACTGAGAGCTGCCTTACTTATTAACAACTGTAGGTGAACCAGTTTCATCCCATGTATTTGATGTCATATTTGCCAAAAAGTCCTGCCTGAGAAGCATCACAGCCAAAGCCAAGACTTGGGGAAATTACAGATTACTTTCAAAGTCTGGATGCCATCTGACTTCTTGTCGCTACATAAACAAGCAGTTTATTAGTAAGATAGCAGGGGTAGATAGATTACCTGCCAGTCCTACAGAAGTGGGAACGACCGGCTCCCAGCAACATAAACAGTAGTTGCCCAGTAGGTTGAAAATGTGAAGTAGGCTGGCTATTACCTCTTGAGGGAGACGGGGGCAAAAGGAAAAAACCTTGGTTTTCTCTTGAAAGTGATTTTCTAAGAAGCAGAAAGTACCTTTAGAAGGTCAAACACAGACTTCAGTAGACAGGAGAACTGTAAAACACATTGCAGTGAAATGCTAGTGTGAACACAGCTGAAAAGCTGGCAGGTGGTATCACTGCTATCTGACTGGCTGTCTCTCTGGTTACTTTGTAGGGACCCACCACGTTATCTAATGTCTATACACAGAATTAGGAAGCATTCAGTCCTTGCTGCTTTTCAACATTGCAAATTTTGACACAACACCTTTATAAACAAAGGGACACAGAAAAGGAAACCACTGAAATTGCAGTGACAATTTTTCTAAAATGAATTATGAAGCCCTCGGATGCATCTAAAGGGAGTTATTTTCAGAGTGAGGTACCTTACCTTAGCAGAACATACTTGTTTCTCAACAGCATATCACTGAAGCGCCAGTGCTGATCAAAATGTCAGGATATGACAAAATTCATGTGAGACTTGAGAATATGTTGTGTTTTCATGCTTAATCCAGAGAGCCCTGTCACCTAGAAGGGAAAATAACAAGCTGTTAGATTTTAAAAATATGCAAAACACATATGGTAGTTTTGTCTATTGGAATACATTCTATGGATCTGCTTTAAATGGGCATTAATGTTTCCAAATCAAGTCAATTTTGTTTTAAAGGCTCAATCAACATAAAGCACTTCAAATTCTTATCATTCCAGATTATTAAAATGTAAACAACTTTTAAAAATCCAGTTTGTGTTTTGCCATATGTTTTGTAGATGTACTGCTCAGCCTCAATGAATTCCAAAATTAGACTGGTCATTTTCACTTGCTGACCTCCAATGCCAGCAAAGCCGGACTGAGCAAATGAATAACCAACCCCGCAGAAAAATGGTTAATCGAAAATGAAAAATCAATTCAAACCTTTCATGGCTTAGTTTATTTGGCTTGTCTTTTGAAGGAAATCAGCTCATTTAGTTGCCAACACATAACTTGATTGTCGCTATGGCAATATTTGTTTTCTAAGAAGACCTGGCTTCTACAGCTATGTGACTCCATGAGGCTCTGTTTTAGTTGTCTTCAAGGCAATTACAATGTCAATATTTATGAAAATCTGAAAACATGCATTGTGAATGATTAAAACCTGAAAACAAGATATAAACCTATACTGCTTTCAAAAGCCCATGATTTTTTGAGGGCCGAGTATCAATTTGTGAATGCCCTGGGTTGGCAATATTGACTGCACCACAATGCGTTCAGCTACTGAGCGATTAGTCCCAGATCCACCTACTGTGGATATATGGGCTATGCTCACACCTTGCAACAGAGTAAGTTCCTTAAGGATATCTAAATGACTGTTCAGTACCAAATTTCCAGGATCTATGCTTCCTAATACCACTTGGTTACATTCAGGAGTAGATTTATATTCAGATTAGCTTCTGCAAAATCTGCTGCCACCTACATACCTTTCATCAAACTCAAAAATCACAGAATCACAGAATGCTTGGGGTTGGAAGGGACCTCTGTGGGTCACCCAGTCCGACCCTCTTGCTGAAGCAGGGTCACCTACAGCAGGCTGCACAGGACCTTGTCCAGGCGGGTCTTGAATATCTCCAGAGAAGGAGACTCCACAACCTCCCTGGGCAGCCTGGTCCAGTGCTCCGTCAC
>Ga0065711_1044084_pt1 | contig 14330 bp, 6 predicted proteins | sample Hoacrofraction12_FD_59098 | JGI IMG/M metagenome (GOLD analysis project Ga0065711, IMG submission 59098) | Hoatzin crop microbial communities from Cojedes, Venezuela - Epithelial fraction 12 v2 (version 2) | ecosystem: Host-associated > Birds > Digestive system > Esophagus > Crop | place...
TCCACCTCCTTTTTTTTTTTTTTTTTACAAAAGAGATAAGTGTTTTTATTCACCTTCTGTGACTTACAAGCTACTGAGTAGCACTTGTTGTGTTTGAATGTCACATTATATGTATTATAACTGATAAAGAAATGTCATTTTCCCTCTGTTGCTAATATCTCTTGAGACACTCTTAAAAGCAAGATGTTTTGACTTGAAAGTGTTTGTCTGGCAAAATATGTTTAAAATAACATCATGAGTTTGTTGGGGGAAATCAAATGGTAGTGAGGTTCTCCTCTTGTACTCATTCAGTATGATGATTCCCTCTAAATTAGTAAACCTCTGAGATTCCAGCGTTGAGAAACACAGCTAGGCTGGTGGTATTAAAACATAGCAAGTGCTATACTGAGTCCGGCTGAAGATCCATGTAGCCCAGTGCTTTGACTCACACGAAGAGCCAGTAATGCCAGTAGAGTGTATGCTGTGTAAAGCACACAGGCTGGGGAGGCATTTGCCTCGCCATTTTTTCTATATACACGTGTCCATATCTACACCCAGAGACCATCCCCTGTTACCGAGCTTCTGGCAAACAATTTCCAGAGCTGGAGACTGCAGCCAAGCTATGTAGTTTATAGCTGCCCCTGCTAATCCTGACATTAGCAGCCTGGAATTCATCTAATCCCTTCTTGCACCTTTCATGCTTTTGCCCCTCTGCAGAAGGTGGGTTAGATGAAGAAGAATTTTTTTTTTCCTTTGCTTTCAAACAGCAAGGGGAGGTGAAGCGACTAATTTTGCACACTTAGAGAGGTCAAACAAGCAAACAGGACATCTGTGAATGCCTTCTACCATGCACAGATAGCATGGGTCCATGGTCCAAACTCAGAGTATGTTTTCTCTGGTTAGACTTCTCACTACTGCAAACATAGCTTTCCTCTGAACTTCTGCTGTTCATCACACGAAGGCAAATTTTATTATTCTTTCTTTCATGTTTCAGGAAGCCACTGAAAGAGGCCCCTTTCTCTATGCATGTTTTAGAATTAATCAGTATAGCTTCCTTCACGGCCCTGGGCCTTATTTTCCCCCATGCCCCTAGGTCTAGGAATATAGAGAAGTCCTGCAAGCTAGAGGAATGGAAGGGACTGGCCTGGTTTCCCTCAACGCTCGAAGAGTGAATTCCCAAACAGGGCTAGAGAGGCAAGACCTGTTCTCTGGGGTCCAGGGAAGCTGGATTTATGTGCCCTCCTGCCTCATCCTTTCCTATTCAGGAACTTCTGTCTTCCTGTGAGGAATGGGTAGTGCAGAGTGAGTCATTCTGGCACTCGGCCACCTGGCAAAGCTCCTTTTTTGGAGGAAAATCCCCCAGCTTTTGTAGGGCACTCCTGAGACCTAGCACAAAGGGGCCAGAATCTGGCCCAGGAACCATAACACACACACAGCTTACTCAAACTGCTTAACACTATCCCACAGCTACAACTCACCATTGTCTGCCCATCATATCTTGTGGAAGCTCATGGTGGTTTTTTCCATGCATCTTATCCAGCTGTATGTTGTTATCAAGTGCAGCTCCTGTTTGTTAGTTCCTTAGATAACGGCCTCCCTAAGTCTGATCCACACTCTGCTATTGTGCCTTTTCCTATATCACTGTATGCGGTGCATTCCTTCTTTTATGTCTCTTCCAAGACTATCTCAGAGCATCCATCCGTTATCTGGTGATAGGACTTGCTCATTGTGATTATTCTTTTTTCCAGAAATAAAAATGTATGGCATACATAGTATATAGCAACACTGTACAGAACTCTGCTCCGTATCATAAAGAGATTAGTGTCTCTTAATTAATGTAATACAATTTCCAGCTGCAGCTGTAGACTGCATTTTTATTAACTGAAAGGCATGTATAAGTGTGTCCTATAATCATTTTATGCCTGGTTTCTACTCTTTTTTAGACTGATCCATGTAAAGTTTGCTGGACTGTATGTATGTGTGTTTGTGCATACCTTGACATAGCTAACAGGTTTTTTCCAGGGAAGATCTGGTTACATCTACAGACCTACTACACACATGAGAGACCACAAAGTGAACAAATGAGTAGGTTTGTGTACCTGAGGCAGAGCGTTTCTTGAATTGTTGTCAGTTTTAATAGCATTTGTAGTTTATTTGTCAGTTGTGTATATTTTTATCTTCTATAGCAACAAAAGTTCAGCTGTAGGCATATCAATACCATTAAAGAAAAGACTTCCCAATTCTTTAAGTTTCAGGATTATTATAAAATATCTTTCCTTGTCATGCTTTGTTTCTCAGCTCTTCAAAATTTTAGTACCGTGAAACCGATATACATAGGGATATGGTCTTATTGGGCTTGCCCTGGAAGATATCAGGTTTTTGAGCTTTCTGCAAGAAGAGGTACAAGTTGGGATATCTAGGAATGAAGTCACATACCCTGAACAAGCTCCATCTGCAATGAAAGGCAGCAGCATCTGTTTAGCAACACAGATCGACATGAGCACACAAGCCTGGTGTCTGCTCCTTGTCCTCGTTTTTCAGCCAATAACTAGGTGAAATCAATAGAGAGTGGTAAGGAAAATAATCAGCCATTTTTTAAATAGTGGCTCTGGAGAGCCACTGTCTTAAGAACATTAGAAAAAAATGAAAACTCTGAGGCAGAAATAATAGTAATAATAATAAAAAGTAGTTTTAGACATGGAAAATATCATGCTGATTTGTTTAATTTTAGTAATGTTGTTATAAGTACAATGAAAACAAATTTCCAATAGAAGTGTCGGATATCTTTCCCAAAAGTTGACACAAGTTATCTTGCCTATCATATATCCAAAACATAATCAAGTCCTGCAGGTAGCGACTTGAATCTCTCCATGCTCCTGTCTCTACCAGATACCTGATTCATACACTGTAAAGAGTGAAGGACCTGAAAACAGGGGCTGCTGTAAGGTTTTTAGTTTGAGGCTTTTCTCAGTTAGGGTCGGAGCTGACGTGACTCTTGAAAGCCTTTAACTTATGGGTCAGTCAGCAGGAACTGACAGGGCTTGGTGTATAAAAGAAGCCAGTCATGGTATCTGTGATCTTGAGTAAGTTGTCGGTTTTGTACAGGCTGGGATCAAGCAGCCCCCACACTATTTGAATAAAACATCAGACAGAGTCAAAGAACTGGACCTAGGTGCATGTGTGGAAACTGTCCAATTCTCCATACATGTCAGTGAACTAATTGTAGTTCAAAACTGGGGTAAGATATCAGAAACAGGATGAAAAATGAAATCTAGACTGCCTGGAATTATCTGGTGCTTGGGAATTAAAAAAGTATGTGGTCTGATGGCAATCTACAGCCACCTGTTTAGGCTTCTCAGCTGGTAGATTTTGCATTAAAAATATATTTGCAGAGATGTTTTTTAAGAAAAAGAACAGTACAGAGGTACATTTTTAGTAGGACTGCCTCACCTTCCTTTTGAATTTTCATTTTAGAAAACAGGCCCAAACAGTCAACTCTGGGGAGTTCCAATTCTGGTATAGACTGGAAAGGAAGAGATGCAGGTAGCACCTCAAATCTCACAGCATTTTTATGGTCCCTTTGTTGCGCACGGTCTGTCACATGTAATGACTGAAGAAGGACTGCTTCTTTCTCTGTTTTGTCTCTACTGTGCCGCCCTCTGGGTTCTTGCAGTCTGTGGGCTTTAGAAACTTGGTAAGCACTACAGTTCATACTTGGGAGGTATATGCACAAAGTAAGGGCCCAACCAACATAGAATGAAACTAAGCAGCACAAGTAGCACACGGTCACCAGCATAAGCCTTTTTGAAGTTTTGATGGTGTGTTCTTTGTTCTGTCTGTCTGTCTGTGTAGGCACACAAATGCATGATAGATTAATCGAGTTAAATATATCCCGAAGTTGTTTGAAACAATGCCTATTTAATTTTTTCAAGAGGCTGCACAGAAGTATAGCATTGTACCACAAATAAAAGTGTTGCCACAATGCCTGTAAATCAGAGCTTTAAACTATGTTTCAATTATCCTTCTATTATCCAGCTGGTGTTTAAACATGTTTATTATTCAAATCAGTAGAGAATGTGCTGCTGTTGTGTAAACAACTGTCAATTGCTGAAACAATGATTACAAGGCACCATCTCTTTCAGGTGTACTTAGAGGTACTTATACCTCAACCACTTGTATTTAAATAACATGCAAACACAATGCTTGAGTGACTACTTTCACTCCTGCTTCCAATACCTCGTGCCAATTCTATTACATTAAGAGGGAAATCTATTACATTTTTCATTTATACACATCTGTACTCTGTTTTTAACCATTGTATCATTAAGGCTTGAGTTAATATAACAGATATGCCAAGAGATGCAGTACATATTGAGAAATCCTGTTCAAAAGAAAAGCCAATTTCTCTGCATTATTTTAGGGCATTTGAAAGCTTTTATGAAAACAATACTAAGAAAATTATTTTCTGAAGAGAAAACCTGAGAAATAAAAGATTTGGTCATGGAACTCTGCTATCCTCCAGCCCCTATTCATTTGATATAAACTGAGTATATTACGAGTCAGTTACTTTTTTTTTCAGGTAGACATTAACAAAATATAATATTGATGGCGTTGACCTGTCTGTGCAGTACATGTGACAGTATTCGGTATCTGTACACACACCTACTGCTGAGCAAAGGTAGTTTAACACGCAGTGTTTGCCAAGTGAGCTTTTGAGGCAACTCTCTACTGGTTTGTCACAAACTAGAAAGGAGAATGTTTTAAAAGACTGTGTTTCGGGAAATACTGATAGGGTCCTTAAAAGGAGCAACCGGAGGAAAGATTTTATGCTAATTGCAATGTTCTTATGAAGCAAAGATGCTACCACAGTCTTTTTCTGTCTTCTGTATTCCTAGAGGAGAAAACCTGGAAAAGAAAAGCAGATATTAAAAAAGTATAAAAAAGTGAGCCTTCTGGCTAGTGATCTAGCCATTGTTTCCTCCCCCCTTTCCTGTCTTTTAAGCTAAATGCTTAAATATAGAGCTAATGGAAGAAACAAACATTACCACAAGGATAAGCTGTTGTAGTATGCTGATAAAATATGACATTCTTTTTCAGAACTTAATAGAGATGCTTTGACTGTTGTTCTGCAGTCAACAAGGCTGGTCTAATTGGTGGCCATGGCAACAAAATCAGGTCATACAGAGGTTCATACCGAGATCAAGCATATGTAGATCTTCTTGTTCAAATATACATAAAGATAAGAACATTTAGTGAGAGTCCACAGTGAAAGGCTGAAGATGGGTGCTCCCACGCACATCTAATATTACTTAGAAATATTTACCTGTTTGTAACATAATGATGTTTTGCAGAACAGAAATAGAAAAATCTTTCATACCCATTGGAAAACAATAATTTTTTAAAGTCAAAGCAGGGTGTATGCATGCACATTGCTTCATAGTTGTTTGTAATTTACTCCCTGGGGTTTTTAGTGAGTCTGACTTATATTTTAGATATAATTAAGTAATCAGTGGTGTACACTGTAAAATGAATGTTTAGGCTGCTTAAGGTTGAATTTTCATAGCCATAGCAGCTGCGCAGTTATGGCTCCTGCCCCCACCTCCCTTAGTACAGTCATCCATTTACAATTATTACTTGAGTTATTTACATAGTTATGATATTTCATAGAAGTGAAATAGCAGTTACCCGGTAACGGCTGGCAGCAAATATGCAGTAAGTCATATGACTGCATCTCTCTTATTTCCTACTGAGTATGCGCGTAAGGTATACAGGACTTGGGTGATTAGCCCCAAGTCACCTATGCCTTGCTCAGGGAAACCAGAAGCTACTGGTTCTATTCCTGCAGAGCAAAGGCTGATGTCTTTAACAGATCTCCTCCCTCTGACCAAGTGCATACAGCCACAATGGAAGCTGGAGAGGACCTCTACAGCCTTTCAGACTCTCCATCTGTATTTACAAGCCAGGCTTGTAGTAGTCAACAATTATGATCTTACAATGCTCAGTAGTCTAATAAAAATGTACAGATAGCCTTGGGCATGTACACTTGCGACAAAACCCACACCCACGCCCAAAGCAATGTCTAGCAAAAGCACCCACTGAAAATGCTCCAGCTCTGGGTTCTGAATCCAGTTGTTGCACGGATGTGACAACACATTGCTGGAAAGCCGCTCTCCGTGCTCTCCAGTCTCTCCACCATTTATTGACATGCTGAGCTGAGGTGATGCACAACTGTTACCTAGACTCCCAGCTGGATTCATTTTCTCATAAACAAAAGCTTGCACTGTAAGTACTATTTGCAATAAGATTTTGAACAAGTCAAATTAGGCATACAATGGTAGAAAGAGATAAAAGCATTTTGAAGCAATTTCCACCTCTTATGGCCAGTTCTCCGAAGGTTTTTTAACAGGGAAACATTTTACTGATTTCCTGCTTCCTACTGGTCTTTGCTAAAGATACTTGGAACCTGCATGGGTCTGTGTGCTACTGATGGAGCCTCCCACGTTCTTTTCTTGGTCTCTTTTGCCAGATGTTACCAGCAAAGCCCCATTACCCGCCCCTACGCTTCACCTTCTCAGCAAAGCTGTTTCCTTAGCTACAAGGATATGCAAAAAATCTGATTTTTGTTATCTGTTCAGCTAAAGGTAAGTATTAAGATTAAGATTTAAATTTTTTTTTTATTATTTCCTAGAGCAGAATGCTCTGATCCAGTCCCTGCACATTTCCAGGTCTTTCCACACTCCCCAAGAAATTGTGTGTTTAAGCTCTAGCTAGTGTGTGGAAGTTCTTTTCCTCCCTAAGTCACTGAATGTCTGTGTACACCCAGTGCAGGGACTGGAAACTCTCCCTTCCCCCAAACATACCACTTTTTAAAAGCATGGTAAACTCATCTGTGATGTCTTGCATTAACTTTCTTTCTTGACATTCTGTTCCATCAGTACAAATCGTTGCTACTTTAGAAGCCACAAGAAGAAGCTTTACTCGTGGAGCTGAATGATAGGTGCATGTGGTTAAACCTCACCAGTGAAGAGGGACTGATCTGAACACCAAAAAAACAGAGTTTATACGTGAGGTTGGGGTGGTGATCCACCTGACTATGGAAATGTGGAAAGAAGAGATGCTGGCATGGACCTGTGGCAAGCTTGGGTGTGTTTGTGGAAGACCTTGTGAAATAAACGTTAAAATTGGGTCCTTAGCTGAGGCATGAGAAAAATATAAGGTTTGCATAAGCTCGCACTTAAATGTCTGGATGGGACCAGCATGGAAGAGAAGAGACTTGTCTGGTCCGGTCAATTTTCATCTGAATGAGCAGATAGTTTATTCTTCCCTTCAAACAAGATCTAGGAAAATATTAAGGTGAAGACCCACAGAAATATTCTAGGCTGTGACCCAGTGTCTGTTTGAGGCACGGAATGATGATTGAGCCAGGGGCTGAGTATACTTCCAGGTAATGCTGATTCCTAGTAGGGAGTTAAGCAAGCCTCCAAACTCCCTTGTTCAAGTATTCCTTTTTTGGCATGTAAGTGCCAACAGGTGTGAACAAGTGTATGGAGATACAAAGTGCCAATGTTTCATTGCTGGCACAGAGTGTGGCCTTCATGCACAAGAGATGACAATTGCAGTGTTGTGCACTCTCCCCATCAAAACACATTGTTGCTTGGCACCTATATATCATTCAACTTGTGAGCAGGCACTGTGCCATCAGAACAGATGGTAGTGAGAGAAAGCAGCCAAACTACCACGTACAGTAGATGCATTAAAGTATAGGTGTGGAGAGTGATTTCCAGCCAAGAACGTCAAAACAGCTCTCTCCGTCTTGAATTTAACATGCCCAGAGTTAAGGGGATGGGCAAGCATTTAACTGCTCTCCCAGCTGGATACAGTTCCGTACACACACAAAAAGCTTCTACTTCAGCTCACTTCAAGTGAGATTTTGGCCTAGCCGAATTAGGCGGGATATTGGAAATGACAGAGGGAAGCATTTTAGAACGATCTCCACCTTTTCTGGCTCTTCTCTGGAAGTCCCCCTCTATGGAATAGGTGAAAAGAAACTCTCATGGCCAATTGTTATTTATGGAAATTTGCAGGGTGCTGTAAAGTACTCTTAGCTTTCTAGTGTAAATGTCTTTACAAAGAAGGAGGTAACACTTAGAAGTAATGACATATTTAGAAAAAAAAAGGCATGCAGTGTTCAAAGAGCACTGTATTGCGATTCTACCCTCGCCTATCTGTAGGACTTGCATTCAGCAAGAAAAGCATTTTCAGATAACGACGAAATGGAAGTGTATGGTATCCTAGTCTGGCATGCATACTGGGAATATCCCTCCATGCTAATAAAACAAAGGAGCATTAATGATATCCTAACAAAGAAATAAAAAAAAGCTTGTTTAACATGTTTAATATACTTCTTCATGAACGAGTCTACGAAAACTGGACTCTTAAAATGGCACTGCAGCCCTCTATGTTTGTATCTTTATGCTTTCTGGACCAAATTTACATGGTTTATGAATCAAAAGAAGCAGGGTTTGGGGATTTGTCAGACCTCAGTTTTGCAAAATTCTGCCTAGAAATTTAAAGCCAGCCCTCATCTACCATCGCCATAAAGAACTCAGGCTGAGTTCTGTCCCCATTTTCACTTGTGAACTGCACTGTCTTTGGATTATGACCTCCCTCACACCTGTAGCCTCATTGTTTTCAAGACAAAATTTTACTTCTTTTTTGTTGTTGGCCTGGTTTTGATAGCAGTGTGAAGAAGGGTGTGTTTCTCCGACAAGCTGCAGGTGCAGTAATACTTTCATTTGAGTCTCTAGAGCTGTAATAAGCACAGATGAAGAGAAAGGGGATTTTTTTTTCAAAAGGACCTTGTGTTCCGTGGCTGCCGTTAAGACTGCTTAATGTCTTTCAGAATCAGCCTTTAAAGCTGGCACTGGCTAGCATTTTCTTAGTTGCCGAATGTGTTTGGAATTGTGGTTTGATTTCAGCCCTATCTTTTGAACAAATGAAGTGAATCTTGGTTTAAGAGGCAGAGTGGAAGAGGGAAATAAATTTGTCCAAAGGAGAACAAGACATGACTGAAGATGAATTCCTGCATTTTAACTAATTACAGGAGTGTTAAAGGATTGACAACAGCTATTTTTCTTTCAGTAAGGTAGAAGTGAAAAGCCCTTATCTTCTCATGGGGAAAACCACTGGGCTCTCTTATAAGAAGTTTCTTTCTGCATGGGGTTCTTAAGGGAGACTGTAGTTCCCACTGCTACAGAATGCCTTCCTTAAAGGACACGGGGAACTCTTTAATTCAAAGTACTGATACAACAACAGGTGTTTTTGTAATTCATTTATTTCCTCGATATTTCATTTCGTGTTTTTCCTATCCCAACTGATCTTCCTATAATACCATTTCAGAGAAACAAACCTGTGTGCTAGGTCCTTCTCTGTCCCCCCTACCACCTTGCCTCTTTGTGTAAGTGCTAGTAAATGAGCATTGAAAGGCGGATAGATTCTATGTGTTGGGAAAGGATGTGTGTTTTTAAGGTGTGATTCCTTGAATGAGAAAGATGCTAGTGCATTCAGTGGGGTGAAGGTGCAGGCGTCTTTGCAGTCCTGCTGTTAATCAGCATTGCTCCAATTTAACGTGTTATAAATGTGTCCATAGAAGAAAATTCTCGGTTGTGTCTGTGAGGGACTCCATGTACACCTAGAATAGGTGTTCTAGAGAGGGAAGAGGCTGTCTAGGCTTTGCTGTCATGATCCAAATGGCTAGTGGAGGTGGTAGCTTTAATACCTATATGGTTCTACCCCCAAGAGACTTGGACTTGATGCTGTTCTCATTCCTTGGTGTTTGGCAATAGACTTTCTCTTTCACTTCTGTTAATGTTGTCAGATTCAGGTCCCTAGATATTACATCCGTGCTCCGAAGCACAGGCAGTTTGACATTGTACAGCTCACTTCATGTCATTGCCCCTCAGTCTTCCCATCTGCAGAATTAGAAATACTAGGATATTTTTCAGAGGCATGCATGATCTTAGGCCTGGATTTCAGTGTAGAAACTCTCTTTTCTGCAGCACTGAGACTGGAGAATGTAATGCAGCTATATTGAACATGTGAAATTATGTTTTGAACCACTGCCGTTTTGTTGTGGGTCTGTTGTTGGTGTCAGTGCAAGTGTGATCTTAAAGTAATGCTTCCAAAGATCCTTGATATATACATGGAGTCCAGAGACTGTACTCTTACATACACTATTTACACACTTACGAATGTATGGAAATTTTGGCAAGTACATTTACAGAAGAAGCACTAAACTGAAACTCACGAGGAGTGGTTTCCTTTCCTGATGAACAGAGACTACCAGTGTGACCTTAATTAGCCTGCAGAAGGTAATATCTTGTGTATTTGACAGCTGCTTTTATTCTTAGCCATTTCAGGGACTAGTTAAAACAACTAACTCAGCTACATGCTGCTGTATGTAACTTAGTACGTCTGAATAGTGTAGGCATAAGCAAGCAACAGCCCCAGTGTTGTTGACCTGCTGCCTGGCCATCATTCCCAGGCACCAGATAAAATTCAGTAGTGGACTCTGTATAGCTCTTGGCCAGTCTTAGTTGCCGTCAGTCTTGCCAAAAGCCATGGCCCTATAAAAAGCCAATGCCTCTGAATTGTCTTGCTCTGTCTCCACTTAAGTTATGGAATCGTGATAGTTCTATGCCTTAGTGGAAAAACAACTCTAAGTTTTAGTACTGAGTGTGACCAGTACAATAAAAACTTCCTAGGCCTCAGCTCCCCTTCTGCAGAACACAGGCAATGATTATCTTTCCTTGCCTAGGGAAACTGTAAACTCTTCAGGACAACAGTGTGTTTAAAGTGGGATTTTGAAGAGCGTTAGTGCAGGGATGTGAACAATCAATGCAAACTGAGGCTGAGGTGTTAAGGGAAATGAAGAGTGAAGTGGTTTCGCACTTGTGTTCATGGTTAGAAGATGTCTTACAAGTGCACTAAGTGGGCCAAAGTGGCCCACCAAAGTGGTTCCTAGATGGTGTATTTCTGCTAGATAGACAAGACTTCTGGTTCTGTAAAGTTTTTCATGATTGTAGGAAGGAGGCTGCAGTAGAAATGCAGAGAATAGGTACTATCAGTGTGTGACGATGCATTTATGGCTTTTTTCATTGCTTCTCGTATGCTATCGCAAGTAAGCCACCTTAACCCATTTTGTGTATGTCTAGTCAAATACATTCTCAGAAAGGCCCAGGTGCATCCTGTCTAAGAGAAGGTACTTAACTGCATCCATTAAGGGGACAGATACCTGGTTTTCCTCCTTAGGCAGTGAAGGGCAATAGGCTTCTCAGGGAGCAATTCAGATTTTATGTAGTTTAAATTGGTCCCTAGAGATTCCTGTGTCTGCCCCTGTGGAGACGTTGGCAAGAGGGAGCCCGGGGTGACTGTAGCCTTTAGTGAGTGCCTTAGGTACGTGTGGTGGGTCTAGACCTGGCATGAAACGTAGGCAGTCCACCCAGCAGATTTCACATCAGAACCAGATGGGAGGCAGTTGCCTTCTCTTTAGATAACTACTGATGTTGCTCTGTTGGCTGAAATGAAGGTGTGGGTTTTGTTTCCTGAATGGTGTGAACTGGAAAAGGCTTTATTATAGCTGGGACCAAGACTGCTGTGCCTTGGTGCTGAGTTTGGGTGGACATGGATGTGTGGCTTCACCTTCATGCTCCACTTCCATCTTTTGTCTGCCTGGCTGCATCAGCTGCATGTAGAGGACTGTGTCTGGGTCAATAACGATTATTTTGGTTGGGACTAAAGAGTAATAATGTAAAGGCAAACAGACCGCTTAATGAAGAGGGTTTATTTTCTAAATAAATACAAAACCTGGTAGTCAACTTTTATGAGCTCTGTTTGGAGTCAGACCCCTGTTCTATATAGTTGATATAATTGAAAAAGTTGCTGACTTTCTCTGTGTCTCCTATTTTTTGGCAAATAGGTATTACACTTATGCTTACTGTATTGAAAGTAGTGTGATTCAGCACCACCAGACTGTTAGCACACCTGCAAGGCCCACTGCTGTCTTTTCTCTGGCTTGCGCTCAGCCATTCCTTCGCCTGGAGGGTGGAGGAAACTTTGGGCACATGTAAGAGTGGTGATGGGCCGATTTCTCAGGCTGGAGTGGAGGTCAGCTTGTGTCTCAGTTAAACTCCTTTTACAAATCACTGTGACTCCATTTGGAGATATTAGGAACATCCTAGTTTAGATGCTGCTGGGGCAAAGGTGGCTTAAGCATCTGAGGGAGGTCGTGACTTTGCTGATTGAGTTTCATTGTTTTGGCAACTGTTGGTTGAGTAGGAATCTGAAAAGGATGCCCCTTTAGAGGCAAAACATGGAGAGACTTATGGCTCTATCTTGCACAGTGATTTCAAACAGAGTTTTGGGCAGATAGAGGAGATAACAAGAGAAAGATCTGAAGACAGTATCTAGGCACACGTGTCTAGGTATGTGTATATACATTGTGCATGTAGCAACAGAGCAGTACTGGGACAGTGGGAACTGGAAAAGACCTATACACTAAATAGCTTTGTTAAGATTTTAACCTTCAAATGCAAATAGGAGGGAGATATAGTGGGAAGAGGAAAAAAAAGTGATTGAAGAGTAAACATGAGTGATGGTTACAGGATAAATAATATTATTAACTTACTTTTTTATTATTGTGGCTGCTGTGATAGCAGAGGGCACTTCTTAGAGACATACGAGTAATAATATCCTAGAGAAAAGTACATGGTCCATCAAAACCTTGCCTCTAGCAACAGAAAATGCAAATCACCTGGTATGGTAGCTCACCATCTTATGCACAATTATCTCTCTTATGACTGCATGGCTACATTCACTCACTGCTCTAAACATGCCCAGCTCCCTCTTGAATGGATGTTCACAGCTTTCATCTATTTCTGACTTCAGCAAAAACCATTTTCTTCTGTGCGATGACAGTCCTTTGCAGAAGGATGCTCTGAATTCCTCGTAGTGCTTTTTGCAGTTGTTCCCTTGTCAATGTCAGTCTTTGTGACCTCTTGTTTTGAATGATAAACTTTCAGAAAGCTTATCTGGCAGTAATCGATTCTTCTTCTTATAGGCTCCTCTATATTTCTGAAGAACTTCTCTTCTGTTTCTTTTCCTCTCTAAACCGGTGTATATTGACAGTCTTCATGTACAGTGTCTCTACAAAACCACGGATTAGAAAAAGCTTTAAAAATGAGGTGTAAAAAAGATCATTGCTCCAAACCCAGCTGACTGGCTGAATAGTATTCTTCACATTTGGTGTGGATATTGTTGAAAGGAAAATGTGCATTTAATATAAAAAGGTATTCTAATCACTCTGTCCAATTACAGCAAAGCATGAATGATGGTAACCTGTTTTGAGCTTCCAAATAAAATGACAAACATTAAGCTAAATGGGATGTTGTTATTCTGCTGCAAATGCCTTTGAATTTCTTCCTTCAGTAGCCCTTCTTACTGCTCTGATTTCCTGCGGCCAATGTTGCACCTGCCGAAATACAAGTGGTAACTTGCTGTTCTACCTCAGCTGATGGAGAATTTTTGCTAGCCCAATACTAATAACAGAAGGCTGGTCATCTGTATAAGAATAAGTAGTTCTTAAGAGCACATTGGAAGGGCTATAAATGTATGTTAGAAAATACAGGGCAATTTGTACTTCCCCACCCCCCCTCCCAGTTCACTGACATTGGTGTCTCTGTTTCAGCAGCAAGGCTCTGATGACAAATACTTCACAGGCTACTCTTAATTGTCTTCCAGTGTGTTCAGCTGTGTACAAATAAATACTACATACATACAAATAAATACTCTTCGTACAAATATTTAGTACTATTAATACTATTTAGTACGGTTAGTACCTAGTTCTAATACTAATGCTAGGCACTAGTAGTACCAAGTGCTAGGTGTTAATGCTACCCACTAATACTAGGTAATAACAGGACTAAATATACCATAGAGTATGTAGTATATGGATACTGTTTAGTATTAAAATAAATTCTTTGGATAAATGCACTTTGGACTATAGACTCTTCAAAGTCCATAACTTTTACCCTTTTCTGTGGGCAAATCTAGGCTGATCCCATAATCCTCAGACATGGTTCAAGAGGGAACTTACAACAAATCGCACTCAGTATTTTCAGTTCAATGCAATTATATTTTATTCTTTGGTTTTCTGTTGGATTCCATGACTTCAAATTTCATACTCAAAACACTAGCTTATGATTGTAGTGGCATAACCACACCACAGGGCAACATATAAGACTTTGTCGGTATTTTAAAACTGACATTTTTCTTTTTTTTTTTTTTTTTTAATT
>Ga0065711_1044085_pt1 | contig 14329 bp, 5 predicted proteins | sample Hoacrofraction12_FD_59098 | JGI IMG/M metagenome (GOLD analysis project Ga0065711, IMG submission 59098) | Hoatzin crop microbial communities from Cojedes, Venezuela - Epithelial fraction 12 v2 (version 2) | ecosystem: Host-associated > Birds > Digestive system > Esophagus > Crop | place...
AGCAGTCGTCTCTGCTGTCCGCCGGTACGAGCGCCAGGCTCAGGCACTCCCTGCAGCCAGAGACCTGGACAGCTCTGTCCTTGCGTGGGGCCTCCGTCTGGGTCCCCACATTACTTCTAGCAACAGCTTTCCCACGGGTAGTAACCATGGCTAGAATATCTCCTGGATGGGCGACGCCCACTATTTGAGTAGTCAGGAAGGGGGCTGCACCCTGCCTGTCCCCTTCTCCGCTCGCCCTGCCTGCGCGAACTGCTCCGCTGCGCTGCTCCCCGGCTGCTGCGCCGACTCTGTTCGCCCGCGCTCCCTGGCGGCTGCTCTCATCCGTGCGGGTGTTTGGCCGCTGTCACACTCGACTCCGCCCCCGCTGAGTCAGAGCTGCCGCTCGTTGGCAACTCCCTCTTTCCCGCTCGGGGGCGGGGGGGCTGGGGCTGGGTTCTGCTCTCTTTCTCGACGCTTTTGCCGTCTGGCCGCTGCGGTTTTGCCACTGGAGAAAGGGTCCTTCGGCGCGAGCCTCTACTCCAGAGCCCTTCAACTTCAGTAGCTTCGCCGATATGGCGGGCACACCGGCTTTTAAACTGCCGCTGTCACACTCGATTCCGCCCCCGCTCAGTCAGAGCTGCCGCTCGTTGGGAACTCCCGCTTTCCCCCTCAGAGGGCGGGGGGCTGGGGTCTCCTCTCGGCGCTTTTGCCGCCACGCCGCTGCGCTTTTGCCACTGGAGAAAGTGTCCCTCGGCGCGAGAAGAGTAAGATTTGACCAGTCTCATGGGCTGACCTTAAGTCTCACTAACTTGAAGTCTGTCTTTCCTGTTCAGTAGATGCGGTGCCTGCATTGAATGTACATAAAGTGCATGATGATCTCACCTGCTTCATGTGCCAGATTTATTGGACAAAATCCATGGTTAGTTACTGCTAGCAAATGAAAATGAAGAAGACTATAGTGAAGAAGTAGATTATTTTGTTAATGAGACTCCTTGCTTAGTCTGCAGTTGAAATGTATTCTCCAGAAGCAGCAGTCTACTTCCACGCTGCCCCCACCTCTCCCAAAATCACTTGGTTTGCTTAAGTGTGTGCTGTTAAGTATCTCCATCAACTGCCAAAACTCTCTCAGTATCTATTCCATCCTATATGAAGTTTCAACAAAACTGAGCAGTTCACCAGTAATAACTCTGAGAGAGTGTTAAATTACTTCAGAAAAGTCGGCAATAAAGGGAAATAACCTCATTCTAGAGTCCTTATTTAAATAAGGGTATGCTAGCTCCAGTGACATGTCTGCGAGGTTACCTCTCACCAGAGTAAAAGATGGAAATTACAGGCCCTATGATGTACACCCAAAGACCATGTAGGGCCCATCAGCAATGCTGTTGGAGTGGATCAATATTTGTTGTTGACTTCAGTGGGATAAGGAGACCTGTGTAATTTATAGTGAGATTCTTAAGGCACACGGTTTCCTTTCACCTCTCTTGGCACAATTAAATTGATCTAGGCATTAGATTGTGGCATGCCCTCATTTATTAACGAGTAGCTGACCTCAGTAAAGATTTTTAGCCCATTTTGACTTTAAAAATGCCATTTTATACAGCCTATAATGTGTGTGCGCTATCTTGTTCTCCTACAAACGCTCTGGAATATTGGAGAAATCAGTAATAATGAACTTTTTGCCCTGTAGTTCTGATCTACTTAATATTATTCAATTTAGAAGGAGAAAAGACTTACAAATTTAGAATTTGAAATATTATTGTGTCTCTATTTTTTCGTAAGATGGATTCTCATTCATCATTACTCAATCTCAGACGTAATGTAGTCTGCTGGTCTTAATTTGTTTAGCTATATCTATAGTTCCTTAGTAATAATACCCCAAATACACTTTTCTATTTTGACTTGCTAATTGATAGTCTTGTGCTATTAATTTTACTGGGTTTATAAACTGACCTGTAATAACACAGAGAAATTGCATATAGTGGCTAGTTAATACGTAATTTTCTTCAAACACTCATGTATTTTAAAGCACATTTTGTTTAAGGGAATAACTTCAAACTGTTCTTCAAATTTAAGTGCTCTGTTAAGGTTTGCTTTGGATTATGTTCCATTTTTCAGGATATTGATTTAAAACTTTTATTAGGTTGACTAATGACATCTCACTAGTATGAATGACATATCACTAGCATAAGACTTGAGTCTTTGTCTTGATAACAGAATTTATTTCATTTCTGAAGCCTTAATTTAAAGCATGAAACAAAATGTCATTGTCCCGGGTTTGGCTGGGATAGGGTTAATTTGCAGGAAGTGACACAACCAGGACAGCTGACCCAAACTGGCCAAACAAAGAGGGCCAAACAACACCATGTGATGTCGTGCTTGGTTCCGAGTGGGAAAGCTGGCCAGAGGGAAGGCAATCACTGCTGGGAAGTGAGGTGGGCAATGGGAGGTGAGAGAGTTGCCCTGTGTATTCCCTTGTTTGTATATTTTTTTCCTATCAGTATTATTGTTGTTACTGATTGCTTCCTTTGCTGTTCTGTTAAACTGCCCTTATCCTAACCCATGAGTTTTGCCTTTTTCTTCTGATTCTCCTCCCCATGCCACCAGGGGGGGAGAGGCAATAGGGCAGCTGCATCTTTCTTTGTTGTGGGCTGGGGTTAAACCAAGACAATCATACTTCCACTGACTGAAGCCTGTGCATAAGAAAGTCTGAATAAGGAAAGGCTGGAGTATTCGTGTCGCTATTTAAAACAAAAGCCTGGGCAGCCTCATCAAAGACTTCACCTTAATATCAGCACTTTGATAAAATGCTCCCATTAAAATCCCTATGGCCTAGAATCTTGTAGTCATTCTGTATTCATGTTCTAGTGGAACAGATGAAAATTCTCTTCCTTAAAATATTCTTTTCAGGTAGTTAGTAAACACTTTTGTGTTTATGTTGTGTGAAGATCTGGGAATTACAGTGCATGTAATCAAATGGTTTAGTACATGCCTCTTCCAACTGATTGTAGTAGAGCATTTGCAGTTTTGACTAGAAAAAGAATGGATTCAGAGATTAAGTTTACCAATGCGTAATGTGATGCTCTTGGACAGAAACAAATCAATCTACCTGTTGCAAGTTGTTCACCAAATGATCAAGTAAATTATTTTTTCCTCCACTTATTCACCTCTAAGTTAAACATAGTAGTTGAAAATATTGGATAATGTTATGACTTTAATGTTCGGCCTGACCTTCCACACTTACTAAGACAGGACAGCCACTCAGTTTTTAATGAGCACTTTTCAGGAATGATACCTTTGGGATTAAAAACTTAGAGAATGTGTAAAGAGTAGTGCAGGATAGACAGAATGTGTTTGTATCCAAACTGACATTAAATGGTACAAGCAGAAACTAAATTCATATTGCAGTTAAATAGAATTGATTGAAGTTGATTATTTGTGTGCTAGATGTCACAGTGAACATTTGGAAGTTATAGTAGATATGACCTATTATAAGCCAAGTAGTAAATATGGTTTAAAAAAGTAGAATGCATGTCTACCAGCTGACATTTCTTTTTAGTGGGAGAGCTCTATATTGTGGAATTTCTTTTTCAGGTCTCATTCTGTTAACTTGGGAAAAGCTGGGTTTGAGGGCTATGTTTGGAAGATGCTCTCAGTTTGATGGTGTCTGCTCCCCTTTGAGTTGCCCAGGTTTTTAAAATTTCTAGTTTGACTTGTGATACGTAAGGAGATAGTATAAGGCCAGAATCATCAAGATCTGGCACAGATGCCAAAAATACATGGAGTTGTATTTTAAGAGGAATATAGCTCACCCAACACATTTCTCCCTTATCTATACTATGAATGCAAATAGTGTCATGTTACTGTGCACTCTCATTCTGTGAGCTGTGAGAAACAGCAGCAACCGTGTGCTGGTTCCTGTCCTGCTCTAGACTTGGTGGAAGTCAGAAGCCCCTCTCTGTCTTAGAGGCACAACAAGGATAACTGACAGTATCTTGCTTTTCCCAAGCCCTACTCAATTTCTACCAACGCAATAAACTCTAAACTGAAAAAAAGAATATGATCTGTCACAGCACCCTGATTTGCTGCTGATCCCTGTTTAGGAATATACCATCACAGTAGTTTTCATTAATAAGGGTAAGGCCTTGGATCTTCTGCATGCTGCCTAAAATATATCCTGAAGATCAGCTTAGTTCTATTCATATAATATGTAGTTAAACAGCTGTGGTGAAGCTTGTTATTACAGCCACATATTAGTGTTTCCAGGCCTCCCTCCTCATGTGGAAAACTAGGCAACTTTTGGTTGCACTTTTTACATTCCAGATGTTTACTTAGCGTAAAATTCACTCATGTGAAGGATTGCTTGGGTGTGACAGATGGCATATTCTGCATGATGTAAAAGCAGTTTGGGGGCAGAATTATTTTAAGGAAAAAAATCCACTCTTATCTGATGAGTGATTGGCAGATTATTTCTGCCCACTGGGTTTTTTTTCAGAATTTCTATGGTTTTAACACAGTCCTATGTATTTATTTTCATTCTTCTCTTACAATATTAATGCTGGCCATCCTGGGGTTTTATCCCAATTAAGTGCAGTTCTGTTTAGATTTTTTTATTCGGCTTGTGGGCAGTCTGAATAATTTTTTGGACTCTACCTTCTGCCCCAGATTAAACACACCTGGCTAGAGAGAGTTAGAACAAGTAGATCTGAAGTTTTCATTAGTGCTATTACAGAAACAAAGGGGGATCTGACAGGGCTGATTCGTTCACCCACCTGTACAACACAGGACAAGCTATGCCTATTCATGTCAAACGATTGCCTAACTTGATCCTAAATATGCTAGCAATGGAGATTTCACAGTGCTTGAAGGAAATCTATTCCATTGCTTTTCTATTCTTACCATAAGAAACTTTTTCCTACTTAAAAAACAATAAATCTTTCTTGGTGAAATCTGAAATCTGTTGCTTCTATAATGAGTGAGATATATACATGATTTCCTTTTTCTTTAAAGCCATCTTTTATGTACTTCATGCAGATTATTCTACAGATTGCAATAGCAAAACACTTGATGGTTAGGAAGACTTGATCTGAATTCTTCAGAGCCAGTCAATGCTAACTGAATTCATGCAGCATTCAGACAGCATGTTACAGTAATGGCATGCTAACATTGACCAATTCGATTTTTAACCAAGCTTATGTTTTATGCCTTCACAGTTTCAATACTACTTATTAAGCATGTATTTGTACAGTGATAGTAATACCATTTGTTACATCAACAGAAGTGGTTGACAGGAAATAGTTGACTATTGTGGTTCCACAAGCTCTTTTCAGGTCTGAAAAAGCTGCAAATTTCAAAGGTAAAAGAAAAATACGAAAACTGTTTTTTGTCTGACAGGTTAATATATTTAGTTAAGCTATCTGAGAGAAGAAGCTATTGCTACCCACAGAGCAGAAGGACAACCTTGGTGTGGAAAGGTATTTCAAAGTGATATCCTTCTCTAACAGGAAATAGAAGGAAAGATAACTTATTGCTTATGGAACACAAAAAAGTTACTGTAAAAAAGAGATGATTTAATGAATTAAAATGTGATTAAACTCAGCACCCATATTCTGAGTTTTAGTTTAACTTTACAGTTTATAATTTAGTATTATATCTGAAGTAGGAGCCAGATGAGACTCAGTTGTGTTTTTCCAAATAAATTGGCTGATCTGCTTCTAGTCTGTAACTTTGTCTATCACAGCTACAGGAGCACTGCTAGACTAGAAGACTAAATAGACTTATGTGTACTTGAAGATGTCTCTGATTCATTTGCTAAGTTAACACTTGTTTTGAAGAAAGTAAGCACTTATCTAATGTGGTTTTATTGCTAGTTCATAATCCTAGACAATGCCACCTTATCCTAGCTCAGGTGTCTATTTTGACATTTATTGCCGTCCTGCAAAACTTTGTATACCATACTGGAGGCTCTTATCTCAAACCATCTGATCATATGTTCACCACATATTTCCATGAAGTTCACGCATGTTTGAAGGTATTGATTTATCCTGTTACTCCACGGCAGGTGGCTGCACACACATGATTGTGCAAAGCAGTAAATATATTCCAATGTATTTTTTTATAGCTGCTCTGTTGTTAAACAATGGGTTTACAAATGTCAATAAATAGTCATGAGTGTTCAGTTAGACTCTTAAACAGGCATGTATATCTGTCATACTTTATAACAAGATGCTGTTTTAAATGGTTAATTTGTGATTAGGAAATAATAATAAATAATATTTCTCAAGGTCAGTAGTTACATAAGTCATGGCTATAACTTACTCTCATGCATCACTAACTCCTACAGCCATTGTTTTAAATGTATATGCAGTATACTATTTACGATAATAACAAGAACACTTAAAACATGTTAACCATCTATTAATCACTTATAAATGAACCCTAAATCCCAAGGGAGGCCTGATAAATAATTCTTCAACAGTTTGTTCTGTATACCATTACCATTTCTTATTTTCTGTAACATACCTTTTGCTGAATGGTTGTAGAGAAATATTGAATGATTTCACTGAGCCTTGTGGGGCTACTGCAGACTTGGGAATATAATGGCTTAGATCACTCTTTGGAGAGTGTTTTGCTATTACTTTCATTGTTCTTTTTTGTAACTCTACTAGCTTTTATGGGCTATGGAATATATTGCTAGAGTTGAAAATGCCTTTAAGGAAGGTATTTTCTTTTTTTGCTCAGGGAAATATTTTGGTTTAAAATAGAGACAAAGTACCAGCTTTTTTTGTTAATATTCAAAGCAGACTGCATACATGTTTTTATAACTAAAAAAAAAATAGTAATAAGTCTTATCTATCTTAGTATTTACTTATGTAACCTTAGGGTATTACAAAGATATCCTATCTTGTATTTCAGTCTGTCTTTTGCCAACTGAGATGAATTTGTGAGGGTATCTTATTTTGCTGAATGTTATGCTTTGTACTGGTTCACTAAAAAAAGTCATGATACCAACATCTAAAGAGTTTGAGCTTGTGTTGATTAGCTTTGGCTCTTGATTGATACCAGACACTGTGCAAACACTCCATTTGCAGTAAAGGTCAGCTACTTCAACTTAGATAAAATGTAACAGTTGTTTTTCCTGAAAAAGATGTCACTAAAAAGCATTACTCCTTTGAGTTAATGTTCTTAATAGGTACACCAGTGACAAAGGCCTATTCCAGAGAAACTTACAAGGTGTAGTTTTATCACTTGTTGTTTTGAGGACTGTTGATATCCATAGTTTTCTTCGTATAGATGACAACTTCTTTTTGAGTCTTACCCATCCACTTGTTAGAATGCTTTCCATTTCCCTTACCAGAAGTACATTTCCTCACTAATGTTTTCCTTGCAATTATCAGCTCACCTGGTTCTGCTCTATTCTTCTTCCCTGAATTGCTGTCTGTAGACTTTATTTGATCTACCTACCAAAGATGTCTTTCTCATTTTATTGATATGGAGGCACTAGATCAGCCTTCAAGAAATGAAGGGAAAAAGAAAAACCTACTGTTGTAAACTGAGAAGAAAAAACAAACCCACAATATTAGCTATTTTAACGTAAGAATAACATTTACTGGTGCTATATATTACGTACCTAAATGTCATGGTTCCCTGGAATTATACAGTTATTTTCTCCTCTGTGACATTGTAGGATAGTTTACACTATCCTACAATTGAGTTTTGGGTTCTTATTCGTGGTGTAAGTCCAGTGACTTCTACACAATTAAAAGGGGAATAATTTTGTTTATTTTTCTCAGAAGAATGTTACTTTTTAAGACTTTTGACAGTCATTCATAGTGGATATTAGTGTGAAAGAGGAGACTTACAGCTAGAGAGTGTGGCAAGGGAGAGGCAGAGATTCAGATTCAACTTGCAAATAGCTCAGATTCTGCCTTTCTGGGAAATACTTGTGCTTCTAGAAAAAACAGAAAAATATACACAGTCTATCTCTTCAGGCTAAGCTCTTGGGAATGAATATCACTGTAAAGCCACGGAGTTACAGCAGAGATAATAAACAGACACTGACCACTGACTTATGTATGGCATAGGAATGCCATAGTTTTTTAAGGTGGAAAAGATCATTATACAGTAGACAGAACTTGGAGGGTGGGGTGTGTGTGTGAAGTGTGATTGTGTGGGGATGTCTTAGGGTTATGTGACCTTGCATTACATGATAAGATTTGGCAGCAGCTAGGAAGCAATGGTGTTGAAATACATTTCTGGTTCTGATAGTGATACTGTGGGGCTGACTATCAGCTGCACTGATTTTGGGGAGACTTCAAATCAGAACTTGATTAAGACATTCCGGTATGGGCCTAAAAGGTGAGAGATCATTAGATTTAGCTTAAGCTATCTGTATTATCCTCGAGTCAACCTTAAATTCAGTTTGAATTTGGGATGCTGAAAATTCCATCTGTACTTGTGGATGGCACCTCTTGTAGAAAGGATCTCAGGATGATTTAGTTAACTATCATTAGTTGTGTGGCAGTGCTGTGAGGACAGATGGAATATATGGAGGATGAGTGTACGCTCACCAGGAAGGAGGTGCTGCACTATCACAACAGTGGTCTCAGTTTTCCTAGCAGGAAAGTAATATGCAAAGTTGACAAGTTTATTCTTGAACACAACCTTGGACTTGTTTGTATAAGGGAGTCTAGCCACTCTGCTACAGCCTGGTACTAGCCATCCTTAAGACTGCCTTGTCACAAGACTTCTCCAAACTAAACTGTGAACTGGGACTAGCTTTAAGACTGTGCTAAAGGGAGAAGCTATATTTGCATGTCCTAAGACCTGATCTGAAAATTCTGTGTAGAAGAATAGCCTGGCATGTGGCATCTGAAATATAGTAATGAGGTAAATAAACTAGTACCAGTAATGAACTAAAATGTGAAGAGACTGTTCTAATCTTTCTCCTTTCCTGAAACTGAAGACATAACGTAAGGCACTGGGTAATTCAAAACAACAGTCGCAGTTCTTCAAGGAAGTTGAATGTTAATCTTATTCATATAAGTCTCTGAAGTTAAATCTTTGTTACTAATATTTTAGGTGATAAAATATTAAATCTTAGCAATTGTAAAGCAGAGATGCATGCACACATACACAAAGTTTTGTTGTCATTTGTAAAACTGCCTTACACCATTCTGGGACTAGTTTTCACCCAAATGGTCAAATAATTCCGTATCTCTGTAATTGCTGAGCACTGTTCTATGTTCAGATCCTAATCTCAAAATCTGCTAATGTCCATAAATTCATGTGAACCAGGATACTGTATTTCTGAGAGATAGTACAGTACTTCTAGCCATATTCAAGATGATGCAGTGTTGTACTCGGCACAGAGCTAATGAAGTAAATACTGTTTGTGCCCTGGACTCGACTTCTCTAGTGTTAGTTCAGACATCACCAAGTGGCGTGCTATGAAGATGCTTCCAATTCAGCAAGCTGAAGTCCCACTTAGATTTAGCACTTGAGATTAAAGCACTTGTTTCAGCGCTCAACTATTTCAAGACCAAACTGAAGGAAGTAGCTTTCTGCTTAAGGACTCTGAGCCTAGGCCCTAGTCTGGTTTTGAAGGTAGTGCTTATAGATTACCTTAACTGTAAGGTATTAGGTTCAGAACGTTTGGGGAATTCCTCTGCTGCTGTATTGCTATAGTTTGCATCACCAAATAATCTTGTTAGTATATAAGGTACCATGTGTATGATGTGTATTTCAGTATCCTGTATTTTTTAGAGCAGAATGTATGTGCATCACTGGATTTGCGTATACTTTACAATGATATACTCATTTCTGAACAGCAGTATTTGAAGTATGTTCCCAGCAGATCCTGCATAAACAGTGAGCTGAAGAGTGGCCCTAGGGCAAAGAGCTGAGATACAATATCAAGTGCTTGTGTTCAGACATATAGCCGATGAGTGATTTAAAGGCTTTTTGTGTGTCTCTGCTGAAAGACTGCGGGGGGGAGGCAGGGTGCAGAGAGGGGAAGTACAGGCAGTGTACTGTGTGTTGTCCTAATCTCTGGAAAGCAGGTGAATTTACTGTTAGTGACGCTCAACTAGGAAAGATGCAGGTTCATTTTCTAGACTGGCTGTTTTCTTGAGGTGTTCATAAAAAAAAAAAAAGTCGCTGCTACTTTGTGCTCACATCCATCTCTGGAAAGTAAGGATGTTGCTAACCCTGAGTCTTTGAAGTCTGCTGAATGAACAGGTGACAGTGAGTCACTCCGTAAAGCAGACGGAACAGATCTGATCATGGAATTTGGTGTTGCAAAGACTATCTTCTCAAAGATCCTCTCCTTAAAAAACACATCAGAGAACACATCTCTATTTCTTTCTACCAATGCTGAGCTGCCTTTTTTTGCACCTGTTAAACATTAACAAACTGACTTACCCTCGGCTGGCTCCTCTGTCAGCCTTTTGCTAATGATGCTGCAGTAAAATGAATGACTTCAGCCTATTCCAGAAAGGTCATGCAAACTAATAGTTTTTCTTTACTGAGCTGATTTGTATTGCTTGCGCTCTTTTGAGGAAGCCTGGTCAGGCTGAACAGTATGACAGGGGTAGCAAGTACTTTTACATTAAAATCACTGTCTCTCTGCCATAATAAAAAAACCCACTTTGTCATGAAGACAATGACCAGCAGCTCTGCTGGTTTTCACTGACATTTTCAGCCTTCATTCTCTTTAACTCTTGGCTATAAATAATTTCCAGTGCTCACTGTACACAGCACACATCAGGACTTACAAACTGCTGATTATTAAACTGTTTTCCCCAATCGCATTCTGCATGAAAGGCCACTGACTGCTGCTTCCGGTTTAGTAAAATATTGTCCTGTCAACAGGAAATTATTCCTCCTTTTGTATAGAGAGAGGACATTAGGTTGTCATATTTATGTAATACTGTGTTCATTTAGGAAATTCTATAGCTCATTGAGCTTTGTGTAGCACAATAATATTTGATGCAAAGAAAATAAATCAGCCTCAAGCTATTAGTCTGAGACAGTGATAAGAATGGAGAGGGGAATTTCCTGCATCATATAAGGTAGTGCTCTGTGATTTTTGTTATTTTCTCTTTGTTTGTTTCAGATCCTCATTACAAGTTCTGCAGCAGTAGTCCTAGCTTCCTTCTGTTCCATATCCTCCAAGTAACAGCTCTTCAGCTATGGGGTGAGGAAATGTAGCCACTGGACAGGAACTGTGTTGTAAACCATATAAACTATTCTGGTTTTCTGTACTGTTATTTGTATTCTTGTACTTCTTCCCTGCCGTACTCCTCATTACAAACTTCTCTTCCTCTTTCTTTGCTCCATAAAGAATCTCCACCTGTGTAAAATCACTGCCTCATGCATACTCTCCACACAGAATATTGCTTGTATTTTATGATAAAGTTGGCAGAATTCAACATGACCCATTGCTTACAATACCTTCTACAATTTTCTCCTTTTTCCCCATTTTTGGCCTTTTTTCCTCTCTGAGCTCTTCCTTTACCTTTCCTTCAACGTCCTTTTCCTTGGCTGTCTTCATTCACAACTGCAAATCTGCTTTACTGTTTCTTTACTCTTGAAATAAAACAAAAAACTGTGTGCTTACATACACTACTTAATGTTATTTTTTAAGTTTTGTCTTAGATGACCCCAAGCGTTGTTCTTAAAACATTTTCTAGTTCAGGTAAGGTGCAACACATCCTGTTTTCACCAACTGTGACCTGTCAGGAAGCTGCAGTAAACATTCTATGCATCTTGAAACCTTTCCTTCACTATGCTTTTCTGGCACTTACCACTCTATAGGATGGAGCTAAATAGCAATTTTCTTTCCAGGATTTGGGATTTAGTCCATCGCTTTGTTTTTTTCATTCCTTTGCTCATCCTCTACAGCTACTGTCTCCTCTGCCAACCCAAATTAAACTGCAAACTTGTAAGCTGCTTATAAATCATAGTTCTGTCAAGCTAAAATTCTTAGCATGTTCTTGCTTTTCTTATTTCATGAAACATCCTTGTTTCTAGGCTTGGCATTCTTCTTGTATACATGTGGCACAGTGTATTCTGTGACTGCAATTTTCAGTGTATTGCCACTGACTGCTGTTCCGCAATCTGTCTTTTTTTGTTGTACTAAGCTTACAGGACTTGTCTTTACTTTCAAACCTTAGGATTTAGATCGCTAACTCCTTATATCATATGGATGTATGGAGATGTCGGCTTCCACCTTCAGTCTCACTGATTATTGTCATATCTTTTACTTTCTCTCATGCTGAGCTTACTTGTTATGAATATCTTCTTTACTCACATTGAAGGTGTTTGACTTGAATATCTTCAGAGGCATGTTGCGTAGACATGTTCTACTTGGGTGGTGCTAGGTATCCTGTCTGGATAATTTGGAAGTCATGTTATCCCTATTACACATAATTTCTTATGCAAAGACATCAGAGCATAACAGTAATAGATGTTAATTAGACAATTTATTGCTTTCCCTATCCAGCTAATGGATGGGTTAACTGAGCAGATAACAGATATCAGATTCTAAGCTGACAGAAGGAAGAAGTTTTTCCCACTGGTTAAATACCTTTACTATAAATATACAGTTTGTAGTACCCTTAGGACTGGAACCAGAAACACTCAGCTTCTGTCCGTTTTTTCAGTGAGATATTACTAACACGAAAAATCATCATGAATAAGTAATATGACCCAAGTGGGCCTGATGGGCTCTTGTAATGAGTTTTTCCCTGTATGCACAATGCTGTTTCCTAGATAGTCTAGATACTTTATTATTTTCCTCACTCCCTTTAGAACTGCATTTCAAATATCTTCCTAAAAATGCAGGGGTTTTTTTATTTCCTATCTAACTTCACAATTTAATAGCTGGACATCGAGTGTGACTAGTGCTCAGTATATTTTGCATCATTGTAATGAATTCTTGTGAGCTGGATTTGCCGAAGCTCTTTCTTTGGAAGAGGTGCCTGATGAATACTGTTGAGATCTTACTGAATGTTGTGTAACAAATTCTTCTTCACTTGCATTTAATTATGAGTAATTTAAACAGATAAAAGGTAATCTTGTGCTACTAATAACTGGAGAGTTCTCACACTAAATTCTGCTTACCTGGTCTCTGAAGCAGAAAATTTATCCTCTTTTGGTGTGTGGTTTTGTTTTTTTGCTGTGGGTTTTTTATGTGGGGGGAGTGTGAGTTGGTCTTTGTATTGCAGTGCTCAAAGATAGTGACCTGGCCCCAACTGGTGTTGTATACATGCAAGGATATAAAGGCTGTGTATTAAGAAAATAAGGTGGTTTTCCTTAATACATGTAGACTGCTTCTTCTCCTGTCTCCCTAAGCCTCCGTACCCTTACTGGCATTTTGACCATGAGAGTGTAGTTTTGCTGTTGCAAAAGGCTGGTGTAAGACCCTGGTGTAAGAACAGAGTCAGAGATTGATTGAGGTTGGAAGTCACTGCTGACGATTGTTCACTCAGTCCCTCTGCTCAAGCAGTGTCAACCAGAGCAAGTTGCCCAGGACTGTGTCCAGTCTAGTTTTGAATATCTCAAAAGCTGGAGCCTCTGCAACCTCTCTGGGTGACTTGTTCCAATTTTCAACTGTCCTCAGACTAAACCCCATTTTTTTTCCTTTTTGCATATGAGTGGAACTTCCTGTATTTCAGTTTGTGCCAATTGCCTCTTGTCCTGTTACTGAGTAGAGTTTGTCTCCATCATCTTTACTTCCCTAAAGCAGATATTTACACACATAGTTAGGATCCTCCTGAGTCTTTTCTTCAGACTGAACAGTCCCAGTTCTCTCAGTCTGTGTTCCTATGTCAGATGTTCCAGTCCCTTATTATCACCTTACGCTTCGTGTTTGTCAGACCTACTGATTCTCAGATTTTACTTATCTGGGCAGTTATTAACAGTGACAGGAATACTTGTGTGTTAATAATGTTTGTTTGTTTGGGCAACAGGTACAGTCTAGTACATATTTGAAGGGAAGTACAGAATTGGAACTTTTTCTTCCCTCAGACCAAAGCATTTAAAGGTAGTTCTACTTTGAACTGCTGTTCTTCTACCACTGATCTGCGTTACACTAGACTACATCAGTTGTGCTGATTCTAGACTGCGGTTGTCTGCATAGAAATATTTTAAAGGAGAAAAATAGAGAGAACAAGGCTTTAATTTACTCATACTGATATCTGACTTCAGTATAGCTCTCCCTGTTTAATGATGGCTCTATGTCTTATCAGAATTCTAACGAAGAAGCCAGGTCAGTCAGACCAGTTCAGATTTGCCTTTTTGCAGATCTCATTCTTACCTTTTATTGCTTTTTTTTTTTTTTTTTTTTTTT
>Ga0065711_1044086_pt1 | contig 14329 bp, 5 predicted proteins | sample Hoacrofraction12_FD_59098 | JGI IMG/M metagenome (GOLD analysis project Ga0065711, IMG submission 59098) | Hoatzin crop microbial communities from Cojedes, Venezuela - Epithelial fraction 12 v2 (version 2) | ecosystem: Host-associated > Birds > Digestive system > Esophagus > Crop | place...
AAGAAAGCTAATGGGATCCTGGGGTGCATCAAGAAGAGTGTGGCCAGCAGGACGAGGGAGGTTCTCCTTCCCCTCTACACTGCCCTGGTGAGGCCTCATCTGGAGTACTGTGTCCAGTTCTGGGATCCTCAGTTTAAGAAAGATGAGGAGCTACCGGAGAGAGTCCAGCGGAGGGGTACAGGGTTGGTGAGGGGACTGGAGCATCTTTTCTACGAGGAGAGGCTGAGGGAGCTGGGCTTGTTCAGCCTGAAGAAGAGAAGGCTGAGAGGGGACCTAATCAATGTTTATAAATATCTGAAGGGTGGGTGTCAGGAGGATGGGGCCAAGCTCTTTTCAGTGGTGCCCAGTGACAGGACAAGGGACAATGGGCACAACCTGAAGCAAAGGAAGTTCTGTCTGAACATGAGGAAGAATTTCTTCCCTCTGAAGGTGATGGAGCACTGGAATAGGCTGCCCAGGGAGGTTGTGGAGTCTCCTTCTCTGGAGATATTCAAGACCCGCCTGGACAAGGTCCTTTGCAGCCTGCTGTAGGTGAACCTGCTTCGGCAGGAGGCTTGGACCAGATGACCCACAGAGGTCCCTTCCAACCCCTACTATTCTGTGATTCTGTGATGTTTACCTTGTCAAATTTGAAGAAGTTTTGCATTTCACATTGAGACGCTACATTCGCTTACTAAATATTAATGAAACTAAAGGTGGAGAGGAATCTCTGGATAGCCTCGTAGGTAACCACACTTTTTCACCCATGACAATGTTTTTATATGGCCAGAAGGCACATGAAACACAGACCTCAGAAGATGAAGGAATGACAAACTGCAGCCTCGCCTGACAGATGGAGGAGACACCTGGGTGGTCACAGAGTGCTTTGGAGTTCCAGGAGAATTCAGGAAAGCCACCTTATAAGACTGACCTTCAGGCATCCTAGGCTTCTGAGACCAGTGGGAAAGTCTGAAGCAAGGAAGACAACCTTAGTGAAGGAGGATCAGATTAGGGAACATTTAAACAAACTGGATATGTATAAGTCCATGTTACGTGAGATGTACCCAGAAGCACTGAGGGAGCTGGCCAATATCATTGCAAGGCCACTTGTGATCATCTTTGCAAGATCCTGGCCATCAGGAGATCTTCCTGATTACTACAAAGAAGCAAATGTCACTCCAGTCTTCAAGATGGGCAGGAAGGAGGATCTGGGTATGGTAGGCCAGTTGGGTCATCCTCAGTTCCCAAGAAGTTGGAAAGCATCTCTGCAGGAAAGGACCTGGTGCTTCTGGTGCTATGCGCCAGCAATATGCCTTTGTGGCCAAAAAAGTTAACAGCGTCCTGGGCTGCATTGGAAATAGTGTCAGCAGTAGGTTGAACGAGGTGATCTTTCCCTTCTACTCAGCCCTGGTCAGACATATCTGGGGTCGAGGTCTGTACTCTCCAGCTCAAGAGAGACATGGGCAGACTAGAGGAACTCCCATGACAGCCCATGAAGATGATTAAGCAACTGGAGAATCTGTGTAGAGTTGTACAGGTAGAGGGAGGGAGAGCTGTTCAGCCCAGAGAAGAGAAGTCTCAGGAAGATCTGCACCACAGCAGCTTGTCAGAGATGCATGTCTCAGAAACTGTAGACTCCTCACCCTGCTATAATACCTAGGCTCTTACTTTGAAGGGTGGTGGACTGTGGCCTTCTAGTTCCAGTTAGATGTTTCTTAGTGATTTTGTATTAAGCCTTCAGAGTGGGAAGGAGTGGAATATAGGTGTCCCATGTTGCCAGTGGCAGTCATGACTGCCAGCCTACGTTTACACTCTCTTTCTTCCTCTCTTTCTTTCTCTCCATCTCATTAATGGTTAATCATTCCATGTAAAGTCAAGTATCTTCAAAAACAGGGTTTGAAAGCCAGTGAAGGTAAACAGTAGTTGCTACTCAAGGTGCCTTTTGGGAGAAGGAGGAAGAAGTTCTAAATTACCTCAAAGGGTGGAACTTTACTTTCTGTGTAAAATTTTAGATACCTATGTTGTTTATGAAGATGCCTCTAATCTTATGGATAAAATGACTATTTAGTGTATCTTTGGACTGTGCTTACCAGATGAAGTCCCTAGGCAAGACAAAAAGATGCTGAAAATTACAATCTTTACAAGGCTGAGACGTGAGACAGGCATTGTATTTATCAGTATCTTGAAGATGTAGTTGTTTCTGGACAACAACAAGAAGAACTTAAGCATCTAAGTAACTTTCATACAAAAGTGAAGGTGAACATCGTATTCAGCTCTTCCAGATGACATTGGGGTGTATTTTGGAATTAGGTCCAATGATACCTATTGGTATCTGATACAACTTGTAACACTGAATCTTAAAAAGTTGGGATTGTTATTATATTTAATATATGTTATTTTAATATCTTAGTTAAATGGTTTTTAGATTAACAAAACATAATCTGAATTGATCATGACCACTGCAAGCTGTGGTTTTGTTCATATACTTCGCATTTTAAAAGACCTTCTGATATAAAAATTATAATATTCTTTTTGTTTATTTGTTAGTGTTTTGAGCAGGAAAAAAAGAAGAAATCAAACCTCTCTAAGTCTGGACTTTAGACTCTCTGGAATAACCATGCACACACTCTGGAGCGTTCCAGTCGAGATAAGAACCTGGCGTAAGCCTTTACACAGAAACTGTATTTTCTACATTCCTCCCTGTCTGAAGATGCTCTTATCACCGGGGAGCTCCTTTAATATTTAATTTGTTGTTCCTTTGACAGGACATCTAAAATCTCATCCAATCCTTTTTGCAGGAATTATACATTAAAATAGTATTCTTTGCCTACCCTCCCTCACAAAATCAGTTATTATTCTGGGACTTCAACAACGCTGAATCAGTAACAAAACAATGTACAGTGTTATCAGCTCCTGGAACATCCTAGAACCCTTTTGTAAAAACTTACAGCCTTATACAAAAGTATTTTAATGTGTTTACATGGCCCTTTTGTGTTGCAGAGTTGCCTTGGGATGAGAAACAGAAGCAATGAAAGGAGGAGAATCTTACGGTAAAATTTTTGGAAGAATTTTAAGGCAGAATAGTTTAATTTAGCTTATCTCACAGTAAAACATACTTCTTTCAGGAAGCAAAATAAGACAAATCCAAAATGTTTGTATTATTTTTATGAATGTTAAAGGAGATATTGTGATCCTCATTGACAAGAAAAGAACTAAACGGTTTTCTTAACCCTATCCAGGCACTCATCTGCAAGGCTCTTCCATTACCACCTTATAGAAAAATTACTCAGTTTTGTCTGCAAAAGAACCTTGTATGCCCTATCATTCCTGATTATTAAAATATTTAGAATATATAGTTAAAGGACAAAAGTTCAAATACTTCTTTTGTTGATGTCAGTGGCAGGCTTTCAGTAACAGTAGGGCAAAATGCTAGGTGTCAGAACTGATGTTCCCCTGTTCTTTCTTTGTCATTTGTTTAATTCTTTTCTTTTAGTTCCTACTACAGTTGTTTGAAAGGGATGATGATGATATCAAGAAAGGAAAGTTGAAAATTAGGAAAGTAAAGAAAAGAAGGGCTGATAGTGAGGGAAAAGGTCGCTGAGCATTTGTATTTTATATTCGTTAGAAACAAACCTTCTTACCGCATTTATCCTCTTAAGAAGAACTACATAACCACACCCTGGGCAAAAAAAATCCAAAAGCAATATATTTTGCATTTGCAGGAGTGGAATTAAATGATTTTGTGTATAATCTAGGATTTACTCCATCTACTTTGGAGTCCTGCATATTCGATCTGAGATATGATTTGATCAAGTCACAGGGGTTAACTTCTGCTATCTGATATATGCGTATTCCTTTCTCTTTGCCTGCACTGACTGTGGAGGAATTGTGTGCCTTCTTCAGATAGAAGACCAACAGCATCCTGGGCTGCATTAGGAAGAACATTGCCAGCAAGTCAGAGGTGATTCTTCTCTACTCAGCATCGGCAAGGCCACACCTGTAGTGCTGGGTCCAAGTCTTTGCTCTGCAGTACGAGATAGATACAGGAGTGAGTCTAGGGGAGGGATACAAAGAAGATGAAGTGACTGGAGTGTCTGTCGTATGAGGAGAGGCAGAGAAAGCTGCATCTGTTCAGCCAGAAGAAGAGAAGGCTCAAGGGGGTCTTACCCATGTGTATAAATACCTGATGGGAAGAAATGAAAATCAAGGAGGCAGGCTCTTCTTAGCAGTGCCCACTCACTGGGCAAAAGGCAATGTGAGGAGACTGATGACACGGACTCTGATATCCAGATCGAAGACCCTTTATTTGTCAGAAAGCTGTTTTATACCCTTACAAAGATGTCCATGCGCTCCAGCCCAAATGCTTATTCCTTAACATCCTTTGTTCACCCCCTATTCCACACATTCAATTCACTAGCCTAGCTGTGCATGATTTCGCCCTCGTTAGCTCCGGGCATTCTGCCAAAGTCCTCTGTTGCAAGTGATAAAGTCCTTATTTTAGTCTTGTTCAGAAACTCTCAAGGACATCATGACCTTTGTTAATATAGTACGTTCCCACAGCAATGGGCATGAATTAAAGAACAGGAAAATCCATCTGAACACAAGGAAATGCTTTTGCTGTGGGAGTGACGGAGCACTGGCACAGGTTGTCCAGGGAGGTTGCAGAGTCTCCATCCTTGGTGATGCTCATAAGCCATCTGGACATGGTCCTAGGCAACCAGCTGTAGCCTGCAGAGCTGGGAACCAAACTAGGCAATCTCAAGCCTCAACCATTTTGTGATTCTGTGATGCTGTGTAAATTGACATGTACGGCTGTTTTGTGATACTAATTTTGTTATAACTATTTTACATTTAACACAGAACAGAATTGTCTCTATAACTGTATATAACCACACAAATATGGAAATCGACAGAGAAAAAATTTCACCCTTCATCTTGCCATTTAAAGCTAATGTCATTCTTATTGTTTTGCATTTTCTTGAAGTTTCCTACTACTAATTCAACACCTTGCCACTGATAAATGTTTCACAGTTTCCTGAAGCTAATGCTGTGGTGACATACATGATTTTCTGGCAGCAGCATAGGAAGATAAGCAACTCTATGATATTAATGCAGAAAATAAATAAAGAGTTGGTTTTCAAAATAGATGTCTATTTAAATGTATTATTAGCTCAATCTGCTTCATTCAAGATCGATGTTGTGGCATACTTACAATCAAAGATATAAATGTTTTCAGAGGAGTCAGCAGTGAGCAAAAGAGTAGGTTTTGTTTTACTATATAGATACTTGTGCTGCTTTTTAGAGAACAACTGGCTTTGTCTGATCCCTTCTGAGATAATGCTTGTCACTACTGTACCTTAGAAATTGGTAAGGCTTGCCTTTTCAACGTCGTCATTGCTCCAGTGTACCATTAGCCAAATTCTATTTTTGTCTTTGTGGGTAGGTATAATAAACTTATGAAGTTTCCTTTAAAATCAGCGAACTAATCTCAGCATTGAAAGTTCCAGGAATACAATCTTGACTTGAGCAGCAGGGAACTAACTTTTCATTTTAGTCCTTTGGAAAAAGATCTTTGCTTGCTGTTTTATTGCCACCTATTTGTTTTTTGAAAAGTTGAACATAGAAAATCAAAACTGTCTGACATGAAAAATTTCATTGTATAAAATTACCTCTAATTTTCTTTCAGATCCTCACATTTTTTCATTTATTCATAGTGGGTTTGTGTTTGGACTAACTGTGAGACAGGCACGTGCCTGGTAGAGATACACATGTCTACATATGGCCAGTTACACTTAACATACACCTTCGACTATTTGCCACATTCATTTTCTACTGCTGTAGCTGTGTCAGATCATATTCTTAGATGTTTAAATCCAGGAAGAGCTTCTAATAACCACTGTAAGCTGTTTCCCTGAAGACCTGAGACTTCTAAATGTACCATTTCCCCTTTGAAGGTGGCATTCTATCCAGTTTAGAAGTAAGGATGAGGTCTTTTCATGTCTCTGATTTCCTACAAAATGTCTCAAAAAACAGTGAATAATTGTAGGATTGCTTCAAACTTCTCAGTACTGTAGGATGAAATTCACCAAGTCCAAATCTTCTTGTCCTGGATTCGGACAGGACAGGGTTAATTTTCACCGGAATCCAAGAAGAGATGGGCTGACCCCACCTGACCAAACAGAACAGGGTGTTCCATACCATGTGCTGTCATGCCGGGTTCCGGTGGGGGGGAGCTGGGCGTCGGGAACTCACTCACGGTTCGGGAGCGTGCAGCGCCGGTCCGGTCTGGCAGAGCGGCTCTCTGGGTTGTGTGGTTTGTGTTGTGCATTCTCCTTATCGGTATCATTGTTGTTCCTGTTCCCTTTGTTGCTGTTCTGTTAAACTGCCCTTATCCCAACCCACCAGTTTTTGCCTGTTTCTTTCCATTCTCCTCTGCACCCCAGAGGGGCGAGGGGTGGCCACGTGGTGCTTTTGTTGCCAGCCGCAGCCAAACCATAACACTTCTGAAAATATTTATCTACATACTCTCTTACTACTGCTCTTCCCCTATTCTAGGCTGATGTCTTGTCACTTTCTCATTAGTATTGCACTTATTAATCATCTATACATTCTTTTTATGAATACTGCACCGAAAAGCCCACTTCATCTTTGATTTTTATCTTTCCTACTACAAAATTTGCCATCTTCTTGAGTAACAAATCACACTTTCCATAGTTTTTCTCCTGACAACAGCATACTAGTTTGTTGCTAGTTAGAACTCAAGTTTTGCCTTTTTAAATGTTCTCCCGAAATGCTCCCAATACTCTTTATACACACCTTTCTCAAAGTTAGTTTTCTTTTGCACAGGCAGTGGAGAGTATGTGATACAGTTGTTTGGTACCTTGTTATACTCTATTCTTACTCTGTGTCAGAACAGTTTGTATCTCTTAGTGTCATTTCTTATTGCCATCTTGTATAATTTCTTTGAGGAATTGCTTTTTCTTCTTAATTCTTTATTTGCTCAGATTTTCTCACCATGAAATATTATTTGCCAAATTTCTTAGTGTATTAAAACAAAACTTCTTATAGATATTTTTCTTTTTTTCTCCTTTGCATGATCATGAGCTTTGTGGTTCCACAGTTGATCTCAATTTCTTGCTCTCAGCCAGTTCCTCTTGTTATAAATGACAATACAGCATTTGCATTATCTTTTTCTTTATTAAATTTAAGGCAGTAAAAAGCAAGCAAACAGCACTGGGTGCGTGGGGAGTTGCTGCTCCACCAACACGCACACCTTCTAATGGCACTGGCGGTCTTTATATTCTCTCCGAGCTGTTTGTTTCCGCAAAGTCTCCTCCTCCTTTCGATTCTCTGTGCTTATGTGGCATCCCCAGCAACAGGACAAGGAGCAATGGGCACAAACTGAAGCATAGGAAGTTCCATCTGAACATGAGGAAGAACTTCTTCCCTCTGAGGGTGACGGAGCACTGGGACAGGTTGCCCAGGGAGGTTGTGGAGTCTCCTTCTCTGGAGATATTCAAGACCTGCCTGAACAGGGTCCTTTGCAGCCTGCTGTAGGCGACCCTGCTTCAGGAGGGAGGTTGGACTAGATGACCCACAGAGGTCCCTTCCAACCCCTACCATTCTGTGATTCTGTGATTCTGTGTGATCTTTTATTGACGCATGTGTCTTATGATGTTGGTGGTCTTTATAGTTCCTCTGGTGGTCTTTGGGATGAAAAGTCTTTTCTTCCTCGGTGTCCTCTAAATGCCCTTTTCCTATAAGCGAATGCGCACTTGGTTTTCGTCTTGCATAAGTGATATACGTTAGCCCAGTGTCAAACCCACAGATATCCTGTCTGCTCTTCCATGCCTTATGTGGTTTTGTTATTTCACATTATGCTAGTTTCCACAGTTGCACAATATGTGCACTCGACACTAATCATCTTCTAGTCTATTACACTCTGAAGTGGTCACAGTCCCATGCAGAAGCTGTCTTTGTTTCTTCAGCTTCTCTTCTTTCTGAAGAGAAGATAAGTCAGAATGTTGGTTACGTATTGAAACTGCAAGCTCTCTTTATCTTTTCCTCATACTTCTTTAGTTTTTGCACACTGTTGAAGCACGAAGTATTTTGACCTACTGTTTTTCTTTTTGTCCTTCCGTTGTAAAATAGGGTGCATGATGAGATGTATGGTGGGGTACATGATATACAGGAGGGGTATGTGATGTACAGGAAGAGGATGTGATGCATAAGAATGATAGGGAATTTCACAAAGATTAAGCAGAAAACAAAGGACCGACTATCAGAGGCCTCAGGCAAGAATGCACCAAAGGACATGCAACAAGCACATCCTAAAGAAGTCCAGATAAACCAGCAGACACCAAGATCCTGAGAAATCCACAGACTTCTCAGTGAGCCAACTCATGACCATATATGCGAGGAAAGACCCAGAATACATGGAAAGGACACTAAGAAGAACCACTTCTACGGCCACCAGGGAGCACCAGAGGCCATCGAGGACCCCATGGAAGCCCCACAGAGACCCAGGCCACATGCGTAATGACTATGCAAATATGATAATTAGTTCAGTTCCAGGAAGTGAAATAATTATGTATGAACATTCCGGGAAACTTAATACACATGCGTGTAACAGGTTTATATAAGCTTGGGGTAAGGCGACGTAGGGCATGCATGTTAGGAGGAGCGATCCCCGGTGTATCCAGTGCTGTAATAAAGAATGACTGCTTTTTAATGCTACATTGGTGTTAAAAGAAGTTTTACTCCCAGTTTTGGTGACAATGTGATCAGCTGAATCCATTACTCCTGGATACTAATAGGCGGAGTTTCCAGATACTTCCATCCCTGCACCTGGGGACAAAAGAACCCATACCGAGGACTGAAGAACCCGTAATGGAACAGTTCTTGCTGTTTGCAAGGATGGTGGAGGCTGAAGTACCAATTGTTTTGGGGCTGTTAAAGAGCATGCAGTTGCAGAGAGTGCTTATAAGCATCATTCATTAGGCATTGCTTGCTCTACATATGTCCAGGAAGGTTGGATGGTAGACTACAAATGAAAGACATCCCCTGCAGAACGATTTCATCTAACCAGTCTCAACAGTTTTCCAATATGCTCCACTTCATATTTAATAAACTAAATAAAGATTCTGGTTTTATTGCACACACTATTTTTCCAGCATCAGTGAAGAGGTTTTTCCTTGTAAAGAATAGAATGAATACCTTATGTATTTTCTCGCAAAGAAAATTTTTTTGGTATGGCAGTATATTTATCCATAATTTTTTCACTGTAGTTATTTTGAAAACAATCTTTAATATCCCTTTATAATAAAGATGAGATTTGCATAGACAATGAAGCATTTCTGTGAGGGATCTGAATGTAGCATATTGGTAGAGAAGTGTGTCAGGAATTGTATACTTACTTTTTATTATAAGAGGGAAGCTCTGCAATAAAAAAAGTTATGCATCTGACTAGATTATGAGATAAAGAATGAAAGTGAACTTTGTGAACTATCAAGTGTCCTTGATAGGACAAGGGGGAATGGCTGTAAACTAAAAGAGGGCAGATTTAGATTAGATATTAGGAAGACATTCTTCACCATGAGGGTGGTGAAACACTGGAACAGGTTGTCCAGAGAAGCTGTGGCTGCCCCCTCCCTGGAAGTGTTGAAGGCCAGGTTGGATGGAACTCTGAGCAACCTGGTCTAGTGGAAGATGTCCCCTCTTATGGCAAGGAGGTTGGAACCAGATGATCTTTAAGGTCCCTTCCACCCCTTACCATTCTATGATTCTATGGTTCTATGATTCTATGATTCTATGATTCTACGAAAAGTACCACAGTACAGTAGATGTATCTTTGAAATGTCCCTTTCATTTCCAAGTGTGTGAGAGGGATGCCTTGTCCTTTTGGATCTTTTATGTTTTTTTCTTTGCCTATGGAGGAGGGTAGGCTTTATTACGTACCTTCTGTTTCAGGAAGGCCTAGATACTGAACCATAGTCAAAGCTTTACCAAGTGAAATTCACCTGAGGTAGAGCATGCGTGGGATATGTCTGTGTATGATTCATTTTCTAGAACATTTTCCTATTTTAAAAAGTATTAAAAATGAAAATTTTGTTACAGTTTCGCAGGACCTACTCATGGCTACTTTGGGTTACACATTATTTATACCTCTTGTCTCTTCTTTGGTGGCCTGCCCAGACAGTACCACTACATATCACTAGGTAGACTTGAAGCTAGACTGAGAAATTGAACTGGGAGAATGTGACAGTTATAATGTCAAATTTTAATAGACAAAACATGGAAAGGCTAGAAAGACATAGAGAAATTAAGTGAGCTGCAAGATCATGAAGGACATTAGTGAGTACTACCCAAAGCTTCTGACTTCAATACGCTAGAATACTGCTCTGCTTTGACATGCATGACTCTTGCCAAGATTAAGTCCCCAGTGCGTAATTTCCCAAATCCAAAGCTCAGCCACTTAAATATCTCTGAATGTGCTGCTTGAGTTCCCACTTTTCTCTTGACCCACCTGTTCTTTTCTAGATCTAGGTTAATCTTCAATGTGTGCACAAAAGAGAGTGGAAGCTAAAATGTTGTTATGCCTGACCTTCAGAGTGGTAATGTCATTGTCTTTGATGAATATCTCTATTTTGGGAAAAAGCTATGTTATGCCATTATTCCAATGATTGCTAAATCTTTGTGCTACTACAGTGGTATATTCAGTTGAAATGGCATCTGACATGCAGAATGACTAATGTATTCTGAAAGTTATGCCAGATTTTATTTTTCAGCTGTTTCTAAATGACATTTTTCTGAATTATTGTTTTAGACATGGTGCACATCTAACAAACTGTAGCCTTTGCCTTGGCGTGACCAAACTTTCTCAAACCTGTTCAGTTTAGACCAAGAAATTCTCTTTTTTGTGTCTTAATAAAGTACTATATATTCAGTATACTCAACGATTTTCAGATATGTTTCAGGTTTAAGAAATCAGAAGAATCTTATCAAAAATAATATGTCTTGTCTCCAAAGAAGTGTTCTTATCGAAAAAAGTAAAAAATAATTCCTATTACAAATGTCATTCTTCTCAGTAGTTACAGCTAGGTGGTGGCTTGAAAGATAAGCTGAAGTTTCAATAGAAATTGGAAAAAAAGCAACCAGAAAAGTTTGTTTCATTTTTAAGTCAGTTGCAGTCAGCAGATTCCCAAATGAATACAATAAAATTAACTCAGAATAGGAAACAGATGTGAAAGGAAGAACAAAGTATGTAATATGAATAGAATAGAACAAAGTGGTAGAAGGACACAAGAGTTAAAGAGACATGAGCTGAGCAATGTACTAAGCAGAAATAAGGGCAAGTAACAGCAACAGTTACCCTTGTGGAAAACAGAGGAGCAATTCAGCAGTGAGAAATACAGTACTCTCTAGTATTTCTTGATAATTAAATTCTGGAAAAGGAGAAGGTTTTGGTAAAGGTACGGGATTAGAAAAACACCAAAATACCTTGAAAACAGAATGTATGTACTATTATTGCCTGTGTTTACTGTAGACCCTTGCTGATTATTTGTATTTAGTGTCCCAGCGTTGCAGAACAGAAAAGTGACCGCAAATGTTATGAAGTGAAGAAAGAGGGAAGGAAATCACAGGGCAACTATTTTAGGAAGCAATGGAGAAGTGATTTTGTGTATCTTGGCCCGGAACATATTTGGCCTTGCTACTGACCCCTTTCTTCCTTTGCTGATCTCTGAATGGAGAGTTGAATGTTTTGCATTTCAGATGTCCCAGTGCAAGATATTGCCCATATACAGACAACAGTAGGAGATAAAAGTATCTCAGATTGTTGTTTGCAAAAAGTGTTAAAGGGAATATTAATACAGTGCATATATGTCTTGGGGAACACTTAATCTCTTTCTTAGAATTGTTATTGTGGAAGCATAGATTATTTTCATGTCTTTAACATGGGACAGGCAGCTGCAAATGGAACTGGGTGGGAATTCCACAGCTTAGTTCACACATCATCTAAAAAAAAATTACTTGAAGCTAATACAATGGATGAACAAAAATTAATTTTCTTACTCAGTTTTCTGGTAAACTGTTGCATTAGGTTACATTTTCTAGAAAGCCTTCGAAAAATTTTTTTTCCTCACTTATCTGTCACAAATATAGCAAAATTGTCCTGCTACAGTAATTAGACCATAGGGGGTTTTTTTGTTTTTTTTTTGGTTTTTTTTGGTTTTTTTTTTTTTTTAAGGTGAAGAGTGATACTGTATGATCTTAAATGAAGAGTAGTAAGAATGGCTTCCAGGGCACTAAGATTTTTCACCTTGGCATATATCTACCTCTACAAGACAGCAGTTTGAACAGGCTGTCTGGTAAAGACAACTTAAAAAGAGACATATACCAATTACAAAAGAAATACCTTCACCTTTGCTGGCAAAGTGCTCTCATAAATAACATTCACTGCAGATTAATGTTCCATAAAGTTTCCAGTCCCTCAAAGCACCTCTAAAATATTATGTTAAATCATATGTACTGTATTACAGTTGTAGTACGTTATAGACTGGACTTCTAATATTTGTGAAAATGAACTAGTAGGTACTCATATCTCAACATCTTTTCCTAGTCTCCAGCTTGCTAGTAGCAGGAAAGTGTACTTGTGTAGATAACTACTGTATTTTTGCATTCTTTTCCTCCAACATACTTTTCTATTTAGAGAAAGCAGATTGAAAAATGTAGAGTTTGATTCTCTTTTGATATGTTGTGGTGTGAATCAGTAACCAATCTGATGTCAACAGAGTTGCACACACCAGAACTGAGATCACTGCTATTGGAATTTGTCACAAATACCCCTTAGATGTGCAAGTGGTGTGCTAGTAGCTCAGTGATCAGCCGCTCCTCTTGCAGCCCATTTGACTTCATGAAACTAAAGTACATTGTAATTCAACAAATATGTGTAAATAGTGGGTAAGAAATGATGGGATGATGCCTAGGTGGTAATTTCAGCCTGGAAGTATGTATTGAAACCCCGTAAGATTTTAGTCTCTTGGGTCTCTTTCAATTTTGGATGTTTTGTATGCCTAATACCTCCCTTAAGTTACAGCTACAGTCCGATTTAAATGCCCCAACAAATTTAGGTCCCAATTCTCTGGCCTGCAATGACCAGAAAGCTAGCAAGCAACCTTGCTCCTCCTCTCTTTCACTGACCTCTGCTTCTAAGGTATTCTGACTGGGTGGGAACAGTGCTAGCTGGTGCAGGCTGAAGCAGCAATTTTTTGCTACCAACTGTGCTAGGACAGACTACTAATAAAATTAACAGGTTAATATTATATTAATAGCAATATAATTGTCTATAAAATTAATTTCCTTGTATAGAAGATCTATTGCATGTTTATTATATGTTACATTTCTTTTTTATAATTAAGATTGTGTACAAAATATAATAAAAAAGGGCAGCAGCAGCAGATTCTGGTTCCTTGTTGATTCTCCTATGCTCCACCTAGGTATATACAGAATCTAATTCTTTCTTGTCAGTTGTATTGACATATACTTACTTAAGACATAATTTGAACTGTGCTTTGGCACACAGAACGTGGGTATTTAGTACAAGTCTCCAACTGTCAGTGAATTGTCTTACAACTGCAATTCCCTCTTCTTCCCTTCTCCAACACATTAAAAAATTCAACTTGCGTCGTCACAATGTCAGAAGTAAGGAAATGTTGGAGGTAAAGCAGAGTGCAAACTCTCTCCTGCTGTTCATTTGTCTTAAGAGACAATTATATTGTTGCAAAGCTACTCTCTTGCAGAATTTCTAGTTCATTCAGAACATAGGACAGATGATGCTCATGTAAAAAGCAGGTATTGATATTTCATTTTATCTTTGTTATTCAGCAGGTATCAGAAAGAGGAATAATTAATTCCCTGAGGCTTTTCCAGTTTGATTATAATATCTGGTTCACAAACATTAATTACATGATTCAAAACCTCAGGAATCTGAAAAGGTGTTTATTCTCATTTTAGAAGCACATACTTTATAAATTTCTCATCACCACACGTCAAGTTGAGAAAGTGAACACTCATTCCCAGTCCCCAATTTTAAATGATTAGACGTGATTTACTTTTTTTTAATCAGTTTCTACAATTTTCTATTGCAATTGTGACCTGGTCACAGACTCACAGAATGGTAGGGGTTGGAAGGGACCTCTGTGGGTCATCTAGTCCAACCCCCCGGCTGAAGGAGGGTCACATACAGCAGGCTGCACAGGACCTTGTCCAGGCGGGTCTTGAATATCTCCAGAGAAGGAGACTCCACAACCTCCCTGGGCAGCCTGTTCCAGTGCTCTGTCACCCTCAGAGG
>Ga0065711_1044082_pt1 | contig 14328 bp, 18 predicted proteins | sample Hoacrofraction12_FD_59098 | JGI IMG/M metagenome (GOLD analysis project Ga0065711, IMG submission 59098) | Hoatzin crop microbial communities from Cojedes, Venezuela - Epithelial fraction 12 v2 (version 2) | ecosystem: Host-associated > Birds > Digestive system > Esophagus > Crop | place...
GCGTGGGGCCTCCGTCTGGGTCCCCACACTCCTTCTAGCAAGAGCTTTACCACGGGTGGTAACCATGGCTAGAATATCTCCTGGATAGGCGATGCCCACTACTTGAGTAGCCAGGAGGGGGACTGCACCCTGCCTGTCGCCTTCCCCGCTTGCCCTGCCTGCGCAAACTGCCGCACAAACTGCTGCGCCACTCCCTGGCTGCTGTGCCACCAACCATAACGTCGGCATGTAGCCACCAGACACCTCTTCCCTCTGACACCACACACCGATTCACCTTCCTACGGCGCTCTGCTCACCTCCTCCGTTGCTCCTCAGTGCCCATCTTGTCCCCCGGTATCTGAAAAAAATGATTAAACACATCACCCGGATGCAGACCCACAGTTTCACAATTCCAGATGTATTGATTCTGTTTCGGAATACCATCTAGAGTCCAAAACCAGCCTGCCATTAAAAAAACCAAAAGAAAACTAAAAAAACAAACTTTAAGCTCCTCTCAAACAAGCCTTAATACGGTCAAGATTCAATATCCTCTGCTACTGCTCAACAGCCCCTCCCACACAGCTACCACCATCTCCATAAAACACTGTGCGAACGACAGTCCACACAGCCTGCCGATGGCTACTCCACCCGAGGTGACTATAAAACCGTTACCTAAACGGTCTAGGCGTATCAAGGCATTAACCATAGCCTCTTATTGCTGTGCCACCTACACCTCACTCTACGCCCCTGGGCAGAGCACCTCCCCGGCCAAACACACACAGGCGCAGATCGACACTACGCACAACATGACAAACAACAGGATTCAAAGAATAGAGAAAACTCTCCGCAAGAAGAAGGACTCCTGGATGCGAGATGCTGTTGGGCAAGAAGACTGACAGCGTGGCAACGGTGAAGCGAGGAGGCTCCATGGCAGCCCCCAGAAAAACAGAGTCCAACGGAATGGTCCGTTACAAAAAGTTACGCTCAAAACGGAGACGACGGATGTGCAAGAAGCCCGGCTTCAAGACCTAAAAACTTAAAGATGCAGGGAAGAAGTCCCACAGCCCACGAAAATGGACTGCCAGAGAGAAGAGCTGCCGACACAGCTGGGAACAACGCCACAAAAGGACAACCAAACGGAAACTTGCAAGACACGAGACCGATCCATGCTTTACGCTTGTAACACAAGAAGAGAAGCGCCCAGTGGGCACTATGCCAACGAGTACAGACACTCGAGACCCCAGGGGTGGCACCCGAGGCAAGCGCTGTGCTCCGTTAGCGCAAAGAGCAATGAGGATGGTGAGACCCAAGGAGGGTCTACGGCACAGAACACAGACCACACAAACAACACAAAACCACAGACACAGGCTGGAAATGCCCTGCCCAGCACACACGAGCATCATGCTGCAAAAAAACCCGGTCCCTTTGCCTGCCCAAAGGGGCCCGCTCCCGAGCAGCCCTCTCCCCCATGCTAACTTCACAACCCTTCCCTGCAATTCCCAAACTTGTCCCCTCTCCCCAGCCCCTGCCCCTCAACTTTGCTTTCAGAGGGACAGGGGTCAGAATCCACCCATCCTCGACAAAAAAAAAAACCCAAACAAACAACATTGGCTAACCGGGATGCTCCTGCAGTCACCTGGTTCCACTTCATCATCTGCAAAATAATAAAAAACAAAAAACCACAGCCACACACACTGCTGACAGTAAGCATCACAGCAGCCAATGCCAGCCTCTTCTACAAAGGCCGCCACCTGAAAAGGACTGCGGTGCTTCACTCACCCACTTATTCCAGACTCAGATGCCATGGCCGTCATCACTTCTGGCACCTAACATACCAAGAGGCATAAAATCACCATTGCGCTTGTGAGAAGTCATCCACCCCACGCTGCTCCTTGCTGCCACCCCAGCTCAACTCAATTGCCCATCCAATGCCAAAGGCAGCCTGCACAGTGCCTGCAAAACCAACAGGGAAACGCCTCACTGAGTTGCTGCACAGTACTTTGCTCTCAGACACTGACCTGGCCCACAGCCGTCTCAACTTCTCAGACCTCTTCTCAGCATGCTGCTTTGCCCCTCTGAGGCTACGTGCGGCAACTACAAAATCAAAGCAGAAGCCACATGCTGAGATACTGCCCAAAATCGCTGCCTGCCACACCGATTCCCACCTCCTGCTGCTTTACCTTGGCTGCTCACCCGTGTTGCCCCTGACATTTACACGTTGCCATGCTGAGGCTCAGGTAGCACTTGAAAAACCACAAACAAGGGATGCTGATAACTTCACCAACACCACCACACCAGAAAAATAACTGCTGCTTCAGCCTACTGCTCTTTGCTCACCTCGCCCGAGTCACCCCTGGTGCCAATACCCCACTTCACTCGTTGCTTTGCACCTACAATATCAGAAAAAAACCCCCACCAACTATAATGCAGTCACGTAGCCACCAATCACATTTTCCCTCTGACACCATGCACCAACCCGCCTTCTTATGGCGCTCTGCTCAGTGCCTCCATTGGTCTTTGGTGGCCGTCTTGTTCCCTGGCACCTGAAAAAAATACTGAACAAGTCACCCAGATGCTGCTTAAGACATTAACAATTCCAGATGTATGGATTCCATTTGGGAATATCGCCTAGAGTCCAACAACAACCTGCCATTAAATAAAGGAATGAAAGCACCAAACTTCAAGCCCCACACACATACAAGCCTTAACACAGTCAAGATTTAACCTGCTTTGCTGCTGTTGGTCAGGTCCTCCCACACAACTCCCATCACCTGCGTAAAACACTGATCAAATGACAGTCCGCACAGCCTGCCGATGGCTGCTCCATCCGAGCTCACTGCCCAGCCTCTGCCTAAACAGTCTAGGCCTATCGACGTGTTAACCACAGCCTCTTATGGCCATGGCTCCTACCACTGACTTTACACCCCTGGGCAGAGCAGCTCCAAGCCAAACATACACGGGCAGAGACCGACATCATACACAAGACCACAAACAATTGGATTCAAAGCAGAGAGAAAACTCTACACAAGATCAATGACTCCATGACGGGTGACACTGTTGGACAAGAAGACCTACAGGGCCACAAGGGCCCAGAGCATGGAGCCTCCATGGTAGCCTCCAGAAAAACAGAGTCCAACAGAATGGTCCCTTACATGAAGATACAGTCAAAGGAAATGGTGCATGTGCAAGAACCCCAGCTTCAAGACCTAAGAACATAAGGATGCAGGGAAGAGCTCCCACAGTCCACGAAAATGGACTGCTAGAGAGAAGACCTGCTGACACAGCCTGGAACGACGATGCAAAAGGAGAACCGACTAGAAACTTCCAAGACATGAGACCAATCCACGCTTTATGTTTGTAAGGCAAGAAGAGAAGTGCCCACTTGGCACTATGCCGATGAGTAGGGACATTCAAGACCCTAGGGGTGGTGCCTGATGTGCACAATGTGCTCCTTGAGCACAAAGAGCTATGAGGATGTTGAGATCCAGGGAAGGTCTAAGGCACAGAAGACAGATGACAAAAATGACACAGCACCACAGACACAGCCTGGAACAGCCCTGCCCAATTGGGCTGAAGAGAAACCCTTCCTTGCCTTTACATGCCCAAAGGTGCCCGCTCCTGGACAGCCCTCTCCCCTACACTAATTTTACAAGCCCTGCCTGCAATTCCCAACCGTGGTCCCCTCCCTCCAGTCCCTCAGCTTAGCTTTTGGAGGACCAGGGGTCTGTATCCATCCTCCACAAAAAGCACATTGGCTAAATGGGATGCTCCTGCAGTCGCCTGGTTCCATTTTGTCATCTGAAAAGGAAAACGAGAAGACGACATCACAGATAACACACAGCGCTGACAGTAAGCATCACACTGGCCAATGACCACCTCTTCCACAACCACCTCCTCCTCAGAAGCAACGGGGTGCTCCGCTCACCTGCTCGTTCCAGAGTCAGATGCTGCAGCCGTCATCGCTTCTGGTACCTAAGATACCAAGAGACACAAAATTAACCTTGGGCCCATGAAAAGTCACCCGCCCCACGCTCATCCTCGCTGCCACCCCAGCTCAACTCAAATGCTGGTCCAAGACCAGAGGCGGCCCGCACAGCCCCTGCAAAACCAAAAGAGACACACCTCACTGAGTTGCTGCACAGTACTTTTGCTCTTACACACTGACCCGGCCCATAGGTGCCTCACCTTCTCAGACATCTTGTCAGCACGCTGCTTGGCTCCTCCGAGGCTATGTGCAGCACCTGCAAAAAAACAAAGCAAACAGCTCATGCTGAGATACTGCACAAAACCAAAGCCTACCTGCATCAATTCCAATCTCCTGCTCCTTTACCTTGGCTGCTCACCCACCCGGCCCTGCCATTTACAGGTTCCCTGGTTGCCCTGGGCAGAGCAGCTACAAGCCAAAACACACACAGGCACAGACCGACATTACACATGCCGCCACTGACAATGGGATTCAAAGAAGACAGAAAACTCTCTGCAAGAACAATGACTCCCCGATGGGAGAAGCTGTCAGACAAGGAGACCTACAGGACTGCAACGGCCCCGAGTGAGGAGGCTCCACGGCAGCCCCAGAAAAACAGAGTAGAACAGAACAGGTTGTTACAAGAAGTTACGCTCAAAACGGAGACGATGGATGTGCAAAATGCCCGGCTTCAAGACCTAAGAATATAAGGATTCAGGGAAGAATTCCCACAGTCCATGACAATAGACCACTAGAGAGAAGAGCTGCCGACACAGTCTGGAACAACGCCACAAAAAAGAACCTACTGGAAGCTTCCAAGACACAAGACTGATCCATGCTTTACATTTGTAACGCAAGAAGAGAAGCGCCCAGTGGGCACTATGCCAACGAGTACGGGCACTCGAGACCCCAGGGGTGGTGCCCGAGGCAAGTGATGAGCTTCTTGAGCGCAAAGAGCAACGAGGATGCTGAGACCCACGGAGGGTCTACGGCACAGAACACAGACTACACAAATGACACAAAACCACAGACACATGCTGGAACTGCCCTCCCTTGCATACACAGTGTTGTGCAACAGTAGCCTGCTTCCTTTACCTGCCCAAAGGGGGCCTGTTCCTGCACAGCCCCGTCCCCTACACCAACTTCACAACACCTCCCTGCAAGGCCCAACCTTGTTGCCCTCCCTCAAGACCCTCCCTCCCCAGCCCCTGCCTCTCAGTTTAGCTTTCAGAGGGCCAGGGGTCAGAACCCATCCTTGACAAAAAACACATTGGCTACTGCAGTCACCAGGTTCCCCTTCGTCATCTGCAAAAAAAATAATACGATAGTCTTAGGCTGAAGAGAAACCCCTTCCCTTTACATGCCCAAAGGGGCCTGTTCCTGAACCGCCCTCTCCCCCACACTAACTTTACAAACCCTGCATGCAATACCCAACTGTGGTCCCCTCCACTCCAGACCCCTCTCTAGCCCCTGTCCCTCAACTTACCTTTCAGAGGGCCAAGGGTCAGAATCCATCCTCCACAAAAAGCACACTGGCTAACTAGGATGCTCCTGCAGTCACCTGGCTCCACTTTGTCATCTGAAAAAAAAAAGAAAAACAAAAAACAAACAGAAACAGTGCTGACAGCAAGCATCACACTGGCCAAGACCAACCTCTTCCAAAGCAAAACATAAAGGAAGAAAAGGTAAGAAGCAAAGGTGAAAGGGACAGACAAATAAAACATTACAAAATACAGACTGTCAACTGGATAAAAGATGACAGAGAATACTAAAAGTGACTGGGATTAGGAAAATAAAGGAAAACAATTAAAAAATAAGGACAGCAAACTGAAACAGAAACATAGAAAGTAAATTTTAAAAGCTATGGGGATTAAGAGAGGAAAAGATTAAGAAGGAAAAACAGAAAACTAAATAAAATTAGATGTAAAAAAATTTTTTTAAACCATAGGATTAAGAGAGAAAAAATTAAAAAATAAGGACGGCAAACTAAAGACATAGCGAGTGTATGATAAAAGTGACAGTACAGATAACATAGAAGAAAACTACAATATAGAAATAGGAAGCTTGATTAAAGTATATATAGAAACAAAATTTGAAAATCCAAGGGATTAAGGGAGGAGAGGGTGTCTTTTCTTTCAATTACTTGTCTTTCCTCAGTGGCATTGCTTTTTAAATTTTCTTTAGAAAATCTTAAAAGCAATGGTGATGAGGGAAATAAGGAATCAAAAAATAGTGATGGCAAACGAAAACAGAGAAAGACAATCTAAAAAGTGATGACAAAGAAGCAAGAGAAGAAATAAAGAGAGCAAAGGCAAAAAAAAGTAGGCAGATGTCACAGATGGAATGATGCACCGCATTCATAAGAGAGAAGCCACAAAATGTTTCTTGATATATAACAGCAATTTAACATAATTTGATAGTACACGCGACAGTGGTTGAACAAGCTTCAATGGCAAAGTACATTGCATTATCTACTGTGTAGAAGACAGGGTCAGACAAAACTGTCATGGATACCCTTCTGTGGAGCCGTGAGGTTCAGAATGCACCCCCTTGCATTCTAAACTCCTTCTCAGAGAGGAGTCTAGGTGCGGCTGGATCCAAACTTACCCCCAAACTCGGTAAACAGTTTGTCTAAGGGATTATATGCACACAGTCCATCTTTTACATCACTTAGCCGAGACATAAAGAGGCTCAGCAAACAATAGATGAAGACATAGATTAAAAAAACATTAAAAAGCGACAAAGTAGAGGACAGGCAGGAAGAAATAAAACACATGGACAGTGAATGCGTTGAATGTAGGCACAGAGAGAAAATTTAGAAAGCAAGGGGGTACAGCTCACACAGGTAAGAATTTAAATATGGGGAGAGGGAGCTGGATAGACAGCCTGAGGGAAAGGACATCGGAGCAGCGAGCGGTGTAGAGCAGAGGCGGTCACCGAATAAAGACACAGGTCACTGGGTAGAGGGAGACTTAGAAGTGCAATTTTCCCAAGAAAGGGGGAAGAAGGCTGTGTGGGAAGATTGAAACAATAACAGGTGGGGAGCCAGAAAGGGAGAGACACAGAAAGAAAACGTAGAAGGCGACAAGATACAGGGTAGTGTTGGCAGAAGAGCAAAAAACTTTGGGGAGCCAGAGAGCCCAAAAAGGAGACAGAGACAGGGACAGGTAGAGATCTGGAGAAGCGTGGCAGGGATGGGCCTAGACAGATGACTCGCCACAGCTCCTGGCACTGGCAGGAGACCTTCACTGCCCCGAGGCTTCTCTCTCTGCCTCTGCCACCTTCTTCATCTGCAGTGCCGGCTGCCTGACGCCCACCCACCCAGGAGCAGGCAGCGGGTGCCTCAACGCTTCTCTCCCACAAAGCTTCCCAGACACACAGCAGCTCACACACACAGCCCATGGAGGCACCGAGCTCCCGGAGCCGGGTGTTGCTGGTGTGCTCCATCGGGGATGGCTGGGAGCAATCCTGCCTCGCCACGGAGACCGGCCGGTCCTTGCTGGAACCCCCCACTGCCTGCAGAACCTCCTTCAATTCGCTCCCCAGCCAGCTCCTGCAGGCAGGCATGCCTGGGCAGCACCCTCCCCAGCCACAGTACCCTGGCACAGCAGAGCCAGCCCCATCCTCACCTCACTGGCTGCACCCAGGGCTACCCCAGCCCATCCCCCCCTGCAGCCTTTTGAACACCTTGGTCCAGCCCCATCCTCACCTCACGGGTCCCACCTGGGCTGCCCCAGCCCACAAATGAAGCCCATCAGGAACAGGGGCCATCATCACCCCCTCCCCTGGACCCCACCACAGCCACTTGCTGTGGAAAAAATAGAGGAGAAAACTGCAAAACTGGGATGGTGAACTAAAATGGAGACATAGAACAAAATCTAAAAAGTGAGGGCAAGAGAGAAAGAGAAGAAATAACTAAAAATAAATACTTCAAAAAGAAAAAGGTAGGCAAATGAAGAATGTTTAAAAAGCAATGCGCATTAGGGAAGGAAGTACTTACGAAACAGAGATAAATAGAGACACATGGAAAGACATTTTAAAATGCAAGAGCATTAAAGAAAGACAAGAAATAAAAATAAAGGTGGACAAATAAACACAGCAAAAGGGATAAAAGTAGACAAAATTTTAAAAGCAACGGGGAGTACAGAAATGAGAAAAAAATTAAAAATAGACAAGAAACTAAAGTGAGGACTTAGGAAAAAAATTTTAAAAGTGACAGTACTAAGGAAATACAAGAAATAATTAAAAAAACCAAAGGGAATAAATGATGCAGAGAAAGAACATTTTAAATGCACTAGGCATTCGAGAAATTGTATTACTGCGACAACACCACGGTGGCGGCAGCATCACAGAGGCCTCGGTGGCATGAAAGCGGCAGTGGCAGCATCACAACAGCAGCGGTGTCACGGCAGCAGTGCAATCACCACAGCAGTGGCCAGAAGACGTAATTGCAGGATGAAAAGAGCTTGACCGGAGGTATGCCCATGAGGATATGCACTTGGGAGAGCTGCCAAGGTGCCTGCTGATCACAAAGGGCTATGGAGACATCAAGACGTGAGGAAGGTATGCGATAAGACAGAGACAGGAACTGCCCAGCCCTGCCACACAACACGAGAAAAGAAGCGCCTAATGGGCACTATGCCGATGAGTACATGCACTCGAGACACTAGGGATGGTGCCTGATGTGCATAACGAGCTCCTTGAGTGCAAAGAGCAACGAGGACATCAAGACCTGAGGAGGGTCTACAGCGCAGAAGACGGACCACACAAACGACACAAAACCACAGACACAGGCTGGAAATGCCCTGCCCGGCACACACAAGCATCATGATGCAACAAAACCCGGTCCCTTTGCCTGCCCAAAGGGGCCTGCTCCCGAGCAGCCCTCTCCCCTATGCTAACTGCACAACCCTTCCCTGCAATTCCCAACCTTGTCCCCTCCTCCTAGCCTCTCCCCAGCCCCTCAACTTCGCTTTCAGAGGGACAGGGGTCAGAATCCACCCATCCTGGACAAAAAAAAAAAAAGACATTGGCTAACCGGGATGCTCCTGCAATTGCCTGGTTCCACATCATCATCTGCAAAAAAAAATAAAATAAAAAACAAAAAAACACACCACACACGCTGCTGACAATAAGCATCATAGTGGCCAACGCCAACCTCATCTACAACAGCCACTACCTCAAAAGCGCTGCAGTGCTCCACTCACCTGCTCATTCCAGAGTCGGACGCTGGGCAGGGGGAGGCCTCTTTGGGCCTTTAAATACTGCACTAATTGTCCTCATTAAGAGCATCTGCGTGCTGGGGCGGGATTAATTAGCCAGAGGAAAGGGGGAGTGAAGATGTGCCTCACACAAGCCTCGAAAGGGAGACTCAGGCTCAGCACATAAGGTTGTTTGAGAAGGCAGGGACAGGCTAGAAAAACCACAAGCCCGGCTCCCTCTGACAAACTGTCTCCAGCCCCTTGCTTTAACCTGTGTCTGCAGCACTGGGGCTCATGAGATTGCACTGTCTTCCCGCACGCGTGAGCTTTGTGGGCCGGGATGCAGACCAGCCGCTATGTTTTCCCTAGGCTCCCATGCCTCTGAGCCATGCTGCAGAGAGGATTTCTCTGCAGCCACCCTCAGCCACGTTGAGGGACTGGGAGCTGCCAAAGCCAGCGGGGCTTACAATGGCACAGCATGGGAGGCTCGGTGCCTGAGGAGGGGTGCTGAAGTGCAATGGGGAAAACAAAGCACTTTTGTTTCCTTTGCAGCATGTCCAGCACAGCGGGAGGGCCGGACCCTGCTGCTCCACCATACCCTGGTGCCCTCTGCGCAGTGCCCTGGGTGCACCCTCCCAAAGCAGCAGGGCTGAGCACCCAGCAGGGTTTGCTCTAAGCAACCCTATGTAGCGCACCCTTAGCTTCAGCAGTGGGTCCAGACCCACCAGGAACCCCCATCCTTTGGCCACACCCATCATTGCAGCTCACACCCAAGGCAGCCCCAACTCCGCCCCAAGGGGCTGCAGGACACCCAGTGCTGCCAGCGTCCCCCTGTCACCTGCCCAAGCCCTTCCCCGGCAGAGCAGGGACACTGCCACCATGCCTGGCCCCAGCCCGCTCCTCTAACACAGATGGGACGAGGCAGGATGTTGGGGGGGGTGTGGGGTGTGTGACAGCACGGTGCTCCCCTTAGGTGTACCCACAGGGCTGCTGTCCTCAGGCACCCAGCTGCTCTCTGTGAGGGACCGCAGTGACACGCTGCACCTTGCCTTCAGCACAGGGAGTAGGATGCAGCCAGCAGGAGAGGCTGTGGTCCCTCCGAGCAGGGCCTTGCTCCCGGGGGCAGCAGGAGATGTGGCCCTGGGGGCAGCCAGTGGCCCTCGCACTGCAATTCTCATGCTTTCCCCCAGTGACCCCAAGCTGTGCTTTCCTCTCTGTTATCACCTGCATAAGGGTCCCTGCAGCAAAGTCCAAGGGAAATGGTGTGCTGGTTTGTGTGTTAGAAGCCCTCCAGCCAACCTGGCCTGCAGCACTGGGTATGAGCCAAAACTGTAATTTTCATAAGGCAATTAAGGCGATTTGGAAGAAACCCCTCCACTTTTTCATGAAACTTGATAGGAAATTTTCCAAGCTGTTTCAGGAAAGGAAAGAATTTGTCTTGGAACTACTGTGTCCAGTATTTCTTACTGGTGAACGTCTAATAGTTTTCACTCAAATTTAAAAATTTCGCACAAAAATCTTAAGCTCTGCAGAAACAAAAATCTCTGTCAGGAAGATTCACCAGTTGGTAATCTGCTGCTGTGCAGTGCATATACAGCCTCATAGCAGAAATTCGATTATTCTGTCATTCTGCATTTACTAGTTGAGGATTATAATCTCCTGTCAAGAGTAACTGACCATATGCTTTAAAGTAAGTGACGCTACCACATTTGTGACAGCAAATAACCCTGTCCTGGCCCTCTCTATTGCTTGGAAATGGGCCTATTTGCAAGGAGATGTAATTTGAAGTGGTAGAGTCCCTGCTCCGTAACAGGAGTGGACACATTGTGCAGACAGTAAGTGCAGTGTATACTTTTCTAGGACAAGATGTTCACAGACTACACAGAATAGGAATCTTGTCATAGAGATGAACTGTCTGTTGAAGCTTCAGGGATTTCAATGTTGTGTGCCTTTTGACATTCACTGTCAGCCGTTGACCAGGCTTAGTTTAAAAGCTCTTAGTGTTCAATTCCGAGATTGCCACCTTCAGCAAGGAACTGCAAGAGCAAGAGAAGGGCGTTTAACAAAGCAGCAATCTGACTTGCTACTCAACACCATTGTGGAGAGGGGACAGGAAAGGACAAGCCTTCTTTTGCCCTCTGAGCTTTCTGTTTCCCTGCAAGTCCCCAATTGTAAACTTCCCGAGATCTCCTTTACTTCAATCAGCATTCTCAGATTGGCAAAAAAGCTCACCGAATGCCCTTGAAGGTACTCCCCCCCCCGCCCGGAGTTCTGGACACTGCTAGCAAAGACCCTAGAATTCAAACCAATTTGTCTACTGAGGACCATTTACAGGTAACGCAAAAATGAGTCTGAAAGTATCTCTATTATCTTTTTGTGGTCTGGTCCTGCTCCTTGGCATCCAGATTTCAGGAAAAAAGAAAAATCCTCCATATTTAAAATCTGTTTCTAGAAAGCAGTAAGCAGAGTATATACGCACACAGTCATGATAGACTGACTGGAAGCAACCTGAAGGCTCTCAAGTAAGGTATGCAGAAGAGGGCAACAGTTCTGACGGTGTCAATCTTCCCTAGGCTCCCAGACATGAACCCCCAGAACTGTTCTTCCTGGTACTGTAGTGGCTGACCCCACTGGGAAAACGCGCACCCTGTTCAGTCAATATCTGAAACATATATCCCTTGCCATCTGGTTCCTCTTTTTAAGACACCTGAACACAGAATACTTTTCCTGCCATGATCCTCACTGGGGTAGACAACAAATATGGTATTACTGATGGATAAGAGTGCTATAATAGGCAACATTTAAGGCCTGAGGAGAGGGCAATTGTGGTTAATAGTTTAAATCAATAAAAAACCTTCTTAGGTAAAAAACCACAATGCGCCTACTACAAATGTTGTTCTGTTGCAATGTTATGTTTACAAAGGTCGATACATAAAAAGGAAGTATGTATTATAACTATATATAAAAATATATTTGTTATTATAAATTAGATATTACACTTGCATTATTACCCATTTTATAGATGTAATAAATTTTTTATGTACAGACACATATATAGAGAGAGAAAATAAATATATAAGAACTCTTGGCCAAATGTGGGTAGAAGTAATGAGGAAAGATAAATCCCTTCAAGCTGGAATACATGGCTGCAGTCACTCAATGAAGCTATACTGAAAAAAAAATCAAGGAACAAGGATATTCAACTTTTAATTGATTTCCTCACTTTCTGAACAAAAACTGATCAACAGTGTCAATACCACACTAATTTGCTGTTACTGTGTTACAAAAAAGCTCTGGCTGCCCAGTTCTGCAGAGGAAGCAGTCTGCAACTGCCTACGTTATGTTGGATTAAGCTTAACGATTTAGAGAGCTAGAACCCTCCTTGAGTAGGGAACAACAGGATTTATGGATGCACGTTCAACTGTGCAAGCAGAGCTTGCCTATGCAAGACGAGTGGACCACCTGTTTCAAAGACTGCTTTTTGTTAGGCAAGATCTTTAGTATCAGATGTAAGAGCTGTAATACCAGATACGTGACACAGAAAATACTACTTATTATACAACTTTTTTTGTCTCTAAAATAACAAAAAGGATATAGTTCATCATCAAGAAGAATCATGTTCCTCATACAAAGTAAATACTTTTATTTCAGGTATGTTTTGGGGAAAAAAAACAATGAAGGATATGGTCTTTCAGTAGTGAGTATAGTTTAGACTAAGAATTAAGAATTTAAAAACATGTGAAAAGCAGTGTTTTCTAATACTATGGAAAAAAAATAGAAACATTTTGCAGTCATAAAAATGAACAACAGCCTATGTTACACATTACTGTTGCTCATAATTTTGTCCGGGTGCAAGACAACTGGCTTCATACTTTTTCTTCAAGCTTTTCAAATATATACGCAAACTGTCTGGATCCAGTCGAGAATGTCTGGCAGTCTGAAACAATCTCATTGCTAAATGGTATTCAGCTCTCTGTTTTATCATCTCAGGAGTGCTCTTCTGCCTCTGCTGTTCTTAAAAATATACACATGTATTAAAATATGAAATCAATCATGTTCTATTATTAACATAGTAATATTAGCTATTTTCCAGCCTATTTCTGATCTCCTGATTCTTGGTTTATACACCAACATTACACCCAATACTCCTTCACCCCAAGGACTGCTTTGTGTTGTCATCTGACAATCACCTTCTGTATAATCTTTTATAACTGGTTCCAGAAATACAAATTTTAATGAAATCTATTTTCATAAAGCCATAGGCAGTGCTTATCCTATATCCTTTCAGAAACTGAAAATACATTTGAGTTTTATAAAAACTGTGAATTACAGTATTATCTTTTTCTGCTACATACCAAAATTTTTTTTGCAATATGATTTGTGATTTCCTTTGCATCCAAAATTATGGATGATGGTAGGGAGGAAACTTCTGCAGCTTTTAATCCTAAGGATATAAAACACAAATTGGGACTTTTTTTTAATGGCTTTTTTTTTTCCTACCTTTCACAATATGTCTGCCAGAACTAACTTTGCCTGTTTTTCAAAGGGTGAAGTTTTAATTTTTATTAAAACAAATTTGATATCTCTTGTGTCTCTTTTTCTTTTTTTTTAGATAATAATTTTTTGAGAGTTACAAAACAAAATGTCTACTTTGTTGTAACGTTACCTCTAAGATATACTTCCACATGAAGTTACTGCTGGTAATGCTGTAACTGGGCAGGATGAGACACATTAGGGGATAAAGGAAAAAAATGGTCCAGTGGCGTTAACAGCTTTCTCTGTTTTTTTAATTTGTCAGGCCAGAAAATACTGAGGTTGTGCTAAATGCGCTCTGCATAAAATCCAGACACCCAGTGGATACGGATGTCATGTTCCAATTTCTACTCTGTTGCCAGTAGCCAAACTGCCAGATTTTTAGGGTAAGAAAGAGATGTAAAATACTTTTTCTGCCCTAACATGATTTTTTTACTTTTTCCTTTGCCTGTGGCCCTAGCTATTCCGAGGAAATTCTGTGGTTCTCAGGTGCAGAATCACAGAATCACAGAATGGTAGGGGTTAGAAGGGACCTCTGTGGGTCATCTAGTCAAACCCTCCTGCCGAAGCAGGGTCACCTACAGTAGGCTGTAGAGGACCTTGTCCAGGCGGGGCTGGAATATCTCCAGAGAAGGAGACTCCACAGCCTCC
>Ga0065711_1007879_pt1 | contig 14327 bp, 6 predicted proteins | sample Hoacrofraction12_FD_59098 | JGI IMG/M metagenome (GOLD analysis project Ga0065711, IMG submission 59098) | Hoatzin crop microbial communities from Cojedes, Venezuela - Epithelial fraction 12 v2 (version 2) | ecosystem: Host-associated > Birds > Digestive system > Esophagus > Crop | place...
TGAAGAGGCCCCACTGTATAACCAGCTGCCAGAAGATAAGAAACAGTATGCCCTGTTCACGGATGGGTCCTGTCGCATTGTGGGGAAGCAGCGGAGGTGGAAGGCTGCTGTATGGAGCCCTACACGACAACTTGCGGAAACTGCCGAGGGAGAAGGAAAGTCAAGCCACTTTGCAGAGGTGAAAGCCATCCAGCTGGCTTTAGATGTTGCGCTGAGAAAAGCGGCCAGTGCTCTGTCTTTACACCGACTCTTGGATGGTGGTCAATGCCTTGTGGGGGTGGCTGCAGCAATGGAAGAAGAACAACTGACAGCGCAGAGGCAAACCTATCTGGGCTGCCCCGTTGTGGCAAGATATTGCTGCCCGGCTGGAGCAGTTGGTTGTAAAAGTCCGTCACGTGGACGCCCACGTCCCTAAGAGTCAGGCCACTGAGGAACATCAAAACAACCACCAGGTGGATCAGGCTGCCAAGACTGAAGTGGCTCAGGTGGATCTGGACTGGCAACATAAGGGTGAACTCTTTATAGCTCAGTGGGCCCATGATACCTCAGGTCGTCAAGGAAGAGACGCAACATACAGATGGGCTCGTGACCGAGGGTTGGACTCGACCATGGACACCATCGCACAGGTTATCCATGAATGTGAAACATGCGCTGCAATCAAGCAAGCCACGCAGGTAAAGCCTCAGTGGTATGGAGGACGATGGCTAAAACATAAATATGGGGAGGCTTGGCGGATTGACTACATCACACTGCCACAAACCCGCCAAGGCAAGCACTATGTGCTCACAATGGTGCAGGCAACCACCGGAAACCTGACTGGAAACCTACCCTGTGCCCCATGTCACTGCCCGGAACACCATCATGGGCCTTGAAAAGCAAGTCCTATGGCAACATGGCACTCCTGAAAGATCTGGAACAGACAATGGGACTCACTTTCGTAACAGCCTCATAGACACCTGGGCCAAAGAACATGGTATCGAGTGCGTGTATCACATCCTCTACCATGCACCAGCCTCTGGAAAAATCGAATAGTACAATGGGCTGCTAGAAACTACTCTGAGAGCAATGGAGGGTGGGACTTTCAAAAACTGGGATACTCATTTAGCAAAGGCCACCTGGTTTGTTAACACCAGAGGATCCATCAACCGGGCTGGTTCTACCCATTCAAAACCTCAGCACCCTGTAGAAGGGGATAAAGTCCCTGTAGTGCACATGCGGAATATCTTAGGGAAGACAGTCTGGGTTAGTCCTGCCTCAGGCAAAGGTCAACCCATCCACGGGATTGCTTTTGCTCAGGGACCTGGTTGCACCTGATGGGTGATGCAATAGGATGGGGAATTCCGATGTGTACCTCATGAGGATTTAATTTTGGGCAAGAATAGTCAATAAATAAATTGTGTAATGTTAATTGCTAAATGACCCTGTCACTCTCTGTTATCACTGCTATAGTTGTTATATGTTATATCAACAGTATCAGCGTAAGAGTCAGCCAGATTAATGAAGCATGGACTTTGATGCAACATAGCAGAGCACAGCGGTGATGGGACCGGACCTGGTTTCAACAACTGCACCCAGCAACTTCATCAAGTTCAGCATCTTCAGCTCGCAAACCACGGCCACAGACCGCACCAGATACATCAGCCACAAGCTCCGGATGCAGCGTGTGGCCGCCCATCACCACACATCACCTCTCCTGCCCTGAAAGACTGTTATGGAGCCTGAAGGCATGGAATAAATGAACTCAACGGACACTTTAGAGGGATGATCCATAGACTAAGGAAATGGTATCTATTTGCATGTATTAAAGACTGGAGAAGTGATGGGGATTAACTGGAAAATGGGGGATCTGGGCATGATGTAGAAGGTATAGAATAAGGGGTGGATAATGTCTTGGGTTCAGCCAGGACAGGGTTACGTTTCACCAGAAGCCAGGAGGGGACACAGCTGGGCAGACTGACCCAAAATGGTCAAACAGAACAGGGTATTCAATACCATGTGCCATCATGATGGGTTTCGGTGGGGGAGCTGGCTGGCAGGAAGTGAATTGCGGCTCAGGAACACGTAGGGCACCTGGGTGGTGAGAGCTGCACTGTGCATCTTGCTGTTTGTTTTGTATATTCTCTTTATCACTATTGTTACTGTTCGCTTCATTTGATGTTCTGTTAGACTGCCCTTATCCTGACCCACGAGTTTTTGCCCTTTACTTTCCATTCTCCTCTGCAGCCCAGTGGGGGGAGGGGCAATAGAGCGATCACGTGGCCCTGTTGTTACTGGCCGTGGCCAAACTGCAATACATGAGAAACTCCACAAGCGATATTCCTCCTGAACAATATCTTCTCTTTCCAAATGAGTGCTTTGTTGCCTCCGCTTCTTCAAGTCCTTTGCTCATTATTACAATTATTGCATCAAAGTTCATTTTCTTAGATTCAAACATTCATTTTCCATAGTTCACTGTATCAAATAGTTTATGGGATGCCAGTTAGACAATATCCAATGCTTCAAACTCAATCATCTTCTCAAAAGAAAGACAGAAATGAAATGAGATGGGCACAACCTGCTTTTCCTTTATAAATTTTCAATTTCAACCTAGTTTCCATTTAGCTCCATGTCTCTAATTACTCCTTCCTCTAAAAAACTGTTTAAAATTCCTATAAGCAACAATCTACACAAGGATAGAATTAGGTTATACGAGTTGCTCAAATGCTAATCCAGGTTACAGCTTGAGATCTTTTCTGTTCTCAGATAAAACGAGTAAGACTGTCACTCCCTTTTTGCCCTGGACCTGTTAAACAAGGCTGCTAGGCTATTTATGTCAGAGAAAGACATACATGAATATACTTCTATAAGACAATATTCATAACAATTCAAGATTCTCAAACCCAGGTATCTCTGCTGGAGTGCAAATTTAGGGAGCAATGAATCCCTAAATAACCTTCAAACTCATAGGCATTGTCAGTAAAGATTCCAGACATTCTCACTCAGATTTGGAGTTTATTGCAATAACAGCTGGGGGGCGGGGGGGTGAGGAAGTGCTAAGGCAGCATGAATGACTTTCGATACCCTGTAAATCTGTATTTAGGGGCTTATTTATACTTCCTTGGTGCAGAAGTTCTCCACTATCCTAGACACGGTGCCCAGCCACCACTAAGCTTCATGAGAATGCAATACAGCCATTGAGGCAGTTTTCGGAGGGGACAGAGGAGGTGACACCCCCTCACAGTTGCACAAATGTAGAACAGGATTTGACCGCCACACCTGCCACCTATACATTGAAATAATACTTAAGCACGTCTTCTGAATTAAAAGTAGTAATAATAAAATTGTTGCTGCTACAACACTGTTGTTAACTATGCATAACGGTACCAAATTTTCAGTTCTATAAAAAATGCACATTAGGGAGTTAAACAGCTAACATCTCTTTGTTTTCTGAGTAGAGGCAGTAAAAGCAGTAAAGAAAGCCATGGTTTCCCTGGCAGTTTCACAATTAAGAATATTTTATTTTTAAGTGAGAGCTGCAATGCCACAGTTTTTGCCTAAGATAGTGTTTGTTCCCAGTTAGGAATTTTAATTAGCTATTTAAAAAAAATTAAACCAGTAATTAAACTCCATAATTTCTGAGGGGCTATATAGCATAGTAATAATGGTAATGCAACTTCACCATTTAGACAAGCCTACATTAGTGCTCCTAACAAGGTGTCTAAGACAAAATACAGACAGTCTTTATTATATAAGGAACCCATTCAATGCAAATGCATATCCACTTGTATAAACTGGAGTAAAACGCAAAGCAAATTTTTGCATTGATCTGCAATGATCTGATAGCAGCTTCCTATGGGCCAAGACAAATATTTCCAGTCTTCTCTGCTGAATCAGTGACATTGGCTTTGATTTAGCTGAAAGATTACATTGATGTTGATGCTTAGAGGTAATAGGTAAAACAATTTTTTTTTTTTTTACTTCTACTCAAAACATCCAAGCAAAGGAGGGATGAAGACTTCCTGAATTCCTTTTCCATAACAAAATTTGCAAAACCTTTTTTTGCTGCTGACGCTTAGAAAAGCTGTAGCACAGTAACATATTGACCCTGGGCGGGTTAAATTTCAATCTTTAACCAACCTTCATGCATTCAATTAAAAAAAAATTAAACACGCAGAGAGAAATTGCAAGTGACTACTACAAACAAAAAGTAAAAAGGATAAAGCTTGGGATCTCGTCCTGTTGTCAGAAGAGTATTAATACAATGTAAGGGGAAAACAAAAAAAGAAGATTTACTTGTAGTAAAATATGAAGAAGTTATTGTGATATGAATGGCAGAAAGACATACCTTAGGGGAAAAAAATGTAGGGTGAGGGTCTACTGAAAAGGCTGAAAAGACAATTAATGAAAACAAAAATGCAATGAGCTGAGCTGAAGATATTTTGGTAGATCAGAAATTCTGTAGAAAAGTACGTGACTTCCTTTTTTCATGTGAGCAATAAAGGTGAAACATGGACTCCAATATCCCCAGGGATGCTTAAAAAAGGGTGTATCTCCCAACAGCAAAGCAGAGTCTCTAAGCTGTAAAAAAATTCGTGATCTTCAGAAAGAAACATGGAGTGAATTGTCTGGGAAGAGCAGAACAATACATTTGGATCGCCTTAAAAACTGAAAAAGCTTCTTCTTGGATAAAACTTTTCCATCATAACCAGAATAGTGTGCACAGCCTCAAACACTCCCACCGTGACCCAAGTGAATACTGAGAAATAAACCACAGTGTTTGCTAATACCAATCTGCTCTGTGTAAGAGTATGTTCTAAAATTGTTATATGTAAAGTAGTTACATAAAGCAATATGACAAAGACAATAGAGAGCAATCTTTCAGCAAAAATAATTTATGTAATGGGTAGTTCCCTTCACAGTATTTGTAGTCTGAGCTCAGTACCAAATAGTACCATTTAAAATCCTTTCAAGAAATTCAGCTTGATAAAGTACTGGCCCTTGCAAGATCCAGTGATGCTGAAATTTGTTAGACTATGTTTATGTTACATTTTAGTACAATATTCCTATTTTTGATAGCTTAAGCAAATGAGTAAAAAATATTATTTCCTCTCTAGCTGGTTCAATAAAAAGTATAATTTTGTACTTTTGTGATGCACTAACCAAGGGTTAAAATTTGAGGACCTTACCAGCTGTTCCAGTATGAGCAAGCCATCATCTGAGCAGCTAGACTTAAAGCAACTGGCATCCTCCTAAAAACAGTCAACTTGCAAAAAATGTGTTTACTGCTTTCCCTTTGAACATGGAATTTAAAGAGAATTTCCCTCAGTTGTATACATGACTGATCTGTTGGACAAATAACATTCAGTACTGAATAAATAACAAGGGTAAGAGATGAGTTTGCAACTCCTCAGAACTAGACTGCGTTTAAACTGAGAATATGTATTTTCTTCTTGGAAACTCACACATCAGCATACTGGGAAACTTATTAATAGAAAAAGTTATTTTAGGTATCTAGAAGTCATATGGAACTGTATTACTTATAGTTTTCCTTTCAGAATTAGGAAATTGGATTAATGGTGTGCACAAATGAAATTTTATATGGTGAGGTAGGGAAGAAATAAAAAAAAATCCCTGTGATTTCTTAATATGTCTCAAAAGCACAGTTATTTTTCCTCTTAAATATATGACATATCAAAAAGTAAGAGATCATAAAGAGGTACAAAGATTTTATTAACAGCTCTTTGAGATGTTCTCTGATTAATTTGTGGGCAAAAACTCCTGACACAGCCTCACTATCCCACTCCATCACAAAAGCTTTGGCATCGCATGAAAATGCAGTTCACTGCTTCCTATGTGAATATGGGAATATATTCTACTGGAACTTCCAATTATAGCGATTACTAATGTACTAGCACTAACTCATAAACAGCAGCTGCACTGCAGCCACGCAGTCAGAGCCAGAACTGCAAACTCACCTAGAAGCCATTGCCAGAGAAAATCTCTCAACTACACCCATGCTGATGAATTTTTTCTGTCAGTCGTGGGCAAATCAGACCTGACAACTTTGAGTCAGACAGCAACTCTATTTTGCAGTTTTCTCCATTTTTGTACACTTGCTTCTCATGAAAGTATTTGCTATTCCACAAAAATCTGTCTTCTGATCCAGATTTGATCTGTTCAAGTGCATAGGTGACTATAGCTAAGAATGTGATTTGAAATATCTGAGAATCGATTCAAGCCTTTGTCCTCTCTCAGTCAGAGCGGAGCATTCTCTTCTAAATCAGGTAAAAGAGGAATATGAACTTCAGTTCCTGCACATATTTTAGTCCCGACATTGCTATTGCAGCAATACTTTTTTTTTTCCACTGAAAATATTCTTATCATCTCCTGTTCTTCCACACCTTTAAAGCCCTCCTGTGAGAATCAAAAGCTGTCCAAAAATGGCCCACCAGTTTAGCTTCTGCTGGATGATTTGTTGGTCTAAACTTGGCTTCAATACTGTCTGAAGATTAAAGACTCAATAGTATGCATGTCACTGCCAACTTCAACCATCTGTCATTACTCTCAAGTATGTTTTAGCTGTGATATTTACCTACTTGCTGGTGTTTTGTAAGCAGAACACAAGATGATGAATACCTCAGCACTTAGCCTTTCCAGAGACCTTACCTTCTGATTTAGCACCCAGCCCTCACTCCCGACTTAGAGAGAGCTCCCAAACCAATCCCACATCAATTACTTTCCCTGTGATAATCTAGCAGCTGGATGACTAAAGTATGAAAGATTTCATTCTGAAGCAGCATCCAAAAACTTCAAAATATCCAAGACCCTTATCGAAATTATGAACATTTCCAATGCATATTGGTGTCTATGTCTATATGCATGTGTAGTACATGAAATAAAAGCATAGCCATTCGCAAGAATACCACCTTACGAGCCGACTAAGAAAGCATTGTAGAAATTGAGATAAAAACTGCACTGTAATTTATGCCAGAACAAGAAGTGCAGTTCCATTGATGACTAATAAGTGGTCTATCAAGACAGAAAACTGAAAATCATTACACAGTTTTAGCAAAAGTGCCGAACAGTTCACAGTCCTGGTGTGGCTTTTTCAATTATCTCTTTTTAAACTACCTTGGTGAAGCTGTGTCTTTCTCTGGATAGGCTAGAATTATTGCTGTGATGTGGAATTATTTTATAAATAGCATCTGCAGCTAACGAAATGTGTTCATTTGGTTATACAGTATCTCAAAGGGAAAGACTCAAATCCAGGTTTCTCCAGATGAGTTCTTAGTACAGTCATGCCTGCTCTCATTTAATGACTTTTGAAAAAAACCAAAATCTGAACTAGAGTTCACTGCTAAGAGGAGAATGGTGAGTGCTATAGCACTGTGCCTGAGGCAGGACCTACGGCAAACCATTTTCTAATATTCACTAGCCCTTCCAGTCAAACATTTACATAAAAAAGCAGCAACAATAACACTGAAAAGAAGAAAGCAATACCTTGGGTATAAGATGGAGGGATGAGACTATTGGAGGGAAAGTGAATAAATGGGAACAACATGAAAGATGATGATGATGATGATGAGCGGAAATCACATCAGTTAAGTGCAATTGAAAGAACAGTGATTGTTTCGATTGGACTTCATGATCTTAGAGGTCTTTTCCAACCTTAATGATTCTATGATTCTACTAGAAGCATTTGAAACTTTCTTCCTTGTTTGCCAAGAAGGGTCTGATATGGCATCTACATTACTCTCTACAGATAACTGGTTATGCTAGAATGATCCGTTTTTGCGCCGTTGTTCCAGACACAGATTTTACTAGCATTCATAGTCACTTTTTCTTGGGGATCTTTTTCATTAATGATGCACAATATTACAAGAAGAAAGAAAAAAACTTCTTTAGCCTTTACCTGTCTCCATTATTAAGCAGCGACCCCTTAAAACCTTATATTTGGTGATCTAGGGTAGCCTCTGTATAGGAACTATGTCCTTTCCCCTTTCTTCCACACCTTCTAGTAGAAGGTGTTTGTCCATTAAACTCATTGACCCACCTGAGTTCTATGGTCAAAGTGCTGACAAAACAGTTAGAGTTTGGTTTATGTCCATTATCGCCTGCTTGTGTCTTTTTCATGATTTGTTAGTGTATTCTGCTGCTAGGCTGAAACTGTAAAATATACCTCGATGTCAGTGGGAAATGTTCTGTGCAAAGTAAATAAAGCAAAAGCATTAGTGTTACTCTACTAATAGAGTAGATAAAGAGTACAAAAGAGTAGAAAAGTCTAGCACTGATTTCTGTGTTTCAATGTGGTCACCCACTTCCTGTTTTTCTTAGTTCAATCTATGGTAACTACGGAGGTGGATGTTTTAGTCTGCATCTTTTTTTTCAAAGTTGTTACCTCATAGTGTACATAAGGAATACCAGTCACGGGGAAAGCTTAGGACTACTGCATTTTAAAACAAAAGCTGAGGTATTAGTACACCTGGTTGCATGGGCTCAACTAGGGGGGCCTCATAGTGGACATAGTATCTTCACCCCTCAAAGACACCACCAGTTACAGAAACAATTTTCCTTGTAAGAGCAGAAAATCCCTATCAAACCATTACAGTCTTTCAAGCAATCTTTTTACATTGTAAGATCAGAAAACACAGGAGAGCCAAACATTAATATTCTTGTTATTCATAGCTCAAATAGGAAAGGCCAAAGTAAGTAAGCATTAAGAATTTGTTTCTCTAAAAACCCTCATGTTATGTTGGATATACCATTTTATTAAATGGCGATCATTACTGAACACATTACAAAATTAAAAAGATAGATTTTATGCAACATTATATCTTTTTATTCCTTTTTACTACAATCTTATGTTTCAATTAATCTTGTTTGAGGTTTACGGTTCTGTAACACTTCTAATTTTTCTTAACCTGTAAGGAACATAAAACACCACCTGCTCTCAGGAAGAACTTGAATGCAAGAAATAGTTGCATTATAGTCAGATAACAAATATGCGTAAGCTTTTGCCATGTTTGAGCCATACTACACACATGGTGCTGCATACAATTTGGCAAGTATAATTCCAGCCAGAGAGCTGTGAAAATGTAGAGATTGTTTGCTGGAAACAACAGAGAAGACAATTATCAGTAAATGAGTAAGAATATCCATGGAAGCTCCTTTCCCCGCAATATAGTTAAATAGCATAAATATGATTAGCTGAATATCTTGACACAACTTACCAATTTCCACTGGGAGATGGCTGATTTGATTTTTTGACAGCTCCAGTACTCTCAGATCTTGAAATAATGCAATGTAAGCTGGAATGGTTTGTATCAGTGTGTTGCACACATGCCATTCTTTCAGATAGATCTGTTCTTTGAGAGAATCTGGGAATTCCTGTAAGTGAAATAATAACTGGTTAATAGAAAGCATCAAGTTAGAATTTTATTCTACCTGATTTCTAAATACAGGGGTGGAAAATTCCAAGCCAAACCTCAAAACTTTGTCTTGATTATCTTGACGTAGAACCAGCAGTTTGCCAAACCCTCATAGGAGCTGTTTGCTTTTGAAGATCATTGCAGCTGTCATCACATACTGATTTTTTAACTGCTAATGCAACCGTTTTGCTCTAAAACTGAAACCTGTTTGAAGCACTCAACCTGTTTAGTATCTTCCATATTACCTCCTTTATCCAGCTGGAGGATTTTTTTAAAATTCATTTCAGTGCTTTAATTCATAGATCAAGATGTAGTAAAATTGCACACAGATCAGAAGAGTGGGTGTATGAGACTATTTAAATAGGGTTTTCCACCAAAAAAAACCCAAAAAAAGTGTGACTGTGTTCTTAATACCTGCCAATATTTCAAAATTTGTTTGCCAAGATGGAACAGAGTCCAAGAAGCAGACAAATTTCAGACAGGATACACGTATATCATCTTTTGAAAGTCTGTTTTCAAATAGGTGACTTAACTTCTTAGTAATTTCAGCAACATTTGGAAATTTTTATTAAATTTCTTTAGGAAGAATACAAATACTGAATTTTTGTATCAGTCCACAATTGAAATTAATTCTTGCCTTAGCCGTGCAGAATCTTTTTCTTTAAGAACTCTAGTATTGTTCCAAATACACAGCAAATAAATTTGTTTCTGAGCAATTTTCAGGCTATTCTATTTGTCAAAAATCTCCAGTGTAAAACAGTTACTGAAACTAAAAATTTTAAAGCCTTTAATTCATACAAAATTGCTGTAGTTAATGGGTATGCAGTTCAGATGTACACATCTTTGAATTATGTCATCAAATTCCTTTACCCTGAAACAGACAAACATGAGTTCAGAAAGTTGGAGGTCAGATTGTTTAAACTCCACTTGCTAAAGCCGCGCAGAATTTACCAGTCTGTCCCGGGTTTTATACCATTGTGCATTGGTAACGTGTGGAATAAACAGTCTGGATGAGGTGCTATCACTAACTTTGCTCCATGAAACAGATGTAAGGGTTTCAGCCTCTAATTCCTTTATAACTTCCAAATTTGTTACCTGTGCATGAAGAATACAACCAGCAGGAATTACCAGTTTTTATACAGAGTACATTGCCCACTTTTTTTCCTTTTACATTTCATAGATCCCCCAAGACATTAACAAGTGTGATGCATTTTAGCAATTTTTTTTATTAATTCTGAGTTTCTGAACTAGAAATAGTGCTATTTAACTCTTAGCTAATTTAAAACATGTAATTGTAATTAAAGATATACTTGGACTGTTGATCTTAAGCTGTTCTTTGGTGGTTGCTGCCTCAAATTTAAGTTCTTTTCAAATTTACACATGCAGACACTTAATGTATATATGTAGTTCTGTCTTGTTATCTGCCCTTCCATATTGGATATGGATCATTTCATTTCTTGCTTCGTTTTCCCACTAGGTACATATTGCATTGTGATCCATCTTCTACATTTGTCAGTTTATGCTAGTTAAAAAATCAAATGCCTGAAATGCCTCAGGGCTGGTAATGAGAAATCTCTCCAACTTTCTGGAGCAAGTTTCCACTCCTTCACCTTCAGTGCTGCACTTTTTTCCTGCAGCAAAATCAAAGAATAAAAAACAACTGCAAATTCAGTTAGTATTGTCTTTCCCACCTCTGTAGAATTGAAAATGCAGCACATAAGGGACAGCATTTAGCTGGAGTGTCATAGATGCCACTATAGGGAAGAACTCTGATTCACAGAGAAAGAAGATGTAGAACAGTCAAACTGCAGGGAAAAAGTGCCTGAGTAGCAGACGCCATTTTCCACTTTATTTCTGCACTGTCCAGGTCTGTCTTTGTGTTTCTACTGACCTACTGGTTTCTGCACCTCGTTGTCACGACCGACCATCTCCAGCTCCTTAGTGGCAGATATAGCAGGGAGCAAAGGGGAACACTTGCCCCTGTGAAGCCAACAGACTTGCTCTTCTCCCGTATCGAAGGGGGTACCTCACAAACTTTTCCTTGCTACATCGAAAACAGTGCAGCACACAAAGCACTCTCTCAGACTAAGACCAAAATCCTTCATAATTTTAGAAAAATTAAGCCAAAATATTTTAACAATTATTTATGCTTGACACAAAAAAGATTTTTTTAAATATTTTCTGTTGTATTAAGCATAGTTTAAGGCACCAAGATATCCTTGTGCAGCCATTGAAACAAATTCAGACATGACTTCAAAAGAATGGAAGCAGGTTCCACTCTTCTACCAATTGCCCTGACTTACTTTTCTTTCCTGAGTTTATTTCTTTGTAGCTTCTAATCGTATTTACAATTTGCAAATGTAAGTTTACAAATACTTTGCTACAATATGTTTTTTAAGCATTCTCCATCTTACAGTACATTTTATTTGTGTGCTGAAACATAAATTAATGTGATATTTTACTTCATTTACAAACTAGATAGGGATGGGAACTGAAATTTGCACAAGATTTAGGTTTGCTTTACTTTCTGATTCCCTTGTGTTATTTTGTAATCTTCTGCTACCACGCTAAAGCTGGCAGCCTGCTAATAAATTGTTCCATGAAGACTGACACTTGGAAGGTAGCCAGTCTTTTGCCTTCAACAGCAAAACAATACCTCAGACTCCTTTGATTTTTGGGAAGGAAAAAAGAAGTATTAAAAGGAAATAAACAGCAAACCTACAACCATTCTTGATTATACTGTTTCTAAGCAGGAGAGAACTTACCTGCTAGACATGAGCGTGAACCAAAACTGTTATCAAACCTCTGAGAAGTTTCAGTTCTGTTTTTTTTCCAGCTCTGTGGTTATATCTGTCATGGGCCAAACCAAAACCCTGGATCCAAATCTCCCTCATCTTTGAGAAAGTTTGGAGCTAGTTCCAAAATTAGTATGTCTCAGGGCCCTGTATTACCTGACTGGACCAGGAATTTTATATGTTTTGGGGAAAAAAATCTCTGAAACTTATTTTCTTTTGTCCATTCAATGCAGCAATTCTACCTGACCCTTTGTGGCAAACGAATACCTCACTGTCACTAACAGTTGGGAATCACAAACGAAATTCTCTGTTTTCTGTAAAAATACACAAAATGATAGATGATAAAAGTGGGAGAATAAATAAAAATGGAGCAGTTAATTTGCAGCCTTCTTCTGTGAAGAAACGCTATTCAAGAATGTCATGATTTATGAGTAAAAATTTTTACCATCACCAATTCCTTTACTTGTGCACATTTGACATTAAAGTTGTTTAAAGTAGGTATGCCTTCAAGTCCTCTGCTTAGGTAAAGCAGTGCAGCCAAGTACAGTCCTGCTCTGTATTTAAGTGAACATCATCACCTTTCCTTTGCCAATATCACTACCAAATATTCAAAAAGGCATTTTTCCTGAATTTTTTCTGAAAACCATTTAAAATTCACTGATCCATTAGAGAATAAACATTCATTAGTTAGGAGCAGAAATTAAACACTCAGGGGGGAAAACAGAGTTAAAGAGAATTCACTGAAAAAAAGTATATGAATATTCATAGCATTGTTTTGCCACAGTTTTCACGCTGCTGTAATACCAGTGCTATTTCTATGAAGAACTAATTTAATTCAGTAGATACAGGTTTACATGTACAAAGGATCTCAATAAAGTGTTTCATCAACTCTCCATCATTCTCTCCTAGGCAACCGATTCAAACACATAATTCAAGAATCCATATTCCTTTTACAGCTCCTTTACATGGTGGGTTTGCCTGGAAAACTCCCAAATAAACAAAAAGGTTTTCTGAAACATACCTTGGGAACATATAATACTTGTGGTACAGTACACCATTCTCATGCAGTGAAGTCCTAAGGGTTTTGCAAACAGAAGAGGATTTAGGAGACTCCCTCCTGGGGCAATACAAGCGGGTTCTGCTCATTTTTTTTATAAAGAAAAGCAAAAATCCTGTCTGATTTCATTCACAACATCAGATTGTGAGACTAGCCCACTTGTTATTATTAGACCTATTCTTTCCCCAGTACAAATATTCATTCACTACTGTTCCCAGCCAGCAGAAATACACCACACAGGAATGTAGACACTGCAGTCTAAATATCTGGTTGGTGTGCAAAAGAGGAGGCAAGGACCACCAAACCTGAAGGATGTTGTCACAAAACTCCTTCCAGGTGGAGCTCTGACAGACAAAGGTAAAACTATCTCATTACTGCAGTTATCAACCACTGTCCACAGCCAGAAGCTAACCACCCCAGGCTTCCATGGCCATACCAGTACTCAATTTACAGGAGGACTTTCAGACTCAGAAGGACTCACTGAGTATACGTTCTTCAAGCATAAAGGCTTGATACTAATTCTACTTACAGCGTTGTAGTTCAGAAGACTTGCACTAAGTTAGTGTGACAACTGTTTTGACATGAGATGTCTAGAGGCCCAAATTGCATGTCTCAAAAAATTAGACTAAAAGTGAACAGTAGCTAGTAAGAATTAATGATCTGCAAGGAATTATGTATCTCCATAAACAGAATACAATTCTTCAGAATTCATATACTGTAAAATCAAGCCCTACTCTCTTTAGCTAGTACTCTGTGCCTATTTGTCTAATCTAATATTTGTTGTATGAGCTTTATCTTTCCTCAGATAGGTTAAAATAACTACTTTACAAGTACAAGGAACAGTGGGTCTCCATCTAATGAAAATCAGCTATCACAGAATCACACAATCACAGAATGGTAGGGATTGGAAGGGACCTCTGTGGGTCATCTAGTCCAATCCTCCTGCTGAAGCAGGGTCACCTACAGTAGGCTGCACAGGACCTTGTCCAGGCGGGTCTTGAATATCTCCAGAGAAGGAGACTCCACAACCTCCCTGGGCAGCCTGTTCCAGTGCTCCGTCACCCTCAG
>Ga0065711_1014581_pt1 | contig 14327 bp, 12 predicted proteins | sample Hoacrofraction12_FD_59098 | JGI IMG/M metagenome (GOLD analysis project Ga0065711, IMG submission 59098) | Hoatzin crop microbial communities from Cojedes, Venezuela - Epithelial fraction 12 v2 (version 2) | ecosystem: Host-associated > Birds > Digestive system > Esophagus > Crop | place...
GGGTGGGTTGGTTGGTTGATGTGGGTTGGTTTTCTTTTCTTTTTTTTTTTCTCTCTCCGCTCTTGGTTTTCTCGCTATCTGATCCTGAGCGAGCGCTGCAGCTCGCCGCTTCCCTGCTTTCCCCCCCCCAGCTCCCAGCCTTTTGACAGGGAATGAAACACAGACACCCAGTGAGACAGGCTCCGGCTTCTACAAAGCTCCACTCCCTCCTACCGCCTTTGTCCGTGAACAGCAACTACTCCAACTCTGCCCGTAGACACAAGTGAACCTCTGCATCAGCACTTTCCTAATGGCTGCTTCGCCCGAGTCCTTCGGCCCTTCTTCTTCCTCGCTTCCTCTCCTCCACCTTGATGGCTTCCGCTTGCTTTTTCAAGCCCGATTCCGACAGCCACAGCCACGACGAAGAAACGACCCTTTCCCGATGGATCCATCTCAGCTCCCCCGCACCGGCTGCTGCGGTCGGGGGGTTGCGGCCCCACAGTCCATCACCATCCTTTCTGGGCGCCTTCCATGAAAAATCGATGGCGGGTACCGCGTCCCCGGAGGCTTCGCTCCACTTTCGGCTGGTTTAAGGGGCAGGGTCTGCGTGTGCGGAGAGGAGCCGGGGGCAGAGGGAGGGCTGGGAATTGAAGTCACTTCTTTTTATTGCAGGCGGGGATTTTTTATTTATTTATTTATTTAAGATTGATTGGAGTCCAAGTTTGTTTCTTGGTGGTGAGCGTTATTTTAAGCCGTTTGGGAGGCTTTGGGTGTCTCCAGGTCACCCTGTCCTTATAACAGCGAGGCCTTTTTGGAGAGGGTCGAAGCGAAACCCTGCTCCGGCAGCCTTTTCCCCGCCGCGGAGGGGAGCGGGCGGCAGAGGGATGCTGCAGTGGGCTCACAACCCCGGCTGGCTTCCAGCCAGAGCGAGACGCGAACCAGCCACCATCTGTAATTTTTGCTAGACTTCCTCCGCACTCCGTCACCCGCAAGATCCCAGGGCGGCTGCCTGCTCCTTATTTGGGGATTCGCGGGCTTTGTTCAAAAAAAATCGCAGCCAGGAGACCTCCAGGCTCGGCAGCAAAGCCTGACACTGCTCAGCTTGGCTGTCATGCAGTCGGCAGGTCACATGAAGACCATGAAGCCCCCCAGCACGTGAAGAGTTTGCCTCGCCCACACACCCCATGTCCCTTTTGCATCGCCTCCCACCCCTTCCCAGACTTCTCCTCACTCTTCTTCATCTCCCACTCCGGGTTTGGGACCAGCGATCCCTCTCTCTCCCCTTGGGTGACTGTCCTCATCCCCAGCTCCCATCCTCTCCGGCGATGGATCATCATGCTTCCCCCCTCGCTGCTCCCAAGCACACCCCACATTCCCGAGCACCTCAGGGGGATGCTTGAGGCGCTGCCTCCTCTCCCCACTACCTCGCCCCATCTCACCCAATGGCACCAACCCCACAAATTCTGAATTTTAACCAATACTTTGAAATCCCCTGATGAAACGTGCTGCAGGGCAGCAGCATGGCTAAACCCCAACGGATGCTCAGCTACATGGGGATTCGGGTTTTGCAGATCAAAGGGGACACCAGCCCACGTGCTGGGCATGGTGGCCATGAGAACAACCACCCAGGGAACCGAGGGGTCAGCATCCTGACCCCCAAACCCCACGCCCTTCTGCATGTTGGGCAGCCTTTTCACCCTGGCTTGCTCCTCTCCTGCCANCCCATTGCTCATGGAAATCTTTCCATATCCCCCCCAGCCGGCGATGCCAGCCCCATGCTCCACAGCTCTCTCCAGTCCCTCCAGCAATAAATATAATTAACGTGCTGGGCAGCCTGGAAATTGGCTACAGGGCTGGGCTGGGCGGCTGGCCAGGGGCCAGGGCCGGCAGGGAGAGCAGCTGCAGGGTCCCCAGCCCCGAGGTCCCCAGCCCTGGCCCCCTCTTTCCTGCCGCTCCCCGGCACGGGGCTCCGCTGGGGCAATTTTGAGCTGCACGAGCAGGGTGTTTCTCCAGCACAGCAGCGAGAAGGAGGTGTTTGGGGATTGCATACAGGGGGAGATATGGGCACCCTGGGGGGCTGCAGCCCTTCGGCCGGCTGGGAGGGCGGGATGGAGCCAGAACTGGCAGCCAGCACTGGCGAGGCTGGTGTTCCCATCACCCGCCATACTGGTGGCTTACTCTCACCCTCTGTTTGCTATGGAAAGGCAAAGAAATAGCCTGAGACTTCCATCCGGGCAAGCCTCAGGGTTCACTCAACCCACGAGGCTCCCTATGTTTTTGCCATTGGCTCCAGGCACCGCTGCCGCAGGGCTGTGCAGAGCCATGGGGAAGCCCATCGCCCCCCACACGCCCATCTGGGGGTGCAGGACTGCCGCCCCACGGCCCCGGTGGGCTCTCAGCTGAGGAACAGCTCAGGGCAGGATACGGCCTCACCCTGCAGCCAACCCAGCTTTGGCCCTTCCCTTAGGAGCCATTGAAGCCAGGGAAGGAGGGCGAGAGGGCGAAGCGATGGGGTGCACCCAGCAGGGTCTCTGGCAAGCCCCTTCCCGACGCCTGCAGCACGGCTGCGCGGGGCTGCGAGCGAGTCAGCGCAGAGCCATTAGTGCTAATTTAATCAAGACGGATGGCCCAATTGGAGGGCTGCCGCCCATAAATCCCACGCTCCCGCTGCATTAGTGTCAGGGCTCCTGGAGGAAGAGGCCGAGGGGAAGGCAAGGGGGGAGCAGGGATGGGGAAACGTGCTAAGTCACCCATCCTCCCAACGTCACAGGGCTGCTCGGACCCGGTGCCGCCACCCAGGCGTGCTCCCCATCCCATGGTGAGGAGCCTGGTCCACCATCCTCCAGCCCCACCAAAAGCCCAGCCACTGGAGAAGGTGGGATTTTGAGCAGTTTGGTTTTGCTGAGCCCCAAAAGGCACCAATCCCCCACACCCAGGCAGGGTTTTGCTCCTGTGGGAATCTCCCAGGCTTGTTCCAAGGGGGTTTGCAGCAGGAGGAAGGCAGGGTGCTGGGGAAAACAGCCTTGAAACCCCACAGTGCAATAACTGGGACTGGAAAGTACAAGCTGAGAAAGACCCAAGGCTGATGGATGCAGCAACCACCCCAGAGCCCAGCTGAGATGCCCCAAACTCAAGCCATGCCAGCCTGCTGCTGGACATCCCTGTGGGGTGCCGGTCTGGCTCTCCCAGCACCGCGCTCCCTTCCCACTCCTGCTCCTAGAAAGGCCATTTTCAGGCTCTGGGTTGCCATCTGATGACCAAAAGAGCCGTGTCACCCCATCCCCATCCTCTGGGCATGGGCAGTGGGAGACACATATGCCCCTGCTCTGCACAAGCTGAGTCAGGAAATCATCTCTCATCTATCAAAGTTAAAAATAGCCATTATCTGTGCCCTTAACATGCCTTGCCCTCGACTCTTGGGCCGAGCTGGCTCCCATCTCACCGTCTGCCAGAGCGCTGAGGCCATTACGCTCCCAACCGAAAAATCAGGCATGGGGAAGGGACCGGACGGCTGCCGCCATCTGCTTCGGGCGCTGGCATCGCCATCAGCGTGGGATGCCGGCTCTGCCAGGCCAGGCTGTTGGCTGGCACGGTGGTGCGTAAGGCCAAGTCCTGGTGGGTTTCGGGAAGACAATGGGCCAGGGGATGCAGTGCACGGATGGGAGGATGGCGTGGGTTTGTGGGCATCGCTCTCGCCCCCAGAGCGCTCATGGAGGCTGCGTGGTTGCCCAGCAAGGGAGAAAACAGAGTTGCTGACCTGGTGCAGAAGAAAAAAATACTTGTGCGATAGGGATGGGGGTTTACTGGGGGGATCTCAGCCTGGGAGAGCGGCAGAGGACATCAAGGAGCAGTTGGATGGTGGAGAGATGGATGCTCAGACCCAGTCTCCATGTCCAGCGCATCTCAAGGGCTACGCCAGCAGCTGATCAGCAGGGAGAGCAACAAAAATAGCTCAGGGAAGCTGAACTCAGGGCACGAGGAGCGATGAACTGTGGCACTGTCGTAGATTTATCTGGAAAAAGAAGAGCGCAGATCCCTGCACACCTCTGGTTTCTGGCTGTACTTCAGTGCGGCCGGGAGGGAGGGCAGGGAAGGAGCCGGACTGCCGGCAGGAGGAGCACAGCAGCCGAAGCCAGCGCTTGTGGTGCTTTTATGAGACCGAACGCAAGGTCCTGGGGACCAGAAAGTGCTGACAGGGGCAAGAACAGCCCACCACCACGCAGGGGTACGGGACAGCTCTCCATGGGCTGGGTGCGAGCAGCACCGTGCCCAGTAGGTCCGGCTCCCCAGGCTCAGCACTTTGGTATCCGCTCGCCTGGGAGAGAAGAGCAAAGGGCAGGGACTGGGCTTGAGGAACCATCAGCCAGGAGCAACAGCCTGTCCCATGAAAAGCCACAGAGCAGATGAGCCATTTCTCTCCCAAAATGACTAGCACAGGGGAACAAAAAAAAAAAAAGGCATTTGTATTTCTGCCAGCCAACAAAATGAGATGCCACTTGTAGCCAGTGAAACTCTGCAGATTTTGCTAATAAAGGATTGCACCGTCCGGCTTCCAGCTGGATTCCAGCCCCAGCCATGACGCGGACACTGGCAGCATCAGCCGTCGCATCCCAGCACTGTCATCCCTAAGTGGGCCGGCCCCGTGCCACGCCATGGGTTCAGGCTCGCTGCAAACTCAAGAGCTTCCCCGTGGTGGGAACACAGCTCCCACGCTGAGGTTTGCTCCCACCCTCTGCATCCTCAAGTTTGCCGTGGGGACCATGCTGCTGGGATCGCACCCTGTCCCTCGGGAGACTCTAACACATCTCAGGAAATTTTCCCTTTTTATTCAGTCTAATTTCACCCATTAGATCTTGTTTCAGCAGGGTCCCAAGAGGATTTCACTCCTCAGCATCCTCCTCTGACTCTTCCTCTGCTTCTCTTCTCCCTCATATGCACACCGCTCGCCTTGGGGAGGCTGATCCTTGCTTGTCACGAGCAACGCTGGCCCCAGCAATCATTTCTTCCATAGAACATGACCCTGCACTGCCCCATTTGATGGCATGTACATTTTCCACCTGGTCATGACACTCTTTTTAGGATTCAAAGGTGCAGGACCCTGCCTCACTGCATGCAGAGGCCCATGCCACATCTGTGGGACAAACACTTGAGGAGACCTTGGCCAGGCCATTACATGGTGGCCACGGATGGGAGTCTGGTCCTTATCTGCAGTTGAAGAGCAGAAAAAGAGCCAGTTTTGGAAAACCACATGCCCTCAGCATGCCACCACCCCAAGATTAGGCCAGAGACTATGTCACACTGGGATCCTGCCTGGCAAATACAGGACAAAGCAGGAGGCAAGAAGCTTATCTGCTGCTGTGGTGAGCTGCAGTGTTTGGAGGGAGGATTTGGGGCAGCAGATGGGATTTCCTAGACCTCGTGCGTAAGCCCGGTGCTAGCTCCACGTCCTGGGCCAGCTGGGACAAACATGGCTTTGGCTTTTTACCATGGGATGCTCCAAAATGAACGGTGAAGGGCAGCTCCCCTGGGCTGCCCAGGGTGCTCATAGCACCTGGGAGCAACCATCAGTCCCCCTTCTGCTCTCCTACTCCACCACCAGTGCTCAGCTCCCCTTGCCCTCTCCTGCAGGGTGGATGATTTTGTGACAGAGAGGAGGAAAGACCCGACGGCTGGTCATAGCAGAGCCCAGTCAGGCTGGACATCCCAGGGGTTAGACGGGCACCTCGTATTACCCGGAGGCTTTCCCAAAGGGCTTGCTGCAGCCAAAGAGCCCAGCCGGCTTCTTACATAAATGACCTCAGAGCAGTGCCTCCGAGACCACCAGACCAGGCAGCAGATGCTCCGAGGCAAAATCCACCCGGTCCTGAGCAGACGTCACCTAATCAGCACATTGGCTCCTTCCCAAGGCGGACTTGGGGCACACAGTAAATATTTTACATAACTCCCACTGCCTTGGGGTCGGATCCAGTTCAGCCTTGACGTACAGCGTGGATAGAAGCACAAGGGGTGGCCCAAGGGGCTGTAAGAGGCTTTCCTCAGCGTGGACCTGTTACACGGTCATAAGACCCCTTATTGACCCATCTCCACTGCTTTGCCAGAGGAGGCTCCAGGAGAAATCCTGGCGTATGGAGAAGAGCCACCCACCCCCAATGGCAAATAAGGACAGAAAAAGGGCTCAAAACAACAAGTTACTTGTGCCCCAGAACTATTTGTCCTCCAGGACTTGATAGCTGGGTACACAGCTGGAGAGGACCTGGAGAGCCCCACCACTCCTCCATAGCAAGGGCAGTCCTTTCAGCCCAACCATAGCTGGCCCAACCTTAAGCACCAAGCCAGGACACCTCTACCAGCACTCAGAAGTTTCAGATCCCAGTCTCTTCTGCTGCAAGTTACCCCCAAGTTTCTCAGCAGGAGCAGAGGCACATCAGAGGTCCTCCCTCTTTGTCCTGAGCAGTCTCCTGGAGCCCACCAGGGCTGGGCAGCTGGAGGGAGCTCATGGACGGACACAGCTGGGGGTAAAAGTAGCTGGGATGAGGCATTAGTGAGCATCAGTGAGCAACTACAGCACTTCAACTGCCAGCGCTGACTTTCCCTCCAGGCTGCTCAATGAAGTGAAAACTGAGGCAGGGGCTATGGTGGCAGATGCTAATTCCTGTCTTAATGTCCTCCCTCTGGGCTCACATCTCCAGCAGATTTACCCACATAGCTGCACAGGCGTTTTGGTCAAAAAAACCCCAAACAAGTGGGCGATGAGCCCTACTGTTGCCATTACTTTCCAGCACCAGGCTTGGGGGACTTTCTCATCCATAGGACATCTCCTTTTCATCCAAACCAGATCACACATGAGAACGGCGGGTTCAGACAGCAACAGGAGGATGCTCGGAAGCGCGGGAAGCAACCGGCTGAGGGAAGCAGACGGGACACAACCTACCCTCTACCTGCTCCAGCCTTCCTGCTCCTCTCTGACAGGTCACTTGAATGCTTTGACCACCGACAACCCATTCTGTCTTACACAAGCAGCATTTCACACCAGCCCTGGCTACTTGCACCACCCGGGATGAGAAGCAAAGTTAAACCCATCACTGCAGAAAAAGCACCGGCAGCTTCTCCATCAGTGCTGCCCCGGGCTGAGCTGGCCGTGCCACCACCGACCCCAAGCAGAAAACAGAGTTGGGTGAAGAATTTGGGTCTCTGTCGCTGCAGCAGGCAGAGAGGAAAGCATCAACAAATATTTGTGATATTTGTGCTCTCCTGTTATTGGCAAAGCCAGCTCACAGGCAGCTCTCAGGGTTGGGGAAAGGGCAAACAGGTCCATCTGGCAGCTGCCTGTGGCAGCCACAGCCCAGACCCAGGGTATGGCAATAAATATAAAACCTTCACGAATTGCTCAAGTCCCAGGACAGCAAGAGGGCAGTCTGAAATCAAGGTGTATTTTAGGAAGGTAACAGGGATCAGCTGCTCGTGATGGGTGTTCAGAGGGTGAGGGCTTGGAAAACGGGAGTTCACTGGTGCCCAGAGCCAGGCAGACGAAGGGTTGAGCTATTCTTTGGTTTGCTGAGCAAAAGAAACCTGTATATTCAGATGGAAACAAATTATTTTTAAGTGAAAGACAACATTATAAAGTTTTGGTTTTTTTTTCTGTGAGGCTCAAAACAGTTCACTCAATACAAAATGAACCAGCTTCTCACCAGGCTATTGCACCCATCTGTGAAATCAGAGTTCTCCTCTAGATTAGTTAAAAGACATTTTGCAAGCCAGAAAAATCAAAGCCCCACTTAACAAAAAGAAAAATCTCCAGAGTATTCTGTCGTCTTCTGTCTTCTTGAAACAAAAACTTCCCATTTCCAAATGCTGAGCTGAAGCACCGTGATCTTCTCAGGCATTTCTCTCCCCCATTTTGTGCAATCACACGTATTTTTCCAAACGCTGCGTGAGCTTGGGATCGGCGCCAGCCTCTGCAGCGCCGTGCAGAGCACACACAGCTGCCGGATCGAAGCCGCAGTTCGGCCGTAGAGGCAGAGCACCCCGCAAAGCCGAGGGCAGGGAGCTTGTAAAGGGGTGGGAAAAGGCTCTTTCCCTGGGGTATTCATCCCTCCGGGGTAAATCAGGGAATCCCATTTGGGACGTGGGTTTCGCGTGACAGATCCCATCAGGTGATACCTGCTGCTCCTGGATGCCCCGTGGCAATGACTTGCAAAGACCAAGGAAGGGGTAATGCCCACACAGAGCTGCTGAGGATCTTCCTAAACCCCTCCTTTGCAGCAGGGACATCACCCTCCTGCCATGCACGGGTGGCACGCACACCTCGCGTGGGGACAGCAAGCATGCTAAGCAAGGAGCATGGCGTAGATGGGGCGTAGCACCCACAGCTGGTGTGATCCAGGTCCCTGGGAGAAGGCTAAAGTCCTCCCTCTGCTACAGCAACCCATGCCTTAAATTCAGCCCCGCCAGGCTGGTAATTTGGCTGTCACCAGGCATATATGCACATGTGAGAGCAGAAAACTATAGATATTTTTCCTGAAGTACAGCAGCCAGCACGCTGGGGCTGCCTGCCACACCAGGCACTCTGCAGTTCTCAAAGATGCTTCTTTAGAATTTCTTGACTGTTTTTTCCTCTCTGTCCTTCCAACCTGGATGCTGGATAATAAATGACAAAGCAGCAAAGGGCTTCCCAGAGCCCACACCCAAGGGACCAGGACCCCCAGGCCCCCTCATCTCCCTTGATGTAAGGGAGCTTCCCAGTGTAAATTTTTGGGTTGGCTTATCAGGGATCAACCTGTGCCTCTCCCCAGGGATCTTCCATCTCTGCTCCATTAAAGAAAAAAAAAGAAGAAAACTTTTAAAACCTCAATGTTTAACAAGACAGCTGCAGGGAGGCTACTTGACTGATTGAGTTTTTACCTGGCCCTTACAGGCAAGCTGAAGTACTTAACATAGAAATGAGGTTTAGTCACAGCAAGGCATTTGGGATTAGAGTTGGCTGAAGAAACTCTGATGGAACCACGTTCCTCCAGAATATGCACTCCTGTCAAAATTGAAATGCTTTGTCAGATTGAATAGGTTTAGCCAGAAGTTCATTTTCTAAAGAAAATGAGGCAGCGGGTGCAGGAAAACGCGTTGAATGAGAAAACCCATGCTTTTTCTTTTGAGCCATACTGGTGTGTATGTTGCAGGGGAATTTTTTTAGTTTGGTTTTTAAGTCGTACATTACTCAGGGAGGAACCTGAAGAACTGTTTTCTCTCTAATGACAAATTTACCCAACCTCAGCAATTCCCTACTCCCTGCTGGCTTACAAGTTGGTAGCCCTGAAGACATTTATGGCTCTGCAAGAGATGTTTGCCATTGGAATCCAAGGCCAGCATGGCTTGATAAAAGCAAGCTATCAGAACTCACCTGGAGTGAGCCTGGGGAGGCAGGGAAAGCCCAGCGGACAGTGTAAATGCAAAATAGAGCAGCAATGACCTTCACTAAGGTGAGTCCACAGCAGCAACCAGGAATTTCTCACCTGAANCCCACACCTTTTNGGGAGCAGCATCCCACTGGAAAGNNGCAGAAGGGATGGGGGGAGCCCCTTAGCACTGAGAAGATGGGTGAGTGACTTGATTTCCGTCCTGCATGACAGAGCCTGGGGGTTTCTGCAAGCCCATTAGTTTCCATTTCCAAACGGTTCCTCTGCCAAAATCCAACATCCTTCCTGTTGCGTAAATCTGCTACTCGAGTTGCTTGCCAAATGCTCATGCTCCTGGGTCAGATGGGTGAAACATGAGGGTCAGGTTTTTATCAGGAGTGAAACATGAGGGTCAGGTTTTTATCAGGAGGCGAGGATCTCCACTTGGTTCAGACTCACACTGGGTTCTTGGGCTCTGGTCTGAACATCGATGGGGAGCAACGATGGCCTGGGCTTCTCCTCCTCCGAGACAGCACCCTTGAGCACCTGCCCGCTAACCAGGTAGGGGAAGGAGCACTGGGATTTTGGGGCGTTGGAGCCAGCAGCAACCCCCAGACCAGCCACATGGATTTTGCACAGCCCTTTTGCAGGATCACAGTCCACGAAGGGCTGCAGCCACCTCCATGCTTATTTAGCTGATGCCAACACCCTCTCTTGCTCAGCTCCGGAAGGCAGAGACCCCAAACCCCCCTGAGGTCACACTTCCCATCAGGCTATCGCACAAACCTCCACCCATATTACAGCAAAACCCCTTCCCCAGGCCATGGTGGGCTGCAAGCTATACAGGAGATTTTTGGGGGAACAACCAACAGCCCGTGGTCCAAGGCAGCAAATTCAGAGTTACCCCCCAGCTCCCTTAGCCGCTCACCGCCACTCAAACCCAGGGAGGGTTTGTGCCAGACCTCAGGCTGGGAGGTGTCCGTGAACCCTCTGCCTACTGTCCCCATGACACCAGCTGTGTGCCCAGCCGTTCAAATCAAGCAGCATTGGGGGGATTTTGTTTTTGTTTCCCCCCCTCCTCTCGCTTTGGGATGAGAGGACCTTTATAAACGCCTTCCGCTTAACCTCATTGCCAGGCGGACATTGCTGGTTTCTGCTGTCGCATCATGCTCTGAAGACAGACAGAGTTTTCTGCTCGGGCTTAAAAGGAACTTTGTTTGCAGAACACAGTGAACAACACGTGAAAGGAGAAAGCGGAAAAAAAAAAAGATCTGTGATGTTAGCTGGAAGAAAAACCCGCTCGTTTGTTTGGACGAGGATTCTCGGCACGTACATCCTCAGGAACAAAAGGAGAATCTTGTTCTCCGCTGCGTTTGTGGGAAGAGCTCTGTAAATATTCAGGGGTGTTTGTGCTGTAGAGAAGATCACCCACCTGCCTCCAGAAACAGCCCCCAGCACCCCCAAAAATCACTGCCGAGTGGTCCAGCCCTCGCACAGCCCCACGGGTCTGGACCCCAAGTCTTTTATATGGAGTAGAAAACAAACTGCCCGTTCAAATAGAAGTAACTGCAATAATAAAATTCCTTTGGGCAGAGGTTTTGGGAAGAAGCACGGCTCCACCTGACCTTGCTGGTACTCAACCAGATGTAGGTCAAATATTTTAATTGCCAAGTCACTAATCCCCGACACGCAGCATTTCAATATTTGTATTGCTGCGGACTTATTGCTTTCTGAAGCCGCGGGGGAAAAGAAATAGCTGCCTGAATTGATGGGCTAGTAATTTCTGCCAAAATACAGCGCTGGATACCACTGCTTAGGATGAATGGTTGTGACTGCATGGAGAAGCAAGCAGAGCAGGAGGGAGTTACTGCTCCACCAGCTTCACCTCTGGTTGGATTCAAAGCTTTTGCCACTTTCCCAAAGCAACAGCTGCACCCTCCAGCATTGGAGCACAACTGTCCCGACCTACACAGGCAGCACATCCAGCCCAAGTACACACTTCAACCCTCCCCTCTCCTATCACGATCCAGAAACTTTGAGTAAAACTGTCGTTTGATTTTGATAAGCAACCAGACAGCAAATCAGACCCACCAGCGTGAGCTCCTGCGAGCATCTTGCAGGCTCAGGTGCTCGCACGTCTGCGGCACTCGCTGCAACCCAGGACTCCTTCAGCAGGGAGAGGACTAGCAGACTGCCTCGATGCTCCCCAAGGAGTCTGAAGAGGTGGAGTGTAATCACCCAGGATGGAATTTGGCTTGCACAGAAAAATACTACAGCAGGAGTCAAGGCTCCTGGGTCATGCAGGGACAGGCAGGAAAGAGGACCCTGAATCATCAACTCCAGACCTTGCCATCACCAGCAACCACGTCACAAAATCCAATTTGGAAATCTATCATGGGAATCTTAAAATTAGCTCAATTTTCTACCCCCTGCCACAGCTGGCATCCTGCTCTGTAGCTGCTTCCTCCCGACAATACCAAGGATGCTCTGGTCCAGGTGTGCCCACCCCAGGGTGGACTTCCCCATGTGTCGGGGCACATGTCACCTCGGGGCTGGCTTCCCACCTGGGCACAGCCAGTGTTGGCTCAGTGACAGCATCTCTTGAGAAGAAAAAACACAGCACAGAAAGCATCGCATTTTCAGGCCAGAATTAAAAGGTCAATTACTTTATCATCTCTTGGGTACAGGAATGGTCTTGCTTGTTCAAACAGGGTTTAACAAGACAAGGTCCCGACCCAGAATAGAGATGTTGCTGCAGACCTGAGAGCAAACAATAAATTCTGATGAAGACAGAGGTTGCGTCATTAAAACGGAGCGGGCTGGATTCTGCCCTTCTGTCTACCCCTGTAAATCGCAGACAAAGGATTTTCTAGATTACATATGCACATTCCTTTCTCTGCTGCTTCGTTAAGTAATACACAGTGCCCATTTCCCAGCATATGCTGGAGCACTCGCCCCAGGGCAGCTGGTACTTTGGACCTCAGGGCGAACCAGGGAAGAAGACCCTAGGGAAAGAAAAGACTGGGGGTGATTTTGCACATCCCCCCCCTTTTCCCAGCTGTCAGAGAGGATGTACCTTTGCTTTTGTGTGGTGGATGGAAAGATCAGGTTGTGACACGGAGGCTTGGCATGGCAAGAGGAGTCGGGCAATTGGCTGCACCAGAGACCTGGGACACGACGCTGTCTGCTGGGGCATCACATGGAGACACTTTACTTTCAGTCCTGCTTTTGCAAATAAGAGGAAAACCTTGTGTGTAGGGATTTTTTTTATTCCCTCCTTAGACTCATTCACATAAATTAGTTCTTTGGGCACCTGATAGCAAGGGATGTCTCCCAGCTTTGGGATGCCAGAGGATGGAAGAGGCTGTGCCTGCTAGGGTACAAGGCTTGCACCCCTCCTTTGCTCCATTCCCCCCATGTCTGACCGCTGCAAATGGAGCAGTTTGTGTAACTGCCCAAAGCCCATCCCATGGAGGGCACAGAACAGGTCACAACAGGGAGTACTGGCCTCTGGACTGAGCTGGTCCTGCGGTGCTTGAAACGTCACCAGTGTCCCACAGGGACAAGTATCAAATGGGAGAGTTTGTCTTCCCAACCCAAAGCCATTAGTTACAAAACAGACAAGAGGGCTTAAAGCTCTTATGTTTGTACATGTTGGCTCAGCCCTTTAGGGAATTCCTGATATGCCAGAGCATCTAATCTCTGCAAATCACTTATTCTGCCCTGCTCTGGGTTTTCCTTTTTAATCAACTTAATCTTTATTCATGAGGTGCGTTGCTGCATTACAGAAACGCCCAGATCCTGAACATCAGGCTCCGGAAAGGGAAACTGGGGAAACTTGGTGTTTGTTCCAGCCGGGGCTTAAGATCTGGAGCAATTTGTCTGGACTCATGGCAGGCCCTAGCACTGCTTCATGTCCCGGCAGGGAGAGAAGGAGAAGGAGGTGGGAAATGGCCCAAGCACGCAGAGGACAAGAGCTACACCCCGAGGCTGGCACGCTTTGATCAGCACATCTCATTGCTAGATTTAATCAGTGAGGTCCATGCTCACCTAGCCTTGTCGATGGAGCAGTATTTTTTTTTCTAAAAAAAATAAAATTCTTTGAAATAAAAACAATAAATGAAAGAGATCAAAGAAATGAGCGACCAGCAAGTGACAGCAACACAAAGGAAAGAATAAAGGAAGTGCTAATGGAATTTCGAGGGGAGAAGTGAGGCAGGAGGGAAGCTTCGCCCACGGAGCAAGTGAAGAGCCAGGATGCCAGGACCCCATGACGGCTCAGCCGCTTCCCCTGACCCATCCCCACCTAAGGCAGAGTTCCACGAGCTGTCTCCAAGAAGGTACCCAAGCAGAGCACGGCGGGATGGAGCAGTCTGATACCAAGAACAAGCTCCTAGGAGTGGGCTGGGGAACACCGGTGCTGGCACTTCTGTTTTGGGAAGACAGGAGCAAATTCCATGCACGCTTCCCTGGAAGCAAAGGGCCATCCTTTGGGGGTTCCCAAGATGGGCTGGCTGAGCATGACCCCATCCCCACAGATCAGCCCCAAAGCACCCTGAGTTTCCCCAGTATAAACTGCAGCGCTCAGCTCCTCCGAGCACCAGCCTCCCCACAACCATGATCCAAAGGTACTAATGGGATTGTAATTCCTCTAATGAGCTGTAATTAATTAATTACCCTGTTAGCACAAGAGTTTTACATTTTTTTGGCAAACACAATGCTGTCTTGTAGCTAGAGGGAGGCTCTTCCCCAGCACCATCAGGCTCTGATCGCAGCTGCACACAAGCCCCGTCTCAGCACCGAGCACACTCGCTGTTCACCCAGGGATCTTGTTCCCCTCCAGCTTGATCCAACACTGTTTGTACCTTAGGGAGGGGACCCACACAGCTCACAGATCTCCCCCAGGTTACGGACAACCAAGCGACAGACATTAATTCAGAGGGTTTGCAGGCATCTCCT
>Ga0065711_1044081_pt1 | contig 14327 bp, 8 predicted proteins | sample Hoacrofraction12_FD_59098 | JGI IMG/M metagenome (GOLD analysis project Ga0065711, IMG submission 59098) | Hoatzin crop microbial communities from Cojedes, Venezuela - Epithelial fraction 12 v2 (version 2) | ecosystem: Host-associated > Birds > Digestive system > Esophagus > Crop | place...
CTGTAGGTGACCCTGCTTCGGCAGGGGGGTTGGACTAGATGACCCACAGAGGTCCCTTCCAACCCCGAACATTCTGTGATTCTGTGATTCTGTGTAATTGTGAAAGGAGGAAATCTATACCGTTAATTCCTTCTGCAAAGTAATACTTCAGTATGGATTTACAGGCATTGAAACTGTGTTGAACAAATTATCAAACTGCTTTTCATTTAAAAAATGAGATCAAAATTCTTGGGGAAATAATTATAGCTGAGCCACATTTTCTCTGGATTTTGAAATTAGTAGTTTCGCTTGCAGAAAAAAGAAGTTGCTAGCTTTCTCGTCTACCATTTTTTAGGATTCTCAGAAGCGCTGCTAAGTGGAATTTGATAAGTTAAAACTGACAGCTGGAAAGCTTGTGAGGAATGCACTGCAAACATGCAATGCACTGAGAGAATTCAGGGGTTCATACAGGAGGAATTTTGGAGTGGAGATACTTAAATCTTGAAGCATATAACTCTAAAACAGCAAGAACATATATTTTATTTTGTGAGATAATACAGATTCATTGTTATTGTTTGTGCCATCCCACAATTTCAAACTGGAATTTTTTTTTGAAGTTCAATCTGTTTAAAGTTGAAAGTAAAAGCATATCATTACATAAAACGTAAATAAGATTATAGCTTGCCTATCTCTATCCTGTGCCTTATCTTCAACAAATAAACAGAGTATTCACAAATAATATCAATTACAAAGCTTTTTTTTTTTAATGTTAGATGTGATTTTCACTCAGTGTGAAAACAGGTATTTTCAAATGTCCATTGGCAATAAAGTTTTCATTTGGAAAATAATCTGCGTTAAATGCCTCATGATTTTTCCCCCATCAGCTATAGTCTGGAAGATTTTTTTGTTTTCCTAATTCTAAAATCAATGTTTATTGTAAAAAAGGCAGGGTATGTATTTTAGTCCTTAGCTAAAATGATAATGGCCTCCTTCACCTCCTCCTGCGCATCACTTGCTGCCAGCCACTGCCGCCCCTGCTTAGCACTCTCCCACCTGCACCATCCCTCCTCCATCTGTGCCTATCGAGAATGTCCACCTAAGCTGAAGCATTTTAAAGAGAAGGTCCAGATGCCAGGAAAGAAGCCCTTTTCCCACTGCATTTCTCTGTGAAACATCTGTCTGGATGTGCATTAGAAGAGCTAGAGCAAAACTAACTGCAAAATAGCTGCAGGTGGAGACCAAACCCTCTCTTTTGGGGTTAGTGTAACAACAATGAAACCAACATACCTTCCTGGTTTGGCTGTTTATTTATTATTTACTTATTTTACTACTGAAAAAAAAGTCAGGTTTTGTTATCAAAGCATTCCATCACATAAAAAAAAAAAGCAAAACCCAAACATTGTCATTCTTCCTGGTCAGGTCAGAGACCTATATATCAAGTGTAGATACTCCCTGCAAAAAAAATCCTCATTTTAACTAATTAAGTTGTTAATAAAGAGCATGACTGCATTTTGATTGCATTCAGTTATCTCTCATCTCTTTCTTCTCAAAACAGTACAAAAAAAAATCCAGAACAAAAGGTTCACATCTCTTGCAGCTGCTCTTTATGCACATCTAATTAATCTTGGGACTATTAAAATTCAATACAATGAGAAATCGGTCAATACCATAATTAGATCAATGAGCTCACACAGTGGTGAAACAATCAAATCAAACAAGCTTCATCAAATATTCCTCATAAGTGACAGAACAAATACTTCTCAATGCCTGCTTTATAATTCCCCAATGATGTCAAGATAGCCCTGTCTAATCTGTCAGAGAACAACAGTGGTGTCTCTTACTGCATGTGATGTATTATCTACACCCTTTGAAACTCAGAGAGTTTATCTCTAATACCTTTCCGGATCAAATGCTTTTTGAAATTCTAAAGCAACTAGAACTGGCTATTCCCACTCCAAGACAACTCGGCATCTGCAGATCAAAGGAGCTAAACAAACATTTCCTGTCTGCAAACCTAACAAGAAAATCTGTCCAGTAGCAAAGTGATTCACTACATAATCACCACATGTGCCTTATCTCTCAGCAGCTTTAGATTTTTATATTCCAGAGTGAAATGAACATTATTTGAAATAGGACATTATTCCTGTCTTCATAGTCACGTTACGTTTAGAGCCTGTCATGAGGGATTATTGAAAGTCTCCTGAAATGCAGTCATGAGAGAATAACTGGGTAGGCTATTTGTGTTAGTTATTTAAGAGTATTTGTGGGCAACTTCTCAGAGCATAAATACCGGCTCCTCAGCAGGAGAACTGTCTCCTGCAGATCTTCCAATAGTTCAATTGCAGTTTGGAAGACGAAAAAAAAAAAAAATTTACTCTCCTGAATAGCCAGGCTCTGGGTTCCTGCAGAATGATGGCTGATTAACGGTGCTGTTCTTTTTCCCATGATACACATCGGTGTCACGGAGAAAGCCTCAGTGATTAATGCCGTGTGAGCTCATGTGCTGAACTCATGTGAGGTCCTCACAGGACATTGGCTACATTAATTTATTAGTAGTGAAGGAAAATGAGCACATCTTTACTGCTTCCTGTGCTTTACCTCATCCACTTACCGCCTTTATCTGCTGCTATCAGAGGCAGTTTCTGGTATCGCTTTACCAGCAAACCCTCCCAGCAGAGATGCAGTTTGTACAGACAGCAGTCAATAAATTCATACCTCTAAAACCCTCCAGAAGGAAACAAGCTACTTACTAGTGAAATCACTTTTGGGTGACCGTATTTAGACTAGAATTCTTGCCCACATCACATAAATTGATTGGTTTCATACGGCTAATCCACAAAACCCTGGCAGCAAAATCATTACGTGCAAGTCATAGATTATAGGCACTGAGCAGTGTGCTCCCCAGACCGACAGTCCTGCTACCTGCCCGATGCCGCTCCAATTCAGATCATTAATATTTTTGCCAGTTTCTCCAGCAGATGAGAATTAGATCTCACATTTGTGTAGGTAGCTACTTTTATGAGTCCGTTCATCCAGAATTTGGGACAATTTGTCAGCATGACTGACTGACAAATATAAAAGTGCTCAAAATGAGTCCCCTTTCCAATCTTTCGTGACCCGCATCAGGTATCGGAGAATTCTCAGTAGAAATCTAAAGAGCATGTTTTAATTCAAATTAAACCTAAGATTAAATTGGATTTTTTAACTGAGAGCCCACTACAATGCAGTGCGGCACTCCAGGTGAAGGACTGGAGGTGTTTAAATTATACCATGCAAACCCCTCTTCTTGCTGTGAGGATTTTTCTGCTGCTTGAGCACAGTAGGAAAAGGCAGTGGCCCAGGCTGCTGCTCCATTAGGCTTCAACTGGCTACACTGGACATGTAGTAACCCCTTATGCTATGCAACCCAGTTGGTAAGCATCTGCATAATTCTCATGTTAAATCAGTTTGAAAATCTCTATGCCCTTTTCCCCCCACATTCCTTGTTGCTCAGGGTTGTACTGAGATTGAGACAGTTTTATTCCCGTTTCTGCTACAATGCCCCTCTGTGACCTTGCACTGTCTTCGCTTACAGTATATGCTATAATGCAGGGAAATTCTACCTCCTCTTCATATAAGACAAACCCTCAATCCCAGCCTGAAGCAAGCCAACCGCCGCCTGGACTAGGGAGACCAAACACAGCAAAATTCCTACAGACACTAGAACACGCAGCCCAGCACGCGCTGCTTTTCTCCTGCTCTGCCTGCCCTGGGGACCCTCTGCACCCTCTGTTTCACTTCTTCCTTGGACATCAACACAGCTTCAAAATGGCAATTTCTGCCTCTACTGAGCTGGTTTCCGCACCCAGGTTCTCTGAGCTCTTTGCCTTGCTCCACTGTTCTTCCAAGGAAGGGAGGGTGGCAGCAGGTTTGGCTTTTCTCAAGGGTCATTCTGGCTGGCTGCTCTTTTAGAAGTGTTCACAAATTTCAGAGATAGGCAAGTTTTAGCACAGTTGTCTGTGTGTCAATTTGTATTAGTTACATGTTTATAATTTGCTCTTTGTTATAGTTCGCTGTCTACAAGGCCGGTGTTTAAAAATTCTACCATCTTACATCCAAATATTCCTAATATTTAGAGCAATTGAAAATACCATCAAGTATCACTTCACCCATCTCAGCTTTGGGAAAGGCAGAGCATTTTCGCTATTCCTATGTATCAGTGAATGAAGTTGTTTCCAGAAAAGCCGATAAGAACTGGAAAGTTTTTCCACTTTGCGTGCTCTCGGCTCTTCTTTTTCAGCAGGAATTCAGCACCAGGAAATAACAGACTTGTTGCCTGCTTTCCCTCTTTCCTTCGGCTGTATTCCCTCCCCATTGCTTCGCACTCAGCAAGGGCTTAATTTCTCACCCCATGGTCCAATTTCCCGAATTCACACTGTACTGTCTGAATAACAGTGTCCCAAATTGCGTTTTTCTGGTTGTGTGTGTACAGACACACCTGCTCCTCATAAAAAGCCACCAAAATTATAACTGTTCTGTCAAGCGGAGAGGAGGAACAGGATACAGCCCCGTAACCTACAGAAATGTCAGTCCATTGCAAAGCTAGGCATCTGCCAACAAAGTTTTCATCATGATTTTGGATCCTCCTGAGGAGGGAGAGAGACTCTTGTAACAGATGCAAGGGGCTGGGAACTGCCCAGCCACCCTGACTGGTAAAGCTGCATCACTGCAGGCTTGGCTCATCCCCACAGCGGCTGTGAATTTGCCTTTTATGTCCTTTGCCTGGAAATCTAGGGATAGCCCTGCAGTGACCGAGTCTGCAGAAAGACAGAGGGATGGAGGCACAGGGTTAGCACTGTCTCCTCTGCAGCAGGACTATTCTCCACAGAAAAGGTGGAAGTTCTGCCCCACGGGATTTTTGTCAAAGTCACTGACTTGCAGAGTTCAGCACAGAGGCAATGGGGGATCTTTGCTGTACCTCTATCCCTTCAACCCCACCAGATCTTTACAGGTCTCTGACTTCTCATCACCCGGACATACCAGGGCAGTTAGTGTGAAACCACCCGCTAACTCACCCAGTGCTGGAGGTTTCCAGTCCCCAAATGCCAGAGAAACCCAGGGCTTAACCCTAACCCAGCGTGAAAGCAATTGGAGAAGCCTCACTGTGCCGCCAGACTGAGCCCCACCACCACTTTAACAAGAAAACAAATCCCATAAAATAACCCATTAATGCCTCAGATTTTGTGTATCCCAGAATTTTTATTTTAATTACTAAACTATATTAACAGCTAAAAGAAAAGAGGACCAGATGAATCACCTTGGTTGCCAGGGAACCTTCAAACACAAAGGCTCATTTCTGCAGGCAGCAGCCTGGCTGCTAACCTGGGTGTGGGTCTGCTGTTTTGTGGGGAGCCTGGTACTTCACTGCATACTGCAATATCATAAAATAAAAAAATGCACAGAAGGTCAGCATCACAAATATCTGATGCCTCCAACGCTTTAATGGTGCCCATAAGTATTTCGCTTCTCCATGGAGAGAGTTACACAGCTTTCAGAGCGGCTTTGCTAAGAGATGGCAGTGTTTGTCCGCTCCCCTGCCTTCCTGGAAGGCACGAGAGCTGCTGCAAACCCAAACACACCTGCACAGAGAGACAAATGGGAAGAAAGAGCCAAGCTATCCCACATGAAACCTCCTCCTTCTCTACACAGCCCTCTTTTATCCTTCTCCCAGCTGAGCGAGCAAAAGGGTTTGGAGATAGCAGCCATCCCCAGCAGGTAACACTTCCCAAGAGCAGGAAAGAAAGTCTGCAGCACCTTCTGCACTGGAGAAAATCAGCAAGGGAGACAATTTTTTTGCTGGCTCTGCACAAGCAGGACTACTGTGGAGCCTCCTAAAAAGGAGCTGGGACTGTTTCTGGAGGAAACCAGTCCTCAGCAGCACTGAAACTGATCCCACAGGTTCTGAATTATCTTGTTCCTAGGTTGTTTCTGCCTTAAAATAGGATTTTCTAGTGGCTTAAGCTCCCAGCAACAGCACAGGGAGTTGAATCTACTCATATATATATATGTATGTATATGAATGGTTCGGCAGAAACATGTGGAAAGTCAAAATGACACAGTGGTGGTAAAATCATAACATATTGGTTTAAGGCAACTGTAGCCCCTTGCTGAGTCTAGCTTCCATAGGAGATACATATTCAGCATCCCTGGAAGTGATGTTAAATCCACTTCTCTCTGCTCCCTCATGGGAAGGGTGGTACAGCCCTGCTCCCAGGCATATCGTCAGCTCCAGGATCAGCCCCAGCCCTGCAGACAAGGGTATCACAACTAAAGAACAACAAGGCCAAAGTCACCTGGGCAGGGAGTTGCAGAGAGCCAGGCTGTTGCAGAGCCAGCTGTCCTCCTGGCAGACCTGGCGTCTGCCTCCGCTTTTCCACTCCTGCTCCAGACCCCAAGGGAGACATGTGCTTTCTGACAGCGCTGTCTAAGATGGTATGTCAAGAAAATACATGTCCTAATTATCCAGTGTCCCTAGCACAGTAAACAAGACCCAAAAAAAGAAGAGATTTCTCCTTTTTTTTTTTTTTTTTTAAACTTCTCTCCAGCTCTCACTAACTTCATCTGGCAGTTGCATCTCATTTGTTTAATAATGATACAGAACATTTGTGGGTGGTAACAACATACAATGCTTTGATGTATATTTGATAACAAAAGTTAACGTATGCTCAGAGGGAGAAGGCAGTAATGAGAGGAAGGAGAGTTCTGGGTAGCAAATACGATCCATGGTGTCTTCTTCCAATTTCCAGCTCCAAGTGTGTTATGCCCAAATGCCAGAGAAACCCCTGATAAACCAGTGTTCATATGGCTGCACTAGTAGAGCCTGCTCTATTTCCAAGCTGTCACTGACATAGCGTTCATCCTTGATGGATGATACTCTGACAAAGCTGTTTCCTCATTGTCATGACCTGAAGAGGAGAGCTTCACTCACCAGAGAGTTTACAATTAAGCTGCTTGGACAAGGAGACTGCAACAGCTTAGAGTTTTAGAAGAGGATGTCTCAAAGAGAAGTAAAAATGCCATTCGTCACTGCAGTTTCTAGAAACTTGCCTGATGTCTTCTTTTGCAACAAGGGTTGTAAGTTCTAGTGAATGCACAGACCATGAAAGGGAGTTACCCACAAAAGCCCACATCCTTGTAGGAGCCCCTCTGAAAGCCAGGGTGGACAGCCTTGCAGACCACAAATGCCCTGTTACCATCACAGTTTGGCTGTGAACATCATACCCAGCACATCCTCCTTTCCACTGCCTTTTGGGACAGGGACCATTTGTCATTCCTGATGTTTTGTAAACCACATTAAAAACATGTCTAGAGGAACTTCTCCAGTGGTGAAACACTGGCACAGTTTTCCCAGAGAGATGGTAGATGCCCCATCCTTGGAAACATTCAAGGTCAGATTGGAAGGGGCTCTGAGCAATCTGTTCTAGTTAAAGATGTCCCTGCTCACTGCAGGGGGTTTGGGCTAGATGACCTTTAAAGGTCCCTTCCAACCCAAACTATTCTAAGATTCCGTGATCTGTTTAATTCATACAGCCACAGAATAAATCTGCCTCATGGCCCTTCTCTGTGTACCTTCCAGATAAGCCTAGCTCCACTTTCCTTACGGCCCCCACTTTGGGTAGTCAAAGACGGCAATTCGTTCCTGCCTCATCTCCTCATCTCCAGGCTGAACAGCTCCCTCAACCCTCCCCATGCATCCTACGATCCAGCCCCACTCAGCTGAGGATATGTGTTTCAATATAAAAAAATATATGTAAAAAAACCAAACAAAAAAACAACCCACAAACAAACATGTAGGAAATTCAGAATAAAAATGCTTGCTAATTATCACATCTCCAGCTCATATCATTAAAGTTTCAGCTTCTTAAATATATTCCATGCTCTTGGCCTTTGACCAAGTTTATATGCTTGGTTATAACCTGGAAAAAAAAACCTTTAAGGATGAACAAGCCAAGGCAAAATTTTAACACTGTTAGTCTGGCTCAGACTCCCAGCACTTACAGAAATTGCAGATTTTCCCATGCGGATCCTGCTCATTCATATTAATGCATGGGAGATCAGTGTTAGTCTGATCAAAATGCATACTCAGTGCTGTGGGCTTATTTATTTAAAATAAGGTTTATAATCAGAATGCAACAAGAAGAGAGCAGTAATACTATGAAGGTTGTTGAATTACTTTGAGGATACTTAAGGTACTTCAGACTTACGACATCACGCAGAATACCTCAGAAGTTAATCAAGTACTTTGTGGGAATTATAGACCAGGGAATTAGGAGTCATACCAGACACAAGGTACAGGTGATCATTTCTGAGTGATTTTTGTAAAGTAGAACTAATCTAGCAAGGGACAAAATTATGTCCAAAATGCTCAGTTATAGAACACAAATGTCATAAGACATCTCAGGATGAAGCTGAAAGTTCCTTTGTGTCACTTTTTCTGAAGAAGAGAAACAAAGCCACCTAGCTCATATAGTCTTCAAAGCCCATCATGAAAGACAACTAAAAAAAATTCACTTAAAGATACATGTAAATTCATTTCTGCACAGATAAAATGTATTTTTGGAAAAGTTATACCAATGTTTTAGCTCAGAGAAGACGCAGGAGATAAGGGCAAACCAAACCTCTCCTTACACAACAGCTCACATGAACAAAAGCAGCCTGGCAGGCTTGCGTGTTTGAGATGGGCATTGTCCTTCTTGTGGATCACATGCTGCTTGAAACCTAATGTTAAGAAGCTAAGAGAGATGAGGATAGTGTGATGGGTGCTACCAGTTCTACCCTCCAGAAAGGATTTTAATGCTTGCACAGTTGATTACATTCTCAAAGTTTTGCTGCTACTACATTGGTTATTTCTATTTCCACAGCTAGTGGAGAGATCTCTCTCTCACATACATACAGCCAAACCTGGCTGTTTATATAAAGAGTTGGAAATGAGAACTGCGAAACGCTGACTGCCAGAAAGGGCAGCCAAGACAGAGTTCAGATGGTATCAGTGAGAATCACACAGTTGATCTTCAGGCTTTGCATCTTTTATGCCTGTCATCTCAGCTGATTTTGCTGTAATTTTCAGAACCCTCCCAGAAAATATATGCTTCTTAAATAAGGATGTTTCAGTATTTCTTGTTGATAAATCTGATCTTTTGAAGCTTTGAGAATCTCAGCTACCATCTGAATGAAGTTTTGCACTCATTATTCCAGCTCCTTGCTGCAATGTTCTCAAGTAACGAAGCACAGCACATAATCTGGCCGATCATTTAGCTCCAAAGGACAGAAAGGCAGGATTAAATCATAGCAGAAACTGCACTCCTGTCAAAAAATATTTTTTATGAGCTATTCTGAATAACATTTTTTTTCAGAGTTTAATTTACCACCCCTCAGGAATCTACACATGCTCAGAATCCAGACAATCATGAGAACAAAAGCTACTGAAATCAATGAGCCAAAGAGGTTTTTTTCCCCCTTCTACCTCGCTTGCAGGATGGGTCGTACTTTATGCTCCACCTGGAGCTCATTTCAGCTAGACTGCATAGGTAGTCACAGTAAGGCTTCCTCCACCTTGCTCCACTGTAAAGGGACAAGGTCCCTGCCTAAATTAAGCCCATGCTTCATTGAAGCCTAGTTATAGCAGCCCTGCACAGCAAGGCGTTGGCCAAGGCCAGGAAAGGTACAATAAGGGTAGAAACCAAGAGTTCCTCAGAGTTCCTAGAGCAACCCAAAGCAGGCAGATGTCAGGCAGTCAGCAGAAAGACCCCCACAGGTTTCATTGAGCTTGAATTAGGGCTTCATTTATTTTAGCTAGCAGGAGGCACCCTCCATGGGGAAAGGGTGGGGGGGAAGGAAGGAGAAGGCCTGGCTTCCCTTGGACACTCACTGCTTGTAGGACAACGCAATTGTCAATAGGAGAGAAATGTGGCTGAGCTGCGCACAGGAACCCAAGTGTCTGCTGAACACTTGTTTTTGAGGAAGAATTTGCAATATCTCACCTTGCTCAAGAGCGATGCTGCCCCAAGCCAGGGAGCAGAAACTGCAGTGGAAGGATGCACCGTCAAACCCTACCTCACCTCTGGACTTTAATACAGAAACAAACTTGATATGAATGCAAACTTTTGCAAAAAAAGCAACAAAGTATTTTGCAAAACAATGACCTGCAACAGGGAAACATCTTTGTCCTCAGATGCCCTTTATGAAAGTTGCACAGCTCCTTTCATAACAGGTAATTTGGGAGTTTCAATTCCACCTCTTGGGCTCCTTCCCAAATTGCCAAGTTGGGCTCAGGCGCTTGATTTCAGACTGCCCCACTTTGGAGTTTAGCCACTCTGCCTGGGGAAAATCAGCTCTCCAGCAAAGCTCACGAGATATTTCAGCATACACATATCTGAATTCTCCTTCCCTTCTGGCAACATGAGATCTGTTTGCTCAGGTGGGAGCAGAAAGATGTTCCAAAGCTGCAGGCAGTTGTTCTGCTCTGCTACAGCAAAACCCATGTTGCAGATCAGCTACAGGGCCACAGCTCCACAGGAGGATGGCGAGAGCTCAGATGAACCAGTGAGCAGTGCAAACAGACACTCAACATCCCCCGTGGTCCCCTCCACCACCACCATGCAATACTCACTGCGGGAAGGCAGGAGAGGTAATCCCAAGGGATGGGCCAGTTTAGCAAACATTTATTTATGTGCAATGCTTCCTTAAATACAGAGCTTCTTGCCTTTGACTCCCATAGACATTCCTACACTGCTTTCCATCTAAGAAATGCGGTCTCTACCATTTTCACCGTGCCTTTTTGGTTGCTTAGAGTTATAAGCCAGGTTGCAAAAATCTCAGTACTGCTTTCCACAGCATGTGAAAGCTGTTGTGTTGTGGTGGTTTTTTAAACTTCAAAAGCTCAGAAAAAAGTAGTTATGATTAATAAATCCAGGGGAATGGGGGCAAGAAAGAGCTGTGAATATATATCTGGCTATTATCTTATCTCTGTCCAGCGCCAAGAGCAGTGCAATTGTCTGTGTGTAACCTAAGCCATCCTGCACACCATCTCTTCGTGCCAAATGACAGGAAAACATTTGACTAAAGCAACCCCTGAAAAGCCAAAGAAACATTTCACAGCCCACAGCCATTGCCATCACCCAGAGCAAAATGATTACTAACTCTAAAACATTTTCATAAATGCAGCCTTTGTGAAGCCATCCCTCTCGCAAGCACGGTCGCTGAGAAGGGACTGAAATAGCAGCTCGTTAGGAGACTCATTACAGCCAACCCACAGATATTTTTATGACCTAGTTAACATTTGATAGCCAACATTAGCAAATGTGGCCATTCGTGTCAGAGCACCTCGGTGGTGCCCATCTTTGCACACTGCCAAGCGCTTGCTGGACTCATCAGCTGGCCTCTTGCCTGGCGACTGGGCTGTTTGGGTGCCTGGTTTTAAAAACATGGACAGAAACCCTGTGGCTAAAGCAGGAGGAAAGACAAGGGCAGGACTTGCTCCTTTCTCTCTCCTGATTCACCAGAAGAGAAAACTGAATTTGGTAAGCTAATTGTACCAGAATGTCTCTGGAAAGGATGGTCCGGAGCTGAATAGCACCCAAACACACAGCCCAGCTCTGCCCCTCAATCTGGCACACTTGGTGGTTAGCACCATGGCTCCGTGTCAGCCAGCATCTGTGAAGTAGCTGTCAACAAGTGTCAAGGTCGTTTATCTCTCCTGCTCTGCACCACAGCAAGCGCAAGGCTGCTGGGGAGTGAGCATGAGCACCGACTCTTGCCAAGCAGGAGACTCAGTGAGCAACTTGCTTACCCCGGCAAGCCTGGCAGCAAACAGCTGTTGGGTTTGGGAGTTTAGGATCCCAATCCAACCTCACACAGGACGCTCAGTGCCAGAGCTCAGGAGCTTTAGTCTGCAGCACAGCCTCTGAAGTCTTGAAGTTGCAATGACTTGGATTTTCCAGTTCCCACAACTTATGTCACGTTACACACAGCTGTCCAGGTCTGTGGCTGCAGGGAGTGCCTGAGCCTGGCGCTCGTACCGGAGGACAGCAGAGACAACTGCTGTGTTCGGGTGCGACCAGGTGAATGATCTGCTCAGCCTGGTGGCAGAGCTGAAGGAGGAAGTGGAGAGGTTAAGGAGCATCCAGGAATGTGAGAGGGAGATTGACTTGTGGAGCTGCACCCTGCCCTCCCTGAGGCCAAGGCAGCAGGAGGCGGCTCCATGAAAAGCAGAGGACCCCCTGCCCTCTCGCCACCGAGCAGAAAGAGGGGATCTAAGAGACAGGGGGGGATAGAAACAGGTCCCTGCTCGGGGCGGCAAGCGAATCCCCTCCCGGCCTCCCTCGTCTGCCCAGTTGCCCTTAAGCAACAGATACGGGGCTCTGGAATGTCAGGGCATACAAGCAGCTGCAAGCAGCCTCACAATCACAGGTCCTGGTTCTCATGGGGGACTTCAACCACCCTGACATCAGCTGGGAACACCACACAGCTAGGCACATGCAATCCAGGAGGTTCCTGCAGAGCATTGATGATAACTTTCTGATGCAAGTGGTGGAGGAACCAACAAGCAAAGGCAATCTGCTGGACCTTGTACTAACAAACAAGGAGGGACTGGTTGAGGATGTGAAGGTTGGAGGTAGAGTCGGCTGCAGCAACCATGAAATGGTGGAGTTCAGGATCCTGCATGGAGGAAGCAGGGCCATAAGCAGGATCAAAACCTTGGACTTCAGGAGAGCTAACTTTGGCCTCTTCAAGGAGCTACTTGGAGGAATGCAATGGGTCCAGGCTCTCGAAGGCAGGGGGGTCCAAGAGTGTTTGTCGCTCTTTAAACATCACTTCCTCCATGCTCAGGAGCGGTGCATCCCCCTGAGAAAGAAATCTAGAAAAAGGGGCAGGAGACCCACATGGATGAGCAAGGAGCTTCCAGCGGAGCTCAGGTGGAAGAGAAAGATCCATGGAATGTGGAAAGAGGGACAGACCACTTGGGAAGAGTACAGGAATGTTGTCAGAGCATGTAGGGATGCAATGAGGAAGGCTAAGGTCCACCTTGAACTGAATTTGGCAAGGGATGTCAAAGACAAGAAGAAGGGCTTCTTCAACTACATCAACAGCAAACGGAAGACTAGGGATAATGTGGGGCCGCTGCTGAATGAGGTGGGTGTCCTGGTGACAGAGGATGCAGGGAAGGCAGAGTTACTGAATGCCTTCTTTGCTTCAGTCTTCAGTGCCAAGTCTGGCCCTCAGAAATCCCAGTCCCTGGAGGTAAGAGAGGAAGCCTGCAGAGAGGATGACCTTCCCTTGGTTGAGGAGGACTGCGTGAGGGATTGCTTAAGCAATCTGGACACCCACAAATCCACAGGCCCCGATGGAATGCACCCACCAGTGCCGAGACAGATGGCAGACGTCATTGCTGAGCCACTCTCCATCATATTTGAAAGGTCCTGGAGGACAGAAGAGGTGCCCGACGACTGGAGAAAAGCCAATGTCACTCCAATCTTCAAAAAGTGCAAGAAGGAGGATCCAGGGAACTACAGGCCGGTCAGCCTCACCTCCATCCTGGGAAGGATGATGGAGCAGCTCATTCTGGAACTCTCATCAAGCAAGTGGAGGAAAAGAAAGTTATCAGGAGTAGCCAACATGGATTCACCAAGGGGATATCATGCTTGACCAATCTGATAGCTTTCTACGATGGTGTGACTGACAGGGTAGATGAGGGGAGAGCAGTGGATGTTGTCTACCTCGACTTCAGCAAGACTTTTGACACTGTCTTCCATAACATTCGTAATTATAGGCAAGCTCAGGAAGTGTGGGCTGGATGAGGGGTCAATGAGGTGGGTTGAGAACTGGCTGAAGGGCAGAGCTCAGAGGATTGTCATCAGCAGCGCTGACTCTAGTTGGAGGCCTGTAACTAGTGGTGTCCCCCAGGGGTCAGTACTAGGCCCAGTCTTACTCAGCTTATTCATCAATGACCTGAATGAAGGGACAGAGTGTACCCTCAGCAAGTTTGCTGACGACACAAAAATGGGAGGAATGGTGGATACACCGGAGGGTTGTGCTGCCATTCAGTGAGACCTGGACAGGCTGGAGGGTTGGGCAGAGAGGAACCTGGGGAGGAATAACCCATGCACCAGGACAGGCTTGGGGTGGACCTGCTGGAAAGCAGTGTGAGGGAAAGGGACCTGGGTGTGCTGGTGGATGACAAGTTGACCATGAGCCAGCAGTGTGCCCTTGATGCCAAGAAGGCCAATGGTATCCTGGGGTGCATTAAGAAGAGTGTGGCCAGCAGGTCAAGGGAAGTTCTCCTGCCCCTCTACTCTGCCCTAGGGAGGCCC
>Ga0065711_1044087_pt1 | contig 14327 bp, 7 predicted proteins | sample Hoacrofraction12_FD_59098 | JGI IMG/M metagenome (GOLD analysis project Ga0065711, IMG submission 59098) | Hoatzin crop microbial communities from Cojedes, Venezuela - Epithelial fraction 12 v2 (version 2) | ecosystem: Host-associated > Birds > Digestive system > Esophagus > Crop | place...
CCCGGCCCGGCCCGGCCCGCCGCCGGGGGACGAGGTACCTGCGAGCGCCCAGCCGCCTCCGGAGCCCCCGCGGCCGGGAGGAGGAGCCCCCCCCACCCCCGGCGGACGTGTGGCGTTGGGAGCCGGGCGCGGCCCGGCCCTCGCCCCGTCCCCCGCCGGGAGGAACGGGAGCCCCGTTCCCCTCCCGCAGACCGCACCCTTTGGGGTCGCTTTGGGCGGCCGGTAACGGGAGGGGCTGGCCCGCAGGAGAACCCCGGCTGCCTCACGTTCCCCTCGCCGTCTTACACCGTCTCTTCCAAGCGCGACGAGGCGGCGATCGGAGCACGGCGCTTGGCACTGCTGCTCTCGGCCGAGCATTCCTGCAAAGCCCTTACCGACTGCCAGTACACGTAGCATCTAGGCTCGTTTAGTTACTCTCAAGCGTTCTAGCTAAACGAGATCGTCGTGCATTTTTCACCATCAGTTTTGTGACACAGAAAACATGCCCACTCGGAATTTTTTGACTGAAATAATTTTATTAATAACTACAACTATTAGCAACGATTTGTATTATAAACACTGGCAAGCCTAACTGCGGTTATTTTAGGTAAATTCAAGTTTTCAGTTGCTGTGTTTCAATACTGTTTTCAGTTCCGACACCCAGTCTGGGTCATCTTCCTCGAAGTCCCTACAAATAGATTTCAAAATGTTATTTTGCAAAGCAAAATACAACTTTATAATAATCTTCCCCTTGCTTTTCTCCCCTGAAAATTACCCTATAACTAGGAGAAATTATATTAAAAATACCAACACAAAGAGACTTACTTCCAGCATCATTGTGACTAAGGAACCAATATATGTTCGCTTTTGAATTTACCCAAGTAAGTTTTATCAAAAGCAAAACGAAACGCAGACACTAACAGACTGCAAACGCGTCGATATTAACAGCTTGCAGCTGAACTGCAGCAATACGTGCCTCAGCGGTCCATCTCCACATGCCACAACAATAAACAATGACACAAACTGAGATTCTGAGATTCCAAGAAAACCCCCCAAAACATGCACGCATCTGTAAAACACAGTATTTCTGCTCAGAATGTGTTGATGCAGACTCTGCTCTTACAGACACCGGTCACCAACATAAACAGACCAGAGAAGTCAAAAAGTTTCTACAAACGTGTCTCGCCAAGTAGGTACCAAAATGATTCTACTGCACTACGCGTGCAAGAGTAGGAAGAATAACACACAAATACAGCAAACACAGCACTAGTAAGTGGTCTGGCCACTGGTTATCCGATTTCAAGGCCGGAGTACAAAGATGTTTCATGCAAGCAGGTTTTGCACTTTACTGTGGATCTAATTTCATCTCATGCTTTCATTTTTGCAAAGTCGTCAGCGAAACCAGTCTGCTAATAACAAGCAACCTGTTTAATCTCAACACCTTCAATTACTACAAATACAGCAAAGAAAACCTGTAAGATATCAAAAGGTACTAAATTTTAATATTATGTAGGAGAGGGATGGATTTAGACGCTGAGAAAAATACTGATTTTTTTTTTTTTTTCAGAGGAATGTCTTTTTGGAAAAATCACTTTTAGGAGCCAGAGAAAACAAAAATACGAGGATGTCATTTGGACATACGTGTCATCTTCATCAGATCTAGGCTCAAATCTCTCAGAATCTATGGCAATAGCTTCATGTTCACCATCTGCTTCATCAGATGCTTCAGTTTCATCAGAAAGTGGACCTCTTAATACGTTTTCAGCAGCTTTGGAAGTATATAAATGAAAATGTTACCAAAACAATTTTAAAAATAAAGGTATTATGAATATAAATACAATACAGTCTTCCTAATTTGTCCCCAGTTCTTAGCAGATTCCAGCACAAGCTGTTACCTATTTTAAGTGGGAAGATAAACTCATAACGCAACTGAGGTGCAGACCAAGTATTTACAACTGTGACTGTGCACATCTGTAGACTGCAGTTCTCTTTTGGCTGTGCCATCTTACCATCGTGTCTTCAAAACAGGGCACCACTGACTTGGTGAAGGTGGATTTACCTGGTGGGACTGGTGTATTTACTGCACCTCCCTCACACCCCGCCCCTGCCACTTAGCAGAATGGCGAGCGCATGGCTCTATGGTGTCCGCATGCTTGAAACAACTTCATTCAGCTATCAAGCTCCAAGTGAAAGTCCATCATAAAGAGATGTATTGGACATGTACAATCACTCATGAATTCTAAACCTGGCTTTTTGTAAGTCCAAGTTTCATTTCATAAACTTTAAAAAAAAACCAGAACAGCCTGTTGTGACATGAATTCAAGTGCACAATCTCTACACATAGCGGCTACGTATGTTAAAAAAAAAAAGGTCTTCATTAATAAACCTGTTTGCAAAAAGGTTTGCCCACAAACTGGGGTTTACCTGGTTTATAAATAGTGTATGTTTTGAATGCTAAGCTGACATCTGCGTTACTGAGGATGTTCATCAGGGTCTGAGGAGTTTCCTTGTTCCACTGCTTACGTGGCTTATTTTCACTGTAGTTTACAACACAGCCACCTAGGTACAAAACCATTAATAAATACTACTTAGATAAAATTGCATTATCAGTGTGGATTACAAAGATCACATTCAACAGAGAAATACAGGATAAAAAAAGTCTAGATATTTCCATCTGTAGCACCACTGACCTCTCAACATGCGGAGGTCAACACCATCAGCATTAAGAGGAAAGAAAATGACAGATGGCCACAGTGGAGCCTTCTGCTATCGGGGAGCCAGCAGAAACTGGTTGGAGGCGTGTGAGGAGTCAGCGTCTCTGTAAGCTTATTTGGCAGCTCTATAAATCTCATAAAATGGAGCCTGTGGCCATTTTTTGTGCCTTTTAATAGCAGGACACCTACATACATGCATTGTTCTGTCCTCTTCCCCTGCCCCGCACATAATTATCATGTAATGTTCCTACTACAGCTTGGGAATTTTCTGACTACTCATATCTTGATTAGTTATTTCAATAGCATCTATTCACATTTACTTAGAATAGATATCCGTAATCACATTAAATAATTACAATAATTGTATACAATGTGGGGCATTTTCAAATCGAAACATTTTTCAGAAGAAAACCCGTATTAAGTGCTCTAATTAAAAGCTGTTCATGTGGAAGAAGGAAGAATGTCAGCCTCACATCCGAGCGACATCATCAATAGTTCTTGTAATTGGCATTATCTGTATGTTAAATGACAACAGAAGCAGAGGTATGGATGTTATATGCTCTCAGTAGTATGCTGTACTTGAATGACAGGCAGCTGCATTCTGGATCCAGTAAATTCCTCAGTGTTGACTCCACAAATGGCATATTAAGAGGAGGGTTGGTAGGGTAATTTCTTAGCCACGATTATAATTTTGGGGTTGCTAATCTTATTTGTGGCATTCATCACTCTTTGCAATCCTCCTGTCACACATGACCACTATGAAATTCCCTTTAGCACAGTGAACTTTTTGAGTGTTTACTACTATTAAAATTAAAATTATTTTTACATCCTTTTAAATACGCTCTGTAAAGTTTTGGCTTTTAAAATCTGTAAACAATCACTGATATAATTAAAACCACATTTAATTAAATCTTACTGTTAGCCTCTTCAGATGTAAAACTGGAAGAAAGCAAGGATGCATTTTCCAGGACATCCACTACAGTGTTGGATATCCTCTTTTCCCATTGCTTCCTATGGGGATGTGACAAATCAGTGATTCCTGGGAGGACATCAGAAGTTCCTACTGTAATTGCAACAGAAAAAAAGATGATAACCACCATCAAACTTGATTCTCTGTCCATGCAAACTAGTTCTAAGCATACAGCACTTCACTAACAGTGACGTTTGATTCTGTATGTACAAGTCTGAACTTGGTATGTCTGCCATACATTTCCTCTATACCAAATGTTTTCAGCCATTTTTTAACACTTTGACCAAGATATTTTTTATTTCCTTTTTTTTTTCCCCATCTCAGATGAGCAGTAAGAATCAATAAAACTGCAGAAGTAACAGACAGTGGCATGGTGTTCTATAGGTGTAGACTTGTACGCTTTCTCTGTTTAAATGGCTGCATCATTGACATTTAGATATCACTATACATAAGGAAATGCATCAGCCTTAAAACTATAAAACTTACCCTCTTCATCAGATTTCCTTTGTTCCTTTGTGCTTTCACTCAACTCCTTAGTAGTGTTTTTCCTTTCTAAGGGGCTATGCTTCCTTTGATCTGTACTTTGCTTTAAAAAGAGTAAAGACTGTATAAATCATTATCCTTACTGTCGAGAAAAACAAAGCAGTAGTATTAACACGGTATTAATTACTTTAGTTTTGCTGTTAAATGGCTGGTCTAAAGATCTGAAAACTAAACAACTGACACCATGAAGTCAATTGCAATTGCACTGCACTTCTCAATGCGTGCCCCTTTTTGACAATCTCAGTTTTTGAAACTAAGCACATATATAGTTACTTGATGCAATTTCTGGCTTTGTATTTTTACATTTAAGAACAGTAGCAATATAAATATAAATGAGTCATATTCCCACAGAAAACAAGATGCACTCAAATAATAAGCTTCTCAGACTGACATGTCAAAAAAAAAAAGCAGCCCTACTGGCAACATGTTTTGAAAAATATACTCAATATGGCTGAGCCAGGCTGTGCTATAATGTACCCACAGGTGACTTCTTGGCCACCTGTGACTTATCTGTTGTCATCTGAAATCCCACATGAGCCCTAAAACCTAGTGAGAATTATGTCCAGACTAGACTGTTTCCACAGCAGCCTGTTCAAAATGTGTCCCTAAAGCAAAGAAAATGTACCATTTTCTGCAGCGTGCCAAAACTTAGAAAAACAGGAGAGAGAGTTTTCTGGTTAGTTTTTTGACAGGGTTATAAAGAAATCCACTGTGGAACTAAACTAACTGTGGGAAGCATCAGAAAGTTACAGTGGTGGGTCATGCACAGGAAAACTCTGCAATTTGAACACAGTAGGCTGATCTATGGTTTAGCATACTAATAATTTTCCATATAAACTTTTCTGTAATACAGTACATTCTAAATTACTAAAACACAAATATTATATTTGAATACTTACCCTATTTTCTTTATTATTTGAGCTTTCACCAGCCATGACATTACCTGATACATTAAGGAAAAGGTTCAAGAGTTAATATCTTTAGCAAACATTCGTGGTAAAGTGGTATTCCAGAGGTATAACAGCAACACCACTGAATCACGCAATGAAAATTATGTGACAGCTTCTTCACACTTCTGTCAACGTAGCTCAATGTCAACAGGGAGTCCCTCTACTATTCAGTTCCAAATGTATACAAATTTTGGTGTAGCAAAATTTATACAGAAGAAAAATTCAATATCCTCTCTAAAAATTAAATACCAAAAATAACTTGCCTCACCGTATTCTGGGAAAGAAAGCACTGTCACATTTAAAATATATAAAACAGCTAAAAGTTTTGCTCATTTTAAAATTGAAAGGTTGAATTCTGGCACAAGTCCTAAGACTCACAATGTATATATTAAAGGTCTGCACTGTATTTCTTATGCTGGAATATAATTTACACCTTTCAAGTATTTTGCCATACAAGTTCAATAATACTAGATTTTGAAATAACTAGAAATAGATTTGAACATATAATACTGATGTTTTAGAGCTGTATTTAAGATCTTACGATTCCGAGCCATTTTGTCATTCCTTACGTCAAGAAAAATGCTGCTGACTTACCCTTTGGTCTTGCTGCATTGCCTTCATGTTTCTTGGTTTCCTTTAATATCTGCTCAAACTCATTTGTCATCTGAAAAGTGTATGAAGAGATGCGAGTACTGTACCATTTTAACATTCCTCAAATTATTGTGCATGCTATTTGTTATAAATAGACTCACTATACAAAAGCATTGTTACAGCTAACAGCTAACAACATCTAATTTTAGCAGCATCATGTCCATACTAAACTTTCATTTTCAAAACAAACTCTTCTAAAAACTCAGTTTTCTGAGAAGTTTACAACTATATTTATGGCTTTTAGAGCAGGACCTACACAATGCTGTATTTCATACTGTTATACACAAACAAACTACAAAAGAAACTGATTTAGTATCTAAAGTGTAGAAACTACTGTTTAAATCTAGAGACAAAGAATATACCGTACCTCAGAAGGCAAACAATTTTTGACAAGTTTAGTTAAGCAGCCTCTTGCAAGAATAGTACTGGCTGATGGACGATTCTGGGGATTTCTCTTAAACATCTGTTTAATTAAGTAATGAAGTTCATAGGAATAGTGAGATGGTAGTGGATTGTAGGACCCTTTGCATATCTTAAGGATGAGATGTTTCCAGCTGTTGGCTTGAAACTGCATTAAAAATAAATTAACATTAGAGCACAGAGTTTAAACGTAAGGTAAAAAGAAGCTGACACAGTTTAAGAGCGACTTTATTATACAAAAATGCATAGTATGTATCTATGTAGGCTTGCTATTACCATACTGATTTGGCTCCTAGTTTGACAGTTTCAGGGCTCTGATTCAGAGGTGTGGAATAATGACCCTGAGGGAACACTTCAGTAGCTTTCCTTTACATCTTGTAGGGCTACCACATAGGCGTTTATTTCTGTTAACAATGACACAAATTTGTTGGGAAGGAAAACATCACAGTTTGCATAAAAAGTCTGACTAAAAACAGATCACAGTGGACACTGCAAACAATAACCTGGTCAACTGGAAACGAGGTGGGAGCTAATCCTGTAAATTTAGGATTGTTCAAATTTTATTTTTGTAGGAATATAGCACTGAAAAAATTTGGATCATCTTAGTGTCCTTTACTTCCATACACCTGTGATCAGAAACAAACTGCTAGAGTGAAACTGCAAGTCAGGAAACATGCAGACTTCGATTTGGAAAAAAAAAAATGAATTATCAAAAGTAGCCTCTCAAGGTACAAATACCCTCTTGCAAATCTACATGGAATGGCTGAAGTTGTTAACTTTCCCCAGCTAACTTTACTGGTCTTCAGTCAGGAATTACTGGTCCGAAGAACAAGTCATCAGACGACTGCAATATCAGCAGAGACAGCTGTAACCATCGATGGCAACAGCCTGAGTGAAACTGGCTGAGAACTTCTCTCTCCATGCAGAAAGTTTTCTTACGCTACACTCCGCTGGCCTGGCTGCTGAGTGCCAAGCATCCGTGGTGTGTGGTTTCCTTTTACATCACCTCTGACAGATTATGCAAGAACATATGTGACCGTTGCACAGAACCAAATACATAACATCTCACTGCTGCTAAAAACTACTGCTGCTACCACTCCCTAGTATCCCAGCTCTGAGCACTGCCTGGAAAGCTGTGACACTGCCAAAGCCTTGCCACAGACCTACTTAGGCTAGCACGTGCCTATGCACAGGCTCCTTTATCACTCGGTCACGTACAGTACACACTTCTAAACTCCTGTACTGCTAGCAGTTGCAACTGTAGAGAATCTTTTGCTGATAAATGGGATTTCAAGGTATAGTATTAGCTCAATGAAAGGAAGCTGCTGCTTATGAAAAACTAAGACAAAATGACCTCAAATTGGGATGATCTCATTTTCTTGCAAAACAAACATATCACAGAATCACACAGAATCACAGAATGGTAGGGGCTGGAAGGGACCTCTGTGGGTCATCTAGTCCAACCCCCCAAATATATCCTGATAAGGGCTCTCGTGTTAGCCATGTGTCTGTATATAGAAGCCAGAGGAAGTTAACACATAAGAAGCATAGCATCAACACTGTAAAAGACAGTGTCCCAGAAATGACAGAAAGACAGAACCATCCATCAAGATTGCTGCTGTCCTAATAGGAGGATAGTGCTTGGACAGTGACTTATTTAAGAATAAGCAAATAGGTGTATCACTGATGCAAGGTACAGAACTGCTTACTACGTTTTGCTATACTTGCATATAATATACTCTCATTAGCAAAGATTTTTAGTGTCCTTGCTTCCATCTCCTGTGATCATCTTCCGCATGTAAAATGCAATGCTCATTGCAACATCCCTGCAGATATCTGGAGTCTGGCAGCTGCTGGACTCCTTAATAAGTCCCAGATCACCTCACTAATATTGAGGAAAACTGACCAAGAAAGAAAAAAAATATTTTTTTGAACAATTTAGAGAATTGAATGTTTTACAGAAGGGTCCAATAGGTGCCAAGAGCTGCTGAAAAACAGAAGGCATGTAGTGGAGGAGGAAGGATGGAGCAGTAGTTCCCTCTTTCAGAAGCAGCAGGAAACATGTCAGTCAAATATATAATTGACTGTGAATCCATCAAACTACAGCTGACTGCTAATTAAGTTCTAAGGAATACCAGAACTTTTCTGATAGCAATAACGCTATACTTACCGGATGTCTAAGAGTGCACAGCTCATAAAGAATGCATCCCAGAGACCATATATCACTGTTGGTACAGAGAAAGTTTAGAAATTGTGAGCCAAAAATTACAATTTAATCTCCTGCATAGAAAAAGTGAATTTCATTATGTGTACATTACTGAATTGAATAAACTAAAAATTAATGTAAGTAACCATAAAAGACAATGTAATTATGTGCTTAACTTCTCCAGTGGAAATGATCTTATTTTATCCTACCCTGAGGTAAAAAAGGATGACTGTCACACAGATGTAGTTGGCTTTTTATTCCTAGAATGTATTTTAAGCAATTTGCTGCAACAATATTTATCTTTCCACACTTCAAAGCCTTTGTATTGCATGGCCCTTAACATCAGATGGCAGGCACACAATCCTAATTCTGACAGCTGGAATTCTGGCCTTGCCAGTAAGAATTCTCCTACTGAAAAACGAAAAAAAAATCAACTTCCACCAAAAGCAAGTACTGCCATCTGCACAAGAAGTAACTGACGCCTTTCTTGCAAGAGAAGCAGAAAAAACTTCAGCACTAGGTTTCTTCCCTAGAAAATGAGTCACTCGGTTGAGGTACAACTAGGGTCAAAGAACAAATCTAGGGGAGGGAATATAAAATGACTTAGTATTTTGGAGTCTGGGAAGAAGCTGTGAACATCATACTATCAAGATGCTCTCAGAAGTTCTTGCGTAAGGACCAGAATAACTGGGCTCTACAAATCTAAGTCATCAGTTCTGTAGCCATTATCCCTACATTACCAGGACTGGCAATAAAAGCTTAAAAAATATGATTAGCCAAAAAAGTAAGACCAGCTAAAAGACACAAACACATACATATGTATGTGCATACATACACACATGTGGGTAGGTTTGTATGTATGTATTTACTCTCCCAAATGCACAGAGAGGTCTGCACACCAGTTTTCAAACTTCTAAGACTAGACTGCACTTTCAGTTACCTAAGTAAAGAGGAATTTATGGCTTTTCTTCTCAAAAAACCTGTAATTACCTCTTTCTAAATATTCTTCAGCCCAATATCTTCTCCAAACGAGAAAAAAGCCACAAAGCCAAACTGAGACAGCAATAAAAAGACATAGATCAGTCAGGCATTATTTGTGATCACTGCAGACACGAATACCTTTTGTTGTTGTACGGCATGCTTTCCCATATTTCTGGAGGTACGTAATAAGGAGTTCCCACATATGTGCAAGCATATGACACTGGACTATTGAAATGACAAAGAAGAAATGCCAGATGAAAAATAATGATTAAAGAACTCTGTACTATTTATCAATGGTCAGATAAAACTTTACTCCACTGAGATCAGTGGAGATATCCACATACTGTGCAAGAAGGCGCGCAGATCCAAAATCTCCCAATTTGACTTTTCCATTTCGAGTGAGGAAGACATTCTGCATTTCAAGAGCACAGATTAACATACTTAAATATCCTTCTAGGAAACATTTCTGCAGTTTGTATATACAGAAAACACAGGAACAATCACTTCTGATATTTTATATTTCCTTTTACTTGCTCCCCCTAACACTTCTACAAAAGAAAAAAAAAAAAAAGTTAAGAACTATGTTGTGTTTAAAGGAAAAGGAAAGGTTATATGGGCCTAAAGCCCCAGCATCAGTAGCAGAGGAAGAATCTGAGCTTAAAAATGCCTTAATCTCTATGCTGTACTCAAACCACTAAGGTCACACTTTCTTCTGAATTTCTATCTTTCTGCTAGGAAAGAGTAAGAAAGAAAAAAATCAGAGGCGAGATTACTTACAAACCGCATACTCCATATGCATTTTATACTTCTGTTATTGTTTTAAAATATATGCAGTCTGTCATAAGCAATTGGTGCTATCAGCGGCATGGATATGAAGGGTTTAGCTGTACCTACATGTTTATGCCCACAACATGACACCATCCCATACACTCAACAATTTCATTTACCTAACATTCTTAAGCCCAAATGAAAAACATAGCATGTAGCAGTAACAGGGAATTATCATAGAGGAAGTTGAACATTCAAATGCAGAATAGAGTTTATTAATGGCAACAAAACTTGCTTTGTTCACCTTGGATTTGATATCTCTGTGCAACACCCGTTTATCATGAATGTGCTTCAAACCCAGGCACATCTGCACAAACCAGTGAAGGATCTGAAAAGAATAACTGAGAGTCATAACAGCCAAATGCTGTATATTATGAATACTTTACTAATAAATTAAAAAAAAAATTAAGAAGGAAACAAACAATACATGTTCAGAAAATCTGGGAGTTAAAAGTAACCCTAGCATAATGGGCTCCAGTGAGCATGAAAGACTAAATTCTTTAAGATTAAGTATATTTTAACACGGCAGAAGGAATGTTTGCTACCCATGTCTAGAAAACCCCAATAATATGTAACAATAATGCAGCTAGGGAGTCACTACATGGCACTTTATAACCATTCCAATTATAGTTTCATGGTAAATTAGCAAATTTAAAAAAACAAACAAACAAACAAAAAAACACATTGAGATAACATACTGTTTCTAAAAGGAAATGTATCCTTTTTGAAAGTACAAAATAAAGTTCTTGGAGATGCTTGGCCAATCTGAATGTTAGATTAGCTGAGGATGCTGGTCTCTTCGTTTTAACTCAGATGATGCTTCCAACTGTGGCAGGAACTAGTTTTCAATCACTACAATGTCACTTTGGACCTTGTCCTAAGTAATTTCATAGCTTCTGCGGCAAAAGGAGTTAATGCCTGTTGAATGATTTAAACAACTAATTGCTACATAATATGCAGGCATTTAGTCTCCTGGCTAGTTTCATTTATCTTACCAGAGTGCTTTATTTACTTTTCATTTGCAGTACCTCTTACTGTGCTTTAAATTCTGAAGGCTGAAGTTGATGTTAAATTGTTATTTAATTGCATAACTTTATGCATGCAAACCTGACTGTATTTTTCACATTGCCTGCACATTTCCCAGGTATAGACAGCAATTTCTTTCTTATTCCTTTCAGTCCAATTTTCATCTTGTTCTGCTGGAAATTACCTAAGAAATAATGCTTCTATTCTATTGAGAAGTGACTTTGTTTCATTTAAGGTACTTTAAGGTGTTTGTAGATCTATAATTTTTTTTATGTGGTGTAGGGTCCTTCAGTTTACATGAAAAAAGATTCCTAGGTCCCTGGTTCAAAACAATGTCTTTTCTTACCGTATCTTCAGGGAAGAACTTTCCTTTTTGGTGTTTAATCTTTTGCATTAGATCTCCATCATCACAATATTCCATCACTATATACAGATGTCCATCAGCTAAATGTTAGATAATTTAAGAATAATTAGCAATTTCATTAGCAGGTTAAGTACATTATCGTTACTATAGAGCTCTGACTATATGCTGTGTATTATGTAGTATAATAAAGACGTATTTTGTTTGTAACATGTACTATAAACAAACACCAGAAGTAATCTTGATCCGTTCAGGACTACGCAATTTTAAACAAAATAAAGATACTCTAAGTTTTTATATTTACCTTCAAATGATTCTTTATAGGCAACGATATTTGGATGTTTCATTTTAGCCAAAAGAACAGCTTCCTTCCTAGAGTTCTCTACATCAGATGAAGACTGAAAATGTAAGTACTTATATAAATGTCACACTAATAAATTTTCATATACACACGTGATGCATCTCACTTTCCAAAAGGAAAATATTTTTCAGAATTGTTCTTCAGTTATTTTAAATAAGTCATTCGGAAACTTGAAAACCCCATTATTTTTTAATCTGTGGTTTATTACTAGCTGAAGACCTCATCAGTTTTTTGAGAGTTGCTTTTTTTTTTTAATTTAAGAGGATATTTTCCTACTTCAGTTAATGTTTTTTTCTGTTTTAACAATACAGAACTATGTAACAAAGCAGAACACAGACTCTGGAAAAGCTGACAGTCTACACTGCATGAACTCGGTATAAAGCCATATGCCCAGGTATTAACTGAGCTTCCACCTCGATAAAGCCAGTGCCTCCCATTTTGTTACGTTTTTCATTAGCAAAGTACAGAGAAGGTAACCTGAATATAATGTTACCAGCAAGTATATGAGACTAATTTCTTCATTAGGTATTGCAGATAAAATCTGCGTTCTAGTGAAACCAACAGGAATCCAGCCAACGGCATCAGGAGAACAGGGGTTTCATTCCAAGCGTCTTCTTATGTGCTACACTTCCCAAAATGTAAACCACACACCTTCTGACACAGATCAGATGTTGCTACTTTACTTGTTATCACAACATGGACTCAGACATAGCTATATGGTAACCATACCATGCAACTGTCTAATACACAAAACTCTCAGCAAAAATGTTCAGCATTTCGCAAATCTATCCAGAATTACGATTTTTGGTGTTTGGTTTTTTTTTTTTTAATTTAAGTGGTGGGTGAGGTGATGTACATGTCGTACTTACCATGGGAAGTCTTATTTCCTTCATTGCATACTTCTGGTCACTGATTCTATGATGAACTAGGAGAACTCTGCCAAAGGATCCCTCTCCCAGTACTTTCAACACTTCGTATTCTTCCATGCTTTGTAGGCCTAGGTCAAACACTTCTCTTCAGACACTCTCTTTCACAGGATGATTAGCTTCTAAACTTTGTCATGACTTTGACTCATGTTTTGAAATTTGCCATTAATATAATCTGTATCAGAAAAATACCCCACAAAATAATGAGAACGGGTGGAAAATGCAGTATGTAGGTACATACAACTGTTCTGCACTACCACAAATACAATTCCAACCACTTCTACTGTGATTTTGCTGAAAATAAGGGCTTCAGAAAGCTCAACTCAAAGTATCGTACAGTGCATCTCTGCATTTTTTTTTTATCTGGAATGCTAGAGCTCTTTGAAAATGTACATTATAGCCCTACAACTTAGAATCTTCTTTTTGTTACTTGCACTTCTGCAGGTGGCTTCGTAACGCTAAACAAAACTCACTGGCAAAATAATACAAACAGTAAACTTCATGCTTCTAGGGACAAGTCTCACCTAAAACAGCAGAAGCAGGATCAAAGTGGAAATAGTTACCAGTATTCATGGGGAAAGGGGAGGGAAGGGGAGGGAAGGAAAAGTTGGCAGGGACCTGCAACGATCTTCTAGTCCAACTGCCAGAACAATTCAGGGCCACCAGAAATTAGAGCATGTTATTAAGGGCATTGTCCAAATGCCTCTTAAACACTGCCAGGCTTGGGGCATCAGACACCTCTCCGGGAAGCCTCTTCCAGTGTCTGACCACCCTCATGGTAAAGAAATGCTTCCCTAGTGTCCAGTCTAAACCTCTCCTGCTGCAGCTCTGAACCATTTTCATACGTTTTATAGCTGGATTTACAAACTATATGCTTTCTTCAAAACGCTGGTACTTTTAGGTTAGTTATCCACGATTCACACATAGCTTTACATATATATGTGTGCGCACACGGTGTTTTAATGGGCCGATGAGTTGTTTGCAGACGACGTAATGGTTTCTGAAAGGATAAAATGCCAATTTCCTCAGAGGCTGAACAATAAACACGCTGATTGATTTACCTGAAAACTCTGCAGGCTTAGCGATGACTAAAGACGGTCACGCTCGGCGTGCGCTTCACGTTAACAGCAGTTACGCCTGGTAGCTACGCCTTACCCCGAGGAGGTGAAGCAGAAGCCCGCCCCGAGCCCCTGAAGCCCCGCAGAGGCAACACTCACCTCAGAGCGCCGCGCAAACCGCCGGGGCCTCCGCCCGGCGCCTGAGGAAAGGCCCTAGGGCAGGCCCGGCGCTCGTTCGGCGGCCGGGCCCGCAGCAGCACCGCCAGCCTCCCCGCGCCGGGCTGCGGGCGGAGGGTCGGGAAGGAGAACGGCGCTGCCTCAGAGGCCGGGCGGGAACGGGAGAGCGGGCGGGG
>Ga0065711_1044088_pt1 | contig 14324 bp, 4 predicted proteins | sample Hoacrofraction12_FD_59098 | JGI IMG/M metagenome (GOLD analysis project Ga0065711, IMG submission 59098) | Hoatzin crop microbial communities from Cojedes, Venezuela - Epithelial fraction 12 v2 (version 2) | ecosystem: Host-associated > Birds > Digestive system > Esophagus > Crop | place...
CGTGACGGCACATGGTATGGAATACCGGGCTCTGTTTGGCCAGGTGGGGTCAGCCCCCACCCCCCGGCTGTGCCCCTTCCTGGAGTCTGGTGAAAATTAACCCTGTTCTGGCCAAACCCAGGACAAAGTGAAAAGGGACTGAAAAAAACCCTAACATTTCTTTTTCAAGTGATTTAAAATCAGCTTTTTTTTTGGGGGGTTGAGATATAGCTTGATAAGTGTTTGTTGAAATAGAATTAAAAATAAGTTGTGAATATTGATTGATGAATTAAATTCCCATTCTGAAAAAAAATAAAATTTGGGAGAAAATGTATGTGTGATTTAAAACTACCCTTAGATACTTTTGTGAATGCCTAATGAGAACTGATTTTGTGGATCAGTTTGACCGTATGAGAATTAAAATAGTGTAGCTAATAATCTTTTATTAAAGCATTGCTCAGTAGATGTTGAAATTAATCCTGTCTGTGCAGTACTCCTCAATCTCCTGTTTTTCTCTGTTAATATTCTCTTTCCTTTTGGCTGTAAATTGCTCATTTTCTATGTATTCTTAAGATGTGTCCCAGTGGTGAACTCATTTTAAAAAACCTACGCAGTACGGCACTGCATCATTAGAATTATCATCCTTCTGAGCTAATCACCTAATATCTTTAACCTATAAAGGTACCACGTTGTATAGTGTGAATTATGCAAGCTAATCCTCCATGTGGCAAACAATGAAGCATGTGCATAGTTTTTGCTGATACAAGTAAAGATATGTGCATATTTAAGGGTTTGCAGAACCTGACATTATCTCATGGCCTCAAGTTGCATCAGGGGAGGTTTAGATTGGATATTAGGAAAAATTTCTTTACTGAAACAGTGGTCAGGCATTGGAACAGGCTGCCCAGGGTAGTGGTGGAGTCACCATCCCTGGAGGTGTTCAAAGAGCATGTAGATGTGGCACTTCGGGCACTTTAGTAGGCAAGGTGCTGTTGGGTTGACAGTTGGACTTGATCTTAGAGGTCTTTTCCAGCCTTCATGATTCTACGGTTCTATATCTTGATTCAAATTTCTGCAGATCTTAGAGGAGTTACAGGAGGGGAATGCACACGCAGGTTCAATGGCTGTTCCTTTTAGTGCATAATCAAATCATTGCTATTTTGACTGAGCCTGGGAGAAGGGTAGTGATATCCTACCCATAACAAAGAAGAAAGGAAAGTAACTTCTGTCCTGTCTGGCTGCCAAAGTTACCATTGGAATGTTTGTTTCTTAATACTGATGAAATTTCATTATATAAATGGGCTTCTGAAGAAGTTAGTAGGCTTTAAAAAAAAATTTAAATTGTAGTAAAAAAATAGAAAGGGCTGAATTCTGAGGAACTTTTCCATCTCTTTTTGTCAGTCATTGTTAGACTGAGCTATCACTTTCTTTTCTTACAGAAAGTCCTTTCAACATCATAAAATTCCAAACTGGAAATATATTTTTGTCAGTTTCTAGTTTTAAAATGAGAAAAGCCTGTTTTTGGAAGTTCATGAGAAATAAAACCTCATCATATCATGAAAGATATTGGCTTGATCTCTTATAGGAGACCTTTCTTATTCTCAAAATGGTGTAGAATGCCATTGAATTTGGAGGTAAAATGTAAAATATGTAACAAGTCAAGGACACCAGGAATAAAGCGAATAGATCGAGATTTCATACACAGTCTACACTTAAAACTGTCATTACTGAGATAACTATGTCAAGACTATTTAAAAGAGAACTTTCTGAAGGGACAAAGGTGCCTGACGTCTGTTAGCCTTCAATAAGAGCTGGGGAACTCCTCTTTCTGACTTTGAGAAATTCTTGCAATTGAAAGATGCTATGGAGCATTTTTCAAATATGTTCTTGAGATGTTTGTCCCTTGCTCTATTAATTTTTATTGATATCTGTATAGTAGTTTTAAGCTACTGTAAAATACTTTAAAAATGTCTGGTCAATAGGAGGTGACTTCTACTACCGCAAGAAGCATCTGAATTGAAAGCTTTCCAGCACCATTACTAGTCTAAGCAAATCAATAGAAGTGGTATTTACTTTATAAAATTTATATGATCTCTTCTCTAGCAGTGTTTTTAGCCACAGTATTGGGTTTAAATTTTTAAAACCCCTCTGATTTTACTATTGCATTTGTAAATTCACAACTAAACTAATTACAGGTTACAGCAGCACAACTGTTTTCAGAATGCGGTCTCATGAGGTATTACTCGTGTGTAGTGAAAATAAGTCAACAACTTACCCATTTTCTTAAGAAATAAAATGTTATAGTCCTAGTGTTTTCTAGTCAAAGTAGGCAGTAATTTCTTTAGTTTGTTATTACAGGTGTGATCTTAATTAAATAAAGTCAAGCAGTGAATTAGGGAGTGTCTCATGAAGGTTGTGCAATGGTTAAATAGACTTGCCATGACAAATGGCACACAAGCATGACTTTCTCAGCTGAGAAGTCGTCTGAAGATCTGTTTGATTGCCTGCTCTACCTTTTAAGCTTAAAGCTGTTTTTTCTCTCTACAGCAATTGTATTTTGGAATTATGCAGGAAAAAGAGAGACTAATAGTTAGGCACCAACTGTGTTTTCCTTTCCTTAGTTGAGTTGAGAGCTCCAAGGATCAAACTGCATTTTATGCATGAGTTGCACAGGAAATAGGGGAAGAACAGAAGTCCCTTTGTACAAACATTAATCACAATTTCATGTCCATCGAGTCCCCTGAAAGATGAATCAGTCCCACCTGTCCAGTATTGCTGCTCAGATGTTTTTGATTGTCTAGTCTGTTGAGAATTTGCAATGATCTGAAGGCGTCATTCCCCTTTGTATGTTCCTATGAACTACACTTTGTATGGTTGGAGGTAATATGTTTTTCACAGCAGAAAGTTGCACTCTGATGTTTCAGCCAGTTAACTGGGTGTCTAGCCATTTCCCTTTTAATGAGGGCACTAATGAATAATCATTTATGATTGTACATTTGGACTCAACCAGATTCAGTAGTGAATTTTCCTTATGTCTGAATGGGAGATAGTTTTAGCTATCAAATTCAAGGGATATCAGTGTGTCTCACATTGGGGAAAATCAGAACAAAAATCGGAATGAAAAATTTATGTCTTGGGAGAAGTATTGCAGCTTGAAACTTTGATTAAGTTTCAAGTTTGCAAGTCAGAGGAAATCCTAGCAGAAAGGGTTAAATAAAGTTCTGACTGTAATCTCAGACAGAAATTGGCACATTCTGATGCCCAGGTCAGTATTCCCAATACAAACGCATCACCCAGAATGTCTTACCTGAAGATTGAATCTAGTTTGTAATGTCTGGCAACTTTGTATCTGGAAGACACAGAAAAATCCCATGGAGATGAATTAATATTTAGTTATCTGTAAGTGGTGTTTTTCGTTTCCTCTCTGCACATCTCTTTCTAAGCACAGCAGTAGTAGTCCTTCTATTTTAATGTAATTAAAGTAGTTATTTACATTTGCCTAGTGTGAAGAATAACTGTCTAGTAGCTGGTCCATCCCAGGCATGCCCTGTTCAAGTCAGGGTTATATGGAAGTACTTGATCTTGTCTTCCCTTACTCAAACACAGGCCTAAGACATTTTTTGCCGCTGAAAAGCTTTATGTAGGGTTTGAAAGTGAGAATGCTGAGTTAGGAGTGTCAATTTTCAGAAACCAGTGTTACTGATAATATCCTTGTTACGCAGCTGGACAGTAAGATAAGTACCAGAGTCTAGAGATCTTCTATGAGTTTGCGACAACGGCCTTTTAAACTCCACAGGTAGCATTTGTGAGAATATTTTTTCATATATTCCCTGTATAGATGTTGCTTTTCCAAACTGCCTCCTTAATTATATTATAGACAAAACATCCTGGATGAAATCCCGATTCCAAGAAAAGCATTTATGTTCTTGATAACAAAATAACCCAGTCAATTTCTATGAGACCTGAAAGGCTGAAGCTATAAACTAGTCTTAAATAACACAGTGTGATGGAGAAGGCAAAATATGAAAGAAATTGAGCTTGGAATTGGAGATTAATGTACTTTGGGGACGGCATTCAAAATTGCATTCTCATAGTATGTTTTTCACTAACTGTTTGGCACAATACTTGTAGCATAAAATACTGTTATGGATGGCTTTGCTAGGCTTGCAGCTGTAGAAAATTCCATCTGTAGAAAAACTGTGCTACTTTTCCTAGTCAAAAGTAGAATGAAAAAATCAAATTTACAGCCTTTATTTTTATTTTAGAAAATTACTTTTAGCAGTTTATGCAAAATACTTAAGCTTCCATGAAATCCAGCAAGCAACATTGTCTACCTCAGATCCCTCCTTTAAAGAAAGACACTGGTATTGTTGTTGGTAATTGGTATTGATAGATGCTATATACATTCTTTTGCACTAAGCAAACATAAATCCATGCCATCAAAAAGAAGACAACTAAGAAGCTGCTTAGATCAGATTGAAACAGTTAATGAAAGAAGAAAATGTAATCACCCGGCTTGTGTTTTCATTATTCATTTGGTGTTTGATGTTAATAATACACTGCAATACAGAACTACGTAATACAACTCGTAGAGTGCCTTATTATCAAGTATCCTCAAGGCATTTCACAATAACATCAAAAAGGAGACCAAAAGACAATAGCTTATCTATGGGAGGCTTAAAGCTTTTGTTTAAAATGTGATGAGTTGGGGTCCCATCAACTTCAAAAGAATTTTGTTTAGGGCTGTGTCTGTCCCTTTCTTTTTTGGTTTGTGTTGTTTACTGTACTTCACAGGAGGAGTAGTATCAGAAACCAGGTAAAACTAGCCCTTCCAGTGGTAATCTGCTTGGTGCTGTTTGCAGACTTGTGTGAAGAGGAATTTAATGGGAGTTCCATGGCAGCGTGCTGCCGTCTGCATGTTTGGTGGGGAAAGGAGGCCTAGGTTGTTGCTTTCTACATACTGTCTGTAGGTATTACAGTCCAGAGCTGCAATAGATGATGTATAATTTTGTGAGAGGATGCAGTTTTAAGGAGTTGCCAAATCCAGCAATCCTCTGATAGAGGCAAGGCAGCCACAGGTCAGTGCTCTGGGTCCAGCCGGTAGCAAGGCTGAGCATGTATTCCTGGCAGGCACACGTGCAAAGGCAGCTGCAAAATACACGTATACACAGGCGGACAGACAGATGAAAGCAGACAGAAACATGCAGTCTTCACACAGAAGCAAACTACGCCAATAAGCTCCTCCATTTCCCCTCTCTGGCTGATCAGGATGAAGAGCTGTTAGTGGGAAATACATGTACATTTATCACATGGACCACTCCAGCAGCTGGGCTTATATACGCACGTATCCTACCTGCGGACTGGTCTGGCTTGGTCTTCATTAGACGTCACGCATTGCCTTACATACCCTCACTGCCTTTAGCTGCTGGCACCCCAGACACATGGTCCCCAGTGACTCTCAGTCCTCAGCCCAGCTGCTGACGTTTAGACCTAGTCCATGCACATAGAATAGGGATTTCCTTCACCCAGGAAAACAGATTTTAACAAGAAGACAGGACTGACTGTGCTGATCAGGTGCAGGACATGGCCAGACAAGCACACTGACCAGCACCCTGCTTACAAGTGACCAGCCCCTTTTATCCCCTTATCCCTCACTTCCTGCACTTTTTCCACAATAAGTCTTGGACAATCCCAGAATGCTCTTGCCTGCATCCCATAATGCGCCCCATACTCCTCAGACTGCGAGGTGCTCTATAGAACCTCTCCCCTTGACTCATGATACTGGGTTTCCCAGCTGGACCACGGGGGATGATGGCTGTCTTGGGACAGCCCTGGGGAGTGCTTGGGCAGGGGCTCCACTCCTCTGCCTGTGTTACTGAGGTTTCCCCACCTGCCCATGTGCCTCGTTGTGTGGGCTGCTGATCTCCTGTGATGGGCCAGGGTGGTGCTGGGGCAGGGTGGTATTCGGGTTCCCCACCTCCTCTTGTGCCTCTCCTCCTTTGCACATCTGCAGATGAGCTATTTATCACACAGCCTAACATAAAGGAACTTGTATTTTAGAGATTTATTATATTTGGCACTGAACAGGAATACAAGTAAGGAGACAGGGGAGCAGGTCCAAGGTGCCACCCTGTTTCATACATCTGTATTAGCCCTATACAGTACAAAAATGCAGTCAAAGCTATTCTGCATGTTAGTGCTCCAGGATTAATGATGATGAATCTGTCTACGCTGTAACTGCTGTCATCACTGCAGCTCAGTTAAAATACACATAGGTCCTATTTAAATTTGCTGCATTCTTGCAAAAGTTGCTCATGGTGATGGATAAACTTATAACTAGTTAACTAACGCTAATAGTGACCTTGAGTAGTAATGCCACATAGACATAGCAAGGCTGCTGAAATAATCTTTGAAGATCATGCAGTTATGTGACATCTCCACTGAGTCAAGTGAGGACAACTCCACTAGCAAGTGCATCCATTTAACAAGAAATGTCCTGAAGTGATTTGTGGGTTATCAAGGGCTTAGACCTTGTTCTGTGTCACTCAGGGAAGCTAATATGGAGGCTTTGGCTGACTAGTATTGCAGAAATGAAATATCACTGGAATATTTCTAAACATATTTTCATGGAGCAGAAAGCGTGAATAGATTTTCAATAGACTTAGGTCCAGATTGGCAGTGTAATAAATCCTTTACAGTTAGCTAAAGCACAGTGAGGATATAAAACATATTTTACTAGGCACAGGCATATTTAGTCAAAATACTGTTTACATGGGTATTGTGGTGATTGAATGAATGAGATCAAATGTATAATCATTTTCTATTTAATTAATACCCACAAGAAGAAAAAAGATTTTATAACCCACGTATCAGTCTCAATGACTCCATTTTAGCCAGAATATTAAGCTGGACACTGCAGTTAGATGTCTAGTAGAATTCTAATGACGAATGTGGAGACTGACACTGTCATATAGTTTGGACAGGGATAAGATGCCTGAAGTGCTCTTTATGCTGTTTCTTAACCAGAATTCCGAATGCCACTGAGGTCAAGTGGGGGTACACAACATAAGTGAACATAAAATGTACCAATGAATTAGGATGCACAGACCAGAGAATTTTCCTAGTGCCTTTAGCTAAGAGCTTGTCAGAAGTTTTTATTGGAAATTTCCATTCTGGGGCCCCTATTATGTAAAATAAATTCTCTTGGGTAATTTTAAAAATTTGATGTAACCTTTTTGGCAACATACCTTTCATGAGTAGAAAAAGAAAAGAGAAATTTTGAGGTCACTTTGGTGCACGTGCAAACTTAGTTTACTGCATTATGTTTTCCATGACCAGCAGACAACAGTGTGGAAGAAACAAGTCTGAGACTTAATGAAAAAGCTGCTTTGATTTACTCTGGGACATGAGGGACAGAGCACATTTTGTCTGTTGAAGCTAAGGGATGAAAGTCAATATGACTCAGTTTTAGATGAGTCATACCTTATCTGTCCTTCAATTTACCCACCTGTAAAATAGAAATAATGGAGAATGGCAAAAACACTCGTTTGTGAAGATTTAAACATTGTTTAAATAACTGTGCTTAAAGTTTGTTGCATTGAAAATGACGAGGATTTCCATTAATGCGGAAGTACTGCCAGTGGTGGTGATTGCTAAGAACTTTATCAGCAGTTGGCAGTGTTGTGTTCCCATAGGAGGGCTTCCCTGTATAAAAGGTTTTTAAAGTCAACATAAACCATCTCAAAGTGAACTATTTAGTCCTGAGCTTATCTACCCATTTACTGATCCCATCTTACCTTAATGAATTTCAAAACCATTTCCAAAAATAGGGAGCAAGTGATGGAACCCATTAAGAAATCTCTCAGAAAACTTCATACTTATGATGGGTATCTTATCAGATATGACTAATGCATGCTTGACTGTGAAATTCATGATGTCGTTTTGTATTAGAGTACTGTATCACTGGCCTTGGACATTCAGCTTCCAAGGTTTTCTTTTGGCTAGTATATTTAGACAGACTTCTCATAAGCTGATAGGTGGAGCTGAATTAGTTGAAGAAAATGATGATTCTGTGTGCAGTTTAGGAAGAGATTACTTGGGAAATATCTTTGCATTCATCTAGATTATGAAAGGTTGAAATGCGCCAGTAACATGAATCAAAACAAAATGCTTTGATAAGGAAACATTGTGAATCAGCTGTCACTTTGTTCGTAAGATGGATGGGCATTAAAGAAAGTAGAGACGAATCCTCCTTAGGAGGCATATCACAGGGCAGTTTCCTCAAATTATGCAGGACTTCAGACAAGGTCTCAGAGACAACCTTAAAAATAAGAGAAAAAATATCAGTTCTGAGTTATTGCAGGTAATATTCCCAGACTCTAACTAAATCTCTGTTCTCCCCTATCAGTACTTTTCATAACGTCCAATTAAATTAGTTTCTTTGTAATTACCTCTTATTTTCCAACTTTCCTTGCTAATTAAGGAATTTTTTGATAAGGTCAGCTTTTATTTTGGACAAGCCCAAGGGCAGGTTTGCTGGAGCCTGAAGGGTAGAAGACATTGTTGCTAGATAAGAAAGAAGCTGATCTCTTGCCTCAGCATTGTCTGATTCAGGCACAAAATAAGAATCTCAATAGAGCAAAGGGTTGTGGTTACTCTCCGATGCAAAAAAATAACCTGGAAGGGATCAATGTGAGAACAGATGCAGTCAAATGACATTGAGGATGTTAAGATTAACTTCAAGAAAATTTATGTTACTGGTTTTTTTCTTTCTTTGTGTATGTGTGCTTTTTCTCTATGTACTTAGAATCTTGTTATCTCGTGAAACTGACTGATGCGCTGCCTGATGAAGAAGATTGTTCGTTATTTCCATCTGCATTTGACAAGCTTTCAAAGCCACCCTTAGAAAGATGAACACCTCTGTGCTCTCAACAGAAAAGCAAAGTTATGTGTGAAAGTGAATGTTTTAAATCATTATTTAGGTTCTATATTTATTTTTTAAACTTTATGCTTAAAGAGGAGGGTTTTCTATTGAGGAAAATACAGTTACTGCTACTGAAAATAGTGGTGCCTTCTTTCTATATCCCTCGAGTTGGTAGGCTTAACTCCATAGCTAGGTTGCTGGAGGATTGAGGCATATTTTAGAAATCCTTTACAATTAACGTGCGAGCCTTGCCCATGTTAGGCTCCTATTTATCAGTCTCAGATTTTCAAACTTTACCAGAGTTATCAGACCCCTGTAGGGCAAGAAATTGTCCCTGTCAGCTTCTTTCACGAATTCAGCCGGCCCTTTCTCCTGACTCACACACCTCCTTCCGCTGCGTTCAGGTGGGGTTCTCCTTTGAAGTGTTTATTTTTGCACCACATGTGAGTAAGAACCTTTTATTCTTTCAGGCCCTAAGGTTCATGGTTTGGTTCAGTCAAAAATGAAAACTTTCTGTTACAGCTTCACTGTAGGTGTGTTTTATATCCCACTGTGCCACAAGTAAAAATTAAAAACCTTGCTCAACTTTAACTTCATAGCTTTATAGAGACATTATACAAATACGAAATTACTCAAATCCCTGAAGCGCACTGTGAACTAAATTAGTGATTTGAAGTTCTCCCATTTAATGTTAAGTATCTTTTGAATTTTGAAGGTACCAGCTGAATGCACTCAGTGATAGCTTTTTGAGCCCTGTTCTTAATTTCTGCCTATTATGAGGTTTTCACCACATTTTATCAATCATTCCTTTTCTTTACCTCAGCAATGTAACAGAGTAATTGAAATAATTTACTGGCATGTAACCGCTTTACATTATAAGATACTAATGATAAGACTTCTGACTTATTAGGGAACCATTTCTTTCCCTTCATAGTCTCAGGGCTGTACGTATTAGGTTTAGAGCCTGTTCCAAGTGAGCAGTTATCTCACATTGAGTCCTTAAGTTGCAGGACTTAATATGAACAAATTTACGTGTAATTTCTCAGTATAGCTCTATTGAAATGATTGGGTAATTCAGTGTAACTACATAAAAATGACAATATAGCTGCTTCCCAATTACTTAACGGTTACAGGGTAGTCAGCGTTTCGGTGTAAAATGTAATTGATTCTTAACTATTCTATCTTGGAAGAAAGACCATTGCTTATAATTTCATTAAGGGGATAAGATATCACTCCGCAAAGGGAGAGAACACATGTAGAGCCACATATATATGTGCTTATTTTCCATTTTCTGAAGGTACCACTTTTTGATTACATCTGTTCTTTCAGATGATGTTTGTAAGAACAGTACAGCAGTATCAACACCAACTGCCTTTGTGTTTTGTTTGATGTGCACTTATTTACTATCCCAGAAACAATTAGAAGATAAAGCAGTACTATTAAGCAAGTTATTTCAGGAGAAATAACTATGTGCAATAAAAACAAGTAGGTGGCTTTTCTAGCCAGAGTTCAACCTGATTAATTACAAACTCATTCAGCGAGCAAAACTGGGCTGCTCATACGACTGTCAATCAGTTCGCTGCTTTTCCTGGCCCCCAAGTCTCTTACCCTTCTCTGTCCGGCAAGGACTTGTGCAGCCTTCTTGTCCCTAGCTCCTGCAGCACCCTGCTCCCTCTGCCCTGCGGTCAGGGCACACAAGGCAGAGCGCCCAAAGGCACAGCTACAGCTGTGGTGTCAAGGTGGTCTGGCCACTGCACAAGTCGGGGATCTTGCATTATATGCGTTTTAATAGAAGTGGAGAGTCAAGCATAGCAGAGCTGGCCTGACTGATACTAGATGGGGAGCTTCATGCAGAAGGACAGTTTTCCCTTGATCTTCACCACCACGTTTAGGGTGTTTCATTCCGTTAACATGACAGATGGGAGCCTTTGACCCTAGCGGTAGAATTACTCTCCATGGTAGAAGCTGGGTCAGGTCTAAGGATACGTTTTACAATGCTTAGAATAGCATAAAAAATACTTTATCTGTTATTGGTCTACACTGAAAGTGAAAATGTGGCCATGCTGCACACCTTTTGAAGTCCCATGGTAACTGTTATCAATAGGATAATTCAGCTATGTACACTGTTCAGATTACAGGACTCTTATTCAAATGGAAAATTTCTTTTTCACTGTGCAGCCAGGTTTCTGTCTTTCTCTTACTTTCACACCAGAAAATAATTCGAAAGGCCAGCAGTGCGAGGTTAACAAAAGAGAGTTGTCAGGTGAAATGCTCTTCCACAGAAAAGAAATACCTTTAAACAATAAATGAACATCCTCAAGGAGAAGTGGCCTTGATGGATGGTTGCCTAATGATGAGATGATCCAGTACAAGGCTGACTGACTGGTGGCTCACATCTGGAAGGCTGTAAAAAGTCAAGGTTTTTCTCAGCTTGGGACAGGGAGCTGCATCAGGAGTGCTTTCATTAGCTCAAAGTGAGAGACGCCTTTTTGGGGGTATGGGAACCCGTACCATCTACATATAGAAACTCCTATAAGGACTCTCTGAAGATGGCTGAGGCAATGGTGGTGGCATGCACTATACTTGGAACAGTTTTTTGTCATTTTTCTAAGTTTTTCATTTACGTAAGTTTAGAGATTGACTGCAAAATTTGTTTCAGGCCATAGTTAAATCCCTATTGTAAATCATGTGTAAATTGTGCTGCTGCTTATACATATGATTTGCGATGGTCTCCCCACACACAAACTCATGTGGGTAAGAAAGAGAGTGAGATTAAGTAGAAGGAAGAGGTCAGAAGAGATTTTTACTGGGGTGGGGAAGGGCAGCATTTGGAGTTGGATGGTGTATTGCAGGTGACAGGGACTGTCTAACTAAGGTCACATTGTGTTAGCACGTGCTTTGTGACCCCAAAAAGGCAAACCATAAACCTTCAAATACCCAGGTGAGTTGTGTTTGGAGAGATGTATCTGTTTTGCAGAGGATGGGAATTTGACTGTGATCCCAGTTCATAAAATAAACTGGAGGATCTTCTGCATCAAGAGTGACCCTGGAGGTCACCACTCAGGGGCACTGACTGAGCTCTGTTTAAACTCCTCGGAGTTAAAAAGCTTTAATTTTCATTTGAAAGAGCTTCAAAGTCAAAGACAAAGAAGTTAAATGACCTGAAAGTTATTACATGATGTTCTGTTTTAGGTTGAACAAAATGATTTAGGCTGACCATAGGTTAACCTTTTCTCTTTTCTTTTCTGAAAAATAAAACAGCCTTACCGCAGTATCACAGAATTACAGAATCACAGAATGTTAGAGGTTGGAAGAGCCTACAACTATATTTTGATGATCCAGAATTACATTTACTATGATATTTAGAATCGGAGTCATAGAATGGTGTAGGCTGGAAAAAGCCTTTAAAGATCATCTACTCCAACACCCCTGCCATGGGCAGGGGCATCTTTCACTAAATCAGGTTGCTCAAAGCTCCGTCTAACCTGACTATGAACACTTCTGATGATGTGGCATCCACAACTTCCCTGGGCAACGTGTCCCAGTGTCTCACCACCCTTATTGTAAAAAATTTCTTCCTTATATCTAATCTAAATCTACCCTCTTCTAGTTTAAAATTATTACCTCTTGTCCTGTTACTTGTAAAAATCCTTCCTGTCTTTCTTATATGCCCCATTTTTATACTGATAGGCCACAATAAGAACTCCCTGGAGCCTTCTCTTCCCTAGGCTGAACAATGGCAACCTTCTCAGCCTGAAGGCAGAAGGAGGGTGGGAGGAGAAAGAGACTGCAGGAAGAGTACTGCAGTGGCAGGGAGGTTGTTGGCTGTCAAACATGCTCTAGTCGTATGAATGCCTGCTGTGTAAAACTCAGCCCGTGTGGTCACACTCATCCACCTGCATCAAGGGAAGGATGAACATTTAGCTCAAAGGCAGCCTGGATTGACAGTGACTGACCACTCAAGTAGCTGATAGCAACTGAGCAGCCCATGCAAAAGACTGTTACCTTGTGGTAGATGTGCAACGGATAGGTATCAAAACCAACATTACGGCAATTAGAACTAACTGTGAGTGTTCTTGTGGGCAAACTCGGCAGGGGATGAAGAACTGTGGTAGGTCTCCTGCCTGCGTTACCAGTGTCCCCCTGAGGGCAGTGCTCCCATGTTACGCCTGTGCTGTGAGGAGAGGAGGAGAAGGGCTTGGTTTCTCGCTCTGTCCTGCTAACATGTAAGTGGTCAGTTGTCAGACAAACTGAAGGAAAGAACATCCCTTCATCCCAGAAACCCTGAAGAGGTTTAAAGAGTATAAGATCATATCTGGTGTCAGAAGAGTCATGCTTTTTCAACACGTATTTGAGAGCAATGCTTTTATTCGTGTGTGTTCATTTTTGAATAGGTGCCCAGATCACTTAAAATAATATTGCCCTTTATTTGCATTTTTGTACAATTTATTGCTTATCAAAACATATTCTCATTTAGCTAAAAAGAGTGGATAAAAATCTGCACTTAAAATTAAGGAAGTCGTACTTGGCGACTGTAATTTTATTTTCTGGTTTAAGCATTTATGAATCATACATAATAATTTATCCAGGACATAATCAGTGCAGAGCAGAATCTGTCACAACCTTTCAGATTCAATAATTTTTTACAGCTGCTTTGCACTTATGGTCACGTATTTCAGTGCTTCTCTACCCCATACACAATACCAAACAAGCACACAGGCAAACAAATCAATATTTGGCCATTAAAATGCAGAAACTGATTGCAGTTGAAAACTGTTCATGAATTTGGGGCCTGCGCTTTTTAAATAAGTAACCCCGTTCAAGTTCCTCATGTTGTGGGGAAGTTGCACAATCTAAAAGAGCAGTTAGCTTTTCTTACTCACTGCCTGCTGCTGCACAACCCCAGTCCTCTTCTGCTGACAGCTAAAAGACACCACCAAAGCCCTGGCATCTGATGCATGTGTGGCACTATGTGCTTGTCAGGTGCTGCGTACCATGCAGCGCACAGCCAGCAAGGAATTTTAAGCGTTTTGCCATTCACTCCTTCGGTAAGTGAGAGTGGAAGGGTTCTGTGAGCTCCCAGCGGAGGGGAGAGGGGGCTTGCTGCGAGGCAGCACTCCTGGGCACGGAGGGAAGAAGGCAGCAGGGTCCGTCCGGCTGTCTAAAAAGCCCAAACCATTTGTAGTCAACTGTTTCAGTCTGCTGGCTGCCAGCTGGGGAAAAGGCACTCAGAATTAGAGGAGCATCTGCACATATCAGAGCGTTCTCCTCTGAATTATCTGAGTTGGAGCTTGAATTTGGAGCATCATAGAATCATAGAAAGTTTTGGGTTGGAAGGGACCCCTAGAGGTCATCTAGTCCAACCCCTTCGCAGCGAGCAGGGACACCGCTAACTAGATCAGGTTGCTCAGAGCCCTGTCCA
>Ga0065711_1044089_pt1 | contig 14323 bp, 4 predicted proteins | sample Hoacrofraction12_FD_59098 | JGI IMG/M metagenome (GOLD analysis project Ga0065711, IMG submission 59098) | Hoatzin crop microbial communities from Cojedes, Venezuela - Epithelial fraction 12 v2 (version 2) | ecosystem: Host-associated > Birds > Digestive system > Esophagus > Crop | place...
GAGATGATGAGATATAGTGGGACTTTCCCCCACCCAACTCCACCTCGAAACTGTCTCTGTGGTGTGTGGAGGGGACGCTATTGGGATCTCAAAATCATGACGCGTCACGTCACGTACCATCTCGTGACAAAATTACCGGATTCGACCAGGTGGACGGGCCACCTTCACTTAACCCGGAAAAGGGACATGTATCCTGTATGCATGTTCGATAAGATAGGTATATTTGGACTTCTTCAATCCAATAGAAGGATTTTAAACATCTGGTGTTCAGATGTTTAAAATCAGTGAGATGGATAATGCTCTATTTCCAGTTCCCTATTTCTCATGATAGCCGCTGGCATATCTATCTACTGTGTGTGGCTTGCTCAAGTATTTCAAGGACTGTCCACTGATGCACAGGACACTAAGATGATGGAGTTGCACCTTGGGTGACTAGCTCTGGTGTAGATGCCTTCACCTACAGTGGTAGACATTTCTGGGCTGCTGCAACCTGCCTAATATAATTGCTTTCCTCCATACTTTCATTCCCTTCCAGAGCACCCTAACTTAGTGCTTTTCACGCTAAGACGTTACCTCAAATTGGATAGTTACGCTTTGCTCTTTGTGGAAACTCAGGCATGCATCGTCTGCAATTAGTATATTGCATATTAGTATTTTCATTCAGATAGGAATATAATAATATTTTATTGGTATATGAATATTTTTATTAAGATCTTAAGGAAAATATATAAAACAGAATATTCAAGTGTGTAAGCATGTGCCTATCCCTGTCAGTGATGCCCTGCTGTGTCCTGCTTAGCCTCTGACTATTGCTACAAAAGCGAACCTCTCCCATCTGTCCTGTGCCACATCAGCACCGTGGGGGTCATCTCAGGCATCCTAGGAGGGTTCATATGATGCTAGAAGACTGTGTGTGAGCAACAGCCTTGTGCCCAGACTCAGCTGTGTAGACAGCAAAGAAAAAAGGTCACGGAAGGTAGGTAAGGAGTTGGGACAGATTAACTAAGGGGGTTGACAGAGGATGAGCTTAGCCAGAGGTTATGAAGCATCTGGGAGAGCAGAGTCATGGAATCATTAAGGTTGGAAGAGTCCTCTAAGATCATCAAGTCCAACCGTCAATCCATCACCACCAGTAGACACTGGTGTTTAAAAGGACATGCTCTTTGAGCTTTGAAGAAAGAGTTTCTCTGATCTGCTGGAGAGTGCACATTGAGAGGTGCTGTCAGGGAAGGATTGTGATAAAGTCTTGATTCTCTACTCCATGTAGTCAGGGATGGGGACAAATAGGTTCCAGAGTGGAGACAACTCAGTCATGGGCTTTCAGCAGGCAGGAACAGTGATTCTAGGTGGCTTTTCCCCCCTGCTTCTTTTTTCTTTTAGTGTTTTCCTTTTGTCTGCTGCGAAGGCAATGTTCTGCTCTCCCCATTTTTGCTTCCAGGTTAAAGGAGGCAAAAAAAGGGGGATGTGACCTTCCCATGGTGCTTGCATATGGGACCTCTTCAAGCAGATCATGCAGGGGCAATCTCTGATTTGCCAGGGAAAGGTGGCAATACCAGCCCACAGGTGTGGGATGCACCTTCTCACATGGACCTTCAGTGTATGTATAGCCCAACAGAAACTTGTGCTAGTCAGACCCCCAAGGTCACCATGAGCAGGGAAGAGCAGTAATACAGTGTGAACTTCCATCTGGGAAGGAGGACAAGGTGAAACCAGAATGGACAAGTGGTGTGTTCACCACAGCAGGGACAACCTGTGTGGGTCATAGCCACCACTTTGTTTCTTCTACATTCGGGGAAGTCAAAGCTCACTTATCTTGTTGTGGTCTCCAACCCACGCTACCACAGGCACTCTACTTGCTAATATTTTGCCATCACTTCTGTTTTGTTCCTCCAGCCCTGGTTTTAATCTTGAGAGAGGTTTAAACAAGAAAACAACCACCAGCAACTGAAAGGCTCTGCCTTCACCGTGAGAGCATTTTGATTTCTTGACGGAATACCAAAACAATCTTTTCACCTGCATATCTATCTCTTCACCTGTGGTATCTCATGTAATTACTGGCGGCATTGAGAGGAAAAAAAACTTCTGTTAACTTCTTGTCCTTGCTGCTCAAGAATATCCAAGGGACCCTAATGCACTGTTATTATTTTGCAAGAAACTCCTTTTGTGCATGGTTTATTTTATTTGATTTGATTTATACAGGGAGACAGCTAGGCAGTAGTCACCTCTTCTTCCCGTTGCAGGCACCAGGTCTGAGCACAGACAAGAGGTGAGTGGTGCTCGGTGACAGGTTATTGCCCAGGTTGAGATATAGGGCCTTTTTGTTTTATTCTCCATCTAAATTAGTTACTGCAAAGAGATTTCCCTGGTGGAAAATTAGTTTCAACATTTATTTCCTACCTGAAACTTTATCATTCCTTTGTTGAGTGGAATATGTGCTTTCTGTTTCAGAGCAGGTTTTCAGGCAGAGCTCACGATAACCTCCCTCCACTGTTTTGGTTTATAAACTCATGCCAAGTGCCCATTACTGTTGGCTGAGCAGAATGAATAACTGTTTGAGGGCTGACCCCTTGTCCACCCTCAAAAATAAAATTAATGCAAACATCCCATTCAACTTAATGCAAGATGCACATAATTTCTGATTCCTTTCATAGAAAAAAATCCAAACCCCAAAAAATCCAGAAAGGTGGGGGGACCTAACACAACATCCCTATGAATTGTCAGAAATGCTTCGTTCAAAGTGTTTTATTTACAGTTTGGTCATTTGTAAACAATAGGAAAGCTAGACTTCATAACCTGGGGCAGGGAGTAGCTCAGTGTGAATACTCTCAGGTTTTGGAGACTACAAAGTCTCGGGTGTTGTCCACTGCCCCTCTCTGTCTGGGAGGATGTAAACACTTCATAATGTTCTGCATCTGCTTTTTTTCTCTCTTTCCTGCTTCCATCTCTCTGCTTTGTATAAAATATTCAGACATGCATTGGAGAGAGAGTGGAGACACGGCCTTGAGGGCAGTGACTCCTGAGCACCAAGGGACAGTATGTTCTCCAGTGGTTCCCTCTAACAGGTTTTTCCACCATCTGGCTTTGCTGGTAGGGGCACACAAGTATTGCTGAAGCACAAGACTTGCTTTGCATGGTGGCCCAAAACCCATGGCTCCAGAAAACCGCTTGGCAACCTGTATAATTTTTACATTTACTTCCCTAGAGCAAATTTAAAGTGAAGGAGTTCACATGCATTGTGTGGCTCCAAGAGGAGCAAGCAACACCCTTACCTGTGCTACTTGTCAGCCTTTCCATTAAGAGAGGATGAATGTGATTTCAAATCCCCGCAGGTCAAGGAAATTGAATCCAGGTCTACCACCTCACTGCTGGATTACAAGAAAACAGGTGCCATCATGTTTACTTTGCAAAGGACTCTGGGGTGAAATCTCATTTCGGCTGAAACAGTTTGGCAATTTCTGTTGTCACAAGCAGTATTCAGCTTGTGAGTCATGCCTTGCTTTGTTCCTGCTGTAGCTCTTGGAGGCTCCTGTGGGCAGTGGTGAACTGAACACACTGGACTTCAGGAGACCAGCTGTGTACTTCTGCCACTGTCCAGTTTAGGGCGAATCACTTCATATTTGCATGTTCACTTTTCCCACTTTTCAATAGTTATAGTGTTAATGTCTTTGTAGAATACTTGGAAATCTAAGTAAAAAAGGTAAGACTAATAATTTGATAGTGCTACAGTCTCATTGTTAGGACTTAAGTGGTTTAAATATCACATGGTAAGCCAAAAGCACTCCACCTTCCTAATGCTGTGGCTGCAGCAGTTCCTTTGAATTTCAGTAACTCTGCTTCCTCTGGGGTCCCCTCTATCAAAATATGTGGTGAACACTTAAAAGTCACCCCTCAAATATGACGGAGAATGAACAGCGCTCATGGTCCTTTTTCTCAAAATGCATTGAAGTGCTAACCAAAGATGTGCTGAGTTGCAGATAGATTTCAGGTATTTATAGGGCTATAGTAGGAAAGATTTAGCAAGAGAATGTTTCTAATAGAGCTTTCTCACAAAATAACTATATGCAGGACAATATAATATTACAGAGTATATCAGAGACGCCTTTACATTAAGAATGTCGTCTAGTATCATAATGCAAATAGAAGTTTCCGCTGATGTTTTGGAGACTGAAATATGTTTTCCTCCTCCCTGAGCTGATTATTTTTTCTCACTTTGGCATCTTATTTGTATCGTTCCTTCTTATACAGTTTTATTGTGACATTTAGCTGCAAAACAAAAATGTAGCCTACAGGAAAACTTAGAATTGTGTTCCCTACAGTGCACCAGTCAGCCAATAAAATAGCCGTTACTAGAAAAATGTGTTTACAAAAGCTATTATTTGTAAATACAAAGTTTTCTTCTGGCTTTACATCCAAATTAATGTATAGGGACAACTTTTCAGATGATGTAAGCTGGCTTCAGGATGGCTCTACCAATTTTTGCGAGCTGGAGATCTGTTCAGGATGCCTCCTTTCCTTTCTACCACTTGTTCTGACAGCACCTAAAAATGCACCTCTGTTGTGTGTGTCTGAGTGTGTATGGGGTTGTTTTTTCGGTTGGTTAGTTTTTGTGAGGGTCATCTTTTACTGTATTTATCCCACTGTTCCTTCTCATCCTGTGTCCAACTCCACTGAGCATCTCATGTTCCTCTCAGTGATATGCTTGTCTGGATTTAGGCAACAATTTCTGAAAGTAATAGTAATTTGGGCTTCAGTATCCTCCATTGAAAACTGTGAATAGTAGTACTAAGAGGTCAGTGGGAGAATTAATACTGTATTAGAAGCAGTGCCAAGATTGCTGTCATGAAGTGTTAATACACTGATTTCCTAAGTGTACTGTAGGCTTAGGAAAAGAATGAAAGCAGCATGATTACCTGCTTACAAATCAGTTAAGTCCATACAGATGGTGCAAAGGAAAATACAGGCAGATCAAGGCACAATTCTGACAACAGACTTGCTAAATTTGTTGTTTTAGCACCTTGTTATGAGGCAAAAGCAGGAGTCTTGGCTGGAGGCCCAGCTGCATGAAGAAGACCTTGCAAAACTTTACAGACCAAGAGGAACTGGTTTGAGAAGAGGTGTTTGGAGGTGGTAACCCTGTTCTATTCACCTGATGGTGCTAGAAATGGATTATGTTAGAGTACTGCCATGCACTGAAATAGAGCGTGAACGTATAGATGAAATGACACCTACCTATGAGCTTTCCGTTATAGTCAACGGAAGGAAACAAATACTTCTGAGGTACAACTTGTTTTGAATGGTTAGTTTAGGATGAAATGAGGTGTGCACAACATCTGTTCGCCTCCAGTGACTTAGAAAAGAGGATAGATGGCTAGTCCAGATGGAGATATCTCCATTATTTTTCTCTCAGTGGAAATGAATCTAGTCAGGATTTCAGGAATGGGTGACACCGACCATTTTCAAGAGAGGTAATTAGAGGAGACAAAAACTTAAATCTGCAGGTTAGCATACATATTGTTCTGGTAAAAATAAAGAGAGAAAGCGTCAGTACAGTTCAGTTACTTTATCAACAAGGTGTAGGAGTTGGATTCCTCAAAGGAAATGGGATGGGGTCAACTTTGAATTCTTACACATAAGCCTTGATTAATCTGTTTAATCACTGCTGTTGTGTACCAGTTGAGATGCTGTAGGACGTAAGCATGGACATGCCAGACATGACCTGAGATTAGAGGGGGCCTGTTCCCTTTCAGGGCAGCAACCAGAGACTTGTCAGGACATTCTGCTGGGGCTTAAGTGGCACTTGCTACCTCTGCTTAGACAACTGGTCCCCTATAAGTAGCAGTGCTGATGGTCTCTACCTGTGGGCTGAGTATCTGTGGTCCTGTCATAGCCAGAGGAGACCCCATCATTACAGTCCTTGGAATCCTAAAAATTGTTTATTTGATCAAACACAAGCGTTAACTTTGTTGCTGCTGTTCATCTACTGACTCTGCCGAGTGTAATGAGAATTTACACACTCAGTTTACATGGCATTAGCTGCATTATGGCATCTGCAATCTGCCCCTGCATCTCATGGGGCAAATGTGATTGCTGGGACAGTAACTCATGTGCTCTTTACAGCTTGGGGAGAGGGCTGGGAACTGCGTAGGACTTAGGCACATGCAGTATAACCCAACATATATTTTATGTCACTCAAAAATGTTCTTTTGCTTACCAAGAAACTTCATGGGCTCGTGCCATTTATAGCAACTTTGAGGGCTCCACAAAGAAGCTGCAGGTACTCTGTTGTGGGAGATCTGGGCAGAAGATCATTCCAACGTATTTTGTCTGTAGGCACTTGTAGCCCATCCCAATTCATCTTGTCAAGGTTATGTCTTTTCTAAATCATATCACATAGTAATGTTCATTATGACCACAACTCAAACAAATCCACATAATTCAATTTTCTGCCAGTAATTATCTGCTCATCTGATTCTCATTGTGTATAGGGTAATTGCACTGAAGTCATCAAAGTTACACAAGCCTAATCAGAGTGTCTCTTGATCTGAGATAATCCACAGAAGATGTATTTCTTGACCTGTTTTGTACCCTTGCACAAATCGGAGAAGATGTATCAACTCTACTGGGTTGAATGCAAGCAAACTGACCTAAAAAGTCTTTTGCTTCCTAGCTCATGATCTTGTTGAAGGTTTTAGTCAGGGACAATTTCTGTCTTCAGAGAGAAACAGGACTGCAGGGCCCAAGCAACACTCTGTCCAGAAAGAGGAGCTGGAGACAAGAGGCAGGGATGGCAGAAGCAAAGAGGATAAATTATTCTGGAGGTATTTGACATTGGAGAATGATGCAGGTGTTTTCAGAAAGGCCTTCATGTTTTCCCTTAAGGTCTCAAGTCTGTTACCTGCATATAGATATGTCGTGTCAATTGAGATGCCTGAGTATACATTGCCCAGGATTCCGGCGAATTCTATAGAAGGGTAGAGTTAGACAACTGCCAGCCCCATTTGGCTGTCCTTGATAACCAGAGACTTAGACAACTATGCACAATTGAATCAAACCTTTAGTATCTGGAAAATGTAATGCTTCTTGGAATCATAATTCACAGCTACTGGGAAAATCTTCTTAACAGATGTAGCATATAGTTGCATTCAGTCCAGTACAGTTTGCGGAAGATTTCACCCAAGATACCAAATCTTTGAGGCAGGTATTTTATTCTTCTATTCAATTTTCTTTATTTCATTTATTTACCTCAGGTCTTTCTAACATGCCAGTGGCTGCCATGGGTTCAGGCAAATGACTCCTCTTTCATCAAGTAACCTGCAGGTAGGGAAATAGATACTTCATCAAGGCATCAACTAGCAAACTACGCTTTAAAAAAGTGAACAAACAGAAAAAGACTTCACAGTGTGGGCTACTACAGACAAGCATGTGCTGCTTTCATTAGTTTTAATGGGTTTTATCTTCATGGCCTGTACAGGGAACAAATTTGGAAATCCATGTTACTCAGAAAACATAGCTAATAACCTGCAAAGCCAGGTATTTTATTGGCTATTTATGTCTCCGAAGCTGGAGAATTGATCTAATCACAGAAAATCTTAACTGACAACAAATAAATAGGCTTGTGGTTACCTGCTTTTAACCATCCAGCTTCTTAAAATTAGCCCAGTTGCACTTCAAAACACTTTGGTGATTCTGTCAGTACAGATGCAGGCATCAGTTCCATAAGGGCCAGAGTATGCAAAAGAGACAAGCAGTGAGATAACTCACCACTTGCTTGTGTTTCTTTTCCTCTTCCAGTCCTAAACCTCCAAGGCAACAACCTGCAGTTGCATCAGCAGATGGTGACTTGATTGTCTGTGAAGAAGTCCATTGTTTTTCAGTGGCTACAGATGGTATAGATTTGAATGTATCTAATCAGAGATACAAGCCACGTGTGTTAGATGAATTCCACCTATACGTGGTGCTGCTTACCATTTGAGCTGTTAACCCTCAGCTCCCATTTAGGTCAATGGAGACAAATAGACATTTTTGGAATAGAATTCATGTGACCGATTTTAGACAATTATTTTACAATGAGATGAATCATGTTCTAAAAGTGTTTATTTCCTCCGCTGACTATAAAAGTAGTCTAGACAATTCATGTTGTAGATAGATACTGGAAACATCTTTACTGAGACAGATGTGTCCACTCCAGGCTGATTGCATATTCAACATAACCTGCAAACCTTTCCAAATGAACAAACAGACATTAAACTCATTTAAAAACTGTTATAAAGGTATAAATAAATACTAGAAGGTTTACAAAGATGGCGTTTTGAGAGTACACACTCTGATCAAATAGTTGGGTTTTTTACTTCATAAAGTGCTTGAACTTACATTGCCAGTATTTCGGCATCAAAAATTGGTGTCTATCTGCAAGATGAGATGTAGTTTAGTACAGCTTATTGAGCTAACACAGTGATAAGAGTGTAAAAACTTGTAGATACCTAAAGGTGTATATATATATATATGTATATTTATAAATGATAAAAATCTTACTTCTTCTATGCTGAAGTCATAGCATTTAATTCAAAGATTAATAGCAAAGGAAAATTTTTTCCCAATGAGTTAAACTAACACTGTGTAATTTAATTAACTGGTAGATATAAATTTAGAACAGTGTAGTCTCGGATTGTAGAATTTTCGATACTAGCAGAAACACACTGTGGATTTTTTCAGTGTCATATTTGCTGACATTCTTCTTAATAAGCTTATTGAGTGAAGCTCATTGAAACACATGAACTCCAGAGACTTTGCCCTTTCGTTTTACTGTGGATTTGGATTTTTCCATTTAAGGCCATTTGAAATCCCAAATAGTGTTCATCAAAGCGACTTTCACTTGGAAGTAAGTTGCTGCTGCTTCCTGAGCTCCCTTAGAAATCAACTTATCCAAATCATGGCATAAATTAGGGCAACAGTATTTAATTTCAGACAGTCAGGAAATTGACTGTTACACTTCTTTGGTGGTACAAAGTTTGCTAGTAATTTCTAATTTTAAGGTCTTTTGGAGGATTCTCAAAGCCCTTGAGAATACTGTGAAGGAACACCATATTGTTTTCTGCTGGTAACTAACTAAAGTGCCTAAGAGATTAAGCATAGAGAGAAATCTTGCATTAGAATAGGTCAACAAGATAGATGATACATTAAGAATTCATCCAGCTCATCAACAAAGAACTGACTAGATCTCAAACTGCAGAAATCACTGATGCAAACACACTTTCATGCTTCTAAATCTGTGTCTGATATACCACTCTCACATCATTCTCTTTTTCCCAGCCAAGCAGTTTAATAGCTTCATTGGACAGAGGAACTGAGAAACTGTATTTCCAAGAAGCATATAGTTGGATGCTATCATGCAAAATTCATATGCCAAACTCCGGAGTTCAAGTCACAAGTAGGTTAGAAGCATTTCTGTTTGATTTTAGAGCAAGACAGGTTTTAAAATTAAGATATTCCTGCTCTATTACTTTTATTATTTCCTGTAGGAAAATACTGAACATTATTATGCACTGGCAAATCAATTCCATTTCACTCTGGAGAAATTTTCTCTTCCACCAAGACAATCATAGGAAAGGTTCTGCCTTGACCATATATTCTTTTGTCAAGTGCTCCTCACACACTCTGGTACAACTAGGGATTGATCACATCCATTTGTGAGGAGTCGTGGAACATGGCCGTTGGTAGGCAACACCACAAACATAGTGCAAGTTAATTCTGGAATTCAAGACTGATCAAGTGAAGCAGCAAGAGAAGACTGGAGAGTTGTTCACTCTGCAAATCCCACATCACTGCTTATCAATCTCAGTTAAACCCAGAAAACACTTCTTCAGCTATTCCTGCAGTTCGGACAGTTCTTTTGACAAGAAAAGGGGTTTTCTAACTATATGGGAAGGAAGAAATCAGAAGCTGAATGTCATAGTTGGTCATCCTCCTATCTACCTTCTTCATTTTTATGGGGGAGTAAGGGATGGTAAATCTACCTACTCACTCCTTGCAAGAGTAGCAAATAAAAGAAGTCATACCTAGTCTTAAACAAGAACCTATAACCAAATACATATCACTATATCTGTCCCTTGTCTTCCCTCTCCCAGCATTTCCCTCCCTCCCCCTGAAAATATTACCCATCTCACTAGGAGGAATGACAAATGCCCAAGAAACAGAAAGGCAAGTGCGTCCCCGCTGCAAGCTAACCACCCAGTAGATCACACTAAGTGAAGGCTACATGTCTTTTGAAGATGACGCAGCGCATCGCTCAGGACCAAGAGACTGTTTTGCTGTAGGACGCAGTGGGCTCAGCGGAGCGTGTTAATGATTCATGCTTACTTTGCCAGCACATAATGTATCGTAATCATACGGAACCAGCGTACAGCGGTACTTGAGACACATTTGTCCAGCTAATAGTTTGACTTCATCTGAAATGTTCCATTGGGTCACTGACCTATTAATTGTAGGCAGAGCGCAGGAGATAATATATAGTCGATACACTCCCGAGTCAGACTCCCTTCTTCACAGTTACCAGGCAACCTCTGCCAGCTCTGCACAGCACTGCTAATACTTTTCCTCTCTTCTCACTGCAAACTTAGCAATGGAGAGCATGTGTTCACGAGAGCATCGGAGGGTAAGAGACAAGGCAGAGCATATTTAAGTTAGATGGCTTTTTACAAGCATTAAGCAGTGCACTCCTGTAATAAACAACTATGCCAGAGCTAATACTCAATAAACAGTGTGCTTTATAAGCAATTAGGGACTCACGTTGTGGAACAGCCATTTCAGTGGAACGTATACTATTACCCTAACAATGCTTAGCAAGATAAGTGGCTTGTTAAAAGCATCATAATTCTCCTTTAAAAATCAATTAACAATTTGGTGCACTTTTTTGGTCTATGGACTGCTGGGTGTCTTATTCAAACGAGGATGAATCCAGGGAACTGCTTCTCATGTTCTATTCATTGGCTGCTGCTTAACTCCCAAAAATGCAACTGGAAGCAAACCTGCAAAATAAATAAATGAAATTATATCATCATAGTCAAATTCAGTTGTTTTTCAGCCCAAGAGGCAGCTCAGGATGCTCAGATGAGTCAGATAAACACATTTGTTCTGTGCAAAGTAGAAGCCAGAGCACATTATAAAACCATTTCCTTTGTATTTCCTGGTAATTTTTTTTAATTAAATTCATTAATAAACTCTTCTCCAAATTATGCTGGGTTAGGTAGCAGAGCTTTAGTTTGGAGGGGTTTGATTGTGATTTCTACACAAACAGACAGCATACAGTGCTTTTCCTGAAGATACAGAATATGTCTTCTCTTATAAAGAAACCAGATTTATGAGATCCCTGGGAAAGAACAGTCTATCAGGGCACCAAGCACAGAAAAGAGGGTGAGAAAGTCATGGGAGGGGAACACCCCAGCCATGCCTCCCCTCCATCACTAGCAGGCAGGGCACTGAAGGACCAGATGTTTTCCTTTTTTCACCTTACAAAACCAGAGGTGTTTTCAGCCACTCCTGCTTGAGAAGGTAAAAAGCCAGAGCCCTTCTAAGTGCAACAGAATACTTTCAGCCTTCCTAAATATTCACAAGATTTTTTTTCTCAGCCTGATCTGATGCAGTCCTTGTTTCTCCCTGAGCAGCTATGTACTCTCCCTGCCATCGATTTCCTATCAGCCCTTTATAAAGGCCTTCTTTCTCCCCTCTCTGATTAATTATTAAACAATTAAATCAAATGCTGTGTCCCAGAGTTTTTAAATCAAAACACAACCTCCACCTGCCTCTCCTCAAACGCTGAGCTCTGTGAGCTGCAGGCTTCGTCGGAGGCAAGTCAGCTGCTGTTATCTGGGAGCTTCCCTTCACACCAGAAAGCCCAGGTACAAAAAAAGGGAGCAGACTTTGGAAGGTGGTAAAGAAACATTACTGAACTTCAGTGCAGGATTTCTGTTCATAATTACAGCACGTGCTAAGCATGCACTGGGATTACCTTGGACAACCAGTACAGTTCATGTGTACTTTTCAAATACAAGTATAGAATCCTAGAATCATAGAATCATTAAGGTTGGAAAAAACCTCTAAGGTCATCAAGTCCAACTATCACCCCAACAACACCATGCCTGCTAAACCATGTCCTGAAGTGCCACATCTACATGTTTTTTGAACATCTCCAGGGTTGGAGACTCCACCACCTCCCTGGGCAGCCTGTTCCAGTGCCTGACTACTCTTTCAGAAAAGAAATTTTTCTTAATATCCAATCTAAACCTCCCCTGACGCAACTTGAGGCCATTGCCTCTCATCCTTTTGCTGGTTAGTTGGGAGAAGAGACCAACACCCACCTCACTACAACCTCCTTTCGCATAGTTGTAGAGAGCGATAAGGTCCCCCCCAAGCCTCCTCTTCTCCAGACTGAACAATCCCCGTTCCCTCAGCTGCTCCTCGTAAGAGTTGTTCTCTCGACCTCTCAGCAGCCTTACTGCTCTTCTAAGTAATTGCAAAAGAGTTTCCAGGTGTCGTGCTTAGATTAAACCATCTAGAAAGTGCTTTTGTCTCATCTACCATGGAAAGCTTCATGCTTCTGGGAAGTAGATGAAAAAAAACTGAATAGTTTGGCTGCCTAAAAGTCAAACAGTTTAATTCACCCCATTGCCAGGGCTGCAGAGCCAGCTGGCTTTTCTCTGCCTTCCGCTCCATCTCCCAGCCTGCCCCAGAGCAAGAGAAATGCAGCTGGTTGCAGTGCTTTTGCTTCTACAAAGCCACTTTTCTCTAACTCCTGTTTTAATCTCTACACTGTACGCTCCGAGAGCAATTGAACAGACTGAAAACTGGGAGGTGGTGCAATCCAAATGGGGTGCTGCAGCTGCTCCAGCTAGAGGCATGCGTGTCTTAAGAGTGTGAGTACATGTCAAAGTATATACTTTTCCAATCTAGAAAATGCCTCTTGTCCATGCAAAGATTTTTTTTTCTTCTGAATAAAGAGCGCTTTCCACTTAAAAACAGAATGTCAATGCAGAAAATAAACCTGTTCATACACACCCAAGCCCATATATCAAAATAAACCCAATAACCAATATAAATTCAACAGAGAGGTCTGACTCTTACCCTAAGGTATATATAAATGTTTGCAGGTATCAGCCCATAAAAAAGCAAATTCCTATCTTTTTCTCCTGATTACTTTTTTCTCCTTTGCTTTTTAATTTATTTTTTATTTAAATCACCTCTGAATGGGCTTGTTGGCAGGTCAGAGAGGAACTCATAGCATTTCTTAGGTGAAGTGATCCTGAATGGTCCAGGGACCTAAACTGGACCAAATATGTCCAGTCCATTACAACAGTAAACTGAAGAGAGCTGGCTTCTTGCTATCTGCAGCCTGGCTCCTCTGTGCTATGAATCTTTTATTGGTGCTTTTGTTTCAGACAAGAGAGAGAGTGAAAGAGAGAGAGAGCGAGTGAGAAATGTCACAAAAGCAATCTAAAATGGGCAGATGTAATACTTCTTAGAGTATTCTCATAAAAAAACCCCAGCATGTATATTTTATCAGTTCTAGACAGCCTAAACCAAGTTTCAGGATCACTGCACTTTTATTTCAGGCAGGCCAGACCCTGTTTAAGAGGAATTAAAAGGCTGTTTGGGACCTTGTGAGTGAAAAAAGAAGATTTTCATTAGCCTTGGAGAGCTTTGGAGCATGCTTTCACCTTGTTGCTGAGGTAGCGAAACAAGAATAAGGCACATTAGCATCTATAAGCCTTTTTATACTGATTGCTTCTTAAAAATTACATTAAAGTAGCAAATGTAAAGGGTTTTTAAAACTTTGCCAGACTTCTAGCTTTGGCAAGAATTAAGCTGTCAGCTCACAGCTGCTTTCCTTGCCAGGTCCTAATGTCTTTTTAGCCCTGGTTTGTAAAAGAAAAGTGCATGACTCGAACAAATCCTTGCCTTTGTTCTCTACAATGTACCTGCTGTATTTAGAGGAGCTGAATTCAGGAGGATTTGAGGGTGGAAATGCTGTCCCTGGCCTCCAGACCACTGCTATCCTCAGTCCATTGTTGCTGGAGAGCTTGCAGGAAGCACTTCAGCTGTCACTCAGGCATTACTTGGGGAAATGTCTTACCAACACTGAAGAGATTTTATCTCTTTCAAGGCCAGCATCTTAGGGGTCAATGTTATTAAGGTTTTTTTGTGGTTATGAATAGAACTGAATGATTTCTTTCTCCTTCCTTTTCTCCTTTTTTTTCTCCTTAACTTTCCCCTTCCCTTCCCTTCCCTTCCCTTCCCTTCCCTTCCCTTCCCTTCCCTTCCCTTCCCTTCC
>Ga0065711_1044090_pt1 | contig 14323 bp, 14 predicted proteins | sample Hoacrofraction12_FD_59098 | JGI IMG/M metagenome (GOLD analysis project Ga0065711, IMG submission 59098) | Hoatzin crop microbial communities from Cojedes, Venezuela - Epithelial fraction 12 v2 (version 2) | ecosystem: Host-associated > Birds > Digestive system > Esophagus > Crop | place...
AAAAAAAAAAAAAAAAAAAAAAGATTTACAATCACGATATGAAACCAGGGAACTCTAATTTGCAGTTGATGTCATCGATATGGGCTCTGTTTATCTGGGAGTAATGCATAATACCGAGATAAATGTTTAATGGCTGCCTTAATTTCAGTTAGCTTGGTCAGTGCTCCTGTGGGCACACTTTGTAAGCCGATATGGTATTGTTCTATCAGGTTCATTGCTATTTTCTCCATAGACTCTCCAACTTGTGCTTTTCATTAAGAACAGTGTTATCTTCTAAGCAGCACATTTAAGCTCTCCTCTTAGCGTAACAGTCTCTTCCTATAGGTTCTAGTTGCTTTTGTTTTTATGAAGCTTTTCAAATATAGTATAACAATTTCTAAAATGCCTGTGCATTCAATCTGTTCTCCTGTGTGGCTGGAAGATCTGACACAGTTTTTAATTGCTGCTTTTGCATATTTTGACACTATATTTTAAGTTATTTCATCATTTTTATTCAGAATTCAGAAATTTGGTTAATTTCTCAGAATATTTTGAATTACTGCTTTTGCCAGAAGGAACTGGATTTTGCTTTATAGCAACCTCTTCTTGTAAATCATCTAAGTCAGCCACATGCAGCACAGAGTTTGGATTTCTGTTTCGTATTTGGCAACATTTTTGAGAGTGAAAAAACCCACCCTTCTAGCTTATTTTTAGTTCAGTTGTGTTGTGCCTGTGTTTAAAACTAATCCCAGCTGAACAGGGGTAGAAGGTTCACCCGTTAGATATTCATTAATTTTAAGTTAATTCTTGTGTTTGATGAGTTTTTTCACTGATCAGTCTTATTCTGGAGTAGAAAACACAATCGTTTATCTGGTATTGTTCGCCAACAAGTAAAACTGTATAAGCAAAGGAGAAGCCAGGGAACTATGCACACAAGTAAGCTTAATTTTACTTCCCCAGAAAAGTTCTGGAATAAATAATCAATCTTACCATTTAGAAGCACTGATAATAAAATAAGGAGATGGGTAAAAACCAAAATGGATTTGTGCACAAGCCATGTTGAACTGATCTAATTTCAATGGAAAGCAGAGTATGAGGGCTCACAGACACGACAGTTGTACATGATGTTACTGTAAGCAAATAAGGAAATGTGTTCTGTAGGAATAGATGGGTAGGATCAATTAAAAAGTGTTGTTTCTATCATGTGTCTTTTTATTATCTATATTAACTACTGTAAATATTTAACAGACCCAACCATTCTTGTAGTTTCATATTCAACAGCTCTTTTGATTTGAACAATGATCTACTGATAACTGCTTTCTGGGTGTATTTTTAAGAACTTCTCTACATTGACGAACAGAGTTAGAATTGAAATCAATCTTAATAACTTACTTTGAAAGAAAATCTTATACTGCGCAATAGGAACAAGAAGGAGACACCTCACCCAGAAAGGAATAATCTGCCAGGCAAACCCAGGTCAGGGATTGACTTGTGAGGTGTCAGCTCTGCAGAAAGAGATCTAAGGGACTGAATAGGAAACCAAACAGGAGTGAATATTGTTACACTTGTGAGAAAGACAAGAAATCTACTTGAATGCATAAACAGGAATCTAGTATAAAAAAACACTGAAATAGTTCTCTGCTCAGCACTGGTAAGACTTTAGCTGGAGTGCTGCAGACACTTTTGGGTACTGCAATTTGAAAAGGACTTGTACCAATTAATGAAGGAATTGTACCAATTAATGAAGGAAAGCAATGAGATGGTTAATAGTTTAGAAATTGTGATATGGGAGGAAAGCTTGCGATTATATCTTCTATACCTTTTATGGTGATGATGCCACCAAAGATATTGATGAATAGGGGACTGGAGCATCTCTGTTAAGAGGAAAGGCTGAAGGAGTTGGGCTTGTTTAAACTGAAGGAGATAAGACTGAGAGAGGATCTTATCAATGCTTACAAATATCTTAAGGGCGGGTGTCAAGATGATGGGGCCAGACTCTTTTCAGTGGACAGTGACAACGGGCAACGGGCACAAACTGAAGCAGAGGAAGTTCCAGCTGAACAGGAGGAAGAACTTCTTTACTTTGAAGGTGACAGAGCACTGTAACAGGCTGCCCAAAGGGGCTGTGGAGTCTCCTTCTCTGGAAATATTCAAAACCCACCTGGACGAGGTCCTGTGCAGCCTGCTCTAGGTGACCCTGCTTTGGCAGGGGGTTTGGACTTGATGATCTCTAGAGGTCCCTTCCAACTCCCACCATTCTGTGTTTCTGTAGTTCTGTGATCTTGTTCCTGATAGCAAATTTGCCAAGTAGATGTGAAGAATCACACAGGTATAGAGTCTGTCCTGGGGCACAGGAATGGACCAAACAGCTTTTTGAGTACTCTTCCACCTTTAGTATTTGAAGAAACTATCAATTCTTACTCCAGCGTCTCTGTGTCAAGTACCCTACGCCTGAATTACTGACTAAACATATACTAATAAACTAAATATGGAACGGGCATAGGCTCTGGTCTTGATATGTGATCATCCATTCTGCTTAATTATTGGCATGAGCCCTCACATAGTGTTGGTGATGCCAAGGAATCATCTGGGGCATGAGTCTGCCCCAGGAATTGCTCCCAGCTGGCTGAATATACAAGGCCACCTTGTCCTGGGGGCTGTAGGGGGAGAGGGTAAAGAGCTCAGGCACAGGAGTACAGCTGTGCTCTGCCCTTCAGGGACCAAGAACAGCCCATACCCTGTTGTATCTATTAGCATCAGCAACAGCTCAGTGACTTCGGAGATCACGAAGCAAATGTCAGGTCTTCTACACAGCAACTGTAGACTTGATAATCGAGCTGCTCTTAACTACCTTGGACTTCTTCCTCTAGCTCCAATGAAGTTTCCCCAATTATCCTTAGATTATCCTGGTTATCCTCAAAAATCCTGTTTCCAGAATCCAAAACCTCCAAATCTATCTAAAAATAACTGCTCCCATTTCCTCCTGGGTTTGATTCTGCCTATGCATGCAGGAGTTCAGCTAGTGAATACAAACCGCCAAGCAGTGCTAAAGCAGAAAGGGAAGCCAGGCAGTCACTAGTGATATTACAGAACCCTCAGCCCCCTCTCCTAGGGTGGTAGAAACAAACGGGGGCCGCAGCAATTTGGAGTGAACATGAGAAATAACATGAGGAGCGGGAGGAGGGACAGCTACAACTGGAAGAAGCAACTATTTCAGAGTTACAGCTGTGGGCAGTGTAATAAACAGCTGTCACCACCTGCCAGCAGCCCTGTCACTGTCAGGTCTTCAGAGATTCAGTCAGATTTTGTTACTGTCCCTGATCAAAGCGGGCGGCTGATGGAATAAACATGCTGACCTTATGGTCTGCTTATAATAAACCCTGGAAATTTTGCTCACTCTAAGAGTGGGCAATTCAGACTGCTTTCTCAAGTTGTGTTTGCTAGAAATCAGTTCTTAATGAACAGTGTAGGTGGAAGATAAATGAAAACATCCTATCAATACTAGCAAAATGTCACAAATGCTTGTTTGAGCTTCATCATCAACTTATCTTGCTGAGTGTGAATCCCCCCACACTCTCTCTTTTCACTATAATTATAGTAAATAGTCCTTACAGTATTTCCCTGAGGAGACCATTCCCCTTGGTTGCTATAGGAAGAAAACAAATACCTAGCAAAGCAGCCATTTTCATTACATACTGTTCAATTAGGAGATAGCAAGAAAGCAATTTTTTTTCCAGGAAGGTGGACAGTTTGCTAACTAAAAACTCTGATGCTGCAGGTAAATGACTGCACGGCACATGGCAAAAAAAGTTATTTATCAAACAGTTGTTGCTATCTTGGTTTGAAAATAGAGCTGAATAATAATAATAAAAAAGTTTCTAGTAGTTTACACCTCAAAACTTCAAAGTTCCAATATTCTTCAATTACATGGACAAGGTCCCCAGAACTTTTTTTAAACCTTTTACTAAAGATTTTAAGACTCTCACAGATGGAAACCTTTCTCTATTACAGAAGCTGTATTTCCTAGGTGACAAGTGGAGAGTCTCATCACCTGTGGAGTCAGCAGCTGCGGCAAGATTAATTAGCAAAGCTGAGAAGGTTGTTGTGCCTCAACCTGCAAGACAAAGAGAAAAAATAACCACATTCTTAGACCAGACTTCAAGAGGAACATAAATAACTTTTTTTTTTTTTACATATGACTAAGACAGAAGTTTTACTCACCTATTCAAAGCTGATATATATTTTAGATATAGAGGAACAGCTGAACACAAGTGATAGTCAACCACATAAAAGTTAGAGATGAGCTATAATGTATTTTTCAGGACAGTTCCCACATTTACTGACATAAACTTAGAGTTACTTATGTCCGAAAACTGCAATTCCTGTGTGGGTTATCTATGACTACATATATCAGCTTGATCTATGCTTAATTTTGGAGCTGAGTTTTAACTCATATTTCTTGTAACATGAGACTGAATTTCATCATTCAAGAAAGAGACGGTTAATCTAATGAAGGTGAAAAACTCGGCCTTTTTCAAAACAGGTATCGATCTAGTTGGGTGGGATACGTGACTGTGAAATTAACTTTCTTACTTAAAAGGTTATTTTTATATTTAAATGTGTGTGTGTATATATATATACATTAGAGCTCATATCTCACAATCGTAACGTCCTTAGTTATAAAAGTTCTTTTCTTGTACAGATCTACCTGAATGCAGGGCATTTGGTTGCTGGCATAATCCCACTGTGAGCCCTGTTTAGCCACTCCAAAACCACAGTAACACTGGAGCAACATGTGAGCTCTGCTGCTGCTGGTGGTGTAGCCACTGCCGCGACAGCTGTGGGAGGGGGGCTTTGAGGTGGGCTGGGTTGGCAGGAGCAGTGATTGCAACGTGGGCATGATGGCTGTGAAAAAAGGGAGTGATCCAGAAACAGAGAGTGCCTGTGGCCTAGGAGGAGATGCTGCAGGCAGCAGAAGAGAGAAACCAAAGGGGTCTGGAGGAAAAGCTTCGGAGTGACAAAATGGCCTGCTGTGGGGATATCCAGCTGAGCCAGAAGTTTCATGTTACTTGGTGAGATGGAGGAGGAGCTAAGGTGTCTTCCTAACCTGTGATCTGTTAGTGGTAGTTACAGCTAAAGACTAAATTGGGGAAGTTCCTGGGCTGTCCTGGTATGGGAAATGTAGGAGGCTGCTTCACTGCTCAAGGAGATACAGCTTAGAATTGCATTGATAACTTACAATTCTTATTTGCTTGGTTTGGGTTTTAGTTTGATTTGCTCCTGCATGGTGCTCTGGAGAAGGGGATAGTTACGGAGGGCTGCCTTTTGGCCATCTTTTCTCTGCAGGGCTGCTTTTTCTCGTGTTCCCGTAAAGTTTCTTCTGCTCTTTTCCCTGAAAGAACTAGTCAGGAAACAAACAAAACTGGAAAAAGCAAAATCTGCCTGGCCATAATGAGGAACTAGGCCCCTCATTGAAGACAGAAAATTTTCCTCAGGAGGTCCACAGTAGATGCTGTTGTATTAGGCTGTGAAATAACTTCCGAAGGGAAGGAACAGAAATCCTATTGTGTGAAACAATTTAAATTGATCTGAAAGGCGCACTGGCATATATACTGCAGGGAGTACTTTTGTACAGCCAAAGGGATAAGTAAGACAAACTTAAAGGTCTTTTCCACATATTCTGGCAGTGACCCTTTGGAAGCCAAGTTACCTGAAAGCTTACCAATGGTGTGCAAATACTGTGCATGTGACAACTCATAGACTATTAGGGAATTAACCTTTCTTCAACATAGGATAATGCAATGAAAATTGAGGAAAGAGATGTAGGCTTGATATTCAGAAGACCTTATTGCCATGTAAAGAGATACAGTCCTAGGAAATAGACTTTCAAAGGAAATAGTCAAAGTTAAGAGCCTCAAAGGATTTAAAGCCAAAATTGAGGAGTATCTAAGCTGGCTGTGGGAGAGCACAGCTAAGAGAGGAGCTAGCTCAGTGAGAAGGTACGGTCTGGAGTTACCACCTTCATTTGTGATGCACTGTGTCCTGCTATCTCTCAACAGAATGTAAACTCAGTAAGTATTTGATGGTTTCTAATTTTGAGATTTAAAAAAAAAAATCTTCAAAAGTACACAAGAAGCACAGCATTTCTTTTGTTAGCAGTGGCAGTCACCTGGGAGTAGGCACAATATATCATGGTGGGAGAGTTCCTAATGCGTTTTGCAACCTGTGGGGGAGATTTTAACCCCCAGGATGCTGAAGATAATATAATGATGGAAATACCCGTGAAGCAATAGCTGTTTCCTTTGGGCCAGATTACTGTTTTCCATTTATATTATCACCAAGCTTCTTCTATTGTTAAGTTCTTTTCACTTATCCCCTGATGTGTACATTATGTCACCTTCAGCTCACAATGCCAAATTCAGAAATGGTGTCGAAGATAGAAATCGGGTATCCGCATGCTGCCAGAGGCCTGAAGGAGTGGGATTCAAAAAGGGTTTGCCTGAAGATTTTTGGCCAGAAACGTTTACTTGCAGATACATCCTTTTCTGTTTGGTGTTGACCACTGACTTTAGAGGAAAAGGAGCAGGAGATCTCCTCACACTGCCTGTACTCCCTGGACAGATGAAGCTGTAGGTCCTGCTGCAGAACATGGAGAACTTGTAGGACTGCTTTCTCCTAGTGCCTCTATATGCAAAAGTCAATTAGTAAGCTGATTTTAGAATATGTACTTTTCCTTACCTGGAATCCACTGAAGTTATAATCTTGTTGGATTCAGTAGCTTCTAAATCAAACCCCCATCCTCTCTGTGAGAAAATCTACAACTTCCCTAGAAAGCCAGGGCAATGCTAGTGTAAGGGATTCTGGATGAATGATTTCCGTGATATTAACACATCAATGTTTATGAAAGTGTCATGACAAAAAAAAATACCCACCCTAGTAAAAAATAAATTCACAAAATAATTTGCTGTGCAAATCTCACTTCTACAGCATGCCTGCTGAATCATCTATTATAAACTAGCTCATTTTAAAGTTGGTGAAGTCTGCAGAATGCTGCATTCCCTCTGGACGAGGAGCTCTACACAGACTGTCTCATAGGGGATAAAAAAGTAATTACTGGAGATCACCATTTCCCAGACAAGTGCTATGGACTGTTCAGCGACTCATTTACAATTTAATCCCAGGGTCCTCACTGAAATAGTTTTTTAGGTGGTAAATGGAGGCTAACAAAATGGTTACTTTAATTCATTGCATTTGAAGAAACAGAAAACATACTTTCAGTTGTGTTGTATAATTGAAGCTGTTTCTTTTGTGGTTAAAAGGGGAAACAATGGAATAGGATCGTGGAATTTTTTTATTATTATTTTTACTCTCTCACACATACTGACTGCTTCCTAGTTCTATATAATTTCTACTTTTTTCTTAACATGTAGATAAATTTGAGGGATAAATAATAATTCACTCTTTCACCAACTGTAATATTTGAAACTTGCCATAGATGAAAAGTACATATTTTTACATGTTTCTTTGAGATATATTCTTAACAGTTTAAGCATCTGATACAGAATACAATGGCATAAACACTTCTACTTCCTAACAATGACAAGTTGTTTGTGATCTAGTTGCATATATTTGTTCTGGAAGTAGTTAATGAGAGCAGCCAATACTATAAGACTTGTTTTCTTATATTGAAGTATGTGCTACTTGAAAAGAAGACAATTTTTTTTTTCTAATCTCCTCCTCTGTGGCCTTTTGGCTTTTTTGCTATTGCTCTGTGTAGTGAAAACGGTAAGTTCTGCTTATTGTTGAAGTCTCAGTTCATGTTCAAAGGATCAGATTTGCTTTTGGTGTAAATGAATTGACAACAGTTTAGCACTGCTCATTTAAACACCTGAGATTCTGTTTTTTGTTGTAGCCTTTTCCACCCCTTTCCATCCATTTCAAACAGCATTGCTGAAAAGGTACTGAGGTCCAGATCTACAAAGTTATTTCAGTGTCCGTCTTTCTTTGAAATCAATGTGATTTACATTCCTAACTGCCTCCGAGCAGCCAAGACTGAAGGATACAGTAAAGTGAAGGCACATCAAGTGAAGCAATCCCAATTTACATTTTACTGTGGTTGCCTTCAGTCCTTTAGGAAAACAAAACCGAAAAATAAACAAGAGCAAAACATTTCAGAAGCCTTGAAAAAGAAAACATTTTATTTTTTTTAGATTCTTCCTTTCAGGTAATTTTAATATGAATGAAATATTGGACAACAAGGAACTTCCAGGTGATCCCCTGCCATTTCTGCCTCTCAGTCTAGCAGCTTGTGTATGTCAGTACCACAAGCTTGCTCTGCCTGGGCTGCAACACTTACTCTTTTGACGTTCACTGAAGTGCTGTGTGCAACAGTGACAATACCATAGAACTCTGTAGAATTCAGTGGGGAACATTCCAGGTACTAGAAACAGAGCAGAACAGTGCTCACTTTGCTCACATTTCAAATTAAAAAGTCAGGCTCATGATACACTAAAGTTGTTATTTTTAACAGATCTCCCATACCTCCAATTCTCAACTTTCAGGTAGTCATAAATTAGGAAAACATAAAATGCAGCAGGTAATGAAAATCATATAAATATTATGTTAGTGTTTATTCTTACTCACCTACAGAAATGAGTGAAATGTATCATGTACCACCAACAAAAACAGCTTTGGTATTTGTCAGAAGACATTTTCTACCTTGCAGTGATTTCAGATTTCTATGTTGCATTGAAGTGTGTGCTGCAAATCTGGCCAAATTATCACACAAGGTATTATGTTAAAGATCCTTTGCAAGATGCATTTTTGGCCTGACAGGAGGCCATAACGGATGATACCTGGTAAAACAAATAAAGGTTTGCCAGTAGCTGTTGTGTTTTCCTACTCAGTCACTGAAAGCATGTCGCAACTTTTAGCCTGTTGCTGGGAGCCCATCCAAACCATCTGCACCCACACAGCCGGCAGCAAAGCAAATTCTGTGGAGTCCAACTTGCACATTGTGAAAAAAGGCTGTCTCTTTGACCTCCTAATTAAGTCACTGTTGATTTCACCAGTTTGTAGCTGGCACTGTTACATATTTTGCATGAAGTTGTTGAAGGATATAGAATGGGTGAAGAAATTTCTGTGAAAGCTACATGCAACACACTGATGCAATGCAACCGTGGGGGGCCTCCTGGCAGCCACCAGCCAAAAACCCAGTGGAATCGCTGGAGATCATCTGCTGGCCATAATGACCAGACACTAAGTTTAAATCATCTTGTAAACAACACCAACATCGCATTTAAACAAAGTTCTTTCCATGAAGGGCGTGAGTTACTGAAGATCTGTTGTGTGAAATTTTCCCAGTGTTTTTAAAGGAATTCTCATTCCTGATGATGGCATTTGACTTTCTCTACAAATTCTTGCAGTGTAACAGGCTAAAGATGATGAATGACACCTTGATATGAGCCACTGAGCAACAGATGGTGAAATATCACTCGTCCAGTGTTTGGGACACAATTATAAACAGATAGGTAATGGAATGTTCTTATCACAAGTTCTCTTTGGATTGTAAGCAATTTGAATGAATTATATCCATGTTTTATTTTTTTAATTCTTAAAAAAATGTCCAAGTCCCATTACTTAGTTAAACAGAATTTATACTCTTTATCTTGAGAACTAAACTTTCCCTGCTGTAATCATTAATTTTACAGTTATATGAAAATGTATAAGTAGGTGCTGTAAGCTGTATTCATTTCATATTCGAAGTGATATCATGTACACAGGAAAAAAAAGGAATATTTGTTATGAAACAAACTGATCCATTCAGAACTATATCAGTCAATTTCATTATTTCACACTACTCCATAACATTAAAGGTGAAGGACCATGAGTGTCTACTAGCTAGTACTGGAAGCTTACATGGCAGAGAGATTACACAATTTACTTTTATACGAGGAAGTTTTTTAGGTTTTATGCAAGGAGGTCTTTTACCTTTTCTCTTTTTTCATTTTTTAAGTTCAGACACAGCGTATTATTAGAAATATATTGACATACTAAGATACCGACAGATGATGCAAAAATATACGTTACCCTGGAGATCCACTGTGATATTTCTCTGTTTCTTTTTACTGATCCCAGTTTGTTGTTATATGGTCTCCATAACAGGCTCTATTCAACTCAGGGGCTTGCTCTTTCCCTGCAACGGTGCAAGTCCTTAATGCTGCTCCTCATATCTTTAGTCAGCTGTAGTTTCAAGAACACTTCTTTTTTTTCCTGCATGATCACTATAGCATCCTTTCCATAGACACTATATGTCATAATGTGGTAAATAACAGGCAAGTGAAGACTTTCTTCTGTCTGGTGCATGCAAGAAAACTTGCAAAGGATTAATTATGGAATTGTGCATTTCTGTTATTTAAAGGAGGCTGATATGAGGAAATTTTTTGTACCCCTGCTCAGGTAAATTAAGACACCTAATAGTCCCCTAGCAATTTAGTCTCAAATTAGAAGGATTATTATGTATGCTTACTTGTGCTTTTATTCATTGAAACATTACAGCTATCTATCTAAATTGATTTTGAATTGCTCTACTTAAGGCCACTGAAAGACAGTCCTGGTTAAGCCATCTTATCCTCTGCTTAGTCAATTTAGCATAATTTAATAATCTCCTGATGCAAGATGAGAAAGTTTTAATCAAGGCTTAAATCAGGGCAAGTGAATATATAAAGTGAGATTTACCACAACTGAACGGGAACAGTTTAAAATCAGATGTCTTCCTGAATCCAGGGTTGTGGTGGAGAGCCTCCAAGGATGTAACCCGCAAGCAGTGACAGAGCTAGCTAAAAGAGAGCATCTGTGGAGATGTGTGCTATTTCATTAAAAGCTGCAGAAGGAAACTAGGCAGTAGGAGTCCTGGGGAAGACATGGTAGTAAATTAAATGAAGGAAGAGAGGCTTTAGGGCCAATACAATTTTCTGTATTCTAATAATGATTATTAAGTGTGCGGGGAGAAATGGTTTGTGATACTTTACAGCTGCTGCAGGAGAGGTCTTGTCCTAAAACTTCAGTCAGAGTGTCCTGATTGAACGAGACCTTAGAATCTGTCCTGGTGTTATTATCAGTCTTCGATCTGTGAGAATAAAGGTCAAAGGCTTACTTTAAATAAGTGTATTAAACCTGATTCTCTCTTAATCAAAGGTTTCCTGATGTCAGTGCTAGTATCCAAAACCAACAACTTTGAGACACTGCACCAATGCTAAGCCTGTCTCCACACTTAACTTTTCTGTGAACTGGACTTAAAGGTGAGAGTCTTCCTGGTTTCTTGGTGCAAGAGCAGCCCAGCAGCTTCCCTAGATTGCACCAAAAGGGAAACCTGTTTATGCTGCTGGGATGCATTTACGGGGCCACCCCAGAGCCAAGCTGAGAAATAGGAGAGGAATGGTGCTGGCTGCTGGTCTGTTAGGAAATAGACACCAAAGAGTAGTGTATGCTTTTTTAAAATAAAATAAAAATGTAGGCTTTCAATTTTAGCTCAAACTTCTGTCATAGGATCTGCCTCTGCTGTCATGGATGCAAAGATGCCTGAATGAGCCTGTTACCCCAGCGTGTTGCCTGTTTCCCCAGCAAAGGGAACGAAGACGGCACCAAAGCCAGCAGCCTGCACAGATGCCGAGGCGAGGACATGTCTCAACGGTGTGATGTCTCTCAACACGGTCAGGGGCCAGGCTTTATTGCCAAGTCCTGCATGCCGTTACAGTGCAATTGCCAAGCTGCTGAGGGATTTGTAGCTCCTAGCCTACACCACAGGTCCTACAGTTAGACACCCCTTTGCCACATTTTTTCCTGGTGGCCAGGAGTGCCTGGAAAACAGATGGCAAAAGGAAAACTTCTGTGTTGTACCCTGTCCCTGGAGAGTGCAATTAATTTCTATAAAATGCATCTGCTGAATCATTGAAGACTGAAGCTGAGTTGGGGGATGAGAAATATCAATTGGCTTAAAATCTGTGTGGAACCACACAGGTGAGCACTCCCAAATCTTTCAAAACTTTGTGGTCCACAGTTGCAGTTTTAATTTGCACTGCATTGTACTCCCTGGTCTTAGTCGAAGAAGCCCCTGAAATTACCAGCCCAGGTGTGGTTTATCCTCTTTGTGTTAAAGACACAGTTTGTCACAAGCTGCTTCTAAATCCAGTAGTCTGTGATGTTGAGTACAACAGTATTTTTAATAGTAGTGTTCCATTTACTTGGTTTATAAAGATCAATGTTCAGACAATGTAGAAATTTAATTATTTTTCCATGAAGATATAAGTATTGTTGTTAATATTTTTGCAGGTCACAGCAGGGTAGAGATGGGAAGTGAAAACACGCAAGTCAAACAAGATTTTTTCCCCCTCCAGCTGAGGTAAAAGACTTCTAGTCTTCCTGGGCAGAACATAATCAGCACACAAATTTTGCAGAAAGACCTGCTCCTGGTGTAGGATGGTGAGGTCTTTTTCTCTCTTATTTTCTTGTTTGCAGAAAATGTTGCATTTCTGAATACGATCTCTGTGAGGACACTTTTATGCGCTTGAACTAAAAAAAAATTGGAGGTTATTCAGTATATTTTTCCCCCATAATTTCTTTTCCAATATTTGCAGTATTATGCAAACCATCTCAGCATGTATTTTTCATTGGCACTAAGAACACCCTTTTGTCTTCTTGATATCTTGTACTTCCCTTGTCTTGATCTAAATAGCATCATTCAGTCAGCAGTGAGCATACATTTGTTTTGCTTCTTCAGCTTTCTGTGAGATCTTCCACCTTTGCTCTTCCTGCCAATTTGCATTTCTTTTTTACCAGGAGAATTTTTCCTTGCAACTTCAATATAGTCTCATACAATTTCCTTTGAAGACTTAGTGTCCTTCAGCTCTCCAGATACACTGCATTCTCTCTTTCTTCTGAAAGTCTGACAGCCATTTTAAATACCATACAGCACAGAAAGATCAACTGATTTATTTGTTTTGGATTTCCTCTTGTGCCATCTCCAGGACTTTAACAGCCTCCATCCCCTACCATCCCTTCCCATTCCTCGCCCAAGACTACTCTTCAGCACTTTCTTCCCTTCAATCTGTACTGGCTGTTCTGTCCAGTTCTCCATGACCTCTCTCCCTGCTGTAATACTCTGTGTTCATGAGTTTCAAGCTCAAAATATTGATTACTGCAACTAATTAATTAATTAATGGAACCTAAAACTTAGAATTATAGAATCATAAAGGTTGGAAAAGACCTCTAAGATCATTGAGTCCAACCATCCACCCAACACCACCATGCCTACTAAACCGTGTCCTGCAGTGTCACGTCTACATGCTTTTTGAACACCTCCAGGGATAGGGACTCCGCCACTGCCCTGGGCAGCCTGTTCCAATGCTTGACCACTCGTTCAGTAAAGATATTTTTCCTAATCTCCAATCTAAACCTCCCTTGGCCTTGAGGCCATTTCCTCTCATCCTATCACTGGTTACTTGGGAGAAGAGACCAACACCTGCCTCACTACAAGCTCCTTTCAGGTAGTTGTAGAGAGCAACAAGGTCTCCGGTTGGCTTTCTCTTCTCCAGACTAAACAACCCCTGTTCCCTCAGCCACTCCTCATAAGACTTGTTCTCCAGACCCCTCACCAGCCTCGCTGCCCTTCTTTGGACACTCTCCAGCACCTCAGTGTCCTTCTTGTAGTGAAGGGCCCTAAACCGAGCACAGTATTTGAGGTGCAGCCTCACCAGTGCTGAGTACAGGGGCACGATCTCCTCCCTACTCCTGCTGGATGCACTATTCCTGATACAAGCCAGGATGCTGTTGGCCTTCTTGGCCACCTGGGCATACTGCTGGCTCATGTTCAGCCAGCTGATGACCAGCACCCCAAGGTCTTTTTCCGCCTTGGCAGATTTCCAGCTGCTCTTTCCGAAGCCTGTAGTGCTGCATTGGGTTGTTGTGACCCAAGTGCAGGACCCAGCATTTGACCTTGTTGAATCTCATACAATTGACCTTGGCCCATTAATCTAGTCTGTCCAGATCCCTCTGCAGAGCCTTCCTAACCTCGAGCAGATCGATATTCCCACCCAGCTTGGTGCCTTCTGCAAACTTACTGAGCGAGCACTCCATCTCCTCATCCAGATCATTGATAAAGGTATTAAACAAGACTGGCCCCAAAACTGAGCCCTGGGGAACACCGTTGTGACTGGCCACCAACTGGATATAACTCTGTTCACCACAACTCTCTGGGCTCAGCCAGCCAGCCAGTGTTTTACCCAGTGAAGTGTACACCCATCCAAACCATGAGCAGCTAGTTTCTCCAGGAGGATGCTGTGGGAAA
>Ga0065711_1007697_pt1 | contig 14321 bp, 5 predicted proteins | sample Hoacrofraction12_FD_59098 | JGI IMG/M metagenome (GOLD analysis project Ga0065711, IMG submission 59098) | Hoatzin crop microbial communities from Cojedes, Venezuela - Epithelial fraction 12 v2 (version 2) | ecosystem: Host-associated > Birds > Digestive system > Esophagus > Crop | place...
TTTTTTTTTTTCCTCATTTGAGAACTATGACTCCCTTATACTCACGAGGTTCTTCGTTGGTTTAGGGGCTTGGTTTTTTTCCCATTTAAAAGGTTTGGCTTGTCTTTCAACTGAGTTAAGGTATTCTTAGAGTATGATAAATTTTATTAGTTAGGACTATGTAATAAGTGAAACCCAAATAGGAGTTTAGCAAACACTTCCCCCCACCTCCCTGGAGAACTTCCGGTGCTATAAAGAGAGAGTGAGTGCAAGCGAGCATGTGTTTAACATTCATATCTAGAAGTAAGTGTGACTTTATTTTTCATTTCAGTTTGACGCTATCCGATGCTACCTCTAGAATACCACACTTCTGTAAATGCGTATTCTATGTGCATAGGTACTAATGCAGTTTATAACAACTCTATCAGAATACTATACACAACATATTAAAAGAAATATTTGGTACAAATGTTTTTACTGCCAACTACAACTAGATGACCATTTCAGAAGCATACTTGGCAATGCTGCCTTTTGTGTTATTACCACGCACATTACAACTTTAATGGATTTTTTTTTTTTTTTTTAGCGGAGCTAGGAAAAGCATCAGATACCAGTCAGTGTCATACCAAGCTTTGCTGCTAAATGAATCACACATGATCAAAGATTACTAGATGTACTAAATTTACTGAGCCGGATTTGTTATTCAGGTTGAAGCGTATGTGGACAAATTGATAAAACAGTCACCTGTGTAGACATCACACCACAACAAAAAAATGGTATAGTAATTTGTAGCAGATTTGACATAACTATTTAACAAACATATACCCCAAACTAAAAATACAGGAATTGCATGCTCTTTATATGTCGTACACTCGCACCACAGCAATATGAAATTCCACAGTCATTTCACGTTCTTTAAGCATTCCAAAGCCTTACCTTTGATGAGCCATTTGAGTACATCTGTATCATATTTTCTGCTCCCTGTTTTACCTTCAGTTCTATATCCAATTGCTTCTTTAAGGCCATCAATCTGTTGTTAGTAGAAAAACGAGGATCGCTATTTGGAGTATCAGGAGTCCTAGGACAATCTGTGAATTGAAGGTAAGGTGTAATGTGTGCAGCAAAAAAAGAAAGAAAAAACCCCAAATCCCTCCCCGCAAAGCCACCCTAAACTCTATTCTATTCAGTTATAGATTAAACAAAGCTGGAACACCACACTTAAGCATTAAGACTGACCCTCCTGTCCTGAGCTACTCTGCAGCAGCGCTGCAAATGCGCCTTAACATGCAAAGCCTCGCGAAAGCCTAGCGCTGACTCCTACAGATGGCCTAATTCACATGAGTCACTTCCGGGAGTGGTAAAACAGGCAGGTTTGCAGCTAGGTCTATTTTCGTTTCAAAGGAGATTTATTTCTTCTGGAATGTCTTTGAGTCAATTAAAAATGCAGTTCTCCATTAGGCTTTCTTACACTCCTGATTCTAAATCTTAAATGTTTTAAAAACAAACAAATTTGGACAATAACATTCAATACTAATGAGCATGGTCTAAATACAGACATTAAGCAGATCCTCATCAATTCTAGTGTGAACACTGCAGACATGGTTTATGTCAAAATTAAGACTAGATAAAATGCATCTTTTCCTTAGTCTTAAAGCTGACTGATTTTTGCTCTGGAATCATAATAGAATCCTGGGATAACTGGATATAGAGGCAGACAGGTTGCTGAACAACTTCGATCTGTGGGAAGGATAAAGTTCTTTTGTTTGACAGTATTACTGTGTTTAGATCTCCATCTTGCTGGATTAATTTAATGAAATGCAAATAAGTTTTATAAATCAAATTATATAGTCAAAGTCTTTAACTGTTATATCTTCCTCCAGAAAAGTCTATTAATCACAGGTTCATATTTCAGCTTCTGCAACATGAACTGTTAGCAAACTGAAAATAAGTGGCCACTGGACCATTTCCTAGTACTTAACTATTTCCAACACGCCCGTCCTTTTGGCTAACCATCTTCCCTAACAGTCCTAATGGCTGCTCTTTCAAACTTTTTGTAAAAACGGATAAATTATGTCTATTGTAACAATTTTTGTTGGTGGTGATTTCTTCTACCCTAACAACTGAGAGAATACCTTCTCTAGGTGCAAATGACATTAGATGGTCTCCTGGAAGACAATATTTAACCAATACCAAAAGTACAGTCTTTTTATTCCAATTTTAATTAGTTTTCCTTGAATTAAAACTAGGGTGATGGATCAAGTTTCTGAGATCCTCAATTATTAGAAAGCATGGACATTGCACTAGTCACAAATTACTAATTATGAGGTGTCACGGGGAGGAGATGTCTTATCTGCCATTTCTTATTTCTTCTGTAGAAGCTTCTGCTAGCTAGTTTTGGAGATCTGATACATTTTACTTTCAAGTTTGCAGTGTAATTTCCTCCTAAACTGCGATCTGTGCTGAGGCTACATACAGATTTCACATAAGGAGAAGTTTTAATTTCCTCTGCTGCTAATTCACTCACACTTTAAGCCACTTCAAGACTCTTACTGCATCCTCACTACTTAAAGGTAGTACAGAAAATACCAGATGCTTTTTCAAAAAAATAAAAATCTGCCTTATTCCTCATCTGTTTTCTCATTCACCCTCTCCTCAATGTTTTGGCTTGTTTTCTCTCTGAAACAGCACTTGAACAGCTTTACCTTAAATCTGTTATTCATAAAATAAAGATTAACAACATGCTTTCCTGTCACTTTTGTCTTCACATTTAACTAAGCCTCACCTAATAACCTATTCAAAATCAGAACAAATCTGAAACTTGAAAGTCAGTGTCAAGTCTCCTTGTAAAGTAGATTAATCATATAAATGAGTATTTACCAACTTTAGGGTTATGATGCATGCTTCTACCATTTAAAGGTCCCAGCCCTTTCATGATCCCTGGGAAGACTGTGGGGCTCCTAAGTCTGTTTTCATAGCTTTTAAAGATGCACACAAGCAGTCTTCCTTTGCATTAAAACAACACTCCTGTTGCAAGTCAAGGGCTAATTACAGATACTACAGTTCAGCCGGCCCAAGCAGCTGTTATTATCTCCCTTTGCGTGTCTGCACTGTGAAGGTGTAACCACATCTCATAGCCTGGGTCATCTCAAAAGTTGGTCTGCACTTGTGGACCTAAACTACCCTCTACCATCTAGTTTAAATGGTTCTACTCTATGTTTTGTTAGTAACCATCAGCAAAGGAACCTTTTCTGCAGTATGGGCTAATTGCTAGGAAGAAATAATTTTTTACCTTCAGGCGTAACAGCTGCTCACTAAATTCCCAAATATAGAACAGTATGGCTTCTTAACAAAAGATTTTACTTTTTTTTTTAATTTTAAGAAAAAAAAAGTTTACCAACAGCTTTTCAGCAATGGCTTCCAAACGACTCCTTCCCCCACCTCCCTGACCCCATTACAATTCAGTAAGCAGCCTGGGGCAGCTTCTTATAGAAGAATTCAGATTAAACTTTTAAATCAGCCAGACAAACCGGTCCTATTTTGGAAAGTGTTGACAATCTTAGCAGCAATCCTACAAGCTACATCTGCATTAGCTGTTTCCATCTCTCTTTGTAATGTCTACTGAGGTAGTAATCACTTCGGTATGGCTAGTTATCTCTGATCTATTTGTGTAAAGCACTATACAGAGGGGCTCAAATCTCATCTGGAGACATTTAGTCATCTTCATAATACAAGTAACAAATTCATCCAGATAATTGCAACCAATGGGATTTACGTATATGCTTAAACAAGAGTTAAGTGCTCATACCAAATTGATATTTCACTCAGGTAGGTAAGTAGGGACTGGGGAAAATAAGAGATTCTCCATTTTACCACACTTGTTGGTCAATAAGGACAATACAAGACTCCCCATTTTGGATGCATTCAAGTACAGCTTTGCAGAGGACAGCAAGAGCTTTGCTGGGGTATGGATTAGTGCCCCTAGGCATTTTCTTCTCAATAGTGAATATCAAGCAAAGTAACAGATGTATTTCAAGCGAACTTGACTTCATTTCAAGTAACTAGCATATTATTTTTGCTGAACAACTATGAACGTTGTTGCTTAACACTAATGAGTTTTGCGCGGCTTGTTAGCACACATCCAGGCTGCTGGAAGAGCTGCAGTATTGCTTCCTCAGCACCTGCAATATCCTGTTTTCATGAAAATGTAAGACTTAAAATAAGTCAATAGTGATGGTTTAATGCATGAGGACAATGGCAGTTTTCAGTCTGAAATGTTTATCTTAAACATGATCTTTGCTCTTCTGAAAACCTTTTCAGTTGAGTCTTTGTACAGTGCTCACCAGCAAAAACTTCTTGCTCCTAAATTGCCTTCTACAAGTGCTGCTGTCTACATTATATTTATTAGAGTAGTGACACAACTCTACTCAGAGTGAGACCGCTGCTCATTCCCTTGGGGTTTCTTCAATAAGCTTAGTGTGAAATCTAGGATCCCATGTAACTTTTTGAATTTGGGTTCCCAGATGGTACTGCAGCATGCTGCTAAGCTACTCAATTAGCAGCAAGTGCCCTTTAGTAAATAGTTAATTTTAATCTTATTTGAGGATATTTAGTTGCAGTTAGCCTCATCAGTGTCATACCCAACACAAATACCTGTGATGCCTGCTTAGGCCTTGCTGGAAGGGGGAAGAAAGAGGTGTCATCAGGCTTTTCTCAGGCAGTCAGATGGTTGCACCAACACTTGAACTAAGCCATCAGTAAGTCCAGGCAGCAGAGAACATACTGCATTCAGAGAACATCCAGCACCTCCTGTAAACTTCTGAAGTTCAACTGAACTTCAATTCAGTAACAGCTAATTTTAACTACTAAACAAGTGATAGAAGATTGTTTCAAATTGCTTCAATAATGTTACTCCACATTAAGGTTCCCAGAAGTTACCATGAAATTCCTGCGGATATAAGCCTTGTAGGTGGAGTCTGCTGTCTAAAAAGTCACTACCTCTACCAATTTGCTTGCTACCTCTACCAGTTTGCAGCAACTGGTCTTATACGGACACTTTGGTATCTGACAGATTAACCTAGTCATTTGTAGGGACAAAAAAATCCCCCAAACAGTCTCTCTCACTCCCCTGTCAGCTAGTCATATTCTTAAACAAAATAATTTATTGTCTTTGTGACCCCTACAGCTAAATTTGATGTAAAGTGGATAGCTTAGAAGTTAGTTAGGAAAATGGAAGAAGAGGCATGAACTTGTCTTTTTTATTTCTTGTTCTCCATGTTTTATCCAGTCTCCTCAGTTCCCTCAAAGGGTTTTCTAACATCTCACCTCCCTATTCACCTCTACTTCAGCTCTATGGAACAGATTAATTTCCCCATTTATATATATCCTACATATCAACTATATGCCTAATTAAATCAGTGACTTGCTGTACGTAAGCTATTTCAGCCTTACACCTCACCCAGTCATCTTAAAAAACACAATCTCTACTGCTACTTTCTAGACACAGGAAAAGAGTATCAATTTAATCTGTGCTATTGTGTAGAAGTGTGTTTTCAAGATACAAAATTTCTTCATGTCTAAAACTGAAGTAATCACCCCCATGTCACAGATTAAAATAAATCTCTCATTTTCAGCAGTAACATTCACTAGGCTAGTCCTACTCATTGCTGCATGCTGCTTCACTTTTAAGTGCTGACCTACAAACTTTAGAACTCCATGTCCTAGTATGACTAATACACTGCCTGATAAGGGCAGACCTAGGTACAAAGTCCCACTTGTAAAACAAATCTAGATTCACCAGCAGCTCCATAACATAAAGTAAGTTGTTTCCGAATCATACATCCGCTGCCAAATCTACCCTCATATTCAGTAACACAGCTTTTTGGCAAACTGCACTTTTTGGTTAAGGCTTAATACCAATTCTTCAAACAGTTGTGAGAATAATTTCCTACGGCATCAGGACATGGAAAGCTTTCAGCTCTAGGCAAACTACCATCAAAACATCTTAACTTGCTTGAAATGGAATGTTATTAAAACACATTTTTCTACAGCAGATTCATTAACACTACCTTTAATGGTTTTAATATGTATTGATTACACTGTGCTGATTACAAAGAAGATACACATCAAATTAGTGGTTCATTAAAGTAGTAATGTAAGTTACTGCTTCATAATATAAGCAACAGCTTGCATGGCACTTTTCAGCTCTAAATCTGGAGCACTTTACAAATACATGTTCACACCTACTTTTCAGCTACAGGAACAATGAAAGATTAAATTACGTTTCCAAGTTACCACAATGACCTTTCAACCAGTCAACAGAAACAGTCCAAAAATCTTCAGAGTTCAGGCCTGATAGGTGAAAGTGTCATCATCTTATAGGCAATGATTTTCTTAGTGTTACTTCTCAACGGATCTCAGTCCTGACTTTGCTACTTAGAACCTGCAAAAACCTAAACAATATACTCTAGAAGACAGTGAAAAACATAGCACCACCCTCTACAAATATTAAAGTACATGAAAAGAACACAGACCTTGACTCTGACAGCTCTTGGACCCTCTTTACCTTATTTTCAGAATTCATGCTCTGCACAGTCTAAAGATTTCCCATATGTTCCTTCTCTCTTTTAAATCATTTGTCACTAACTGATGAGAAAAAGGTCAAACACGAGCTAACGTGAAAAGCTGTAACTTAGAATAAAGCTAACCTCTGGAAACAATGCACTTATTCCGGGAGCTCCCATATTCATTAGTAAATAGTTATTAAATTCACTGTTGATCTCAAGCAAAAGCAAGAATTCCCAAACTGAGATACCTGTGACCTCTCCACAGAGGTATCTTCTGTCAGACTGCACTGATCTTTAGGACTACGTGGCTATGTATTTGGTGAATATTATGCACGTATATATACACACATAGCTGGCATGTCGTAAGTTTTATATTACCAATCTCATTTTGCAAAGGCTAAGCTCACTAGTATCCTACATCAAACCTAAGACTTCAGTATTAAAAAATCAGACTATTGCCTAGATGACTTGCACCCATTAGTCTCAAGACAGACAGAATGTTTACTGATAGTGCTCCCCCTCCATGAATTAGTGACCATGAATGAGGAAGGAGACAGGCAATTAAATTACCAGGCAAACATTATAAAAAGAAAAAAACCTACAAGCATTTCAATTTTGGAGGGTGGGTGCTTGTAGATCTTTGATCTAAAAGGAGATACTGAAAGAATTAAAGACTACTCCCCCGTCCCCGAAGAGTATGCAATATATTCTATTAAAATGGGTCTTACAGGAATACCTGATGTGACACTACACAGAAAATATAAAGATCTCAACAGAATTAGTAATCTTTTTCTTGCGTATTTCAGTAATTACATCTGTAAAAGCTATCTATCAATAACACTTTGAATGGAATGAAAGTTAAAAACCTAGTACTAAGAAGTTTAGCATGCATCAAAACCTGGTAGAAGCACAGAATTTTATCAACCTTGACCTTTTATCCCCTGAACCTTTCAGTAAGTTTCTGGTATTTGAACACAAGGCAAGCTGAGCCTGGCTGCTAACAGTTATTCACAGAAGCAATGGGCACTGCTGGATGTTTCAGAAGTGTACTACAGATCTGAACATTATTTAGATCTTTGTACCCAAACCATCTCTTCAGTACTAGTAAATGCTTTCTCAGAGTCTACTGCATTTCCTGAGTCACGCACAAGGACAATGTTGCTCATTAATTCATTGCAATAGAGTTTTAAAACACTACACTGGGAGAGGGCATTCCCACAAGAGCATTCTGTGCTCCTCCACTTTTCAAGCTCTACTACTAGATGAGCTTCACAAATTTATGTCCGCACAGATTTTTCTACTCAGTCTATACACAGTTTGTATGCAATCTGCTTTCTGTTCCACTCTTCCTGTTCCTTTAAAAGCCACACTACTGTCAACACTGAAGCAGATTTTCCTAAACCTTAGCCCATATGGAACAGAATGTGTCACGCGTGCTAAACACCCAATGGCTATCTATGAAGCATACATTATTGTATTCACTCCCACCTCATTCTGCAGCAACTACCTGCCTCACTATTTCCGGTTGCCTGCACCCTTCGTCCCTAGTATCTTGTGAAGATCAAAATCAAAAAACGCAGAGAACAGAGAGAATACCGTGCAGGCCACCATGGACACTTCAACACTTCTGTGGCACGTCACAGAGCTAGACAGTATGAATTGCTGACATCACCTACCCATATTTGCCTAAATTCTCACTGTAACCAACCCTTCTTCACAAGAATGATGTAGTCTTTTATTCTACTGCCCAAGCTTCTTGGGGCTTAGCATTCACTTCACAAACACCTTCGATGGCTCGTGAACATTTATTAAATTTTTGCCAAGAAGAGCCTGTGCAATGTGAAATCACCGAGCTGGCAGTGTCTCCCAAGTTATTCCACAAAGCTGAAAAAGGACTGTTTACTTTCACAACATTCCATCTTAAAATACCAAGCCCTGTATTTTTAAAAAACACATTCAAAATTAGTATTGACTCACTGACATGCCACAGAAAATACTAATTAAAACCATTAATTACAACCATTCTGTGAAAACAATTTCAAATTGTCTTTAAAAAGGTGGCTTCACTGTGGAAAAGCCTGAAGACTTAAAAAATTGTTGCCACAGTAAGAAATGTTTGATAAGTTAGTCAGATAAACAGCGTAACAGTTAAACAGTTTTTAAGACTTAAATCTAAGTTGGGGGGGAATACAAACCCAAAACTCTTAAGTATAAACATCGTCAATTTTTCCCCCACAGAATAAAAAGGTCTGTTAGCGGTGATACCTACAGCATAACTCGGAGAAAGTGACTGAAAAAGCTATTGAAATTTGCTTTTATACAGCGAAAAGCTATTAGGAAATATTACAGTGACTGAGAAAATATTTTAATATCATCATAACCGAAAGAGAAGAACCGGTACATGTTAAATTAGTCTTCAGAACATCATCAAACAGTCTGTGAAACAGTGCTCCCCAGACAACAATGTAAAATTCAAAGGGCCTGGACACTTACTTGTGAATCAGAACAAACATACATATATAAGTAACAAACTTGCCAGCTATGGATTTACTCATTCCCAGGGCAACTTTTTTGAAGTGAAATGGGATATAGCTTATCTAAGCCAAAAGGAAAAACTGATTTCACAGCAACAAATGGTACCTGCAACATCCTCTGGATCCGTTACAACAATGTGAGCATTTAACTCCTGTAACTTATGGTGCAAGTCTTCTAACTTCTTATTCGATTTTTTCAAAATGTTGTCCACATATGCCAAGTTCTTTTTGTCCGTTGTGACCTTCCTAAGGTTCTCCGCTCCCTCCTTGATTTTAAGTTCCTTCCTTATTTCCCTCTTGATTTGGTCTTTTACTTCATCCAGCTTCTGCTGCACCATTGTATCCGAAAAGTCCAACTTTTGGCCAGTGCTCACATTCTCAGAGGCTAGAAGACTTTTGGCGTCCCCCTAGAAAGAAAAACAGAACTATAACTACCAGGAAACTCTGTTTCTTGACAACGCATGCTGCATGCTTCAAATGACTAGGCTTTAGGCCTCTGTATATTAAACACTCACTTTGTAAGACCATTTACTAACCATGGGTCTACACTCGTGTTGCCCTAAAGCAACAATCTCACAAGACATTACATGTTAACTGAAGTTACATTTTACAACAGTTTTATTTTAAATTTAGTGACATCTTTACTATGCCTATTTTTAACACCAAAAGATTTAAATACTTCTGGATTTGTCATGGCTGCTTGCCTGGCAGTTACATGCCTTGGAGCTAATGACTCACATTTGTAATTTTCTAGATTTAATTGTGTGTTTTAATAGGCCAAATGGATATAGGACATAAGACTAACTTCTAACAATTATTATCTATGATGAATTTTTATACATTCGTTAGAATAGAGTCCTTTTAAAGACTGTAAAATAAAAAGTAAAAAAACCCCACTTAGTGATGTTTGCAAATGTTTACAGAAATACTGGTATCTTTATAAAGATTTGTCAAAATGCTACTAGAAAATAAATTTGCTAGATTTTTTTTAATGCCTCAAGTAAAGCCTTTCACTTTAACTAATAATAATCTCACTTTCTTGTGCAGGTAAGCTAGGTTGAAATGAAAAAAAAAAAAAAGCTGCCGTGATGAGTAGGAGTTGGTGCAGTAAGGGAGCAGTGGATGGGAAGTCTTCAGACCACTGGTATGTACAAGGTCATGCTTGTACCTAGTGTATGTTTATGTGTCATTGAGAAGTAAGAGTATAAAGGGCATGTTACAGAATCTACATCAATAAAGCACAAACACAATTAATTACATACGTAGTAACACTTCCTGCATGTCTTAAACATGGACCTCGTACAACGAGCAGACACTAGGTCCTACCCAAGAAGTCTCAGCTAGAGCTAAGTGAGTGAAGATCGAAGAATGGCTCTCCTGAACTTAGAATCCAATTCAGTTGTAATTCAGGATGCATTCAGTACATGTGTGGCTTGATGTGTACATAACTATCCAAAAGACCAAAATTCCAGTGAATCTTCTTACAAACAATGAGGAAATTGCCTAGACTTCTGACATATGTGGGTGGACAGTAAGACATTCGAAGGGACAATTAAAATATTTAAAGTTTTGGGTGTAAAATTTGTTGTCATCACTATCTGCTGTTGGAAACATCAACAACAGAGCAGGGGAAACAGTAGAAGAAAACATTCAGGAAGGAGTTCAAGCAGCACAGCATCAGGCTAATAAACTGTAAGAACATCCTAGAATACGTGCTCTCTAGATATATTCCACAGTGACTTGTTTTGTTTTTGAAAGAATTTGGGGAAATGAGGATCATGAAGGTTGTGCTTGGCCCATACATTGTCAACAAATAACATCAGTCAAACTGTTTCAACCTGTGCACGTTCCAGTGATACTGCCTTCCATAAGGAAGATCCAATCTACTAGTCATCAACTATAATTTTGTAAGTTAAATCATTTTTAAACCTCCCTTATTAAAACATTTCTACCTTTAGCTGCTACTTTTGGTACAAAAAGTCAGCAACTCAAAGATTCTTAAATATTAAAAGCAGTTGGAATCACCATCTTGCCACTGAATTTGTCTATCAGTGAAAAAGACAACAAACAAGTAATTTAGAAGTGACATACTAATTAAGAAAGGAAAGGGGAAACAATCATGACTTTATACTTACAGTGCACTTGTGATTCCTGTAAGTACATTTCTGCTAGTGCAGATTAAAATAAATAATTTATTATGCATATCCACAGAGGCTATTAATAGTTGTACTGGGAAATACATGACTGTTTCCATATATAGGCGTATAAAAAGAATCAACTCCTTTTTCTTTAAAGAATAATCAATAGTGATGAGCATCTAGTACAAAGGTTCATATCCATAAAGAAGTAAACCAACCACCATGTGTTGAATGTTTTCAGAAAGAACTGAAACTGACAATAAATTCATATGGCAACCGTATAGCAAACTATTTAAGTAATAAGTATATCCAAGGCAGATTCTGATCGTTGATTTCCCTGTTCATATAACACATAAAAATTTAGGATGTAAAAATAAGCTTCAAGATTAGTATACTATTTAGCCTTTAAAAACAGAGATCAAAATAGTGTTTGTAAATAAAAAAGTGAGTATCTTTAAACCATAATCTTCTGCACTTCTGCAAGCTTCCTAGAAATGAGCTCATCATCTACCTCCCTCAAAATATGATACTTCACTTTTCGAAGTTCACAGGAAAAAGACAAGTGGTAAATGTAAAGAAAACACCAACAAAACAAACAACACCCAAGCCAAAACAAAACCTTTATTCCATATTCCAATAGTACATGAAGTACACTAAAATTACGCCAAGTATATACACTTCTCAAACAGAACAATGCAATTAAAATATAAATAATTCAGAAATATTCTTGACTAGGGTTTCCCGAAGAGACTTCAGTTAACTGTTTATCTACTGAACAATAACATATCTTGTTACAGGGGAGGTTTTTATCCCTCTACAAGCCCTACATCCCACCTGCTAAAGGGGTGTTATGTTCTTCCATAAACAGGTTTTTGGAGCCCTTGTTCCAGATATAAAGTCTCTAACAAGTCTTCAATTAAATTAAATCGTCATGACCATTATTAATTTACATTCCAAATTTCCAGTAATTAAGTTCTCCTCAGCTTGAGCCGTCTCAGCAGCATCTTTGTCCCCGGACTTCAGGGTTTCAGCATACAGAGTCACCTTCTTCAATCTGCTTCTGAGACAGCTGAGAGTTCAATAGTGTGGATGCTAACACTGGAATCTTGTCACATTGCCTATGCATTTAAGCATTCGCCTTTAAATCCCCCCCAAAAGCCACAGATGACACTCCTTCTGTCTCTCTTGTCAGCCAGAGTTAATTATACTTTAGAACTACAAGCATCCTGCCACCCAGTTACCTAGATGTGTCCTCTGGCACAAAGGTCACTGTGAAATAAACAGTATTCCAAGGAGGCAACCGCGCACTCGGTGACCCTGAAGGTTGCTGTGAACGCAAAGCAAGAGCGTGTTCTGCAAGCGAAGCTGCTCTGCTCCTGCGCTGACATGTTTTGCTGCTGGGATGCAGCAAAGGTTTGAGACAGATCCTCATGCCGAAGAGATGAGCAGCCTCAGCAATGTTGCATTTTAAAATGGAGATAATGCCAAGATGGATATGACTGGACAGAACATCTAATAGTTGAGCAAGAGAAGTGAGGCAGCATATTTTTTTTTTTATTTTTTATTTTTTTTTTAAGAAAAACTACTCCCAAAACACCGAAGTCTACTTTTAAACTGAGAAGTGACTTAAAACACAGGATATTCCAGCTTTACTTGAAGACAACCTATTGCAAGTCTCTTGTTAGAGCTGAGCATTCTTTCAGAAAATTCTTTTCCCAATTTGGATAAACTCCCTCCCAGGTAGAGCCTCACATCCATTAGGACACAGGTGTTCTGTCCCCTCAACCTGAAAATTAAGTATGTCACAAGAAACAATCGTTGGAGGCAGGGGACCAGGTCCTTTCCTTTGCAATACTCAAGCAGGCAGGGTGGAAAGACAGAAGAAATCATTCACGTTCTCTGTGCCAAGAAACCATCAATGGATTTTGCACAGCCACTTCCTTTACTCCCCCTCCCAGAATCATTTAACATGAAATATCCTAAGAGTGGAAGTGCTCTGAGGCAGATAATGACTAAACCACTCCTGCTAGCTAAACAGAGAACAGGCCTCACTCCTTTAAAATCTAAGACAAAAGAAAGGGCAGCCAGTTCCTGATTCTCAGTTTCTTTTTTAATTCTGGTAGTGTTTTGACCTGGTTAAAAGAGAGGGGCAAATCTTTGCTGGGTGGTCCCAGGACCAGACCGCTCAGCACAGCATCCTTCTGTCCCTCACGCCGCAGCGGACTGCTAGTGACCTACTTCTCTGCCCCCACCGCAGCGAAGGGCAGCCGGCACCCGGCGCCGCTCCTAACAACCTGCTCCTGGGCTGCATGGAAAGCAATTAGAGGCAGTGATGCATACTTCTTCACAATGGGAAAATAATGTTTATGAGCCAGACTGGAGATTTCTGAAACATTTCAACATGTTATGAAACTGAAGCTACATTTACTACAGTAAACTACCAAGGACCACAAATTAGATACTACTGCTTAAAAAAAGAAAAAAAAAAAAAAAAGGAACCCACATATATAGCTTTGCTACTGCAATGGCCTAATGACTCAACCTCACTTTGATTGCTGGCTCAAAGACTATCTATTTACACAGACAAATTCAACATGCCAGCCTTCAATTTCTCTACTCCTGGGAAATGTTTTAAGTATGGCTGCTGAAAATAATGGGTAGTGGTCTGAGAATGTCTTTTAATAATACAGAGTCTCTTCTGGCTGATGTGGTGCAAAAGTAGTAATGTTGTTTATGAAAACCCATGGGGACCATGTACTTTTTCCTCAGGTCAACTCTGAACCAAATAATCAGCAAAACAGGTGCCTTGTCTAATTGCATTTACCACCCAGACTCCCATTTAAAAATAAAACATCTAAATTGCTGAATAGAAGAGAGTACCATGAAGCTGAACATACCAGAGAACCTGCTTAAGTTGCGTAAACAGAATGACTTCTAATTCAAAATAAGATTCTCAAATTGCCACCTCTTAGCAGAAAAAGGTAACACTAAAATCACAGAATCACAGAATGGTAGGGGTTGGAAGGGACCTCTGTGGGTCATCTAGTCCAACCCCCTGCCGAAGCAGGGTCACCTACAGCAGGCTGCACAGGACCTTGTCCAGGCGG
>Ga0065711_1044092_pt1 | contig 14321 bp, 6 predicted proteins | sample Hoacrofraction12_FD_59098 | JGI IMG/M metagenome (GOLD analysis project Ga0065711, IMG submission 59098) | Hoatzin crop microbial communities from Cojedes, Venezuela - Epithelial fraction 12 v2 (version 2) | ecosystem: Host-associated > Birds > Digestive system > Esophagus > Crop | place...
GGAAAAAAGTTAAACCTTTTTTTTTTTTTTTTCTCAGGTTAAGAAGTTAATCTGGTTTACTATACAATCAGATGATTTGAAGACCATCACAAAGGACGACTTCCCCATCTGATCTGTAGCAGCTTGACTAAAACATCTTGGTTTTGACAGGAACAACCATAAAATCCACTCGATACTAACATGCACCTTTATTGTCAGAAAATAATCTAGATCTCCTGACGGCCAGCAGCCTAGCACCTTACTCTTTGGAGGACATTCATATAATTTATATAATCACACTAATGGCTGGCTTTTCTTCCCCATTCCCAACTTTTCAGTGTAATAGTCTTATATGCTCAGCATCTTATGGAAGAAAATCACTGGTATCAGATGTTGATGGGCACAGGAACTCCTAAGCAGCACTCCTAAAGCCACGTTAGAACCTGACTGGAAATACAATCTGCCAGTGGCAGTCCATATACAGTCTCAGGAAAATTATTTAATTTTTAGGCAAGAGTGGGCAGCCCAGAATGCAAAGCTGCTGGGTAGGTTACTTCCAGCTTTCTGACTTCCACATCAGCTTCTGCATAGTCCTGGAACAAGACCACCTTTGTGACATGAACACGATGGAGTTTTCATCATGTTTTTGAAACTAAACAATACTTGCAGAAAATACTGAGTGAATTTAAACTCCGCTGCCTCTTTTGTTTGTATTTACTTTCAGCATTGAAGCACTCTCAACAATAATACCCCAAGTAGCTGGAAGAAAGCAGAAAGAATTGCAGGGTACTGTATTAATATCAGATGAAATTATATGCTTTACTGTCAGCCTTCTCAGAAAACTCCTAAATGGAAATGTGGGAGGTTTCTATAGTTTTGTTTAAGTACTGGTTCTTCCAAACTAAACAATTTGCACTTCATCATTTCAGTAAGCATGAACATTGAAAAGTGATCCAAGGTTGTAGTGAGATTGCTTCCTACTACTCTGTGTCTGCTCTACCCTCTTGCTAGCATAAACTTATATTAATCACATGGCCATCCAGTGAGATTCACCACTTCACAGACTCAGAGGAACACCACCTCACTGAAAAAAGACTAGGTTTGATCAGATTAGTTTTTTGGTAGCTCTACAAGCTCATGTGACGCAATGCACAATCTACAGAGCTGGAACAATGAAGGAGGTAAAAACACCATGTTTCCATGTTAGGCATTGCATACGAACTCCTTTTTCCACAAGGAATAGGTTTAAGATTAATTTAAATTCATCATGAAAGTACACTCTGAGATGGGACTCTGCTTTCCTCATCTTAAAGACTTTGCACTACACAAGGCTACGAGGCACAGAACCAGGAGTCGCCAGACAACTGAGTGCGCCTCAGAACAGTGATCTGCTCCGTGTCATGCATGTGGGGAAGGAGATTGAAGGGATGTGAGTGGTATTTAGAGACAGGAGACCAAGGACACCAGAGGTGATAAAGTAGCAAAACCGTTTCACATACACAAATGAATCGGTGGAATTTCGTAAGCTAGAATTTGTCATCCATGAGGCAGCACTAGTATTAAGGGACATCCAAAGGATCATCTCCAAGCGACCATATTTTTGAATAAACTGTTACTTCTCTTGCTTCTGCTGGGATTCAGAAGACAAATGATTGCAATACATTCCAGTTAACTCCCCTGATGTAACAGATGAATGCCCTGGAATAATACAACCTGCTGCATCCTATAAATTCTTGTTATAAATGCAAAGCATTTTTGGCAGCAGTCAAGATTCTAATACAATCCTCAATACCTAGAGACCTGTAACAGATGTGAAATATATTATGTAAAATGTTTCTAGATATTAATAGCTTGAATTCTTATTTCAAGTTATTCTTTAATATCTCTATTTATATCTATAAAATTAATAAGCAATCAATCACTACAGACTGATGCACATTAATAACAAATGTGCATTCAATCTTCTTACCTGTACTGGCATAGCCCAAAGGTTAGGGCAGAGGAAAAAGAACCACATCAGCTGATTTGTGTCTATGGCAACCAGGTTACAGATCTGGCCTGCAGTCATCTCCCCCATAGACATGTTAGAAGTTGAAAGCTGCATAATTTTATTGTATATTTTTGTCTGGAAGAGAGATCAAAAGGTGTTAGGATACAGAAATAAAATAAGATTTCTAGCTTCATTTAAAACAGAGGTGTAGTCCAGCACGCTGAGGGAAACCAACATTCCCAGTAACGTGAATGAAGACCTTAAAGTTTGGCCTTTTATGTTATGATGAAAAATTTTAAGCTAACATCTTACTGTTCACCCACAACAAGCACAGTGCACTTAGGTACAAAATGGTTGTCTAAGTACTCCCTTTTTGCATCCCTGTGGATCAGTGACAGAATGAAACCTCTACTGCCCCAAAAGCCCAAGAACCACATTAGCGACCATGATTTATACCTCCAGCTTCTCCATGGAATGCTCTTGCTGTAACTACTGCAGATAAATTATTATTGCATTCAATATATAATAGTGATTGTCTTATAATCCTTGTTGTTTTTCTCTGGAAATTGATTCAGGTCCCATCCAACCTCCAAATCATGTCCCTGGCTGAGAATGTGGCTATATTTTGGCTAGAAAGCTCAGCCCCATTACAAAGTTTAATTCACAGACAACTAATGTAACAGGTCCGATTCTATACTGAATTCAGTAGTTGCCTCAGTGCAGACTCAGGCACCACGTCTAAAAATAACTTAATACACAATAATGAAAGTGTACTTTTACCAGCTGGTTTGGTAAAAGGCTACACAGTGATGCTCTGCAGTCATGAGACTTAGCCGACAGGAGGCACCTTGATTCAGTAAGAGCCTTCGGATCAAGTGCCAGCTGTCCATCACGAAGCATAAAGTCATATAGGGCACATTGAACAGGTGCAGGTTTACACAGGGGAGGAAAAGAGATAAAAGGTTTAAAGAAAGATGAAAAAATATCGGAAAAAACCTGTATAAAAATACTGGCACTGAGACTGCGATCAACACTAATTCTGCTGCTTATAGTGATGGCTAGAAATTTTCCAGTTTGAATGGTCTGACTGCTGGCGTCACTGGGCCTCTGTGTAATATACAGTGCAGAGAACACAAAGCTTTTCTTAAACAAAATCAATGTAGCATAATTTTCCAACAATTCCCCTTTTACACTTGCTGTGGTCAATGTATCAAGCAGAAGAGCTACAACTAACTGAAAAATACAAGATATGCAATTATTTTATATATATTTTGGGTCAAATTTTTATTTCTTTAGGAATCTTCTACTTCACTCTAATAAGGGAAAACCAGTGGATGGACTCCAGATGCCTGGCAGCCAACAAGTGCTTCCAAGTGTAAGATCAAAAGAGGATTAAACAATTACGCTGCTATTGAAAGCATCCGTCTATCACACCGACTCTCACAGGATCTATGTAGTTCAGAGGATAAATAGCGTAACTTATCAGGCTGGCTTTTAAACCAGCAGAGGGTAGGTTTCAGCCAGTGGACTTGGCAATATCACATTGTAATCTTACACCCGATTCTCTCATTTCCACGCACAGATCTCTGTATACTGCATAAAACTTTGATCTGCTGTTCACAGTTCTACAATGATTATGGACTCCATTTTACCAGTCTTACTTTTGTTCAGTAGTTACAGACTTTGCAATGCTTGGCAGATTTTGTGGCATGGCCCATGAAATAAGACACTGCTCTATGCACTGGGAATACAACCTATCCTTTTGTCCAAAGTATATTCACAAGACATTTCAAAGCTGTATTATTTGCATAGGATGTTATAAAAACACGCCTTTGAGGTGGCAGAGGTGTAATTCACAAACTAAATTTTTTCAAAAAGTTACATTCAGTTTTACTGTCAGGAAATTTAAGTCCAAAGGTAAGAAAAAATACAGCATTAGATATTACAAATAAATGTTTCTATTAAACCATCAAATAAGATGCAGATGAAACAACGCAGGTCTAAGTTAATACAATCTTTAATAGCAATGGTTACATTCAATATATTTCAGGAGAAAAGTGTTTCAGAATTGACAACTATAATTATAATTTGTATTTACAAATACATGTAAGATTGTATGAAAATAGGTTAATTAATAATATATTGGCTACCTGTATTGCACCTCTCAAGTTGATTCCTGTTTCAATAGCAACATAGTACGATGCTTGGAGAAATGTCCTTTGCAACAGAAGGGCAAAAAATAAGAGTACAGCCAAAACATAAGCATTGGACAGGAACTCTTGAGATGAGATAAAGAAAACACCAAGAATTTTAGTCTGCAAAAAAAATAAAGTTAGAAATCAGGTGCAATCATCATTTAATTACCAGTTCTGCATAATTAATAAGCAGAAATAGCCACATTTTATTACTTTGAAAGTGCTCCCAACCTTATCTGAAACCTCACAGATTATCAATTCAAGGAAACAGTCATACAACACACCTATTCAGCAAGCTTTATTTAAAAGCAGAATGACATTTATGGGATTTCTGGTATCCTTCCAAAACTCTAGGACACTTTGAGTAGCTCCATACGGTCATTTGCTAAAAGATGTGCACTGCCCATTGTCAGAAAGGACTACTTAGTGTCCTTTTGGAGAAATTCGTCTCCTATTTTAGCACCTCAGGTTACTGAACACTAAAGCAAAACTTCACAGCTTGCCAAAAACACATCCATCCAACTCCTGGAACTATGCACATTATCTTGGTTTGCAGCATCTTGTTCAGCATTTTTATTTAAGGTCATTACCTCCTAGCAAGTTCATGAGATCACCAAAGTGCATTCTGAAGCATTTCTATAGTTTCCTGGGAAAGCAGTGCATTTATTCTAGATCATATTTAACAAGTAGACACCTTTGGTGCCACAACTAGTTGAGAGGCTGGCTCACCTTGAGAAGCCTTCTGAAATTAAGATATTTCTGCCTTCCTCTTCCCCCCCTTGGCTCCTTCAAAACTCTGATTGCTGGCTTATGCTGCCATTAAAGGCAAAATTAGGAACAGGTCTCTATTTGCTTTCAGAGGACTTCTTGTCATTTACACTCCTGTTGTATTCCTTGCTCAGCACATTTCTTGCCTACATAGTTTCTTTGCTGTTGGTGTTTTCAAGACTGCCACAACACTTAATAAACTATATTTCACAGCCTCTGTCTGTACATTTTATTAGATCTAGCTAACTGTTTATGGAAACCCCACATGACAAGTTAATACAGAGGCTAAACTCAGTTTTTAAAGCTGTGCTTTTGTAACATGAGGCTGAGCCAGCTGAAAGATGAACAGACTTCTCCCTACTCCCAACTGCACCTGGGTTGCTCCAAGCTGCATGCTTCGATCTCTTCCTGAGCCAATTAAAACTACTGGCAGATGAAAATCAGCCCAGGAAAAAAGAATTTGCTACTTTTCTTTGAGTTTAATGGGTCAGATGGGACCACAAAAGTGTCCAGTCAGTGCCAGAGCTAGAGCAAAGGAGGGAACAGGAGCAGGGGTGACAAGGAATGTGAAAGGAGCAAGAGCAAGTCCTTCCAGCAGCGGTGACCCAATAGGTCACTTCATCTTCTTGAGGAACAAGAGCCTTAGGGTATTTTTTCCATCTCTTTTTATTCCATCTTTTGACATTCATGATTGCTCCTGCCATTAGGGTAATTTCAAGGATTAAAAGCAAAGAAATGTCTGCTTACCTTTGCAAACAAGAAAACAAGATAACAAGCATATAATAAGATTTTGAAAGGATCCTTTGTTTTACTCCATGAGAAAAGTGCACATTTACAAGAACACATCCTCTACAAGTTTCCCGACACCGTGCCTCCCACCTCACATAGCAAAGTTCCTTCATGAGAGGAAACTAGTCTGATCTACCCACGCAACAGTTTAACCATCTGCTGAGGTGCCTGGAAGGTCATTCAGCAACACCAAAGAATCATTATCCATAAATATTTGACCACTTCCAAATGAATTGTGGTCAACTCTTCTTCAAACACTGGCCAAGCGAAGCAGCTGTCAAAGGTCTTCTGTCTACTACTACGCAACACAGACAGACTTGAGTGGATTTCTCAGGTTTACTCCCTTTTCCCATTTCTGTGGCATTTGTTACAAGCTACTGAGATTCAAACAAAGGCTGGACACAAGGAAGAACAATTAATTATGATTTCATTCCTATAAATCTTTGTTCATGCAAATGTTCTTCATTTCCATAAGGAGGCATCTTGATAGTCATATACTACTTTTATGTAAGTGTACAGTACAAGTAGTTACAAGAACATGCAAAATTTCCATCAGTGACACTCAGCAGTGCTGAGTTTCATGCTTGGAAAACATGGAGTAAAAAAAGTATCTCATCCAGCAATTTATTTCCTGCTCTCAAATTGTCAGACAATAATATTTTCCAATTCAGCTAGGTACTTTGACTTCAACCAGATGCGATGCACATAAACATTTCTGCAGTCTGTAGGGCCACTGAACTAAATAAGGAATTAACCCTCAGAGAAGCTCTCTGAGAAAGTATTCAAGCATATGGGGTCAAAGTCAAATCAATAGTATGCAAGCAAGTGTGCTGGGCATACTTTTTTCTTTAAATCTGTATCAAGTGCAAAACGCTGAACAACTATAGTACATCAGCAATGATGTTCAGATAAAGAGACATTTAATTGCAGTTTTAGTTAATTGTACCTTAAAGAGATTTTAAGACCTAAATTATCACTTATTCCATAGTCATTCAAATAGGCTACAGCAGCATTATATACTACAAAAAATCTATGGTATAGTAAAAGTGAGTATCTCTTTCAGATCATTTACATCCTTACAAGTTCAGCTTTTCAAATCGGGTTAACTTGCCTTTGACCCTTGCAAGATGTAACTGTGGTTCTACATTTACTCTTGCTGTAACTCTGAAGAACAAAAAGGAAGACCCAAGGCTCTACATTTAGCCTGGAAGCTTTAGAAAATGTACCACAGGTCTGGAAAATTGCAAATACAACCAAGTCTTCTCCTGTGCTACCTTTAAGGCCTTGACAGTGAAAAAGAAGAGAAACTCAGAAATTGGCCAAGTCCATGGCCAGTTAGATGCATCCAATTTATCTTTCAGCCTCTCTAATATTTATGCTCACAAGCATAAAGCATCAGGCCCACGGAAGGTGGAAGAAGTGCCCCTGCTGCTGAACTGTACGAGTTTCAGAGCCACCTATCATTTCCTGTGCAGTGTATATATACTCCAGCACAAAATAGAATGCGAAACAGTCTATAACTGCAAAGCTTGGAAAAAAAAAAAGGGCAAGAAAAAGAAAAAGCACATTTTGGGAAAACCAGGATCACTCACATCTGTGATGTTTTCACCTCACATATCTTGTTAACTTGCAACAGTGAGAATCTTTCCTTCAAGTTACCCTTTCTCAGGTCAGCTATTATTTTAGCAGTTCTTCACTGGGATTTCTTTTTATTTCAACACAGGGCCATCTAGGAAAAACTGGGATCTCTAACACGTTAAAAACTAAAAAAAAAAAATCTTACAAAGGCAAAGCTAGAACAACATACAAGTCTGCAACACTGGGAGGTCGTGATTGTCAAAGATACTGACATCACAGCAAAGAGAAAGACCTAAAGTATTATACCATAATAACGAACCATGAAGGTTACAGATCGTGCTGTATTATATCAAAGGCAGTAACAGAAGCAGCACGATTTCAGTGCTGTCCTACCTATACAACTGGCTGGTACTGCTAATTACTGCAGCTAACAGCACTTTTTACTATATGTAAAAGAACCGCGTTTTTTACACAATTAGGTTTTGACAAATCATGCTTTTCTAGCAATGAGATCTTGGCGCAATGTTGATTCCATCAAAACATTACGTAACAGATAAACAAGGAGGAAAAGCGAGATGAATATTCTCGTTATTTCTTCTAGTACCCACTTGAGAGAAAAAGAGGACTTAAATATATGTACATAAACACCACACACACACTTGGTGAAAGCACCAAGATACTTGCCACATCTCAGACACATTATCAGGCCATTATGGTTTACAAAGTCACTGAGCATCTGTGTGTTTATACTGCAACAGTTATCTAAGTGCAATTGTCAGCCTGCAGAAAAGACAAGGAGATAACCGAACATCTACTGAGCCTTTTGCATATAAGGCAAATAACCTTGTTTGAGAAGCTCATGGAACTAATTAGATGTTCTGTTTTCAGAAATGGCTTTGGGGACATTCAGTCTCCCACCTTCTTGAGGACTTCACAATAATATCACTTTTTGAAAGTGCCAGTAAGCTCTAACCAGTAAAAGGCTGAACAAAAAGGCCCCTGTTTAAATACTTAAAGGCCCTAGACTCCCACAGTCTTAAATGTCAACACTGGGCCTTTTGCTACACTAGGACCTATGACTTCTACAGTTTTTAAAATGACGAGTCAGTAGGTTTGGTGTATAGTCTGAATGTGTTCTGTCAGCAGATATTCCTAATAGTGGAACTGCTAATTCTAACATTGCAATGTGGAAGATGCTACCAGCAAAATATAAAGGTTATCATTCTGTCAGTCGTCTTTGGTGTGACATGATTAACACTCAGAGAAATTCATGTCATGAGAACGTTCAGGGATGGCCATAAATACTGATACTGGAGTTATAAATAAACATGAAGTGCGTGACAGAATTTAAGACACTGTCGTGCTCTGTGGCACTAACTAAAGCAGTTCATACCGCCCGTGACACCTACGTGATCTCAGAATTCCACTTCCACAGCAGTTTACCTGTCACAAAGGGTCTGAAGAATAGAGCAAATACTGTATCTTAGGATTTATCTTTTTGCCTTGTTTCACAATCAGAATTTCTGTTTGAAAGATACAGTTGACTCATTACACCATCTCCTCAATCTAAACTACTTAAAATTAAGAAATGTCACTTTAAGGGATGGGTAAAAGGCGCTCTCAGCCGTACTCACAGCTCACTTTGCCTGTCCGATTCTGTCCCACTGTATGACAAGTCTTTCCAGCGCCCTCAGACTCAATAGAACATCAGACACAAACAATGTTTCCCCCCAACTTCTCTTTGCCTTCATGAAGCAGTGCTTTAGAAGGCTTATTTCCCACAGCTACGTAGCTCTCAGGAGCAAACAATTAATAAGGCAAGGCTCTCCTGTTTTGACTCATTACAAGTAAGGATATAGAACTCCCAGCAGTACAGCTGGTATAATTTTTTTCAAAAGTAGACCCAGCTGGCTGGGTATGTGCATACACGTGGGAGTTTTCCAGAACACCCCAGTCTGTACACAGATGGTTTGAAGAGAAAGCCTTTGTACATTTTAGAAAGGTATTTCATCAAATCCAGCAAAAGCAAATTTCAAACGTAAAGGTAATTAGCCTCTTAGCAGAAAAACAATGTGTATAAACTAGGTCAAAGCAGAAGGGAAGCTGTATCACTCATGGACCACCATCAGTGAATATTGCTGTTAGGTGATCCCCACATGGTATAAATGACAACAACGATGACGCTACTGCTTAGCTAGACACAGCGAGGATGTCAAGGCTGCCTCAGGCTCTGATTTGGCCCTATCTGGACCTATCTGAGCTTCTGTCAGAGGGGCACTAGCTGACACTTCAATAGGAAAATTAAATAGGATAATCTGTAAATTGTGATTCAGTATAATTTCACCTGAAACAGTCTTCCAAACAAATTATCAAGAAGTAGAGCTCCAAAACTTGCACAGTACTTTGCTGCAACACAGCCCTACAGTCTGAATTTTTTCATTTCCTACTTTAAATGGTTTCCATTGAATCTACTTGCTATATTAAAGTTTCCAAATATTAGGATAAGGATTGCAAAATGGAGAAACAATTAATTTTAGCCTGAGGCCTTTGTTAAATTTTCTGCAATGCATCTGATGTATTTCAATATTTACAGTGTACCTAATCCAAAGTGTACTTGAGTGAATGGGTATATTTCCATTAGTTTCAACAAACTTTGGAAATAAAGTCTTCTATCAAACAATGAGCAAGCTGCAGAAATAAACTGATTTTCTCATAGAAATCCAGCCTGAGTGACCTCACCTTATAATGAGAAGATGCTTCCTGAGTTTTTTTGTTTTTTTTTTTTAGTTAATCAAGAAGCATGGCTGTTCCTTCTTGGGGATCATCCATTTAAGTAGCAGCCTTTAAAAATATGTTTCAGTTGATCTTTCAAAACCAATCTCCCCAAAGACTAGATGCATGGGTAACATGTTCCTCCCCATCGACGTATAAATGTGCTTAACAGCCAGCACATACATACTGTCATTTCTAGCATTCACAAATACATTGCAGAGTCACTTTCTTTACTGAGGCCAAATAATACAGTCATAGCATTACTTTTTTGACTCCTTTATTTTTATGACATTTTGACAGTACCTGTGGGCGGATGGTGTTATTTCCTTTTCCAACATTGTGAACAATCCCAGAGATGCAGAGCGGACCAGCAAATCCAAGCAAGTCAGCCAGAATACGGAAGGTGCTACTGAGAAGTAAGGGTCTTCCAAAAGCACAGCAGAGAGCACGCCATATTGATCTGGATCCTTGTGGAGATGATGACCTTTTGTTCTGATCAGAAAAAAAAATAGTAAGGATTACATTACTTTTTAGCCTCAGGTCTGATAAGTTATTGGTATTTTTATCCCTGCTTTAAATCATTGAAAACCAGTTGCAATCTTTGAGCCAGAAAAGCACAGGAATGACAATTATTATTTCATTTGTTTTTAGAGTCAGAACAAAGCATTAATCTGTACTCTCCTCCACTTCACAAAAAGAACCATTATTTCTTTTGTGCCCTTAATAGGCATCAAATAAGTGTGGTGTTTGTGGCTTGCTGGGGCAGAAAGGAAAAAAAAAGAGGGAGGGAACTGACAGGTTTTGAGAACATAGAGACTGGAAACGTACACTCTTTTTAGACAGGATGCAAAAGACTTCTCTTAAAATCCTGAATATACTCAGTTCCCACCAGAGAGTCAAGCAGAATTTGAGCTGAGGTAGTTTCAGCCCTGAATTCTCCTGCAGACAAACTGTAACAGAAATAACATGGAAAAAATAGTCCTGCGAGGCCTCGTTAATATTGACTCTCTAATTGAATGATTCCACGGTCTTATTAGGAAGAATGATAATGGTGTTCAGTGAATATAGCCCCTAATTACTTTTTACATCAAAATAGAGGCCATATGGATATTAGACGCATTTAACCAGCAGTGTGTTTGACATGCACGTTTAGGTAGAGAAATTCCATCGTTTGTATGAGGCACAACTGAGTATGTGATCTAATTGTATATATGGAGATCTATGCTAATGGATACTTTGTTTGCATCATGTCTGTTTATATAATTTTATATATTGCTCCTAGCACAAAACGTAACGAAAAACGTAAGCACTGAGTAAGCAGACGGACATAATCCCATGCTTTGCATACCTTCTGTGCTTCAAAAGCTTCATTAAGGCGAATGTAATTGGTCAGAGCTCTCATAGCAATGGGAAGCTTGCCTATGGTTTTCAAGTCTATTGGCTTTTTATGGGCAGTCTTGATGAACGTATTCATCCACCAGTACGTTCCTTTGGACAACAGATTCACAAATGGCTGTAGGAATCGAACGCCAAGGTCCTGGAGATCCTCAGGAGGTTTAACTTCTTTAGGAGTTTTGAAGAAAACATACCTCTGAAATTCAGAAAAATACCATAAGATTCACACTAAACGCATAGAAAATAAAAGTCTGCAAAGAATAGATAAGAGATAAAGGACGTAGCTGATAATCAATGAATCAGTCTTGATTTCTCAAAAGTACTCAAGGTTGAATTTGAATGCCTAAATTCCCATACAGCAACCCAGCTTCCTCAGGTACTGAGGAAAATCGGAGGCATCCAGTCTAGAAACAGATCAGCCTAAACATTCACTACTTTGTTTATGGCATACAAATTTGCATACTTGTAGAAAAAAAAAATACTCACCTTGTATTTCAGATAGTACAGCCCCATTCTCTTGCTCTGAGTTCCAGACAGAGCAACACGGGACATACATACCAGCCTAGGCTCAGCCCTGTGGCTGTCACACTGATTCGCCTCCCACACCATACTGCCTCACACCTAGCTTGGATCATGGGGCTACCTGCGCTGTCCTGAACGGGTCTGGGAAACCACGAACGAGTACATACAGCACCAACAAATGCTGTTATTGGCTTAAATGCTGAAAGGGCGAGGGCAGACTGCTGATGATTTCCTGTTGTCAAGACAAAACTTTTTCAGACATTGCTCATTTTTGGGAATGAAAAGACAAGTCTCTTAAAAATACACCTTTCCTTTCTGAAAAGTACTCAATCACTTATTTCATTCAATCTCTATTCATGACTATATCTAAATCCCATTAATCTTATTTGGATTTCTGGATATGCTTCACTGCTATCTTTTCTCCAGCTGTAATTGGAGAAATAATTCACAGATCCTAAAAAACAAAAATGGTGATTATGCCGTTATGCCGGGAAAGGCCATCTAGGGGAACAGCGGGAACTGTGGAAGGAAGGGAGAAGGTATAGTTGGGACTGAAAGTCAAACAAGTCGATCTTCTGTCTTCTGAAAGAAGATGGGGGAAGGCAGGAGAAAAAAGGTGAGGCCGATGTCTGCTGTTTCTGCTAGCACAGAGGCTTCTCCCCTTACTTTAATTTTCTTTTCCTCCCTTACCCCCAACCCCTCCTCCACCTCAGTAGTGGCCAACTCTCCATGCATCCCAATCCCTCCCTTCAGCAGCTGCAGCAACAAGTCTGGCTGTTCAAACTCTGCCATGGACACAATGGGCAGTAAAAAAAAACCCATACTGCTGGCTAATTCATTCTATGCATCAAAGACACCCTTTAACAATAAAAACCAAACAAATACAACATAATAAAAGACGACAATAGGCAGTGACCATTTTTTATTCTTCCCTGTAACCTATAATTCCACAGTGATTAAATCTCATTTAATTATGCAGTTTTATTACGAGAAGGTTTATGAGCAAGTCCCTCCAATGTCACATTTGAATTTCACTTTTCCCACAAGCCAATCCAGTATTTTTCACGTATGATATAAATACTGCATGTCCAGCATCGAAGTTTTTATCACTCTTTCTTTCAGAAATGTTACCAAAAAGGCTGCTTTTAGACATATTTTTGCCCTAAGTTATCAACTAAACATACAGAGACACAAAATTCCCCAAGCAAATCACAAAAGAGCAAATAGGTGATAGATGCAACTCCCACTGCGGAATGCATTACTGCAAAGACTTCACGTACTACTGTGAGGGAAGCAGCAAGGAAATGTACATGGAAAAGTTTCTTTCCTTCCTGAGACTAAGTTTAATTTGTACACACAGTCAAGCGAGGGACAAGTGAAGAGAAGAACCATCTCAGTTTGGATTATGACTGCAGACACTGCAGAGAAATATATATATATGTATATATGCAGCTGGAAGGCTAGGTAGCAACCCCAGTTGCCCCAGCATATCACTTACTGTGATTGTCTCCCACAAAATGAGGGATATTATTTGTGTGTCTAAGAGATTCTCTGCTAGAACAGATAATTTCTTTTCACCTAGTCTTTCCTTGCATCAGAAATACTTGTTTCTGATAACTGAAACTATGAATCATAACAGACATTTTTAAAGCAAACTTGAACAGATAAATAAAATTCATCTTAATTTAACTACAATGGAGTCTGGCATTTTTTTTAAAATATGGATTCATCTGCCCTAATAAAATTGGATTAACCTTTGATTCTCAAAAATATTTATATTTCTAACTGGATGTTTCGCTCTCTGCTTTAGAAATGCATTTCTCACTAGGTACCCAGAAAGGGGAATAAAGAAAAAACAAACAAACAAACAACACAGAAGGAGACTTTTATGATACTAACTTACCCTCACCCTGATGACATTGATTTCTACAGCTAGTAGCATTCCATATAGAACAACCAGGAGTCCTGTGAGGCAAAATCGAAGCTGAGAAAATCCAACCCCATTATCACAGAACTTTACAAATTTGATGGTTTTAGTTATGAAAGCTAAAGTCCAGTAGAAGAGCAAAGCTGTAGGGGAAAAAAAAAAAAAAGTTAATCAGCTCCACAGTTGCAAAAATATACAATAGCAGTATTACAGAATCACAGAATGGTACGGGTTGGAAGGGACCTCTGTGGGTCATCTAGTCCAACCCTCCTGTTGAAGCAGGGTCACCTACAGCAGGCTGCACAGGATCTTGTCCAGGCGGGTCTTGAATATCTCCTGAGAAGGAGACTCCACAACCTCCCTGGGCAGCCTGTTCCAGTGCTCCGTCACCCTCAGAGGGAAGAAG
>Ga0065711_1044094_pt1 | contig 14320 bp, 8 predicted proteins | sample Hoacrofraction12_FD_59098 | JGI IMG/M metagenome (GOLD analysis project Ga0065711, IMG submission 59098) | Hoatzin crop microbial communities from Cojedes, Venezuela - Epithelial fraction 12 v2 (version 2) | ecosystem: Host-associated > Birds > Digestive system > Esophagus > Crop | place...
ATAGTTGTAAGATCAGGCCCACAGAAAGTACTTGTTTGTTGAACTTGCTCTTGCATTGCTTTTAGTCTGCCCTGGTATCCCTACTGAAGCTGCAGCTAAACATTGTATTAAACTAAAGTCTTTGTATTTTTGTCTCCACAGCTGTGATAGGACAGGTCACAAGAGCATTTTGCTGCTGATAAAGTGGAATCTTCTCAGTGAGTAGTCTACCAGTGGCAACACACCAAAATATTGAAACTGAGAGTGCAGCAGGTACATAGATTTTCACAGAAAATTAAATTATAATAGATAGTTCTATCTCCTTTCCCCTTCAATTACTTCTGTTAATGATATATTCAAATTGATAAAACTATGTCAAGAAAAGCAGAAAATATATTGCATCAGCTGTGTTTGGAACTGAATCCTACATCTTCCAAGTTACTTTCCTTACCCGAAGAAACAAGTTTTTCCCAGATTTCTCAAGGGTGAAATTTTCCTCTTTCAGGTGAAGAAGTAACTTTTATCTAAGAAAAAAATCAATGGAACAATCTGATAGGGTGCTCCTTCTTTCAGGGATCTTTTGTTCCACCTATATGCGTGTAAATGCAGCTATGACAACCACATTCCTGTTTTAATCACATCTTCCTCAGCAGTGATCCTCTCTTTCCCTCCATATCTGTCAATCACTGGTGACCTGTTTTTATCCTCGAAACCCTTCATTGCCTGGCAATACCTGGCCTGTGATATGCTCCAGTTTTCATGTTCTAAATAATTACATCACAGTTGCCCTCCACCATTTTGTGGCATTCGGGTTGTGTTTCTGAGCTTATCATAAAACAAAAAAGTCTCTCAGTCCAGGACCCTCTGTCTGAGAAGTGCTTGAACAACACCTAGAAAAACACAATCTTATACTGGGAGAAAGGAAAAGAGACATCGCCTGCACTAGCAACACTGCCACAGAGGCTAATGCTACTGCAATGCAAACAATATTCATCCCAACTGTCATTTGAGTTTCACTCAAATTTACTACAAAGATTGCTCCTGCAGAAGTGGAGCTCCGGGTCCTTAAGGACCATGTTGCCTAAATAACGAGAGCATCTGCTACAAGTAGGAGTGACTCTCCAAGTGAGCCTCTCCGTGCAGCGTTGGGAGCTGTGTGAACAATAGCAATTGCAGGGGTGGGTTTCAGAAGTCGCAGGGTTAACAAGACTTTAATTACCTAGTGTTCAGAGTTTTATTAATGAACATGTGTTTCCATTTCTATAAGATCTTTTCAACATGGCTGGCCTTGTGTATTATTTCCCTAGTAATATTCAAGCAGGTGTGAATTTACTGACGTGGATTTACCAGTGGCATGGGGTGAGATAGGACAAAGGGAGGTGAAAGGCTAAGGGGGCTGTTGCTCCTCCATTAACACCAGCTGTTTCAAGGCAGGTAATGTGGCCACGGAGTCACAAAGCAGCTCGGTCCTTCCCTTCAGGCTCATTTATTGCTGTTGAAAGGAAAGACACATATTGCTGTGGTCCAGGCTCAGCATTAGACTTGGTTTCTTCAGCAAGCGTTACAGTCCTGAAGAGCACATTGATTGTCAAAGTCCTCACACACTTTTGTTGCAATGTTTTTGTCCTGTGGTCAACATCTCTTCTCACACTGTGCTATAACACTGATCTGCGTTCAGTGGCAGGGTCTTGAGGCTGTGTAGAAGTTTTGCAAATCTACAGATGGAGTTCCAAAGGGACATATATTAACACATTAATTCAGTAAAATTGTGCCTGTATTCATTCTGAACCATGAAAATTAGCTAGAGATTTCTGTTCTGACAATTAGCAGTACAAAGCTTAGTGCTTTCAGGCCGAAGTTGCTCTGAAGTTACCATATTTCATTATATTGACACCAATTTTCTTGACTGACACAGTCTCCCTGTCACTTATTTGGAGTGACCTCACCTGACCTGCTTTTGCTTTCCAAAGCAATCTGATAATTTTGCAAATCTAAAATGTCATTTTCCATTTCTTTTACCCCAATGTGAAATTGGATGCACCTCCTTCAATGCTTAGTAGCAGAGTAAAACTCACTCCATTATCGTTTAGTGCTTGGATCTTGCAATGAGTAGATGACCCTGTCCAGACAGCATAACAGCTCTGTCGCCAGCCATTGTGAGGAAGGAATAAAGAAGAGATGTTAGACTTTCTGCTCATCTGATTCACTTTCCATCACAGTCACCAAAACTGCAGGGAGGAAAGAAGTGGAGGATTGAGGACCAAGGCAGAGCGCTGCCTGTCCTTATTCTGCTTTGCTGCTCCAGAGGGGGCTTTTCTGAGGAAGCCTGAGAAGATCAAAAAGAAGTTGAGCCCTCAGTATTTCACAACTTTAGCTATGTTGCTGTAAGAATATACTATTTTTTGTGACGGTACTACAGTGATGCAATTCACTTCCCTTAGTGCCACTGCACAAGATTTGTCCACTTAATTTAGGCATCTTATTTATCTATAAGCACCTGGTGAAAAACTCCTCTGATGTAAGTGCCTCACTTAGCTGTATTGTCAATGGAGAGCTGTAAGAGTCTTTGAAGGCCTCCAGAGAAAGACCGTACTCCGACACGTTCATTTAGGTGGAACTGATTATATTTGGCAATGCTCACTTCTGAGACACGGAAAAAACCCAGGCTCAGACAGAATTTTTTAAACTGTTTTTTTCCAATGAAAATTTAGAATATCTTCCTTGCTGGCAACTCTTTACTTCCTTCTTTGTCATAGATCTGTCTAATTTTCTAGTTCACCTTCAGTTTGCCACAACACACTTCTTTTCTTGTCTGCCTTGTGTCCATTTTGCCTCCCTTTCCTGTTTTTCTTACTCCCACTTTCCTCTGTCTTCTTCCCCTCAGTGCAAAATGTGTTTGCACTCTTTCCTTGTCCCAGGATCCACCCATGACTAGCTGCAGGCTCCTCTCATGGTCCCTTCACCTCTGACAGCTCATTGAAACCTTGCTTTCTTTTGCAGCCTGAGCTCCTCTCCACCAGCCCTTTGTCAGGCCCATGCCCAGCCTTTGCATGTTGCTCAGAAGTGTTCAGCGTCAGTGCCTCTTGGTGTACCCTCAGTAATGCTGGCTATATCCTTAAAACATCGCTCCTTGAAGTCTGTGACTCCCATTTCTTCCTCAGTTCCTCTTTTGCCCTGGCTTGGGCTGCCAAACTAAGATGAGAGAAATCTTATAGACAGGGCGAATGGTCACAGTGGGGGACAGCTCTTGTGACAGGGATCGGAGTTTGCAGAGAGAACAACTTCACCAGCTGGATCCATTGAATGGAACTGCATAGCCTGAACATGACTTTCCCCCTCCTGTCCTTAGAGGAGCTGCAGCCGTGCAGGTGGAGGGAAGGGCGCTGGTCTCTAGAGCCAGTGCAGAGGATGGTGGTGTCCACCCCAGCAGATGCCCGGTTGGAGCCCCAGTGAGTGACTGTGCACAGAGCCCGGAGTGCTGCGTCACACCAGCCTGGGCAGCACCAAGCTGCTGCTTTGGAACTGGTGGGTTGTTCCCTTGTCTTAGTAATATTTATGACTGTATTTGTCTCCTTGCTTTGAGTAGTATCTTCTCGGGTCAGGTCAATCACAGCACATCATGTCATGAAAGCATGAAGTAATGGAGTGTGACAATAATAATGGAAATTTTTTTTATGGTCTCCAGGGAGAAGACAATATTTCTAAATGCTAAGACTAAAACTAAAATTAAAACTAAAACTAAAACTGAGTGCTTCACATCCTCTGAGTGGACCCATTTGAAAGTCTGGTTGCTGTCTATTACAGATGAAATCATTCAGTCTGCAGCTTTCAAACAGGATGAGTTAACTGAGCAGGTCTTTTCTCTGTTTTACATTACCCAAGCCCATTTTATATCTTCAGTTTAAGACAAGTTCTGTCCTGACAGAGACAAATGCCTACACTGAGGTCTATATAGGAACAGGCCTCCTTCAGTGGTGTCAGTGTATGTGAATTTTAGCATAGAACTTCTCCAAAGGCTGCAGGTGAGGACTAGTTTTTCCATGTTTGGGTATTATGCCTATCTCCTGACATCAGCTGCCTTTGCTTATGAATAATTTTTCCTGGACAGGCTTGAAGTTTGGGAGTCACATGAGTTAAAACAAACCATACTAGAAGCACCAGTCAATAACAAACCCACAGAAGAATTTCTATCACACATCTGGCAGCTGCTGGGTGGGTTGCAATAGCCTTACTTTTTACAGCTTAAACCATTCATTTACAAAGCCTCTGACCACTGGCTAGAATGAAGTCTCAACAGTCTTAAAATGTTAATTCCTCATTTTTTTCCACAGCACATGATTGCAGTTATTTGGAAATGATAGTTTTGAATACACAAGTTAGAGATAACTTCTTATTTAAAAAATAATGACAAAGTTTCTGGATTATATGTATTGGCACCTGTTTAACAAGGTTTTTTGATGAAAACATTCCTCCTCTTGTATTCAGAAACGCCTAATGAATGGTGGGTGTTGCCAGAAGAAAATAGCAAACTACTGTATACCAAGCATTTAAGAGTAGTGCTGGAAAAACAGAATAATAATGAGGAAACTTGTCTGGCAAACTAGCTGCACTGTTGGTGCAAACTGGAGTAGTCCTCTGGACTTTATAGAGTTGTGATGAATGGTTTGAACTAACAAGCTGACCACAATATATTTCCTCCTCCTCCTTCCCAATTTTTATGTAAGATAGAAAAAACAAAGACATTTATAATAGGAAAAAGAAGAAATAAATAAGAAACAAATAAACATTGTCTTGAGAGATGAAAGTGAGTAAAACTTTGAGGCTCTTGTTAGTCCAAATATAGATTTTGATCCCTTCTCCTAGAAGCCAAGGAAATGGACAACAGAAAAGCAGAGTACCACATTTTCCTGACTGTACAGCCAACATTTTATAATGTACTTAAGGTGAGAAAACATCTCTAAGAAAATGGACTTTAAAACTGTGAAAACACAGGAAAAATCTTGCCCCTGGCAAGCAAGAACAAACTAAACTTATGTTTGAGGTGAAAGAGAAAAAATACCAGCCAACAACACGTGACTACAGTAGATTTATCTATCTGACCCAGCACAGGTGTAGTAACCATAGTTGCTTGGGATTGAAAGGTTACCAACCTAAAGTCATTTCAGAGAAAAAAAAAAAGCCCAAACAAGCAGGCAGTTCTCCTCTGTGCTATCCTGGTTTGACAAACATTTAACACAACACTTTTGTCACCTATTGCTTTTGGCACAAAAGCAGGACAGTAGACAGCATCACTTCCCGTGAAAGAATAGGGATCTGTCCTTGTAGAAGGTTAGATATGGGACCACATGTAGTTGAAACACAAATGGCACCTCTGTCCCACTGTCTCATGGTCCTGACGGCAACAAGTGGTGCAGATGTACTCAGAAAGAAGAGGCAAAGGATGAAACTCTGGTCTAGTTTCATTTTGACTCATGCCGCAGAGTAAGCTCAATGGAGCCTTTCACTGTGAGCATAGAACAATCTCAGTTTGGAGTAATTTTTTTGGTTATAAGTCAGGACGTTCTGGGTGAAAAAGTCAAACCGTATCAGTTACAGATGCAAAAAAATGCAAGCAGAACATTTGATCCATTTTTTCGCATGTGCTCGACTACAATGGGATGACTGATATTCTTGATTGAACCCAAATGATCCCCAGCTGACAGTGATCCCCCCAAAACCAAACGCAAAGGATCCCAAAGCCAGAGGATTATCCACTGGATGACTTTGCAACAAAACAGTCTAGGAGTGCTCATACTCACCAGAACAATGTCTCAGCTGTGAGACAGTAATAAAGAGCAGAATGCAATAGCTGCTTCAGCTAGATCTGCATGAGCATTTCTGTCCCTGAGATAAAGACATGCAGCATCTGTGAATATTCCATGCTTAAGATGTTATTACTTATAATATTCTTTCCTGAGCAAGAGATAAGAGGAAAACAGAAAAAGGTGAAGAGCAAGGCAGTTCTGTTCTGACCACAGAATGCAAATCTACATACAGATCCCTCAGGATGTGATCGATCTTGGAAGGGGACGGTGTTAAACAAGAGGTGAAAGATTTGAATTTGCAGATCTGTTTGATTAAGATCCATGTAGTGGATCTCATCCTAGGTGGAGAAGATCTACTTAGCAAGACCCTGCAAAACCTTGTGAGGCAAAATAGCCAATGCTCATCTGGTGCTAGGTCTATAACTCAACCAAACGTGGGACTCTGATTTCACTAGAATCTCCTCTTCCATACCCCTTAATGAATTCAAATTTATGTGTAGCTCTTCCAAAGGCATTCTGCAAGCTGGGCAGTCCTAAGACTGCAGCCATTTTGGAGCACTTTCCAGAGCATTCAATGCCCAGACCCACCGGAATCCCAATTTTTGCGGTGTCACAGACAGACTTACAGTATGCAGCACCATCGTGAACAAGCTTCAGGAGGTGATCAGGAGAGAACAGATACAGGAAAGGTATTTTACCCTTGACATCAGGTTCAGTAGCCTTTTTCTAAATCGTTTCTCTCTTTTCTTAGTAGCAAATGGGAATAGAATGCGTGCATGTGGTTGAACACGAAATAATTAGTTTCTATGACTTAGAAGAGGTGGGTTTTTTTCTTTGCTTAAAATTTATCATTTTGTTTTGAACAACAGTGTCTGCTTGATATCTGCGGTTTCAAGGAAGGCTGTTCAAGTCTGGAGAATTTGTTTGCCCAGCTGTACTGTGTATCTTCATAAAGCCAGCAATGTAGCTGCAGCTCAAGGCTCATTTTTCTTCCTCTCTTTGAAATATCTAGTTAGAAAGGAAATCACTCAGGAAGGAATGCAACAAAAAGATTAATTATAGCAGAGCACTTACAATGCAACAGTAAGAATTGTGCTGGCCCTGTTGAATATTGCTGTGATTGGGAAAGAAAATGATCAGGAGGCCCACAGCGTTTCTTTGAGATCAGAGGCTGCACTCCTCAAAGACAGACCTCATCTCTACAAAGATTCCCCGTATGCTTCATCACTGATTTTTCTGTGAAGACCCCAAACCCCACTGAGTGAAATTACTTTATTATGTTGGAGGTTGCTAATACTTGTAAGTGGGATTAACACAAAGGCTTAGCTAGAGTGTAGCAAACCACACAGATTGGCCCAACAAGAATGATACAAAGGCACAGTGAAAATCATTATCTATTCCTGAGGACCTCATTCTGTAAATGGCAAAAGAGAGTGATGTCAATTCCTAGCTGTTAATTAGCTGTGTCTGTGGTCGGAAGGGGAGGGGAGAGGAATGTGGGATGGTAATGATCATGTGGTACAGTGATCGATGAGGACCTGAATAAACTAGAGCTCTGATTAAAGACACGTTAAGCTCTGTTCAATACTAGATCAATATAATATCCGGGGGGGGGGTGGAACACGGGACCCACAGTCATAATTTTTGATAGCTACCTGAAAGCTGAGCGGAGAAACTGGTAGAACAAGTAGCAGAATATCCTCTTACCAGAGTGAAATGGGTTCATGGGACACAAAAAGAAATTTTGATAGAAGGATTTTCCTGTGTTTCTTCTGTATATATTGCTTTGTATTCCAGCATGCCAATTTTCTCAAAGCCAGACTTTGCTTAAAAACGGGATAATGTTCTTTTCACAGGCTTGAACATTCGTGATTGAGAATAAAGAGTATCACTGAAATGTCAGCAAAAAGTGTACGAACAGTTGCACACTGTGCAAGGAGATTAGGCAGCCTTTATTCACATCAGTGAAATATCAAAACATCTCTTTCAGGTCTACAGTACCGGCGTGACAACCAAAGAATCTGAATTATGCTGTCCTCAGTCTCTTCTGTCATGCTTTTTTTGGCACTTTGTGCAAAGTAGATGGATCAGAGTTCACACTTGTGCAGAGCCCTGCTGAAATTGCAAAAACAAAGGTATTTGGTGGAATCCAATTCCCCAAATAATATGTAGCACTCCTTATATCAGAGGGCATGCACCAGATGCTAACACATCATCCTGCAAGCAGCTAGACACTGTCAGCAGCTGTTGAGACAATGCAGTGGTTGATTTTATTTCTCTGATAGCAATTTAGGTGCCTGAAGTAGCTCATTTCTGCCAAAGGTAGACCATGGTGTTCAAATGAGGGAAAGCTGGTCATTAATGATAATTTGCTTTGATCTTTATGAGTATAGAATTAGAGTGGGAGGTGTGTGCGCTTTAATTGCCTTCTAGCTTCACCAAGGCAGACTAATATTGACTAATATTGATTAAGTGGGATGCAACCCTCTTCTAATTTTTTCTCCGTAGAAGAAAGCAAATTGGTTCATTCATTAGATAACACACAGAAAAGAGGCCTGTTCCCAGACCACCTACTGCTCAGATATCGATAGCCCTTCCTTACTGGAAAATCTTGTCTGTGTTTGTCTTCTTTTGGTGAAACCACTTCTCAAAAGAAAAGTGCTAATGCGGAGGTTTTTAGAACCCCGCTTGCAATATTTATAAAATGAGTGGGCTATGTTGAGCTGTTCATCGTATTTAGCTATTCAGTGCCCTAATGTAGACTCTATAAACCCATTCTCGTGGTGTAAGCAAGTCATAGAGTCGTTTGCAACAGTTACACTGTGGACCCAAGGAAAGAAAAATCAGCTAAGACGCTGGCTTGCTAATTAGCAAATGCTACTTCAGGCTTATTGGCTTGAAATGAAGTCTCGTTAAAGTCAATTTAAACAAGCCTTCAGACCACATTGGTTTTTTGGTTTCCAGGTAATCCTCTTGTAATCCTCTAAAGTCTTTATCTCTAGTACATTAAAATTCAACTTTCTAAAACAAGTCCTTTAACTGTAAGCAAACCTGAGTGCGGCGACCTTGTTGCCTTATTGATGATTGTGATGTGGGAGGCCAAAAAAAGTAGAATGGGTCTAAGGAGTTCAAAATAATATTTGTCCAGCTTCCTAGCTCACCAGAGGATGGCATGGCTCAAAACTACCTGATATATATAGAGAGTAGCAACCTGTAGATCTCATTTCCAAGAGCAGACTGTTTTGCTTTTTCAAAATGATGCTCCTGGTGCAACCACATTAACACTGTCAGGAGTAATTCCAAGTCACTCTTCTTTGTGTCACAAAATGTGGTGGCTTTATTCCAGGATGTTTATTTTTTTTTATTCAGGAGAAGTTCTAGGGTAGAGTGATTGTTTCAGAATATTGTGATTTATTTTGGAATAAAGTGTTCACTTATTGTGGGAAGGCAATGCCATGCAATTTCTGTGCACTGATAATCCAATTTATTTTTATTTTAACAAGGAGATCGTGATTTGGGAGGGAAGATCTCCAAGTCATCACTACAATTTATATGAACTTTGATTTTATTCCTCAGCATTTCAGTGGGAAGAAATGCCTGTTTCTGCAGCTGGAAAACTGTGTGAACAGTTATATTTGAAAACTGTTAACAGGAATTTGGACATCCCACATCAGTCTGATAAACTAAGCATGTCTTTAGTGGACAAAGTGCAGGAACAATCAGGGAACAGAATACACCCAAAATCTATACTCTAATGGAGCCTGTCCCAACTTTCTCACTAATTCCAGGAGGATCATGATTGCATACTTGTACAACACAGTTTTGTAGTAAGACTTTCTGGGTACTACCACTATTCAAAGGAAGAAATTTAGGCTACTTAGTGTACCAGTTTATTTACTCCTGCATATGAATACGAGAGAGGTTTGTTTTTAAAAAAAAAAAACAACAAACCACTTTTGCTTATCAGCAAATGAAGATCTTGATAAACGTATTACATGGGCTTTTTTCTGTCATATGCATCTTGGGATATATACTCCTGGAAAGGATGCATCTAATATCCATATAAATTGCCACAAGTACCAAGGAGCTGCAAGAAAGTGGAATTACAGGGAGATTATGTCATTCTGTGGCATTATAGTATCTTTCCATATTCACTTTTCTCTGTTTGTCTCATCATAATATCCAGAGCCTTCTTGCTGTTCTACGGATTTTTAGAAAGGCATGCAATTCTCAGTGAAGGTAATGGAAGTGACAGTGACAGAAGAAAATACAAACAAAAACCCTGCACAGGAAGATTGTGTTAGAGAATTAGGCATATTATGTTATCATTAAAATAACTGTATTTTATCCATTTATAATGTGACCAGACCCAAGCTAACTTGAAAGCAAAGTAAGATGACACACAGAAAATGGGATTTTCTGATGTTGTCTCTGTGGTCAGAGTGAGGAGTTTTTCAAATAAGTAATAATAATATAATTTCAAATAATTTCTAATGGATGCTGAAATAAACCTAAAAATGGTAATAAATTAGTTCTTTTCTCGCTGGGATCCATTCCAACCACATTTACAGCTGTGTTTTTATAGGTGACTAGTGATTTTGAGTACCCACCAAGGGACACTTGAGGTTTTTTTGCTTTTGAAGAGTGCATGCTACATGCCTGCCTGATATCAGCAGAAAAAGTGAATAGGACAAAGGATGGCACCCAAAATTCCCTCTTGTTTCTGAAAACATGGGTCTGAATGAACAAACACACTTTGCAGCTTGGCCTGCACCCAAGTGGTTTTGCCCATGGGTTTCTGCCACCAAGATGTGTGCAGTATCATAGTGAATTCCTTTTAAATTCCTCCTCAAAACCCATTTCCCCAAGGAAAATTTACGGATTACCTTTCAGGACCTCTGGCACTTCTTTTGCTTTGATTTTTGCTTTTAAACTTTTTCTTCCATCTTTCTTCCTACCAGTCCAAAAGAACTTTTCCTGTTCACCTATAGTGTTCACCCTCACATTTCTGAGACGAGCCGTGGCTCTCATCAAGCCTACTGGGCAGTAACTGGCACACAACAGCCCTCATTCCTGAGTGGAGCTCAGATCACTACAAAACTCAGCCACTGCCGTAGCTGACTGCCAGACTCTTCTGTGAAGGTTGGGCCTTGGTTTTGTGTGTTGGAAGAGCACAGGCTCTGCCTTGCTGTCCGTTTCCATGCTTGTGAGTTGGCATTTGTCTGAGAAATTGGTTGTCCTCAGAGTTGGTTACTCTTTTCACCAATTTGTTAGGATGTTTACATTCAAGTAGCTTTTCTTTTTTTTTTTTTTTACTCTGGGACAGTAAGTCTGATCCCCGCTCCCTGTTAGCACCAAACATTGGCCTTTGGGCCCTGGCATTCCCTTTCCTCTCTGCTCTGCATGTGAGCGAATGCGAGCAGAGCCAGGTGGGACCCAAACCTGGTAAAGGAGGTGGGCACCCAACAAGTGCAGGTAGAATTAGAGCAGCTGGCCCAAAATGTTAACCCAAAATCTCTTCTCATCTTCACTCCTCAGGCCTGTACGTCTTAATGAGTATCAAACACATGAGGTTCCTCTAGTTTTTACATTCACCACTCGACCAGACTGTACAGAATGTGGCTAAGGCTCCCACCTTCACCCTAAATGTAACCGGAAAATGAGAAGCCTCCACCGCTTTCCTTTTTTGTAATATCCCACTGGACCAGAGTGCTCACTCAGAAGTGATAGAATCAGGCCAACTATCTCCTCTACTTGACACCATCCAAACTCAGAACCTATTTCTCTAGTTCAATAGTGAGGTCTGCAGCAGGGAGAAGGGCAAACTATTTCCCAGGGTCTGCTGTGAAGCCCTCTTTGGTGTTATAACGTTGCATAGGCGTGGGGGCAGAGGTGGTGGCTTCCTCGCATGAGCAGCTCAGCGTGCTGGGTGCTGCGCCGGTGGGTGCCCAGCCTCCGTCCCTGCTCCCCGGCACAGCACAGGGGTTCGCAGGGTGGGCTGATCCAGACCTAGGCATAGCAATGCCTGGTTTAAGATGCTCAAAGCCTTTATGGGCCATAAGAAGGGATCTGCCGAGAACCAGCTGTCTGACCCCCTTTCACACTGATGCCCGATGAGCTGAATCACCAGAAGCTATTTCTTGCTGTTGGGTGAAGTTAATTGAGAATGAATAGGTCAAACTGAGCCCACTAAGTTCAAGATTTGACAGTAGCACTGACAAATGCTGGCATTACCTATGTTCACTGCACAAGGGGTATCCCACGGGTCTATGGCATGGGGGGACTCCTGCTTCTCTTCATTCCCCAGCTGTTCTTCTTCCGTGAATATTATAATTTCTCTGCCCCCTTCAACATCCTTGCAATTTCTCAGCAATTATTTCTAAGACAAGTCTCTAGGTTTCTTCATGTTTTTTTTTGTTGTTGTCGTTTATCCTCACTTTAAAATTCTTGTTGTTTCCAGTAGCCCAAAGTGAGAACTTTTAGTCATTCTTGTTAAAAAGGAAATTGATTTAAAAAATGAAGAGAGTTTTTCTCACACCTTAAATAATGAAATAACACTGAGGGACTCTGGGTGCAGAAAACATTAAGTAAAAGGATGTCTTTCAAAGGGACAAAACACAGTCTTTTCAAGGCTTTGCTTACGTACTTCTCAGGAAAGAGAAGTCATCTTCTCCACTCTGAAAGATCACAGCCTCCCTCTGATGGCACTGCAAAGGAAAGCCCTGGCCACAGTTTTGTTGCAGTGGCATAAGCAATAAAAATGGAAATGAGTGATTATTGTAACAGCCTCCCCCAATACAATTAGCTGCATCCACCTCTGGCTTTCTGTTCACATTTCACAAGAGAAATGCTTCGATGCTGTGCCTGCGAGTGAAAGGCTTATGTTTCGGAAAGGACAACTAGTGCCTGTTGCCAGCAGAAATAATAACGATGACAGGCTTTCCCATATGAAGACACACTCCTGTTGTGTTTTTATAACCATTGCTTTATTTAAACAGGAAAAAACCTCCTCCTCCTGTTCAGTACGGCTGCAGCATCAGATGCTCATTTTAAAAGCTGTTACTCACTTGGGTTTTTTTCCTCATCTCTTCTAATACGAAACCTACACAGAACTCTGAATTTAGAAAAACAAAATGCTGTAGTAAATTAAAAATGATCTTTTGTTCTTCTTGTTAAAAATCACATTGTGCACCTGCATTCACAGTCCCTTCTGAGCCCAGGAAGGGCAGGAGTCCTGTGTGGGACCGCACGGCCATGGGCAAGGAGCTGGCTGGGCTGAGGCTGGGATACAAGAGTCTGTTCGTATACCCTCAATGTGACTGCATCTAATTTTCCTGTGGTGCTATTTTGCTGTACAGATACAGAGGGGAGAGGTTCCCCAGGGGAGAAATGTCATGGTCCTGCCCTTGCCCTGCAAGCCCATCGCCTCTCCTCGGAGGCAGCCGTTGCTCTTTTTTTCTCCTGCTTCTGCCAGTGCAGACTCAAAGCCTGTTGGATTGGTGACGGCATTTCCATGGCTTTGGGTAGCTTAGGTCTGACTCTGCGCAGGTGGAGGCAGAATTCCCTGCCGTGACTTTTATCACTATTATTGTTTTGAAACACTGGTTATTTAGTTTATTTTTCTGGCAGAGCTCTTCTGGGGCAGCAGAGGTCTGCCGTTCAGCCCTGATTTCTGTGATCAGCAGAAGTCCTTATTGCACAACCTAGCTATTGCTATTCTTTCTGTCATTGCTTATTTATTTACTTTTTTTTAACCACAGAATGGAGGTGTGTAAAATAGTCAAACATTCTCGAATGATGGAAGCTGTTCCTGCAGGGAGGAGAACCGCTTTCTAAGAAGAAAAGGAGGATATTGCCAGTCACCAAAGAGTATGCTAGAAGGGGGACTTGTAATGACAGCAAGGTGTTCCCCATCTCCATTTCATCCAGCTTCATGTGTCGTGTGTGCATGTGTGAAAGAAACAGGTTGAAGCCAGCCCTCTTCTCTGGGCTGGTGCAAGCGAGAGCAGCAGGATGTCAGCTCAGGTTTTTCCTTTGCCAAAATGGACCCTGCCACAGCATTAGCAAAGGTGAAGCTGGGTTTGACCTCTCTCCTGTTTCCTTCAGCATCACCAGCTTAGAGGCTGCTCTCAGGCTGCAGAGAAGCAAGTGAAGGAGCCTGAGCTCTGAAGGGGAGGCAGGGTCAGAAGAGCAGGACTTTCTTGCACATTCCCCTCCCTCCCTCCCTCCCTTCCCACAGACTGAAATAATTCACAAGGAGCAGTCTGATTTCATACGCTGCCTACCCATAAAGCATTCTCCAGAAATTCAGTTCTGATTGAAAAATACAAAAAGCTACTTTTATTACATGCTAAAGAAATACTGTATTATTGCCGACGCCCAAATAATTGAACCCATCTGGAATGTAGACCATATTTTAAGTAAAAGAACCATTTGTTACAGGAAGTATCTCCCATTCCCCACACACCCTTCCCTGTACCTGAGATGACACTGTGGTGGCTTCAAAACCATGTTGGTGTCTTGTCCTATTATGAGAA
>Ga0065711_1044095_pt1 | contig 14319 bp, 10 predicted proteins | sample Hoacrofraction12_FD_59098 | JGI IMG/M metagenome (GOLD analysis project Ga0065711, IMG submission 59098) | Hoatzin crop microbial communities from Cojedes, Venezuela - Epithelial fraction 12 v2 (version 2) | ecosystem: Host-associated > Birds > Digestive system > Esophagus > Crop | place...
ATCCCTTCCTCTTTAGTCTTCAGCTACAGTAGAAAGTTCTCAAACGTCAGTGTTATACCTGCCCCCACTCCCCTCCCAGAGCTAAACTCTACCCTTTGCACCTCAACTTATTTGTCTTACAGATCTCTGCTTACAGCTAGCTCAGCAAATTTCACAGAAGATCCATTTACCTTCATTGCTAGGTACAGCCTCTATGACCTCCTGAATTAATTTCTTTTCGTTCAGCTTGAAGGCCATGATGATAGCCATAGTGTATTCCTTCTGACGCACTGTTTTGTGAATATTGCTGGGTGTGACATCAATATCCAGCTCAAAAGGATCAAAGATCAGCCCAGAGTCCAGTGAATAGATTAGAAGACCCTCTGTGGTGGTGGCTGCCCAGCTTCGTCCTAGAAAAGAGTAACAATATTTAAGAACAAAGATTGGTTTTCTAGGGTGGAAACACAGGAGTCACCATAAACAGATGACTCTTCATTGCTTACAAGAAGTGGATAAGACTGAAACCCATGCATCACTGACAGACCTGTCAGCAATAACAGTGCTAGTGAAAAATAGCAGCTGAAAGTGATGTAACACTTCAGTTTCCTAATTACCCACTGCACAAGAAACTAGATTACAAAGCTAGCAGCATTGTATACCATCTAGAGAGAATCTCCAAGACATTTGTACATCATTACTACTCCAAGGCTCTACTCTTACTTGTTTTACATGGAATAAAAAAATCCTATGTTAACTGTCAATACTTACCTGTGGGAGAGAATCGCAGGCAAGTCACTCGTATTTCTGGTTTAAAGTGTCGATAACTCATGTCACCTAAAAGAGAAGTTTAGAAGTGATTTAATATATTCACCAAAAGTTCATGGTCTAGCCATCAACTCTAAATGTGTTGTTATCGTTATGCTGAAAAATTATGGGGAACATGCCAAAACCTGGCAGGGTAAGTAAGGGACGGTCCACATTCAAGAGATCTAACAGCAAAAACAAGTGATGGGACTGAATTTTGCTCTTTAAAAACGAGATGAGGACTGCTGGGTTCCATATCCAAGAGACTGCAGTACCTCCTGCTTCCTGTTGCTTCTACTGTGCAAAAGGACGCACCACACATCAGCTGAACGCTTGTGTAACAGATCTCTGTGGCTACAGAACATTCAGGTAATCCTAACACTAAAACTGAACAATTCAAGCCCCTCTTATTTGGTATCAACTCTATGTCAAAAGTTTTTGATCCATATAAAACTAGTAAGAAGACAGGAAAGCCAAATGTCACACCTCTTTTTACTCCAGGAAGAGGAATAGCAACACCTTCTTCACCTCCAGCCCCTTCATCAATCAGAGCCATGCTGCCAAATTCAGTCATTTTTCTCCGATCTAAGTACTCCTAGAAAAACAGGTAAGTTCCGTTCACTGTGCTGCATTTCCTCTCAAACACCTGTATTAACTTCTGGATGTTACGGAGAATTTTCAGCTATCTAGTGATTATTTCTTTGCGCTTTCTTTCAAAAGTTTCTCCAAAATCATGGAGCAAACTGACAATTTCAAAACAGTGGGCAACAGTGTCTGACCACAGATAATAATCAGGCTGCTTCATTCTTAAGGCCTCAGAACAGGACAACTAGGCTTAGAGTGCGGTTTCGTATTACTATAATGCTGTTCTATGTAAGAGATGCACCACTTCTGCAGATGCAGCTCTACTCTCCCTCCTCTTCAGGTTCCATAAGTGCACTGTGCTAACGTAAGGGCTGTGCAGCCAGACAGCTATGCAAATGATGTTTTGGGGACCTCCCTGCCCCCCATTTTTAAACACCCATCCCCCTCCAGGATTCCTTCCCAGCTACCTCACTTCCAGTATCCTTTTAAGCCACATGTTGAGCTATGCTAGCACAACAGAGGGCAGCAGGGAAATGAAGGCTGTTTCACAAACCACTGTTGTCAAAGAAATACACTTGGAACCACAGTCAAATACAGCCTGACATGAACACTAGAACAAACACCTTTCTCCCAGATAAGGGGATGTTAAGAAGGGTTACTGGAATTTTTTCCTTCTGATGCCTTTCATCGTGCAAAGGAATTTAATTTTGCATTTAGCAATATTCCGAAACCGAGTTTATAAAGGTCAGTGAAGTTCTTCTGTGTCCACGATAAAATCCTTCATTTCTCTGCTAACACAACCAATGGACACCCAGGGAAAGTCAGCTTAGTACAAAATATTGGCAATTTAAAACTGAAGAGAAAATATGAAAATTTGAGTTAAGCGCCAACTGACTTAACTACGCTTTAGAATTCTGCTCATTCAATACAAACACATTGCAATCTGGCAAGAATTCAGTTAGCTGAGTGTCAGGAATTACTTTTGTTTTCTGAGAAATATTTCCTTACCACTCTCCTGCACAAACCCAATAAAATGAATGTGTGCTTAACAAAATATTTGTGAATCCCATTTAAGGAGATGTTATACCAAAACAAAACTCTTGCGGGGGTAGGAAGGGGGAATGGAAATACCTGACTCCTGTGGTCACATACCTCCATTGCATCTAAAGAAAAGTTGCATGAGATTTCAAACTTTTTCATAAGAATCTGCTCCTTGACATTATATATACAGACAAATTTTGACAATCCACCTGCCAGAATAGACTGACCATCTGCTGAGTAACACAGGGTAGTAAAAGATCTAGTAAAGAAAAAGAGAAAGCAGTTAATTTCACTGCCACATCCCAGCTAAGTGACAGGAGTTCAGTGTGAAGACGCAGAAGAATAACCATTCCATGGAAACAGTGGAGATCTTCATATACACAATATGTACTTCACACACAAAATTATCTACCACAAACAAGCACTTGGTGATTTACTAGGAAACAGAAACAACTAGAACTTCAACAGCTTATTGAAGTACCTCCGTATTTCCGATTCTGAGTTGCAGCTCAATGAATGAGCTCTCAACTACAACCTACACAACACTAAGGATGGTCAGAAGAGTTAAAGAAAAAACAATGTCATGGCATGTTTTAAAAAACTGGTTGAAAGATCATAACCAAAAAAGATACTTTTCTTTGTTTTGTTTTGGTTTTCCCCCCCCCCAAAAAAGTCACAGTTTCCTTTTTTCATTCTGTTTTCAGGGGGAGCAATATGCAAGAAAAAAGAGGGGCTCAAAGAAAAAGAAGAATGAAGCACATGACTTCTATATTACACTCTTTGACAACACACGAATTTGACTTGCCTTTAAACATTACTTCACATGTGTGGTAACGTAATAAAACCTACAGGGTATTTACATTTTTTAAAAAAAAATAACAGTCTCTGCACAGTAATAGTCACATACGAGTACCTACACAACAAGATATCCACTTAAAAACCTATCGCATTTAGCCAATTAACAACTTGTCATGAGAACCTTAATATTACGCTGGCAATCCAAGGTTACAACTGACGAAAAAGAACACATGTTCAGAACGGTGCTGATCAGTGGGTGAACACAGCAAAATACAAAAAGGATCCATCTAGATGTCAAATCAGGCAGTCTTAAAATCCAACATCGTAATCAAAATATTTGAACAGCAGATGCACTCTGAAACCTTCACATGACAACCAAATAAAAAGCAACAACTGAAAAGCAAAAGCCAGTGTGACACCCTCTTTACACTGCAATCTCATTTACTTACTTTCCCTTAGCTGCTTGCTTGGCAGTTATTTTATCAAGCTCCTTCCTGCCCATTTGAAGATCATGCCGTCCCTCAATTGAGCCAGTTTGCACTGCATTTTCATGATCCCAAAATGTTATCTGTCCATCCAAAGCAGCAACTGCAAGCTCCTTGCCATCAGGACGAAAAGCAACAACAAGAACTGCAAAGAATTTAATTAACAGTTAAAAATGCAGTCAGATCTAAGAAAATATCCTATATTTTCTAGGATCTTATCTCAACTACCAGAAAAAGCTTAAGAGTATAACTGTATATATGTAATTATAACCATACTTTTTCTCTGGACAACATAGCTATTATAAAGGTATAGTTAGTATTACATAAAAAGATTTCTTGCACCATTAACTAAATACTACAGAGAACGATCTCAACTTTTGTGTTTCATTACCAAAAATTAGTCTATCTGTATTTGACATTCACGTCTGTTATTCATTCTCGAAATACTTCTAATAATATTTTTACATTTATATAAGATGAAATAAAGGTTACCATCCGAGTTCAACATTAGTGTCTCCTTAGTTCTCCAGCTGTCCAACATATCCCATAACTTGACAGTTTTATCCCAAGAGGCACTAGCTAGAACACACTTCATCGGGTTAAAGGACAAACTGCTGATGGGGCCCTCATGACCTGATAAGACCTAATAAAAGAAGAAAAGGTAACATGGAATTAGGTGCAAGAAACTGAAATTCTTGTAGTCTGCATTCAGTAAATTCTAAATATAGCAATGAAACCGTGCCTAACTTCTCCACACCTGCCTGAGGTCACTTTCAGACACGTGGCATGATACACGCCAGTGTTCCTCAACTTATTATTTTCAGAATTTTTTTAAAAATTCACTGAAGTGCTACCACTGCATAGGCATCTATAACCACTCTTCTGCATGCACATGGTCTCTTTAGAGACCAAGTCTTAGGAATGTGGTGCGCTTCTCCCCCCCATCTCGCAACAGAACAGTAAGACCAACTGTGAAAAAGCAAGTCCTTCCTCTGAGAATTCAGTATGTCCTGCAGCTGAAAACATTTAAGAAATAACACTAACAAAAACTGTGTCTAAGATTAACACAGATTTTTATAGCACAGCACTCCTAGTCCTCTTAAAAGAAATCAAGGAAAGAAACTAAACCCAAAACTCTGGAGATCCACTCAAGTATATGCTGAATTACCATAGTGATATGCATTCAACAGCTTTGCCAAATTAAGTAATTGCTGAGTTCAGCTACTTGTACAAGATGTATAATAATGCTTAACAACTTAAAATAGCAAATGAGTTGGTTTTTCTCAGAAGTACTATCCCTCCTTTATTACATCGTCTGTGACAAGAACGCATTTCAAACTAGCAGCAAGAGAGCAGGGATTCAACTTGACAGTTTCCTGGCCCTACACAACAAAAACCTTCTACACAAGAAATTGTGCCCCTGCACTCCATTAAAACTGTCCACATCTTAGGACAGCACCTACAATTTCCTCATTACCTACAGAAAATAAGTAGAAAGGAATCTCTCTGAACAACTACTGAAGAAAGACTCTCATGCCCATGTGTCAGCTCAGCAATACTGGTGTTCATCAGCTAGAGAGAGCTCATTACTCAAAAACTCTAAAAACTATTTCCCACACAAATCCAGGATAGCCTCTCCATGCAATAAATCACTTGTAGAGAGTAACATAGCATAGCTCCAATTACTGAATACAGATACAACAAAACACTTCACGGTGTATCACTACCCTCTGACTAATCCCAAAGTTACTTAGTATCATCACAACTTATATTATGTGTTCAATTCAAGCCCTCCAAAACGTAAGTGCTTACATCTAGCAGCCTCCCGCTTTGCATTGACCAGATGAATATTTCAAAGGAGTCCTGGGAACCAGCTGACACAATCTCGCCACTGGAGTCCACAGCTAAACAAGAGAACTGACTTGGTCGGGGAGATGTAAAGGTACGGAAATTGCGGTATCTGTTGTAGATGTGAAAATGAATTATGATAACATTTTAGGTAGATTTAAATGTGTTTTTTTAACGTATTTTAAAAATTATTTCATTTTACTTCTAACGTCTTTCAAGCCATGTACAGAAAAAACACTCTTTGTATAAATTTAAATGCGATGCATGATTAAAAAAGGTATTAACTCCGCAGAAATAACAGCCAAAAATACTCAAACAGAATAATTTTCTTCCATTACACAGCATACGTCCATGCCTTAACAAACACGGGCTTGTTTACACATCCAGTTCTGTACACAGTTGTATTATAATGGTTAAACTACTAAAACTATGGCAAACGTTCTGCTAGATAGGTGCCTTCTACCCATCCGAGTAGAGCCATAGTAATCTTACTGTATTTCCAGCTTCTCTGAGAAAAGTTCTTCCAGAATTTTCTTCACAGAAACTGGATGGAGTGACAAGATTCCTAATTACTATCTAAATTTGAATCAAAGGCTGAACTGAAAATCAATAAAACAGTACTCATATTTGTGCAATTTCAACTTGAAACAAGCAGTTTGCTGTATTTTGGGGAGTGAAAGCTGAAAACTAAATGAGACACAAAAGCTTTATAGAGAGTTACCTGTGTAGATCAAAGGCACGCACAGTTCCATCTAGGGAAGCACTCAAAATGACATAACCATTGGAAGTAAAAGTTACAGCAGTTACACCACTGGTATGTTCTGTAAAAGTGACAAAACAAAAGCTGCTTGAAGTGTTCCACACTTTCACCTGCAAGAGAGCCAAGAAAAGCCATTAGAATCTCCATCATTAGTTCAAAGAGAAAGTAACGGTAAGGCAGCAGAAGAGTGAAGAACAGTTAGTCCCAAAACTCTGCAACAGCATGAAGGACTTTCAGTATCTATTCAGCAAGGAATTCTGTGCAAGAGAAACAAACAGGGCCACAGCTTATCATCAAATCCCTAAAGACACATATACAACCTGAAAAACTAAGTGGAGACAGACAAAAAAAAAATTAAAACAAAGCTAATTTTCAATGAAAGCTATAGCACCTAGTGAGCATCTCAGGCTCCCAAGTTTTGGACTGTCCACTGATGAGACAAGTGTCAAATTAAAAACCAACTGTGAAGCCATTCCAGAAGTTACAATTGAGATGTTACTTCAACCTTTTTTTGAACAAAAATTTTACATGTTCAGCTATCTGCAGTTTGAGACTTCTGGGGTTTGGCCAATTTTAAATCTGAACGGCAGAAACCACGAAGTGGCAGGTCTTTTTTCTGACATTCAAAAGTTTTGATAGGAAACAAGATACTATCTTTGTCCAATTTATGTGCCAAGAAATTGTGGGATCACTCTACAAAACATCTTTAAGAAAAAGTACATGTACACCTTGCCTACCATTAAAATACAAGTCAACCATGAGAAGTCAGTTTTTCTTTTAAACAGCAAGCTTCTGCAATGCCACATTCCAGAAAAATCTATTCAGGAATTGTACTTTTTATAAATAGCTTGAAATGAATTTTGCATCAAAACCAATGATTTAAAGGGCATGGATTTGCTCACGTTCATTCATCCCAAAGTATCATGGAACCACCACAAGCACACACATATCAACATTTCATTATTTCTGTATTTATGGTGACTGCAACTATAATAATTTAAAAAATCATGTGCTAATAGGTGTAAGTGATGCAATTTGCAGATGATATCAATAAATCAAAATATACACATGTATGTTCTAGAGGGAAAAATCAAAACATCTAAGTGAGGCCAAAAAATTATTATATTAAAAAAATATATCAACTACAGTAACAGAGCTTTCTACGTAAAACAGAAATTCACACTTCTTACTTTGTTATTAAGACTTAAGTTCATATTTCAGTGATACTGCATCACTTACTTTTCCATCCTCCCCTCCAGTTACTATGTATTGTCCATCTGGTGAATATGCTAACGAAACCATGCTGTTGAAATGTCCCTGCTGCTTCAGCACGTAGGACTCGCTTTGCCATTCCCACACCAGGAGCTGACCCAAACCTACAAACATACAAGAAGAATTAAACAGAATTACGAATACAATGATGCGACCCTACAAATGCAAGCCACAAAACACATACAGAACAACAACAAAAAAGATCTACAAACCTGAACATCCAAATGCAATCCAATCACCAGTACAGTTGATAGAAATAGAAGCTATCCTTTGGTCCGAAATACTGAAATAAGAGAATAACCCAATAAACAAATTTGTGTTTCCATACCTTGTATGATAAAACTTCAGATTTAGAGTTTATTTCCTCTGTTCAAGCAAGGTCTTTGATTATTTAACGGAATTTCTGTATCATTGTAACATCAAAAGCAGCATATGTCTTCTTTTCTTTATTATAGTAAAAAATGTCAAAAGACAGTACTGCCTTATTTGGAATGAACACAGAGTATCTACATCCCAAAGACATACTTGCCAGCACAAAGTAAAACTTCAAGGAGGAAAAAAAGTACTTCTTTTGTACAGGGAAACTATGAAACTATGCATTCTTCAGCTAGCATCATACAGGGATGGAAAAGAATCATGGTTAATTTTTCAATTGAGAGAATTTAGAGATAACTGTACACATGCAGAACTTTTTTTTTTCCCAGGTATTATTCTTTTCCACAAAGAAACTGACAACATGAAATCCAAAGCATTGAAGAAATCTATAGCCAACGACTAACTACTCAGGAGTTCCTCATTCAGACCTCACTTTTCCATTGCAAGCTATGGAACGGAGTTGTATGATATTTTAAGTCTATGATTCCTCCTTTCCAGAAATTACAACACCAAACAGATACTCACGTTTAAGATTTTTGTGCTCTGATTATCCATCCTTCACTATTAAATGTAGTGTGTTCCCAGTCAAACAAACACACACCCCTTCCCCTAAATGTACCCCCCACGTAAAACCAAACAAAAAACAATCACAATCCCATCGTTCACCTCAAGGAGTGGATCAGATTGAAATCTGGAAGCTCATGGAGGTGAAAAATTCCAGAGGCAAAACCAGTGACTAAAAGGTGTGTTTTCTTGTGATAAGCTGCAGCTGTCAGGTTATTAAAATCTCCCTCTTTATTGAAAAAATACCTGTCAAAGAAATAAGAAAAAAGCAAACAATGTGAAATGTTAAGAGTTGCATTTCAATATAGGCCAAATATTTTGATCGAAGTATCCTACAATAAAGCTAAACTGCAGTAGTTCTAGGAAATGCTAAATACACATACTTTACACAGCTACTGAAATCTAATTCTCTTCTTTTCCTCAATGTTTACAGCTGCTACAGTGATCTGATTAACAGAAGTGAACCTGATTCCATGCAATGAAAGGGACTAAATGTTAACCTCAGAGGAAATGAACTGTGCATTTCTTCTTGATCATACAATGTGAACATGGGTGATTCACATGAATTCACTGGTTATCCTTCCCTATGCGAGTCCTGTTACAGAGGAAGGAACTGAAGCAATATTCTTCAATATAATACACCTGGTGAAGAAGGTTTTCTCAGCTTCTTTGTAGCTCTATCTCTTACTGGAACTAAGCAGGTAAGCATCACACGATGCTCAAATAAAAGAGCATCTGAACATTATCCAATAGTTGTAAACTCCAAATTCCTTCAGTCTGCAAGTGATGTTCCCTGAGGCTAATTCCACCCCAGGCCGGAGTACGGTACTTTCTTTATACTTCCTTTACAGTCAGAGAGACTGAGAACAGAAGCCTGATGTCAGGTGTTCCCAACTGGCCCCTAAATGCATCCCATCTCTCCCTCACATCACTGACCAAAGGGATTGCCTGTGAACATTATCCTTCTTCAAGCAAAGCTAAACGCTGTGACTATCATAAAACTGGATTATTCTTTGTAAGTCACGTCTCCTTTGATGTGGACAGACAGGGAGATCATTCAGAAAGGCATCTCCAAGTAGTTTACCAAAGAGGCTGATGAGCCATCTTTATCAAATGTTGCTGTCACCTCTTGAAGTCAACCAATCTCTTGCAAGAACTCAGTGCCTCTATACTTAGAGAATATGATACTAAAGACCTCTTTATATTTAAGTTTCAAAAGCTAAAACATACACCGTAAGTCAGTATTTCTTATATTATTAAAATTACACTGACTTGTTATTCTGAAGGTGAAGGGTATCACCCTTTATACAGTCAAGGTAAGACAAACAGGTGTCCTACCAAACTATTTAAAATGGGATCTACAGTAACCTACTAAATCCTGTGCAGAGTTTTATACTGCTTTGAAGGAGAGATAAAGGGGGGGGAAAAAAGCCCAATATAATACATCTCCATAATAACTCTATCTTTGGAAAATTGAAAATTACTTACTTTGCAACACGTGAATATTTAACCTTATTTCTAGTCTCTTGTTCATTTGGATTGGCTTTTCCATGAATTTCTTCACCTTTTGGCTCTTCAAGAAACTCTTCATCACTTTTTGCTGCATTCTTTTCCCTAGCTGCATCTTTAGGGGGCATGGGCTTCAAAGCATCAAGCTCTGTATCACACTGCCACACGCAGAGCGCTGCATCCTGGCTAATTGTGTACAGCTAGAATACACAGACAGAAATGTATGATTATTGTGTAATACCTGTGTTTTGTACTCTGCTGTCTTGTTATGAATACAGCATTGCAGAAGGGTTAAGCAAGTCTGCACTCCATCACTAGGCTAACATATTACGTAGTCCTCTAGAATTCGAGGTGCTTTGATCTGGAAAACTCACCTGTCCTGAGAACTGGTGACTTACTTTACCTGCCCTCAGATAATTTTTGAAAAGACTGAAAGCAATTTTATTATAAGTTGGCATTACAGCTAATTATTTTCTTCATATTTAAAAACAGAACTTTTTTTGTAGGACAATTTTAAATAACTTACTATCCTTCTAATGTTTACTTCTTCAAATATTAACGGAATTCTAAATTTCTGATCACAGCAGTAGTCGAGAGACAAAATCCTTAAGTATTTTCTAAATTCTGAGACATTCTCAAAATAGTCAGCATCCTCACCTACAGATATGATTCTGCTTCAACTATTTTAATACTAAAACTCAAGGACGTTGTGTGACTATACATACATCTAGACTGTTCTCTTCAAAAAAGCAGGCTACTATTACATCCTTATGCCCTCCAAGTGAGTAGTAGATCAAGTTTGCCCATCGTTCTGCTCCAAACACCCATGTAGACATGTCCTTGCTCCCTACTGCAAAACATCTACAAAAGAAAAGGCAATTTGAATTAGAACACTGGTTTACCAAACTCTTCACTGCACGGAGAACATTCTGAGCAGCAAGACACCACTCACCACTTTAAAAGTAACTTTATACACAAGAGAGTTGTAAACTGAGGTTGGCAACTCTAGCAAAGGTAGATAGGAATAAATACATTCAAAAGGTCAACTATGCTCACATTCCTAAGACGTATTCCTTTTACAGATAACTAGGTATTTTCAAGCAAAAACGCACTGTTGATCCCTAATACATGCTTATTTTATACTTTATAGTCTGCCTAAGTATTTCTTTAATTCAAGATAGAATGACAAACAGAGGAGCTAAAAAGAATTTTTAAAGCTTGTACAATACTTTAGAGCAAAGAAAACAGACTGCAATATGCATACAAATATTAACAATGTGAGCAGGCAGACAGTGCTATAGTTTAACAACTCACTTGGAATCATCAGTCCAGTCGATACAAGTTGTTTCATCATATGGACCGTAGTAAGTTTTGTCCAGGACAAAGGCATTAAATTCTCGTTTCCTCCCAGGAGCATGGTACATAAGAGCAATGTTGTCTTTTGTAATCACAAATTTCCTGTGATATGGGGGGAAACAGGACAATCGCACACAAAGCCGTTAAAGCAAACAATTGTTCAGTACTGACTGCTATACAATGGCACAATGTTAAAAAGGTTTCTGCATTACTGAAGTGATAAATATGGATTGCTTTTGAATTAAAAACCAAAAATCGTCTGCAGATTGATTATTATCCCCCAACTTCATGGAGGCAGGTAAACCTTAGACAGAAAACCTTCAGTAAAAACACTTAGAGAAGAAATATTTCATTATTCAACTTAAGTCTCACAAAGGAAGAAAAATTCAAATGTTCAAAACAGGATATTCTATTTCAACCTCTCTTCACCTCCATATATTGGCCACTTCCACAAACACAAAGCATCTGCATCCCTGTTACACATATTCTTTAATCTGGTCCTGTTGCCAGTGTAATTCCCTAACACAGAACTGTGACTCCAGCTTTCAACTAAAAACTCACTCATGATCACTTTAAGTCAATCCAAGTGACGAATGCTGCCAAAAGGGGAACTCTGTACTTTTTCCTCTCACCCTTCTGACGCTTCTAACATTTATGTCAACACACTTTGGATCCATGATGACCATGCAGTTAAAATGCAAGGGACGTGAAAAGCACTTAATTCAGAGAACTGCCTCTTTCAGTAGCACAGTTGTCTTAGACTAACCCAAGTCAGCAGTGAAACTGCACGAGTGCCGTCATGCAACACTGCAGCACTGACTGTCCCCCCTCATGGGGTCTTTCACTTTACCTACGACACGTAAGAACAGTTCAGACTCACAGCAAATCTTCCATGTTTCTAAGAGTTCCACCACAGACAGACAACATCTGTGACAGGCAACTTTCCGGCCAGTGTCCATTTTCAAGGCTTTGCTTTTTCTCTTTTCTTCCCCTCTCAAGTTTACAGATAAAGTGACTCTGGTCAGCTCAAAATCTCCCCTACGTTAACGAATAGGTAACATCCCCAGATTGGTCAGAGTGTGTTAATAACTACAACCAGTTTATGGGGTACTTTCTTTTGTTTTGTTCTAAAACATGAGCATTTTACTTACTTGCCATCAGGGGAAAAGCTGACACTGTGAACTGGCTTGTGAAAATAAAAGTGATGTATCACACATTTACCGATCAAACTGACAAGCAAGGCTGCTCCCTCTGTAAGGGCAGAAAAAGAAAGATCATTGAAATAATCCACTTTGCAAAGAAACCATAACCCTAGCCAGTTTAGTTTCTTTCCTTAAAGGGGGGGGGGGAAGTACCAAGAACTACCTCCTCAGAAACTTTTCAAGATAGCGCACTTACTATTATTAGGAAGAAGAATATAATCAAAATTACAAGTCACTTTCTAAATTCTGCATATAAGTTATTTTCAAGTTCCACAAATGGAGATACCTTCCCCAGAAATTCGAAAGTAATTTTTAAAGCAGAGCACTTCTAATCTGTGTTAAGGTCGAATGCGTAGCAATACAGACTTTCATCTTCAGGCTGCATTTTTGTTTCATTCTTTTATAAAACAAACACCTCCTTTATGCAAGTACCTTCATCAATTAGAATGGCAAGATTTCCATCTGGAGAGAGCCCCACGCACACAATATTAAGCCGTGTAGCCAGCGGGAATGTCTCACATTTATTACTGCAAGAAAAAGACAAAACAGTAAATTGGGTACAAGGATGTAGAAAGAAGTCGTATTTGGTATCAGTGAAATACGGCTTGATACCTACGTTAAAGCCACAGAATCAACCTAGATGTAACATCCCTACGATTTTCTTTAGCTGCCACAATCCCGTAAACACCAGCTAGGTAAGAGGTGGGCTCAGAACCAGAACCGCAGCATAACCAATATCAGTCCCAACTCTGGCCTACAGGAAAAGGGGGATGACAGCCTAGGCTCTGCCACATGTGAGAGACAGTACAAGGCAGAAGCACACCAAGAAACCATACGACTAAATCAAATACAAACCATTTCTTTGCCTCTCTCGTTCTAAATTGCATCTTTACGTACTTCTGCTGCTGTTCTTCCCGCAGGCCGACGCACAGACAACCCGCGCTGCACAACACCGCGTTATCCTAATGGGCAGGCTTCTCCCTTCTAGCGCTGAGCCAGGGACTTTTCAGGACGTTCTGGGAAGGCCAACCACCCCCGAGAAACCCCGCCCACGGCGCCCCGTCCCCCGGTGCGGCCTCCACAGCCTCCCGTGAAACGCGGTTCTGGCGGTACCAGGCCCTTCCCCTTCCCCCCGGCGGCCCGGACAGGGGCCGGCGAGCCTGAGGGGGGGCCGAGGCGGCAGGGAGGAGGAGGAGGCGGCGGCAGAGGCTCACTTCTTCAGGTCGAAGACGGAGATCCTGTTGCCGACGGGGCTGAGGAGGGCGCTGCCGTCGCGGGTGAAGGTGAGGTTCCCGCGGCGGTAGACGGTACCCAGCAGGCCGGAGAACTGCGAGGGGAGGAGGAGGGGCGGTTAAAGGGGCCGGGGGGCGGACGGCGGGGGCGGCGGCCCCGCGGGGGCGGCTGCCGCCAGGCACTCACCCGGTAGGCGAACTTCATGGCGGCGGCGGCCCCACGTGAGGAGCGCGTGCAGCCGCTGCCGGCACGAGTAGTCACGGAACTTCAGCGCGGGGGCGGGCGGTAATCCCACGCATGCGCCTGAGGAGGGGGCGGGGCCCCGCCGGCGATGGTGGGCGGGGCGCTGGCGAGGCTGGCCCTCCCCCGCGGCGCTCCGAGGGAGGGGAGGGGAGGTGGTACCGGGCCGCCCTTCCCCGCGGGCGCTCCTTGGCGCACACTGACCCGCTTCCGCCTCTCCGCAGAGCGGCGCCGGTGGGACCGCGGTAGCGAGCGGGGCCGGGGGGGG
>Ga0065711_1044093_pt1 | contig 14318 bp, 6 predicted proteins | sample Hoacrofraction12_FD_59098 | JGI IMG/M metagenome (GOLD analysis project Ga0065711, IMG submission 59098) | Hoatzin crop microbial communities from Cojedes, Venezuela - Epithelial fraction 12 v2 (version 2) | ecosystem: Host-associated > Birds > Digestive system > Esophagus > Crop | place...
TTGTTCAGCCTGAAGAAGAGAAGGCTGAGAGGGGACCTAATAAATGCTTATAAATATCTGAAGGGTGGGTGTCAGGAGGATGGGGCCAAACTCTTTTCAGTGGTGCCTAGAGACAGGACAAGGGGTAATGGGCACAAACTGAAGCAGAGGAAGTTCCATCTGAACATGAGGAAGAACTTCTTCACTGTGAGGGTGACGGAGCACTGGAACAGGCTGCCCAGGGAGGTTGTAGAGTCTTCTTCTCTGGAGATATTGAAGACCCGCCTGGACGCGGTCCAGTGCAGCCTGCTGTAGGTGACCCTGCTTCAGCAGGAGGGTTGGACTGGGTGACCCACAGAGGTCCCTTCCCACCCCTACCATTCTGTGATTCTGTGATTCTGTGTCTATGAGCTTGTTTCGGAAATGAGTCCTGTTGTCTACTTAATTCATTCTGGGGTGCCATGTCTTATAGGACTTGCTTTCTAAGGTCCAGAATAGTGTTCTGGGCAGTGGCATGGGGCATAATCTATGTTACCAGCCATCCAGTGGTATCTTTCACCATTGTAAGCACATGGCACTTGCCTTGGTTAGTTTGTAGTTTGAGTGTGATGTAATCAACTTGCCAGGCCTCCCCATATCTATATTTCTGCCATCATCCTCCATACCAGAGAGGCTTTATCTGCTTTACTTGCTTGATTGCAAGTGCACATTTCACATTCATGGATAACCTGTCAATAGTATCAATGATCAAGTCCACCCCTCGGTCACGAGCCCATCTGTATGTTGCATTTCTTCCTTGATGGACTGAGATGTCATGGGCCACTGAGCTAGCAATAATTCACCCATATGTTGCCAGTTCAGAGCCGCTTGAGCCACTTTACTCTTAGCAGCCTGATCCACCTGCTGGTCGTTTTGACATTCCTCAGCGGCCCAGCTCTTGGGTACGTGGGCATTTATGTGACGTACTTTTACAATCAGATCCTCTAGCCAGGCAACAATGTCTTGCCACAATGGGACAGCCCAGATGGGTTTGCCTCTGCCCTGCCAGTTGCTCTGTTTCCATCGCTGTAACCATCCCCCTAGGTATTTGCCACTATCCATGAGTCAGTGCAGAGATAAAGTACTCATTCAGCAGTATCTAAAGCCAGCTTGATAGCTTTCACCTCTGCAACTGACTAGATTCACCTTGTCCTTCAGTGGTTTCTGCAACTTGTCATGTAGGACTCCACACAGCAGCTTTCCACCTTCAATTATTTCCTACTATATAACAAGACCCACCGGTGAACAGGGCATATCACTTCTACATCACGCTTCAGAGCATGACATAGATGGTATAGAAGAAGGGGTGGATAATGTCCTGGTTTCGGCTGGGATGGAGTTAATTTTCTTCTCAATAGCTGCTGTGTTTTGGATTTGGTATGTGAAGAATATTGATGACACTGAAGTTTTTAGTTGTAGGTATGAAATCAAGGCTGTTTCCAGTTTCTGATATTCAGCTAATGAGCACGTGTGCAAGAGCTCTCGACACACAAGTTTTACCTTTTGTCCATTTCTTCTCCCCATATTGCCATTAGGAAAGATGAGAGGTGAGTGAGCAGCTGTCTGGTACTTAGTTGCCGGCTGCTGGGTTAAATTACAGCATCAGCTCACCTAAAAGTTAGATTATCTAAAAGTTACATTGAAAAAAGTTACAATGAAACCATATGTCTGTAGCTGTCTGGTACTTAGTTGCCGGCTGCTGGGTTAAATTACAGCATCAGCTCACCTAAAAGTTAGATTATCTAAAAGTTACATTGAAAAAAGTTACAATGAAACCATATGTCTGTGACTAATGGAATAAGAGAGATGACAACAGGGAGGTAGCCATTATTTCCTGAAATGAATATCTAAAGCTGAGTCAATACATACCAGGGTACTATCCAATGTGGCTGGCTGTGTTGATTCCCTAACACTCCCCTTAGGGGATGTACCGTGTCCTTTACCGTCCACCTTCTCAGATAAACATCTTTACATTTTCGAGGGGAGGCCAACCCAGACTGACCCTGGCATGGCTAGGGAGCACTGAGGTGCTAGTGAAACACTATTCAGTAAAACTGAGATGTACATGACAGCTAAAGTAAGCCGGTCTCTTTAGGTTCCCAGCTCTTTCCAGTGCCTGTAGATCTAGGCTGAAATTAGTCAGCTAATCATATAAGAAATACTTTTGGTTATTAAATGCTTTGTATTTTTTTCCACATCTTATATATATTTCCCAATCTGTTCATGTCCTAACAATACACTGGGCTAAAACACTGAGGAAAGGAAGTGTATCAGGATATCAAAAACTCAGTTCTGTTTCAGTTTTAATTTCACTGAAAGTTCTTTATAAAGATGGGAAAACACTGTATTTGTCATTTGCCTCAATTTTTATTAGGAACAAATGAAGCCTTTGATAGCTTGGAAAGATGATCTGGAAGATTCTCACATTTCTGCAGTACACTATTATTAAATTGCTCCTGTTAGTTCTCAGAAAGTTGTTTCGTAAAGCAACTGCTTATGAATATTGAGTGCAATCAGTGATTTCAGTAAGAAGTCAATATGTTTTTTATTTCACGTTTACATCAAAATATGGTATCATTCAAACTGATTAGAGGAGACATGTCTGTATTTTAATGTGTAAGCAATCCTTTTCTTCAGAAATTTACAATAGTTTTAATACTTAGCATTTTTTTCTACTATGAGTAAATTAAAATCATAATGGTAATTAAAAAATAAAGCCATAACGTAGTCTGACATGATGAGATATATGCTGATGAATACACATAATTAAAATTTGGATATGATGAAAAGTAATGTAAACAAATATAGAATACAAATATTTTTTCAAGATATCTTTTCACACAAAAATATTAACATTGCAGATATTTTCGGTTTCTTACACTTTTTACTATTGCTTTTCAAGACATTCTGAGTTAAATTTTTGAGAACATAATCTGAATGTTCCTTATTAAATTTTTTATTACTTTACAACCTTTTGAGAAATAGATGAAGAGTTGTGGAGAAGAATGCAACAAAATTTATCTTTCATAAGTAAAATGTAGTCTCCAAACATTCTAATATTCTTGCTACTTTCAATAAGTTCTTACCAAAAATATTTAATTAAATGTGTAGGTTAAAATCCAATATTCTTTTTTCCCTCAATATTATGCCTTATGGTTAATGTAGTGGGGTGTGCAATGCATGCATTATGGTCTATAAGTGATGTTCCAGAAGTTTTAAACATATGTTCTATGGATTAAGAGAGCAAAGTACATAAACGTTGACTACAGCTGATTCGTATCATCTGCAGATCTGTCCCATAGCAGAGGCAGGAAGAAGTGAGAGAGGCTAACCATTGGATTATGTGGGCAGATGTTACTTTTTTTAGAGGGTAAGACAATAAGAATTTGGTAGTTTATGTGAAAAATGAATATACTTGGTGATCTGCATGCAATAGAATTGTACTAAGACTGAATCTTTGTTTTACCAGTGATTAGCTTAATAATTTTTTTTTCTGAAGACTATAGTATGCCTTCATTAAAAATCACAGTATAATTTTAATTTTGGATTATCTCAAACAAATTTCTCCTCATATAAATTAAAAAAATAATCAGTCCTTACAAATATAAACTTAAAATTTTAATACATTACATTATACTAGCAGAAATAAAAGTTTTATGAATCAATTCAACAGCACAGAATCATAGAACAGCCCTGGTTGGAAGGAACCTCAAAGATCATCTGGTTCAACCTGCTGTTGGAAAGAGAGCCTAAATATTATCTAGTTCACTGTCCAATTGTGTCTTGAAAACCTCCAGTGACAAGGAGTTCTCTACCATGTCCCTGGGGAAGTTGTTCCACTCATTGATTGTTTGCACTGTAAAGAATTCTTCCTTGTATTAAGATTAAACCTCTTCTGGTGCAACTTGTACCCATTGTCCCTGGTCTTCTCAGTGTGGCTTCTTGCGGAGAGAAAGACTCCTCTTTGTAACTGCCCTTTACATATAGGAATAGTGTTACAAGGTCCTCCCTGACCCTTCTCTTCTCCAGGGAAGAAAGACCTAATGTCTTCAGTTGTTCCTCAAAGGCCAGGTTCTCCAGTCCTTTGGTCATATTCGTGGCCCTCCTTTGGACCCTTCCCAGTCTGTCCACATCTTTTTGGAATTGTGGGGACCAGAAATGGACACAGTACTTTAGATGACGGCTGACAAGTTCTGACGAAAGTGGAATGACCACATCTTTATCTCTGATAGTAATGCTCTTGCAGATGCAATCCAAGATCCATTTTGCCTTCATTGCTGCAGCAGTGCACTGCTGACTCATGTTCAGCTTTTTGTCCACCAGAATGCCCAGGTCCCTTTCAGCAAGGCTGCTAGCAAGCCACACAGATCCTAGCCTGTACTGGGCTCTTTGTTTTTTCCTTCCCAGGTGCAGGACCTTGCACTTGTCATTGTTTAACTTCGTACAGTTCTTGCTAGCCCTCTCTTTCTGCCTGTCCAAGTCTGTGTAAGATGGCTGTCCCTTCTGACATGTCTACCTCACCACCCATTTTGGTGTCATCAGCAAACTTGGTGAGGTTGCTTTGAATCCCATCATCCAGATCATTTGTGAAGTTGTTGGGCAGCATGGGCCCCATATCAATACCTGGGGGATCCCACTTGTGACAGGCTGCCAGCCTGAGTAAAAACTATTGATCACCACCCTCTGAGTGTGGCCTGCTAACTAATTCCTTCCCATCTCACAGAACAAACTGTATCTTGACTATTTGACCAGGAGAACGCTGTGGGAAACAGTGCCGAATGTTTTGCTGAAGTCCAGGTAAACAACATCTGCTGTTCTCCGCGTGTTGACAGAATATTTCTTTTGTTGTAGAAGGCAATCAGCCTTGTCTGACATGTTTTGCCACTGGTAAATCCATATTGGCTTTTCCCAGTCATCTGTGTCATTGAGTTTGTAATAGTTTCTAGGAGGACTTTTTCCATTACTTTCCCAGGGACTGAAGTAAGATTAATGGGCCTGTAATTTCCTGTAGATGAGTATGACATTTGCCCACTGATCCTGATCTCCACAACTTCTCAAGTATTATAAACAGTGGCCTTAGAGCAATGTCAGCCACTTCTCTTAACACCCTGGAGTGGATTTTGTCCAGGCTCACAGATTTATGGGAGTTGAACCCCTGCAAGAGGCCTCAGACCAGACCTTCCTCCGCTACTGGTGGATCAAGAAATGCACTGTTGTAGCTATTGGATCCTGTGATCTGGGGTCCAGCTATGCTGGTAAAGAAAGAGGCAAAGAAGGTAACGAGAACAGCTGCTTTGTCATCATTATTAGTAACTAGTTTCCCTGCCCTGTTTAGCAATGGTCCTATGTCTGTCTGTCATTCTGCTTACTGCCCACATATCTGAGGAATAATTTCTTGTTTTCTTGACATCTTTGGCCACTTTCATTTCTAGCTGACTGCAACTCTGCATGCCTCAGCCATGTAGACCGCGGTGGGTATTTGACTGCCTTTCTATAGCCAGAATGCATATTTTTTCCTGTTAAGTACACCAAAAATTTCATTGCTAACTAGTGTGGTCTCTTGTTCTGTCTTCTCTCTTTTCCTTTGGACAGGATGGACTGTTTTTGTGCTTCCAGAAGGCTGTTCTTGAATAACTCCCTGCACTTACAAGCTCCTTTGCCCTCCTTGGATGCTTCCCATGGAATCCCTCACAGCTGTGTTTTGAGTGTATTGAAGTTGGATTTTCTGAAATCCAGGGTCTTTGTCCTGCTACTGGTCTTCAGTGTGCTTAGCAGGATCTTAAACTGAACAATGTTATGATTGCTGGATCCAAGGCTAACAATAGCAGTTATTTTGTCAAGTAAGTCTTCTCAGTTTGTGAACAGCAAATCTAGAAATGCACTGTTCCTAGTCAGCATGTCCAGCATCTGTAGCAGGATGCAGTCCTCAATGCTTTCCAGGAACTTGATGGACAACTTGTGCACTGCTGTGTTGTTTTCCCAACAAATGTCTGGGTAACTGAAGTTACCCGTGAGGACCAGATTCTGCTGGCCCAAAACTGCCTTGAGAAGCCAAAGTAAAGTTCTGTCAGCCTTTTCATCCTGATTGGGAGGTCAGTAATAGATACCTAACATAAAATCCCTGGTGGTGAAAATCCCTCTAATCCTGATCCAAAGGCATTTGACGGAACTTTTGTGGTCACCATAGCTCACCTCTACATTCAAATTTGTCTTTTACCTAAAGTGCAACTCCGTATCCTCTTCTTCCCGTTCCTATCTTTCTGAAAGAGTTTGTAGCCATCCATTGAGGTCTTCTAGTCGTGTAAGTTTTGCCAGCAAGTTTCTGTGATTCCTATGACATTATAAATCTCAGAATGGGCACAGAGCTCCAGTTGCTCCTGTTTGTTCCCCAAACTACGTGCATTGGTATACATGCACTTGAGGTTGTATGTTGGGGAGCATTCCTTACTACTCTGGAAGGTTCACATGCAGAGGAGGAAATTCTTAAATGTTAGTTAAAAGGAGACACTACTTAGAAATGAAACGTCAATGTCTATAAAAGGCTTCAGTTTAACTTGGCTATCAAAGGTTCAGGTGATGTGTATGAAGTGGAGCAGAGACCAACTCTCTGATCAAGACCAAAGACCCAGCTATGGTGGAGATCTGTAGTGCATACACACATGTATCCTACTGATAGACTTTCCTGAACCCTGTTCCTGTGGAGGAACAAGATCAAACCATCTGTTCTGCTCATGTTTGTGCAAATGCTGTGCGTTTACATGGATGCTGGTAACGCATTGTTTTCTCTCTGTGTTAACTGTGCAGCCAGCCATGTGCATGCAGGGTGTGTGTATACGTGGCAAACTGTGTGTGCAGCAAGGTGTGCATGTGTCTTCTGTGTGTGTGTTCCTGTTGGGGAGCACGTGCTCAGCCTTGCTACCAGTTGAACTCTGGGAACAAGGACCAACATCAGCCTTACCTCCAAGAGGCTACACAGTCCAGCAACCTCTAACATGAGACATATGATCACAATGATATCATGTGTAACACTGGTAAGAAAATGGGTATTTTCTACCACAGGTGAACCTGGTATAAAACAGGTGTCAATGTGTCCTTGGGGAATGAATTAGTGGTCTGGTTGAGCTTTATGGTTTTCCTCCTGTTTACTTTTTTACCTAGTTGTTATTTGCATTCACTTAGAGAGAAAATAGTTTATTTACAGCAGATTGGATTGGCTTATCTTACTATGGAGATAGAACCGTTTAAAATAATGTGGGGATCAAAGCTTGTTCACCTCATACAGATACCGCTTCAGCAGAATAAAGATTTATATGTAAGAAGTTTTATTTTTCACTGTGGTCTCGTAACAGGAATATAGATTTTCAGCAATCAATCTTTTTCCCTATTGCACCCTAAAATATTCAGAATCATTAAACAGTAAAGATTACTGATGGAATAAGTAAGGCACATCTTTACATTTATCACAGGGGGCAATTCTGGGTGGCCAGAGTGTGACAATCAAATTGCTCAGAAATGACTACATATTATACATATCAATTACCGAAAGCAAACAGACAAAAAAGAAAAGTGTTTGCTTTTGAGAGAGCTAAACAGATTGAGAATGCTGTTGTTATTCTTGTTTTTATTATGTCAGTAGGAAAACAGGTCATTTTGGTGTTGGCCTGAATTTTCTCCAGAGATAGTAAACCTCCTTTTAACAGTCAGGGTAAACAAAACAAAGCAAACAGATAGAGAAAAATAATTTAGAAAGAAGATTCTGAGAAGAATTCGTAGCTATCATCACCTTCTCTAAGAAAGAAAAGAGCATTTAGCTGGAACATGGAGGATGTAAATTCAAATCTTTTATTTGTCTGAGGAAACATGGACTCATATTACACATAAACCTTCTCTAATGCCCATACTACATGGTATTTTGGGATTTCTCAGACTTTACAGTATAGAACTGACTATAAATTGCACAAACCAAAAAGCAGGAAAAATTCTATGGAGGCTAATTTTGTTTTGCTCTGTTATTTTTCAAGTAAACTCCCTGTCGCCGTTCATTTTGTGAAGCTGTTCACACTCTCCTGTGGGCATAGCACAAAGGTACCACAGAGTAAACATGAAGATAAGAAATGGCTAAAGACTAGATGAAATGGGGATGCTTAAGTCATATTGAAGTGCTGAGGAATGAGATATGTATCTTTGTCTTTATATATCCAAATATATATATATCTAAATATTGAAGCTGTAGCTGATGATCTCAGTGGCTTCTTATTTAGCATTTTTTACTAGTCTTAGACATAAAATTACAAGGATAGTGGGAACTGCAATAATTTTTAAGGTGCCTTAAAGTTAGTAGCTGGCATAGTCATTACCAGACCCTGTGAATTCAACACTTTAGTTGATTTTAGTTGTATCAAATAAAACCTCATAATGTTAGATTAGTCTAATAATCGAGAGATCTAGATTGCTTTCACAATTAATTCACATTTTTGTGCATTCACCTTTTTGTAGACTAGCCAATCAATGAATTACATTGTATAAATAAACATTTCATAAAGCCTCACACATATCTGTACAGAACAGACTCTGTTCGGAAAGGAATGAACAATATTTGTAAGACACATGATAAGAAGTTCTTCTTATATTGTATTTAAGATTTAACTGAAACTAGAAAGATCATGGTGGGTATCTGTTGTAATAGAACTCGAACTTGCCTATTCTGTAAATTATCAATGTGCTTGAGGATATTTAGACAAAACTAAATTTGCCGTATGTCAGTTATGCAAATAATGACATGCACATTATACTGTCTGTATAAACAGGGCGGATAAAATTCTGTACGTTAGCCAACACAATGTTTTTGTTTTGAAAACGAGGTTTTACTGTATATTAACCCCATCCTAACTTTGACTCTTTGATTAGTATCTCTTTGGTTAGTGTGTCTGATTTCATCATACTGTGACTCAGTTTTTAGTTCCTCTAAATCTGTTTACCGTCTTTAAAAATGTAAAGATAAAATATTGACCTGTATATAATTTATACTGTAAGCTTCATGTGCAAGGTATGATAAGAAGTACTATTATTTTAGTCAAAATAGGATTTCAGTTACCATGAACATTTCCCTGACAACTCAAGGAAAGGAAATTCTGTTATTATTTTTTACGACGGCTTTCAGAAGAGGAAGAGACTAATGTTTTTTGAAGGATACAAGTCACTTAGTGAGATTTTACTTGAGGACTTAATGAAGATTGCTCATGACTAATTAATTGAGGGCATCTGATCTGGAGTTATCAACAGACGGTTAAAGAAAAATAACATTAATGAATTGAAAAAAATAATTAATATTGGGCTGCTCAGTTCCAAAAGAGAAGCTCATTTTTATTAGTTTTGCAAGATAGTCTTGTTTTCTATCGTGTGATATATTGTTGTCTCTTACCAGAATTTAAAATTTTTGTACAAGTTTTGTTTCATTTTCTGATACCAGTGTCTTCTGCATGATTCAGTAAGGTAATTATTATGTAAGCATGAAAGAATCTCTTTTTCCATAAATTTTAATTGTTCTAGAGTCAGCAAATTCATGGTTTTTACTTCTCTTACTGTACTAAAAAATATATAAATCTATGCCTTAAGATATGGCCTAGTTCCATTGATGTTATAGTGAACTATATTAACAAAGACAGATTTTGAAGGAAATGTATTCCTCATCTAAATTTCTTTAAGAGATAAACTGAATGGGAAGTGCTATTGTTCCATAGCTGAAGAAGTTTCTCCAAAATACAAGAAAAAATGTCAATAATATGGAAAGAAAGGCACGAATAGAAGCAAATATAACCTGAAATTCTCTCTTAAAATAGACAGCATCAGATTCCCTTTCTGGTGTTTTTAGATCATGAATTTCTTCTCAGATGAGCAAATACTACTGTATTACGAAAGGAATATTACAGTCTTGTCCTCTTTCCCGTGACTCCAAGTTGTACAGGTGTGACTCATGACTTCCATCACTTTTTGACGTAAATTGTTATAATTTTATTTAACTTTTCCTTCTTGTTTGCCCATAGTTCACTCTTTGTGTTGTCCTGCTTATTCCACATACAATATCTTGCCAGATACTTGTGTTTGGAATCCTAGCCCCTTTTCTGAGGACATAGCTCTAAAACTAGGATAAAGTTCTGTCATAATCCTTACAGAGTAAATCAGCCAATTTTTCAGACACCTCATGCTGTCTTATTGCACAATCTTTTCTAATTATCTGTAGTCTTTATTTTTGATTATAAACTAGAGGAGTGATACTATTTCAGGTAAGAAGGAAATAAATTATTTACACTATAGTGTTTGGGGAAATGAGGAAAATTTGAGAATTTATTGTTGTCTTTACCATTTACTGGGACTACAGTGACATCATGATAATCAGTGTAAAAACTGATAGTAAAAAAATGTCCTTGTCCAAACTAGCCTGGAGTCTGACTAGCTACCTAGAAAAAATGTTACACATTACATGAGCAACCAGTCTTTCACAATCTACACAGAGGTAATGGTATTTGTTCCCTTATTTCTTTTTATATCAAACCCCAGCCTACTTCCAAGCCTGTCCATATGTAGGCAACCACTTGTTGTTAACAGAATTTCACCATGTAACTTTAAATACTTATATTTATATATAAGTATTCATATATTTCCATATAGATGTTTATGAAAGCCATTTATACCTGTGGTCCTAGAAGAGGGCTCGTGATAGCATATTCAATAATTGAAGACAAAAGAACATAGATCAGGTAGAAAGTGTCACTAATCAAGCAATTCCTAGCCATTGGCAAGGTAGGAAGGAATGTAACTTAGTGCTGGAATGACAGCCTCTGAAAATTAAACAGTCTCTCGGTGCTTTGTATTAAAACTTCTGTCTAAACAAGTGAAATGTAGTATTATATTATTAGGGCAAAGCTGAGGTCAAGCATCCTTTAAAATGAAATTAAGCATATTATTCATGACAGTGTAGACATCATTAGACATGTACAATGTGTATGAAGAGCAATCTATGTGAGAAGATATAAGTAATTGAGCTTGACATCACTAGCCAGCCAATTCAGACTTCTCTTGTAATGCATAAACCATATAAATCTTCAGAAACATTATTGTGTGCTAGAACTGGAAACATAAACCTGTGCAACAGCAAGTCAGAGACACAGATGTCTATACTAACACAGTAATACATTTGTTATGATTTTGCAACTGATAAATGACACACACAACATGAACAGAAAAGTGAGAGGTCGAAGCTGGAAGGTAAAGAAATAAAGGTGAGAAAGAAAAGGGTGGGAGGAAAGAAAATAAAGAAGAATGCCTTTCCCAGATACTGTAAAACCCAAGTCAACAATTTTGGGATGAAAGATGAGAGAAGGAAGTATAATGAGAATAAAGGTGAAAAAATATGGTGAAATTCAGTACAATTAACTGATGTAAATTATGCAGTCAGGTTCTGTTGCAGTATTATCACCAGATGCTTTGAAAGTTTAATATTTTATGTAAAACACTAAATATACCTTTCGGTATAAATTATAACTGAGATTTTTGTCCAATAGAAACTACACAACCTTTTTTAACTATGATAGTGTCACCTTGCTCATAGACAAGTTTTGTTATAGAAGTTTTTTTAATTTGTTGACAAGGTGCTTACAAAGGGGAAAAGGAGCATATGCATGTTGATAAATACATTTTTAAAAGTAATAATAGTGGAGGGCATTGGAACCACACAGTAGTTAGATTTAATATAACAGAAATAATGCTAAAGTCTTTCTTTAATTTTCAGGATGCATTTCACTATATTTTCTTCTCCGTTCCTTTCCTCTGTCTGTTCTCTTAATCAATATCTAAATGGATAATTAGAATAAAGTCAGTTTTCAAGTATCTTTGGAAATACAAAGATGAGTTTGCCTGAAACATCATCAATGCAATCTGATAGAATTGAGTATATATCATTTAGTTGCATCTAACTCATGGATAGTGAATACTTGTGTAACTATTTACTTATGTTTCCACAATGTAAATGTATTGTGTCAGCTGAATACAATATGACAGGGTGCACAACAAAATATATCAGAGAATGGATGCACGACAAAAATCTATATGGTTATATGACTAAGTTTACAACAGCAGGCAGATCAAGGATGAGATACAGGACTACAGCTGCAGAACTGTGGGTAAGGTATGTAGTAAAACACTATTTCTTAGTGAAAAGACTGGAAATAGGCATGTAAGTCTAGCACACAATACACAGGAAAAAAAGGCAGAGCAATGGTAGTAGCACCTGCCACAAAAAAATTAAACTTCTACACGTTACCTAATTAACCAACTGAACAGCACTTTTTCCAGTCAAGAGGTGTCTGTGAACACGTACTTTACAGACACACTTTGGTGATTGATTCTGATGACATATGAAGTGGACTTTTACTCCACTGAGTAGAAAAGAGTTGGCAAAGAACGTTTAGATCACTGTCTTCTAGCAAGATGACCAATAGCTGCAGAAGAACTCACCATTTCTTATCATAAAATGATAGGCCTGACTAATCTGGTGCCCTTCTACCCTGGAGTGACTACATTGATGGGTAAGGGAAGAGCAACTGAAGTCATCTGTCTGGAATTTTGTAAGGCCTATAGCATGGTCCCACACAACATCCTTGTTGCTAAATCAGAGAGATATGTATTTCATGGGTGTACTATTCATTGGATAAGGAGTTGGCTGGATGGCTTCATCCAAAGAGTTCCAGTCAACGGCTCAATGTCCAAATAGAGATCAGTAATAAGTGGTGTTTCACAGGAGTCCATAAGGGGACCAATATTATTCAATATCTATATTAATGACATAGTAGGATTGAATGCACCTTCAGCAAGTTTGAAGATGACATCAAGCTGAGCGGTGCTATTGATTCACTTGAGAGAAGGGATGCCATCCATGGAGACCTTGAAAGGCTGGAGAAGTGGGCTCATGTGACTCTCACGAAGATCAACAAGGCCAAGTGCAAGGTCCTACACCTCGGTCAGGGCAGTCCCTAGCATCATTATAGACTGGGGGATGAATGGATTGAGAACAGGTCTGTGAAGAAGGACTTCGGGGTACTGATAGATGAAAAGCTGGACATGAGCCAGCAATGTGCATTCACTACCCAGAAAGACAACCATATCCTGGGCTGCATCAAAAGAAACAAGACAGAAGGTCAAGGGAATTGATTCCGCTTTTCTACTCTGCTCTGGTGAGACCCCACCTCGGATATTGTGTTGTCCTGGGTTCCGCCAGGACAGGATTAATTTTCACCAGAATCCAGGAAGGGGCACAGCCGGGTGGGCTGACCCAACCCCAACGTAGACAAACAGAGCCGGGTATTCCATACCATGTGCCGTCATGCTGGGTTCCGGTGGGGGGGAGGGAGCGGCACGGCGGGAACTCTCGTGGCTCGGGAGGGCAGAGCGGTGGTGCGGTCCGAGAGAACGGTTCTGTTCTGCGGGCTCTGTTCTGCAGGTTTGTTCTGTGTAATCCCCTTTTCTGTATCGTTTTTGTTCCTGTTCCCTTTCTTTGCTGTTCTGTTAAACTGCCCTTATCCCGACCCACCAGTTTCTGCCTCTTTCTTTCCATTCTCCTCTGCACCCCGGTGGGGGCAGGGGCAGCCACATGGAGCTTTTGTTGTTGGCTGCAGCCGAAACGAGAATATGTGTCCATTTCTGGAGCCCTCAGCACTGGAAAGATATGGACCTATTGGAGCAGGTCCAGAGGAGGGATGTGAAAAAAAGCAGGCGGATGGAACACCTCTCCTATGAGGAAAGGCTGAGAGAGTTGGGCTTATTTAGCGTGGAGAAGAGAAGGCTCTTGGCAGAACGTATTGTGGCCTTTCAGTACTTCCAGGGGGCTTACAGTACTTATATGGGGACAAACTTTTTACCAGGGCCTGTTACAATAGGAGAAGGGGTAATGGTTTTAAACTAAAAGGGAGTAGATTTAGATTAGATATAAGGAAGAAATTTTTTACAATGAAGGTACATCAAGAAGAGTGTGGCCAGCAGGACGAGGGAGGTTCTCCTTCCCCTCTACACTGCCCTGCTGAGGCCCCATCTGGAGTACTCTGTCCAGTTCTGGGCTCCCCACTTCAAGAAAGATGAAGAGCTACTGGAGAGAGTCCAGCGGAGGGCCACAAGGATGATGAGGGGACTGGAACATTCCTCCTACGAGGAGAGGCTGAGGGAGCTGGGCTTGTTCAGCCTGAAGAAGAGAAGGCTGAGAGGGGACCTAATAAATGCTTATAAATATCTGAAGGGTGGGTGTCAGGAGG
>Ga0065711_1044096_pt1 | contig 14318 bp, 6 predicted proteins | sample Hoacrofraction12_FD_59098 | JGI IMG/M metagenome (GOLD analysis project Ga0065711, IMG submission 59098) | Hoatzin crop microbial communities from Cojedes, Venezuela - Epithelial fraction 12 v2 (version 2) | ecosystem: Host-associated > Birds > Digestive system > Esophagus > Crop | place...
GGTATGGAATACCAGGCTCTGTTTGGCCAGGTGGGGTCAGCCCCCACCCCCCGGCTGTGCCCCTTCCTGGAGTCCGGTGAAAATTAACCCTGTCCTGGCCAAACCCAGGACAATGGCAAAGCAAGCAGTTCTGATTTAGAGTGCTGCTGTATTCAAGTACAAGTAGCACATAGCTGGACAATGTTCTGAACAGTTTTCCATTATTCTATAAAGATTGTGCAATCAAAGATATGATCTTGCAACTTCTTGATTACCAAAGAAGACAACATTTCATGTCTAGAGGAGAGAACAAAGTTGACACTTGATGGATATTAGACACTCAAAAATTGAAAAAATTATGACACGTTTAAAAAGTAATATATTTAGTTTTTTTTCCTGTTTCAAAGGACTGCTTTTTAATGTGAAGAATTAAAACTTGTAATTTTCAGTCCATTTTTTTTATCAGGGTAATGGTACATCCTAGAGTTTGTTTGTTAGTAATGAAAGTACACTGACTACTTTTATCCCAGTGATAGAGGAGTATATAGGATTGTCACAGAGCTGTTGCGTCACTTTCATTTATGGCTTGAAAATCCCCCTCCCACTACAGCTCTTCACTGCCACTTAACACTTTGAAATATTGAGGTCTTAAAATGTACATTGTAAGGTATTTGAATTAGTGCTGCTAACCATTTCATAAATAGACATTCAGACTTTTCTGCCTTTTTTTAAGCTTTATAATGTATTGATTATTGGTCAAATCTTCCTTGAAAATGAGAACTGGATGCAAAAAAACCAGCCGACAATAATAACAACCAAAAAACCCATCCAAACACAAAAACCATTAAGAGTTGTTCTTTAATTAAGACAAACTACATAATTCAATAAATGAATTACCTATAGTGCTAATACAGTGAAATGACAACATCTTCATGAGATTCCATGTAGGTCAGTTAGGATAGAAAAGAGTGAGTAATGATACAAGTGAAGTAATGCTAAAAAGTACTACTACTACAATGTTCTCTTCAGCATTTTTATGTTATTCCTCTCACTCCTTCAAAAAACAGGCAATACAAAGGAAATAGTGGTTCAGCAATTATGAAGGTCAGACTGAAATTTTTCTACCCAAGTGGCATATTTTGCCTGCTGCTTATCACTTCAGAAGTCAAAGCTCCTTGCAGAGAAGCACTCTGGAAACATGGAAAACTATAAACAATTTCTATATTGTATCTGCTAGCATAAAGGACTGCATATGAATTCCAAAAGGAGGAAAAGCAATGTGTCTTCTCTATGATGCTCCAACACAAAGCAGAAAGGTGGGTATTAGGAAAACAGGAAAACAGAACATATTTCTTGTTTTTTTTAACTATTATTAATTTTCTGGTCCCGTTCTAAAGAATCTTATGTTAGCAGAAGAAACAGTACTGTACAAACATCATAATATATTTTAGATCCTTCCCCTTAATTCTTACAGAAATTACCTAATTGGGTTAGGCAATCTCATTTTGCCTTGTACTTTACAAAATTGGTATATAGCATAGTACAGTGGAATATACTTTTTATCAAGTGGAACACCTACATCCAAGTCGTTGTTTAGACAATTTCAACTATTCAGCACAGAAGTTAATTTAGTGATGGATTAATGAAAAATATGTTCTGTAATTTTTCTGCCTCTAATTAGCTAGATATAGAAAATACTGATATTTAATAGTCTAGTCTGAAACTGTTAAACTCCCAGTGTTTGTATGTAATAGCAGAGCTTGATTAGAAAGGTATTTTAAAATAACAAGGGTTTATTTCTGGGTGACAACATGAAACCAAGAAAGTAATTCATACCATAGTACATAAGCATTGAGAATATGCCTCTGCCAGAGATGTTTAGACTAGATTTCAACTGGGAGACCATTCCTTAAGCACATGTCATGAAACATAGATGCAGAAAGACAGTTCACCAAAAGCAAAGAGAGTGAAACAGAAAGATAAGAGAGTGTATGTTATTGCTTGATCGTAAGTTACTTATGAAAGATATTGTATAATAAAGCTGAAAGACTAATCAAGACTGCTGCTTACCATTCTTAGTGATACAAATGTAAGGTCGCTTTTAATTTTTTTCCCTTGTGCTTTGTCATTTCATTAACACCTCAGCAGAGTAACATTTTTTTCAAATTTATTTACATTCTTCAAGGAAATAAAGTTATTTTTCCCCAAAGAATTTCAGAAGTCCTGGTTTAAAGACCTCTAATTGCTATTGTTTTAAAATTGCTTATTTTGATGTAATTATAATACTTTTTCCACTAGCTCCTACTTTTTCCACAAACTCTTAACAGTGGCCTTCTTTGGTCACATTTTGATTACTATTTAGAAATCTTACATGATTAAGATTCATTCACAGCAGTAAAAAGATTAGTGCTCCAGTCAGCAAAGAAGAAAATATTAATGTAAAATTTCCTAAGCCAAACAAAGAATTGTGCCTCTAACCTTTTTTTTTTTTTTTCCCCACAATCCTTGGAGAAGACTGGAATATCCAAAACCAGATAATCATTTCATGGTTATTCTGGGAGAGAAGGTAAAGAAATGCAATGAGTTTATGTTAAAGGATTGAACTGGAATTCAGAATGTATGGAGTATAATCCTAGCTTTATGAAGTTATTCGTAAACTTTCTGCGTGACAGAACAAGGCACTTCCATGTATTCCAATCCCAGCCATCATTCTTTGCCATTTTAGGTTATTCAGGAAAGTCTGCCTTGTAAAGCAGACAAAAAACTACTTTCCAAAGCACTATTGTAAAACCAGTACAAATTTTTCTGCTTCTGAGATTGGAAACCAACAACTGAGTGACAGAGGAAGTTTGAAGTCTGATGGAGGGTACAAACACAGAAATTGAGCACCACCTTACATTACAGTAATCTTGCCCCAATTAGTGGAAATTGATACAGCATTCATTCCTAATTTAATTCCTTTAAACTGAAACAGTTTCAGCCTGAACAGCTTTATAATGATTTGTAGGAAGAGATACAAATCTTACAAGCAGAGGACAAAACTCATGTAGATATCCTGCTTGGAGAATGCAACTCTCAGAAACTTTTTACATGCAAACAGGCGAACACACCTTTAATGAGATGCTGGAAATTTACTATTAGTCTGTTTAAAGCTATAAATGTATAACTAATTTATAGGAGTTTTTATAGTTAGTCCAGTTACAATGACACTAAAATTTATAATCCAAATTATTTAAATAATTCAGAACAAATCTCATTTATAATATATTTAAATTTTATACAAAAAATTCCTAGTGCTCGCTTTTGCCTGCTGTTGCACTCATTCTTACCCTGTTCCCCTGAGACCCACTGCCAACACACCCAACTGCCTCTAGCTGAAGGGGAATGCTGCAAGTTGTTCTCATCCCAGGTTCGTCTCCTGGAGGACAGTGATGTCAATGATGGCATTTCTTCTGCTCTGCCAGGAGGAACATGCTATTAATCCTGAGGGTTTCTTCTTATTAATTGCAGGGTCCACTTCAGGCTATTTTTCGATTTAATGCATTTAAAAATAAATAAATAAAATCTTTCTGTAGTTTAGATACTTGCTCTTATTTCTTTTAGTTACTGTAAATCCAGTTTTGACCAGCTCCCAAATCTGCAATACTTGAACAGACCATTGTTGAATTCTTCATGGCTCCAGTTTCAAGTGTCCTTAGTTTTTTATCATCTCATTCCTATACTTCTCCACACTGCTGAGACCTCTGATTCACTTTCACTTGCAAGGCCTCTGTTATCATATGAAGCCTGCATTTTTCTGCACTCTGTCATTACATTATCATTAGGAATATCAAGAAGGATTACAGAGCCCTGGGAGCAGTGGTGAGGGACTCTGGACAGCAGACAGATATTTCATCAATCTTCCCAGCCAAAGGGAAGGAGTTTGAAAGGACCAGTTGGATCTGGTAAATCAACAAATGGTTACAGGACTGGTGCCACAGTCAGGGGTTTGCTTACTTAGACCATGGGAATCACCCTGAGAAAGCTGGCCTACCGGGGGCTGATGGGGTCTGTCTGACAGAGAAAGGGAAGAGCATCTTCGATCATAGACTTGCCAAGATGGTTTCAACCACCCTGATGTCTGCTGGCAGCTCAACACAGCAGGGTGTAAGCAATCCAGGAGGTTCCTGGAATGTGTTGATGACAACTTCCTCCTCCAAGTGATAGAGGAGCCCACGAGCAAAGGTGCTATGCTGGACCTTGTTCTCACCAACAAGGAGGGGCTAGTAGGGAATGTGAAGATCAGGGACAGCCTTGGATGCAGTGACCATGAAATGGTGGAGTTCAAGGTCCTTAGGACAGCAAGGAGGGTATAGAGCAAGCTCCCTACCTTGGATTTCAAGAGAGCATACTTTGGCCTCCTCAGGGATCTGCTTGGTAGAGTACCATGGCATAAAGCCCTGGAGAGAAGAGTGGCCCAATAATGCTGGTTTATATTCAAGGATCACCTCCTCCAAGCTCAGGAGCGATGTATCCCAACAAAGAGGAAGTTAGGCAAAAATGCCAGGAGGCCTGCACGGATGCACAAGGAGCTCCTGGACAAACTTAAACATAAAAAGAAAGCCTACAGAGGGTGGAAGCAAGGACAGGTAGCCTCGAAGGAATACAGAGAAATGCTCCGAGCAGCCAGGGATCAGGTTAGGAAAGCTAAAGCCCTGATAGAATTAAATCTGGCCAGTGACATCAAAGGCAACATGAAAATATTCTATAGGTATGTGAGTCATAGAAAGAAGGCTAGAGAAAATGTGGGCCCTTCCCGGAAGGAAATGGGAGACCTAGTTACCCAGGATATGGAGAAGGTTCAGGTACTCAGTGACTTTTTGACTCATTCTTCACCAGCAAGTGCTCCAGTCACACTGCCCAAGTCACAGGTGCCAAAGGCAGGGACTGGGAGAACGGAGAACAGCCCACTGTAGGAGAAGAGTAGGTTCGAGACCGTCTAAGGAACCTGAAGGTGCACAAGTCCATGGGTCCTCATGAGATGCATTGTCAGGTCCTGAGGAACTGGCCAATGTCTTTGCCAAGCCACTGTCCATCATATTAGACGAGCTGTGGCAGTGGGGTGAAGTTCCCGTTGACTGGAAAAAGGGAAACATAGCCCCCATTTTTAAAAAGGGTAAAATGGAAGACCCAGGGAACTACAGGCCTGTCAGTCTCACCTCTGTTACCTGGCAAGATAATTCACCACATCCTCCTGGAAACTATGCTAAGGCACATGAAAAATAAGGTGATTGGTGACTGCCAACATGGCTTCACTAAGGGCAAACGGTGCCTGACAAAATCTGTGGCCTTCTACAACAGAGTTACTACATTGGTGAGTAAGGGAAGAGCAACTGATCTTATCTATCCGGACTTGAGCAAAGCACAGGACATTGTCCCACACAACATCCTTATGTTTAAATTTAATAGATAGGGATTTGATGTATGGACCACTCAGTGGAAAAGGAATTGGCTGGATGATTGCACTCAGAGTGTTGCAGTCAGCGGCTCAAGGTCCAAGTGGAAGCCAGTGACATATGGTGTTCCTCAGGGGTCAGTACTGGGACTGGTACTGTTTAACATCTGTCAACAACATGGACAGTAGGACTGAATGCACCCTCAGCAAGTCTGCCGATGACATCAGGCTGTGTGGTGCAGTCAATGTGTTGGAGAGAAGGGATGTCATCCAGAGGGACCTTGACAGGCTTGAGAGGTGGGCCCATGCAAACCTCATGAAGTTCAACAAGGCCAAGTGGAAGGTCCTTCATGTGGGTTGCTGCAATCCCAAGTACAAGTATGGGCCAGGCAGGGAACGGATTGAGAGCAGCCCTGAGGAGAAGGACTTTGGTGGATTCTGATTGATGAGAAGCTCTACATGGCCCAGCAATGTGCACTCACAGCCCAGAACACCAACCATATCCTGGGCTGCATCAAAAGAAGCATGGCCAGCAGGTCAAGGGAGGTGATTCTTCCCCTCCACTCCGCTCTCGTGAGACTCAACCTGGAGTTGTCCATCCAGCTCTGGAGCACTCAGCACAAGAAGGACATGGACTTTTGGTCCAGAGGAGCACCACAAAAATGATCAGAGGGATGGAACACTCTCCTACGGGGAAAGGCTAAGAGAGTTGGGGTCATTCAGCCTGGAGAAGAGAAGGCTGTAGGGAGACCTTATAGCAGCCTTCTGATACCTAAAGGGGACCTACAGTACAGCTAGAGAGGGATGTTTTCCAAAGGCATGTAGTGATAGGAGAAGGGGTAAAGGCTTCAAACTGAAAGAGGATAGATTTAGGTTAGATATAAGAAAGACATTCTTTACTGTGAGGCTGGTCATGCACTAGAAGATGTTGCCTAGAGAAACTGTGGATGTCCCCTCACTGGAAGTGTTCAAGGCCAGGTTGGATGGGGCTTTGAGTAAGCTGGTCTAGTGCAAGGTGTCCCTGCCCGTGGCAGGCGGGTTGGAACTCAATGTCCTTTAAGGTCCCTTCCAGCCCAAACCATTCTCTGATTCTATGACTGTAGTCATGGATATTTCATTCTCCACAGAAAAATTACTCCTCACTGGTTACTATATAAAAACCATAATAATACTATATGTTTATACAAAGATAGGCAAAAATCAAAAAAAATCAGGTAAAAATTTGCTTTTGCAGTTGAATTAAAAAAAAATGTACAAAAATCTGTGGCCTGTTACCAGTAAAGGCAGTTCTGTATGTATTGGGCTGCAGGTTAGAAGACTGAGTACTGTAGTAAGTCAGGAGTTGCATCAAAAAAGAAAGCCTTTTCTTTCTGCTTTTAAAAGAAAGCAGGATCATCACTTTCTTTTGCAGAGGATCTTGTCCTGGTGGTGTGCTTTGACACGATCCTAGAAAACCCTGTAGACTTAAATCTATCAGGGGAATTAGGTAGAGGAGCAAACAGTTCCAAAATCCTGACTGGACTTAGTGTAAGCTATATTCTGAGCCATACAGTGCTGTCAAGATGTAGTGTCAGTAGACAAAAATCTTCACAGCAGAAAGGAAGGCTACGGACTGTAGGTTCCCCTCAAGGGGAGAAAATCTTCTTGGAGCAGACAGCAGCTAAGTATACACTTTTAGAATTTCAATTGTGGACATAGTTAAAAATATTGCAGAATCGCTACTGCAGGTCTATCTGAACAGAGATAAGAGAAGTATAACAAAGCAATGAAGAAGAGAATGAAATGAACACCAGTTCAAATAAAATTGAAGAACTACAGATACCACATATTGTACACTTTCTTTAAAACAGAAGTCATAGCCATAGCGGTGATTATGCCAGCTGTGTCCCTGCCTTTCTGTAGAAGTGCAATAAGAAATTCTTGTGTGAACATCCCCTGTTGGACAGTAGAGAAATGACGGATAGACTTATTTTCTTGTAAGAAAAATCTTTAAAAGCTCAAATGACCAAAATGGGATCTGCACAATATGCTGCGCAGGACTCAGAGTCTTCTTTGATGCTGCACAATGTAGGGTTCTTGACATCTAAATGGATGTGAGATTATCTATACCATCCTCACTTTCTTTATAGACTTAGCTCAAACAAAGAATAGCTTCTTAAATGATAATTCGCGGAGTATGAGTGTCATTCTTAGTGGGATCATCACAGACCAGCACCTCTTGTTGCAAAACAGTTTGACAAGTATTTTTACACAAATATTTAGATCATTATCTATATTCTACCTTTTTCCTTTATCATCTATTCAAAGAACCCTGATTTTCAGAGGCTACTTTTGTAAAAAATATCAGTAAATTTTCTGTAAAACAGCTTTATTCCTTCCCCATTAAGAAGAAAAAATATTATAAAGTGGTTGCAGCTTTTGAATTTATATCCTTTTGAGTTTCTCACCAATATTTAATGTATACATAAAAAGCAAATCACAGAGACTTCAGACAAACAAATAAGGATTTGAGTAATTGCCTGTGAATCAATTTAGAAGAATCTTCTGCATTAAATTGCAGGGAAATTATTATACTGGAAATACAAAAGCATAAGCTGGCTTTTTTTTTGGAAGTGTAGGTACTCTGAACTGTGGGTATAAGTCATTAAATCTTTTCTTACTGTCATCAGCCTTTACCTGGTTAACTCACGAGACATTTTTCTCTGGTGGGAACATTACAATCTCAGATTTTATGGCTCAAACTCATCATACTTTTGTTGGGTTTGTTGTAAATATGTGTGAAGTTCTTCCTATGCAATGGGAGAAATGTAGGCTGGATTGCTGCAGTATGCATCATGGGGATTTTAAATGAGCTCCAGGTATGGAGCACATTTTGGCATGAAATAAACAACATGCACCAAAAATTATATCTTGTGCATCTCTCAAGTGCATGATGTATAGGTTCAATTCAAATCCAAATGCCCATGAAATACAGTTGGAGAAAAAGGTCAGCAAAACTAAAGCTTCCCTTTTATTTCTTCTTGAAATTTCTTGAAGTTATACACAGAAATTACTGTGAATATTAACATCATCATTATAATCCAGCCTCCAAAAACATTTGTACAATTGGGAAAATATCCACTGTTGTTTAAAGTATTTTGTCCAAAGACAAATGTGATATTTTGGTATCCATAAGGGCATGTTCATTTGGTGCCATCCCTTTCCCACCTCTCCACCATGCACACTGGAATATAATGTAATTAATAAAATAAAATAGTGTACAATATATTCAAAAGTACATTTTTCCTAATTTCATCACCACAGACTGCTAAAAGCACTTGGTTTTCATAGAACTAGCACTATTTGTATGAGTGCACTTCCATCAGAAGTCTTCCTAGGATGCAATTCTTATCCTGTTCCTACTGTAGCCCTACATTTGGCATCACTATTTGGAGAACAAAGCTGTTGACACTTAAAACTAAGAAAGTTGTGACTGAGCTTAGAAACTGAGGAGCTCAGGAAAGCGAACAGGCTAAAAGGCATAGAAAAGCACTCAGCTGAGGAAGATGTATCCAAAAATGTATGCACAAATAATTTTGCATTCTGAAATAGGACACACAAAAAATAGATTAGGAATGGCTGAAAAACAAATGTGAAATATAATGCTTGCTACTCAAATAGGATGTCATGAAGGGGCTCAAACAGCGGCACATATGTTTCTATATAAATATTGAATGTCTAAGAAAATAAGAAACATGATAAAGAAACTAGAATATCTTGCCCTAGATGAAGACATCGATAAAACAGATATATCAGAAATTTGTTGGCAGTCACTGGGACAGTAAGTGCAAACATGTCTGTGGCAGCCTAGCATGACAAGTAAAAGAAAATTTTGATTTAAAACAGATTAACAGATTCTGCACGGAATCTGAATAAACCAAAATCCCAAGCTTAAAGAAGATTTGAGTAACTATTAAATAGTGCCTGACCAGGATAATGGTAATGATTGCTGAGGAATATTAACAGGCTGAGGAAATGGAGCAACATTTCCTGAAGTTTAAAAATGGCAAATACAGAGCCCTCAAACTAGAAGAGATTAACCCCACACACCAGTACAGGCTGTGGCCTTATTGACTGGGGAACAACTTTACTGACAAGGACTTAAGGATTCTTCAGCAACTTGGGCATGAGGCAGCTTTGCAGTTAGAAGAGTGAAATGCAGGGGAGAAAAAGATGCATTGATGTTCCTTTAAAGGCAGTAACTATTCCTATTCAATGTGAGGTAAGACATTTATTAAAAGAATCTGACAGTTTTCATTTTGCATTTCTTTTTTTTACAAGTCACTGGGAAAGTTAAAATTTATGAACACACTGATCAGCAGCTATAACAAAAAAGTAAAAATCACTGATAGTGGCTTGGGGGAAGAAGTCAGAATAATTTATTTAGGACTTTGGGCTGCACTGAAGGAACAGGGAAAAACAGCTATGGATCATCTCACCTCAAACATTTTTAAATAGGAAAATGAGAGCTGATTTTCCTCTAGGCTTATTAAAAAGGATGCTTAAGCTAATATCCTTATCGCTATTACAATTGCCTGAAGAATTTCTGTCTGACTTTTTTACAAAGTAAAAATTAGAATATCTTTTCCATTTACTATGCATAAGTGCATAATAAGTGCTCAACAACATCATCAGGATACTTAAACCTGGAAGATTTACTATGAATTTTTCAGTTTGTGTGTCACTTTTGAAAGCCCTATAGTATGAGCAGTACTTATTGGAAGAATACATCTATGTGTATTTGACTGCATTTAAATGGTCTTCTCTCCATACAAATAGTTCTTTAGCAGATCAGAAAAACATAGAAGAGAAAATTTCCCTGAAATATGAGTGGATAAGGAAAATACCTTGTCACTTAGTTTTAAAATAAGGTTAGAAAAATTAAGAAAGACAGGAACTGGAAAGTATTAGAAAATGTTTGGACTAAGGAAATTGAGGGAATGTAATCTCTGTTAAGACACAAATTTGTGCAACGGATAATAATCTGTGTGCTTAATGCATATCTTTGTAACTGTGAAATCACTTAAATTTCAGATATATTGCAAGTATGACCATAGTGTAATCCTTCCAGTTTTAATGAATGAAGGAAGATAAAAACAAACCTATACATGCTACAAATACAAGGGACCCGGGATACATATGTAAAAATAGTATAAAGGAAATAAAAATCATACTGATTACATCATTGCTATATCACAAATCCAAGGTATTTTCAGATTTTTCCAGTAGAAGCATTTTTAAGAAAAGTATTTGCAGGCAGAAGTTAAGCTCCTTGTACCTTTCAGTATCTGGAAAACAAAAACAAAAACAGTGATACAGCTTAAAGTAAGGTGAAAATTGTTTTTCAAGGTGTAAACTATTTCTATACTTACTACTAAGTTGAAGTATATACTTATGTGAAGCTTATTGAATAATGATAAATGCTATTTGTAAAGCTTTACAAAGAAGAGATAAAACGTGATACAAACCTTGAGGAAAAACTAGTCAGAACCACGTATTCTTAAGGGTAAAGTTACCATAAATGTGTAGACAACATATTTGTACTCAAGATCACTGAACAAGAAATCAAACCTACAGAGGACATTTCATCAAGTTAATTATTTAAATACTAGTTACTGTATTGTTATGTGTAGTTAAAAGCACTGTACATGTAAGAAATCACTTGATAAAAACTAAATAGACATCAAGAAAGACTGCCTGATTATTACACAAATACTTCCTGACATTCCCATTATTTGAGAACAAGGCAATTTGAAGAGGTCATGAGCAGAAACTGGAAGTGACTTAGGGAGAAAAGTAGCAAACAGAATCTGGTTAACCTGAAATTGCATTGAATTCAGCTCAGTAAGAGAAAGTGTCACATGTTATACATTTGCTGACAACAGAAAGACTAAACTATGATCTGAAAAAAAATCATAAAGATGCTCAGTCCCATAAATACGTGCTAGTCAAAGAACCTTAGGGATAGCGCTGGACTTTCTTAGTCATTTGTAAAAAAGCTATGAACCTTTGAGCCAACTGACTTAAACCCATCATATAGGAATAGACACCATTTTGCCAAACCCCACTACAATGCAAGAATTGTCCAGCACGTTTTCAGACCTCTTGCTCCCATACAGTTAGTGTCCCCCAAAATCTGAAATTAAGCATGAAATGCCCTACTGCTTTTTACCTATCAGCATAATGTCACGTTTCCTCTTGAGCGCCTCTTCAGTTCCCTTCTTCTTTCAAAGGCGTGACACGCAGCCTTTTCCACCCAACATACTCTGGCTTCCAAAAAAAATTGTCAAGCAACCCAGAGTGGAACACCTGTCACTTTTATTAAGGCTGCATTTCAAGAGCCAGGCTGAACCAGCTTTAATACATTTGACTTTTACATTCCCAGTGTCGGGGTGCCGTGTGGGCAGCAGATCCCTAGGGTCTGGGGGCAGCAGGTCAGGGCCTGGCTGACAAGATCCATCCCACTACCCTAGCCAGGAGCAGGGTAGCTGAGGGGCACCGGAGCAACCCCAGTCCTGGGTATCAGGCACCCCCCAGGAGAGGGTCTGAAGCCAGAAAGAGATGTCATACCATGTGTAGGGGTTAGGACCAGGCCCAGTGGGGAGACCAGGGTCAGACACGGCCCCAGGCAGGCTGGGAAGGGCTTTTACAGGGGAGCTGTGTTTGATTATGCTCACTCAGAAGTTAGTCACAGGCACATACACCGTTACTGTGTATAGTATAGATGTTTCTGAAAAAAAGGATTTCCACACACTTGAAAACTGTTTCTCTGAGTACTCCCAAGAAATCTCTGATCTCTGACAGACTGGAGGTAACAGCTGAGCATCAAACTGCTAGTTTTACAGGGATCCAGATGTTCAGCATGATTCTGCTTAAATCCTCAAATCTAGCAGGTGCTCTCAGAGTTCAATTAATAAATGAGTTTCTATTTAACAAACAGGACCTGGTTAGTATCCATGCTGAAGATAGTGACCACTGCTTCTCTGTAACAAAGAGTTGCAGAATAACGGAGGAGTTTCCATTGCATGACAACATAAAGGCAGAGATACAAGTATTATTTGGTATTAGATACCAGTATACACCGATCAATTGGTGACAACTCAAAGACATACAGAATTTTAGTATTTTTATGAGATATAGAACATCCTACTTATAGCATCTGCTGATAATGCATGTATATGTAAGAGACAGTTTCTGTTTTTTTTCAAGGTCAGGGTGTAGCCCTTTTATGGTCAACAAGAATAAAATTCATGACACTACCTTCTTTTACTGAACTCAGAATGGTGTAATTTAAAATAGTTAAAAGCTGTTGCAAGATACGTGTCTTGAATCACAAAACTTTCCTTTCTTAGAATACTTGTCAAGCAGTGGAAACAGGAAAATTCACCATAAAAACTGGCCAGGCATTGCTGATGAAAATGAAAGGAACTGGGCCTTGCTCCCATCTGGCAATACAGCATCAGACCAAACAGCAGGGTTTAAAGCAGTCTAACGTGGAGACTAAGGAGAAGAACACAAACATTGTCACCAGTCAAAAACTGACCTGCCTAAATTTCTGTTCAGTAATATCTGGAGCAAAAATAAAGCCAGTAAGCATTATCCTACAACAGATTTGCCAAGAAGGTGCCAAGATGCAATAGCATGCTAGCAATTACAGTAGGAGCAAAATGTTAAGTTTTACAAGCGATCAAATGAGATAGATACAAATGAAAAACAAAGAGAATAAAGGGAAAATGGTGGCAATAAAGTGATAATGTACAGTATCCTCAAATACCAGGCACAGTCAACAGGTTGGAAGACACAGAGACTGGAAGGCCAGAGAGGACAGGACACAGAATGGATGTGGACGTGCCATCCCCTCACCACAGCAAAGTACCTCAGAGCTTGAAATATGTTATCTCATAGATTCCCGGTAAGCTAGCAGCAAACAAGCTACAAAGATTCGGTCAAGTCAAATAATAATCAAGATGTAAAGCATGGTTTGAGACAGCTTAAAATGCACAGTATGGTGGAGTGCTGAATTCATACATAAAAAGTGCACAGTATGGTGGCGTGCTGAATTCACACATAAGCAGAAGTGGCGCAGGGACAGCACAAATAGAGAGCAGGAGGGAACAGAGGAAAACTGATCCCCACCTCTCTGGGCCTTAACCATTGACGACAGTCAATCCTCAACAGGGCCTTAACCCCAGTCACTCGCTCTAAGTGGCTTTTTGCTTCTTTCATATCACAAAAGAATCCCGTTTTCCAGTTCAGTTCTTCATATAGACCTCTATGCCACATCTCCATAGATGTTCTCGTGGCACCTCTTCAGAAACACAGCACTGACAAAGAATCCCAGCAGCTAGGGTTGGAGGAGACAGAATGAAAAAAAGTAAAACATTTTTGGAATGATGTTAGCTGTACTGACTGACATGGCACAGGGAATTCTTACCCACCCATAAACAGAGCACTGAGCCTTGCATCCGCACTTTACTAGCCCATCTCCAAGAAACTGTCTTGCTAGTTTGAACGCCATCCAAATTCTAAATATGGGCTGTTTCAGTTATGTATACGTATACGCAAGTTCACATATACTCAGAAGTCTGGCAGTCATTCTTAGATGTCATCCTAATTTCTACAATTAGAATTTGGAAGGCAAGTTTGCTTTCTTATTTCACAATAAGGAAGAAAACAAATTCATTCTCAGGTTTACTGGGTAATTACAAATTCATTAAGTCATCAAGTCACTAATCAGTCATTATGAATGCCTTGAATGCCTTCTTTGCTTCAGTCTTCAGTGCTAAGACTGGCCCTCAGGAATCCCAGGCCCCGGAGGTAAGAGAAGAAGCCTACAGAGAGGACGACTTTCCCTTGGTCGAGGAGG